>WNGJ01000372.1_pt1 | contig 51100 bp, 44 predicted proteins | sample 5400611 | NCBI WGS metagenome assembly WNGJ01 (sample SAMN13153375, study PRJNA577476) | soil metagenome | isolation source: 40 cm soil or saprolite under Garry oak tree replicate 1 | place: USA:California | collected 2016-06-15 | reverse complement strand
CACAGACATGGGCAGGTTTTTAAGGAACGTACTCATTGGTATTGGTATTGGCTTGCTTATCGCTCCAATGCCAGGCGAAGAGCTGCGCCGTCTTTTGAGTGAGCGCTTCCAGGGGGTTCTTAGGTCCCTTTCTGAGAACGAGCAGCTAAAACGATACACGCAGCAGTTTACCGGCAAACCCTCACAGGCCGAAAGCGATTTGAAGCATGTTGCCGAAGAAGCATTTGAAAGCACACAAGGCGACACGCTTGTAAAAGAGCCATTTAAGCCTGCATATCCTGAGTTCGTAAATCCGGAGTTGAATCCCAATCCCTAGAGTACGCACTAGAGGTCCCTACAAATGTTTCCGCCCAAAGTAACCGCCACGTCTGTGAGCGGGAGCAGGGATATAGCGCTCCGCTTCGGCGGCAATGGCTCGCCCGGTAAGGATCGCTTCATGCGCCCATAGTAAGTCTTCGCCGGAAACATCCGTTTTGCCTTTTTCCAATGCACGCATTGAGGCAGTAATACAAACCTCGCGGAAATGGCTGCCGGGTTGCTTCAAAAGTTGTGCAGCAATGGGCGCGTGCTCTTCCTCACGATAGGCGGAACCGAGGAAATGTTTGAGGAAGCCGATGGCAAGCTCCGTATCTTCGACCAGGCCAATCTCAATTAATGCGTCGATACGTCCGGGGCGGTCGCGAATGCGCTGATCGATTTTCTCAGGATCATTGCTGGTCGCCAGCAAAAGTGTCCCTGCTGGATTATCGGGCGTAGCTACCCCATCGAGAGTATTCAGTACCAGTTGTTGCTCAGAAGGGTTAGAGACAAACATTTCAAAATCTTCGACTAAGACGAGCGTGGGAAGCTGGCTCTCCGCCGCCAGGTGCAAGGCACTTGTAAGCTGCTGCCATGCGCTGGTATTGCGGTTATAGGGGGGAGCGCAGACATAACATACCAATCCACCCTGCCTGGCGTGAAATGCGCCCTCAGCTTTGAGCAGAGTTGTCTTGCCTGTACCGGGCGGGCCGATCAATAACACTTTACGCAGGCGCGGCACTCGTAACGCTTCATAACGCTTCAACATTTCCTTGTCGAAGATGCGGCGTTGCGCAGCCACGTGCTCTAAGGTTTCTTGTAGAAGTATCACGTCATCAAAAGATGACTTCTTGATTACCTCCGCGAGTTCGTCGTTGCCTCCGATAATTTCAATAGAGCCACGGCGTGTGCGCCGCCAGATGGTATCGTACAGGTCATCCAGTTGCTTCAGAAAAGCCAGCCATTCATCCTGGTGCCCGTAGGGAACGGCGGTGAGTGTTAGAGAATCGCTGTTATCAGAATCATAGAAGTAGACAGAGAGCGCTTTCCAATCGCTGCCGAAGGTATAACACACCCAGCTATAAGGAGCGGCTGGAACGGTACCGCGCTCGCCAATGTCTGCCTGTCGCAGCATATCAGCTTTGAGGAGAAGACCTACTTCTCCAGTCGCTGCGATCCCATGAGCATACTCAGGGGCGCTAAGCCGTTCCCACTTCTTGAGTTGCCCAAAAAGGGGCTTCTTACGCTGCTTGCCATTGGCCACAAGTTGATCGAGTAGCAGAGGATGGTGCTCTAACTGAACCCTTCTCTGCATCGGTGAGGCAAAGATAAGAGGCTCCTGCTCAAGTTTCAATTCTTGCCAGAGTTCCTTTAATGCCTGTGCTGCTACCTCACGGCGTAGTGTGGGCATATGTCGTGTTACTCCCCCATTCACCGACTTTGATTCATTGTCTGACGGCGGAAGCTCAATATGTTTTAGCTGCTCCGTGTTTTCCATAGTTTTTGTGCAGGTTTGGTCTTATCCGCTAATAAAGAGACGCCAGTGGTTTTTACCTCATCGATATTACTATCGGATTTGCGTTTTGTCAAGGGTTTTGCATGAATCAAGGGTTTTGCATGAATCAAGGATCTGGCTCGCCATATTTTTTGGGTTATTTTTAAATTGATGAGCAGTAAGAAGATACCCATACAGATGCAGGAATATTACGCCTGGTTCTCTGGTTCCTTATGCATATCAACACAGGCGTGATGACGGGTCGTATTCACTGCGTATGCCTGACGTATTTCCCAGGTATGATGTCTTTCGCCTCTCTACCCTCCGCCGGAGACATCACATTCAGTATATCTGCATGGGGATCAACAACGAGGTCGTTGTTGACCGAAAGCACGCCTGGGAAGCTTTTCGCTATCTCTTCGGCGGCAGCTTTCTGCTGGTCGTTATGAACAGCACCGCTTAGCCGCACTACCCCCAGGCGCGGATAGACACCTATCGGAAGGTCACGTGTGCGCTCATCCTGAGCTAACGCCCGCGCCAGGTCAGCAGCCAGCTTATCATCAGGAACCAGGCGATTCTTGATCTCCAACAAGCCTTCCACACCCAATACCTGGTCCTCCACTATGTCTGAGCGAAGCGAGCTGGAGATATTTCCATCCAGGTATAACACACTATCGAGCACATGAATGCTTATCGCTTTCAGGTCAATATGCAGAGGGGTAAAATCATAAAGAATAGATTCCACTTCTTGCTGGAGTACGCTATCCGAGCGATAGGGAGGTAGGATTTTCAGTTTATCATCGGGGATAGTAACTGTCACCTTGTCGGCTGCCAGTGTAGTAACATATTCTTGCTGCAGCAGAGTATCCTGTCCTGGACGTAAATCGTGAGCTACAATGTAGGCCAGTTCGCCATTCTCCGGATGCACGGCACTGAGCATCAGAGAGCCTTTAGCAGTGGAAGCAGCGTTCTCAACAATACTCTTATGATCAAGCTTTGCCCCGCCTTGCCCTTCTTCCTTGGCAGCGGCCACATCTGCACGCTTTACGCGCAGCGTTACACCATCACCTGTGGCCGAAACAACACTATCAAATGGAAGAGTGACAGTTTTTCCAAAAAGACGACCCTGCTTCACACCTATATGGGTCATGCGCCGTGTCGCGGGATCAAATATGACATAAGCCAGGACACCATCTTCACCATCAGAGCAAAATATCTTGTTGCCAAAGTGAAACTTCAGCATTTCGGAGATGAGGGTAGTTTTCTGCATTAGACCAACCTCCCACTACTAAATTTATAGACGTAGCCTGGAGAAACGCTATGTCCTACTATGAAAGTGTAGCATGTTACACTTACTCATGACAAGACAGTCAAGAACTTCTGCCGCAGACATGTCACAAAATCGGCATGAGTGGTGTCTAATATTCGCTATGCATAGTAAGGGGTCAACGATGATTAAAGGGAAAGAAGAGCATGTCGACAGACAGAAGAACAGCGCCTCTCGTTACTTCTAGCGATGAGCAGTCGTTTGAAGCCACTTTTAAGCGCTACTATCCCTTGGTCTACCAGCTTGCTTACCGCTGCACAGGGCGGCACGACGAAGCAGAAGACATCGCGCAAGAGGTCTTCTTACGTTTCTACCATATGCCGCCTCATGCCACGAGCGAGGGAGAACAACGCGCCTGGCTCTGCCGGGTGGCCACTAATCTGAGCCTGAACGCGCTCCGCACAAGACAACGCCGCACGCACCGCGAGGAGCAGGTCGGCGAAATGAACCGACATGAAATGTCCGGAGACGGGGCATACGCTAATCCTGAGCAGCAGGTGCTCGCAGCAGAGCAAGCAGCATTCACGCGAGCCGTTCTGGCTGAGCTGCCCGAGCGGCAACAGACCTATCTCTTACTACGCAGCGTTGGCCTGAGTTATACAGAGATCGCACAGGCCACAGGTGTTGCTCCAGCTTCCGTTGGCGCACTCCTGGCACGCGCTGAACGCGAATTTCGGAGAAGATACCATGAACGAGCGACAGCAACAAAAGTCGAATGACCAGTGTTTAGATATGGGCCTCCTGGTATGCCTTCGTGACGATGAGTTGACTGCTGACGAGGCAGCGCAAGCCAGGGCACATCTAGCTTCATGCCCCGATTGTGCCGCTGATGAGCGCGGCGTGGCAAACGCCAGTCAAGAAGTGTATGGTTTGCTAGATACACTGGGTCCGCTTACGAACGAGATAGCAGACACGGCAACCGCATATGCGGCCATACAGGCCAGGCTCGATATAAAGAACGATCACGAGAATCGCCCCGCAACCGTGCAAGCATTGGTTGAGAGCAGATCACGAGTTTCTTATGGAAACAGGCGACGCCGCTATGGGTGGCTGGCTGCAGCCGCTGCGGCCGTATTGATTGCTGTGTTATTACTGCCAAATGCAGGCGCACTGGCCTACCAGTTCCTTGCGCTGTTTAGTGTGCAGCAGTTCCAGCCTGTCAGCGTAGATCCACAGAATTTTAGTAACGATCTCATGTCCTACTTGCGCGACTTCAGCGACATGCAGGTGCAATACAACAGCATACCAACAAGCATGCGTCATCCGACCCAGGCGCAGGTAAAGCAATGGATCCACTTCCCACTCCTACTGCCCGGCCACCTGCCACAAGGAGTAGGCCATACGATGAACTTCACGCTGATCGGTAGCGCCGGAGGTACTTTCACCTTTAACGCTTCAAAAGCACAGGCATACCTTAGGCAGAGCGGGCAGAGCAACATCCATATACCAGCACAACTTGCTGGTGCAACATTCACCATTACCAGCGATAGCGGTGTCATCATCCACTATGCTAGCAATTGCCGCCTGGCAAGGGTCACTGCGTTGCTCTGTAGTGGAGGAACGCCATTCTACGCGGCAGAAATCCCCAGCCCGGTTGTGCAGGCAACCGGGAAAGCATCACTCAAGGATTTGCGTGATTTTCTGCTCTCCCTACCCAGGCTGGCTCCGGAGATGCGTTCCATGCTGCAACAGCTCGACCTGGAGAAAGGCATAGTACCTTTACCCATTCCACGCGAAGTAGCAGCACAGCAGGTAGCGATTCATGGCGCACCGGGGATAGTGTTGGTAGATAACTCCTTGAAAGTAGGCGGGTTGATCTGGCAGACACATGGTATCATTTACATGATTGCCACCACTACGGTGAGTAGCACGGATCTGCTGGATACAGCCAATTCGTTCGCTTGAACCAGCTTGAGCAACAGGGGCAATCGCTCATGAAACGCGTACGTTCGCACTTAGGGGCTTGCCCCCTGCACCCCAAAATTCGGGGATGACCCATATCTGAGGAAATGTCATTCATGAGCCAGAAGGACATGGTGCCTGCAATAGAAGTAGAGGGTTTACGCAAAGTCTACCATCATATAGTGGCAGTAGACGATGTCAGCTTCGTCATGTATCGCGGCGAGGCCTTTGGCTTTCTCGGTCCGAACGGCGCAGGTAAGAGCACGGTGGTGAAGATACTGACGGGGCTGGTCGCGCCAACACGAGGGACAGTGCGTGTGCTAGGACATCCCGTAAGCCATCGGGAAACCCGCAAACGCATTGGCTATCTCCCGGAGCTTCCTACTTTCCACCGCTGGCTACAGGCCGGAGAATTCCTCGAATTTCATGGACGGCTCTACGGTCTACGAGGCGCCCTGCTAGAAAAACGCTGCAAGGAAGTACTTGCACTGGTCGATTTAGCCGGACGAGAGCATCAAAAGCTAGGCACATTTTCCAAAGGCATGATGCAGCGCATTGGACTAGCCCAGGCAATCCTTAATCAACCTGACCTGGTGCTGCTCGACGAGCTCGTCTCAGGACTTGATCCCGTTGGCCAGCGCGATATGCGCGAGCTGCTGCGGCGGTTGAAGGCCGAGGGTATGAGCATCTTCCTTAATTCACACCAGTTGGCAGACGTAGAGGCGCTGTGTGACCGCGTTGCCATCATTAACCAGGGGCGCATTTTGAAAGTTGGGGCACCGCACCTGCTCTTTGACGAGCCGCTGACCGTCGAGGTACGCGTGGACGCCGTAAGCAAACAACTGCTACACAGGCTCGGCTCTGTAGCGCTTGCCGTAAAGCAAGATGAAGAAAATCCGTGCCGTCTCCTGGTCGAGGTGCGGAACGACGAAGCAACGGCAGATGTCGCTGCTATCGTACACGAATGTGGAGCAAGACTCTACTCCCTGGCACCACACCGGCGCTCACTGGAACAACTCTTTTTACGTACTATCGATGCATCGAATCGTTGAAATAGGCAGTCTTCCTTGCATTTGGCATACTTCACGCTGAAGCCGGAGTGCGTGAGCTAACAGTACTATTTACTGATATGTATTTGAGGTGTATGCAATGGCATTATTGCTAATTACCCGTTTCACCTTACAAGAAGCTATTCGCCGCAGGCTCTTCCTGGCGGTGATTATCCTGAGCGCCTTACTCCTGGTGGCATTCATCATCCTCTTGAGCGTAGCCATTAACCTCTTTCAGTCTAATAGCTCCGCAAATGGGGGGACCCTCAGCCCGCAGTTATTCTTACTAAGTGGAGGTGTATTCTTTGACATACTCATGATCTGGCTGGTCTACCTGCTGAGCAGTTTGCTGACCATCGTCCTGACCGCAGGTATGATTTCTGGAGAAGTTGAGGCAGGTACTTTTGCAGTGATCGTCCCAAAACCAATTAGCCGCACTGAAATTGTTATAGGCAAGTGGTTGGGCTCCGCACTTATTTTAGTCGTCTATACCGCGCTCATGTTCTTCGCTTTTTTAGCCGTAATTTATTGGAAAACCGGCTACTGGCCCCCACAGTCGTTCAGTGCGCTTGGGACGCTCGAACTCGGAATGCTCGCACTGCTAGGGCTTACAACCATGGGCAGCGCCTTTGTACCCACGATTGTCAATGGCGCGATCGTCCTCGTGCTATTTATTGGAGCACCTGTAGCCAGCCTCGTCCAGTTTGTTGTACAGGTCATCACGCCGGCGCAAAGCCAGGTGCTGCAAAATATTGCGACCGTCATCAACCTGATTATACCAACCGATGCCCTTTGGCACGGCACCTCATTCTTTCTGCTCCCGTCTGAGGATGCCTTCCCAATCCTGGGGCTATCTACAAATAGCTTCAACACGCCTTTCACCTCTACACAGCCGGTAGCAACGGCGCTGCTCATCTGGGTAGCATTCTACATCCTCGTGTTGCCTCTTATTGCCATCTTGCGCTTTCAACGCCGCGACCTCTAACACTCTCCCGCTTAAAGCAATCGTGCGTCTCAGGTGGTCTATGAACATCCTTACAATTTTGTCACCTTGACAGGACAGGCGTTTCTTAGTTATACTAACAATACGGAAGTACCCAACAATTGAATAGACGCAGTGTGATCTGCTCTCATCCAGAGAGGTGGAGGGTAACGGCCCGTTGAAGCCCGGCAACCCACTTGCAAAGTCGCATGAAGGGTGCCAATTCCGGCGGAGTATACCGCAAGATGAGGGGAAAGGCTATGGCGCTAGAACCCCTGAGATGCAGGGGTTTTTTGTTAGCTGCACATCCTGTACTTTCGTTGAGCAATTCAGCAATGAAAAACGTTGAAGAGGACGAGTAAACGTCTTGGACGGCTACAGAGAGTTGGCAAAGCTGAGAAGCCAGCGCCGCCCAGCGTCGAAGATGCACCTCTGAGTTGCAGGTCGAACATCCATTGGGTTAGTAGACCGAGCCGGTAGGCACCGTTAAAGGCCGGAGTGTTTAGCGCACTTACGAAGGTTGACGTTGCGAGACGTCGATGAACCAGGGTGGTACCGCGAGTCCAATTTTTTCCTCGCCCCTGCAGGGGGGAGGATTTTTTTGTCCATTTTTTGAAAGGAGAAGGAGCAATGCCCGATGACCAAAAGCCGGCAAATAATCTGATCGACCTGGGACCCGGTGAGGGAAGTAAGGTTGAGCGTATCAAAATCGAGAGTGACCATCTACGCGGGCAGATAGCTGAGGAACTGGATCAAGATACCACCCACTTCTCTGAAGCACAGATACAACTCCTCAAGTTCCACGGCACTTATCAGCAGGAGAACCGTGATGCGCGCAAGGAACGTAAGGCGCAAGGTGAAGAAAAAGCATACCAGTTCATGGTACGCTCGCGTATTCCCGGCGGCGTGCTGAATGCCGAACAGTACCTGGTCGAGGATGACCTGGCAGAACGCTACGCCAATGGCACCTTGCGTATCACCACGCGCCAGGGATTCCAGTTACACGGTATTCTCAAAGGTGATTTGCACTCGACCATCCACTCGATCAATGAAGCACTCTTATCCACCTTAGCAGCCTGTGGTGATGTAAACCGCAATGTGATGGCTTGCCCTGCTCCCGTTGCCAACCGTGCGCAAGCGCAGGTGGAAGAGGTTGCCCAGCATATCGCCCAGCATCTTGCTCCACATAGCCACGCCTATCACGAAATCTGGATTGATGGTGAACAGGTGGAGACTGTAAAGCTAGCCGAAGAGGGTGAAACTGAGCCAATTTATGGACCCACCTACCTGCCGCGCAAATTCAAGATCGGTGTTGCTTTCCCAGGTGATAACTGCATTGACGTGTATACCCAGGATATTGGCCTTGTCGCTTCGCTGGAAGGCGAGCGACTGGACGGCTTCACGGTGTTGATTGGTGGAGGAATGGGCATGACCCACGGCAAAAAGGAAACATTTCCCAGGCTCGCTACGCCGCTCTGTTATGCCACAGCCGCTGAAGTTTCGTCTGTAGTGGAGACAATTGTCACGATCCAGCGTGATTATGGTGACCGCCAGAACCGCAAGCACGCGCGTATGAAGTATGTCGTGGAGGAACGCGGCATCGCCTGGTTCCGTGCTGAACTGGAGCGCAGGCTAGGCCACAGCGTGCGGGATCCGCGTACACTTACCTGGCATGACGTTGAGGATCACCTGGGCTGGCATGCTCAAGGCGACGGTCGCTGGTTTCTAGGCCTCTATATCGAGAACGGACGTATTAAAGATGATGAAACCATGCATTTGCGAACTGGTCTGCGTCACGCTATCGAGGAATTTCAACCGGGCATTCGCCTGACCCCGCAGCAGAACATTCTCTTCACGGATATACCTGAAACACAACGCGGTCCATTGACAGCTTTGCTTGCTGCCTATGATATCCCTACTGATCCTGCTGAAGTGGGCACACGTCGTTTTGCCATGGCATGTCCGGCACTGCCAACCTGTGGTTTGGCACTTGCCGAAGCCGAGCGTGTCCTGCCGGCGGTGATGCGACAGATTGAGGCAGACCTTGATGCGCTGGGACTGGCAAATGTGCCTATAAGTGTACGAATGACGGGCTGCCCTAATGGCTGTGCGCGCCCTTATATGGGAGACATCGGGTTTGTGGGCCGCACGAAGGATATCTACAATGTCTACATTGGCGGTGACCTGCTCAACACACGCTTGAACACGCTCTATGCCGCTTCTGTGCACCTAAAGGATCTGGCGGCTACCGTGCGTCCCCTTTTAGCCTTATGGAGGGATGAGCGATTACCGGAAGAGTCCTTTGGCGATTTCTGCTATCGTGCCGGTCCTGACTACCTACGTGCACAGACAGAAGTGCGTATCTAGCATGAGCCTGGCACCTGTAGGGGATGCCAGCTAGACATAGGAGAAAACAAGTTGCCAAAGTATTATCCGGTGATGCTCGACATACGTGGTCGTTTAGCCATCGTCGTGGGTGGCAATCGCGTTGCAGCAGAAAAGGCTGCGGCACTCGCCGCCAGTGGAGCTTTCGTGTACGCGCTGAGTCCAGAGTTTTGCGACGAACTTCTGGCCCTGGCTGAGCAAAAGCGCGTCACGCTGTACCGTAAAGCCTACGAAGCTGGAGATTTGGCCGGAGCTTTTCTCGTGATTGCCGCCACAGATGACCCGCAGCTTGTGCAGGCTATCTGGAATGAAACACAAGAACGCGGGCAATTGGTCAACATTGTTGATGTCCCTGAGTACTGCTCATTCATTCTGCCCTCAATCCTGCGTCGCGATCAGCTTACCGTTGCTGTCTCTACTGAAGGAGCAAGCCCTGGCCTTGCCAAGCGCATTCGTCACCACCTCGAAGACCTCTTTCCCCTCGCCTATGGTGAATATTTGCGCTTAGCGGCACTGGCCCGTGCGCATCTACGAGCAAAAGGCGTCCCCTACGAACGGCGTGACGACTTCTTCGGCGACTACTTCAGTTCGGATGTGCTGGCACGACTCGCTGATGGAAATAAAGCGCAGGCGACAATCATCACAGCTACATTACTGCGAAAGTATGGTATAGACGTTCCAGCCAGTGACCTTGAAGCGGCTCTTGATGAGGAGAAAGAGTATGTCAATCACACTGTATGAGCGAGCGAAGGCAGAGAGTGAAGGCACTGCAGAGCGCACTTTCCAGCGGCCTGGTGATACAGTTCCACAATCGCACGAGCAGTCTTCGCGGGGCAGAGTTTTCCTTGTCGGCGCAGGTCCCGGTGACCCAGAACTGGTCACGCTCAAGGGCCTGCATATCCTGCGCCGGGCTGACATTGTCGTCTATGATCGCTTGATTTGCCCGGAACTGCTTGATGAAGCTCCATCCCAGGCCGAACGCGTGTTTGTTGGCAAAGAGTCAGGGCGTCACTCCATGAAGCAGGAGGAGATTAATGCCCTCCTCATCAAGTTTGCGCAACAGGGCCATCTCGTGGTGCGACTGAAGGGTGGAGACCCTTTCGTCTTTGGGCGTGGCGGCGAAGAGGCATTGGCGCTGGCTCATGCCGGGATTCCATTCGAGGTTGTGCCAGGCGTAAGTTCGGCTATTGCCGTACCGGCGTATGCCGGCATACCCGTTACCCATCGTAATCTCGCATCTTCGGTCACGATTGTGACAGGGCATGAGCAATCTTCATGCCTTTCTCCTGCTGTGAACTGGGAGGCCCTGGCGATGTCAGGAAGTACACTGGTCATCTTGATGGGAGTAGAGACACTTTCACACATCACCCAACGACTGCTCGCGGGCGGACTCCATCCTGATACCCCAGCAGCAGTGATTCAGCAGGGCACAGTGCCTCAACAACGAGTGATTACGGATACGCTTCTAAACATAGCGGAACGTGCCAGGGCAGCCAAAATCAAGTCACCAACTGTGACGGTTATCGGCTCCGTTGTCGCGCTCAGCGATTTTCTTGCATGGTTTCAGGAAGGGGTGCAGGAAAACGCTAGTCCCCTTGCCGGGGCGCGAGATGTTCCCACCCAATTCCCCTTTTCCTCGCTTGACGCCATAGGAGGGGGTGCAGGGGGACTGACGTCCCCCTGCCGGGGCGCGGGGTGTCCCCGCCCAATTCCCCTTTTCCTCGCTTGGCGCCGCAGGCGACACAAGTCGGGTACCTGAATAGTTACGAGAAAGGTCTCAAAAGGGAAAAAATGAAATTGCTGCTAAGTTGCATATCGACTAATCATTCGGTTCTCAAACAACACTGGACTGAAACGAGCCAGCAGACGGAATGCCCTCTTACCGTCTTAGGGAGTTATCAGAAGCCGAAACAAGACCTGGGAGGACTACTGTGTTTTATCGAGGACCTGGGATGTTCGCAGAAAACGGTCGAACTCAAAATGCCGGCTGGGATGGTGGCTTCAGACAGGGGAGTATTTGTCACTTCCTTTGGCAATATCCACGAAGTTGATACAGACTCGGGCACCGTGCATCAAAATGTGGTAAGTTCGCCCCTGTTCAATGCACTGCACTCCCTCTCCCGTACTCGACGTGGCTATCTTGTGGCGAGCACCGGCATAGACCTGCTGGTAGAATTCAACCGCGATGGCGAGATTCTTTGGAGCTGGTGGGCTACTGATCACGGTTTTGAGTTGACACCCACCGGTCAGAAGCGGGAAATAGACAAAGCGGCAGATCATCGAGTGATTCAGTACGGGACGTTGAGCCAGACCACCCATGTCAACTCGGCCGCGGAACTGCACGATGGCAGATTCCTGGCTTCACTCTTTCACCAGGGAATGGTGATTATGATCGATCGCACAACTGGTGAATGGCAACCGGTGGTGGAGGGCCTGGATCACCCTCATTCTGTTCGAGTATTGGACGAACAGCACTTTACCGTAGCGGATACCGTTCATGGAAGAGCTTTACTGGTGCGTCTCGACAATGGTAAAGCAGACATCGTGGAAGAAGTAGACGCGGGAACAAGCTGGCTGCAGGATTGTCGTTTTGATGGCCAGCACGATTGTTGGATACTCGTTGATGGCAAAAAGTCACGTGTTATCTTGCGTCGCGGACGCTCCGGTAAGAAAACGCTCGCCCAATTCGACTTCGATCCAGAGTGGCGTCTATACGAGACACATGTACTGTGATCGCGAGAAGAGCTATTGACCTTCTGAGAAGCATGTTGTTAAGCGAGGAGAAAAGATGCGAGATAAAGGGTTCACCGTGTGGTTTACCGGCCTCTCAGGAGCCGGGAAAAGCACCCTATCTGAAATACTGGCGCAACGCTTAAAAGCACTGGGGCTGCACGTTGAAGTACTGGATGGTGATAGCGTCCGTACCCACTTGAGCAAGGGCCTCGGCTTTAGCCGCGTGGACCGTGATACCAACATCAAGCGCATTGCATATGTTTGTAGCTTGCTGACACGCAATGGCGTCGTATGCATCGCCGCCGCCATTGCTCCCTATCGTGAAGCACGTGAATGGGCACGCAAAGAAATCGGGGACTTCGTTGAAGTGTATGTCAAATGCCCTCTCGAAGTCTGTCGTCAGCGTGATGTCAAAGGCCTCTATAAGCTTGTTGATGAGGGCAAAATCGAAAATTTTACAGGCATAGATGATCCATACGAAGAGCCAGAGCATCCCGAACTGGTTGTCGAGACGGATAAAGAGACGATTGCGGAAAGCATCGACCGCATTTTGGCGAAACTGACAGAGCTGGATTATCTTGAGGCTGAACAGGTGTCAAACGAAGAGTCGCGGCAGGCATGTGAGCGTCTTGTTGCTCTTGGCTACCTGTAGATCAACTCAAACTAAACTGTAGGGCATTTACCGAACAGGGATCTGGCGCGAGGCACCATCGGCCGGCCCAAAAATAAACTCCAGTGCTCCGGGCGCATAGCGTTCAACTATCTCCTCGGTTATGGCATTGGCACGGCAGATTTCACCAAACAAGCTGGCGCTGCTGCGCGGCGTGCGCTCTTGCGTTTGAGGATCAAGTTCAATCAGACCAAAGCGCACGCCCCAGCCTTCGGCCCACTCGAAATTGTCTACCAGCGACCAGTGCAGGTAACCTTTCACAGGTATGCCTTCGCTGATCGCACGATGGACCATTGCCAGGTGCTCCAGGATCGCTCGTGGCCGCCGGTCATCAATCGCATCAGTAAAACCGTTCTCAGTGATGTATATCGGCTTGTTACCGCGTGTCTTGCGATAGACAGACTTCAGGATGCGATACAGGCCATATGGATAAATCTCTCCGAAATCAAGCCCTCTCCCTGGATCATTGCGCGGGCTGCTGGGATTTATAAAACGTCGACCAAAGGCTTCAGCAGGTCGGGTCGGGTCGAAACGCACTATCTCGCGCGTGTAATAGTTCACTCCATGATAATCACGGGATCCGGGCGCATGCGGAATAGGGGACAAGAAGAAATTTAAAGGGAATGGGAAGCGGCCCGTCTCAGCAGCTTGCAGCGGCGCCCAGCCGTAAAATGTATCCTGTATGCCCGCAACAGCACGATCAAGCGGCGAAAGCTCATTCGCAGGATCTAACGGATGATAGTGCAGGCAATAGCCAATCTCCGCCCGTGGCTGCAGGCTGCGAATGGCATAGAACGCCTCGACATGGGCCTGCACCAGGTTGCGTAACACAAGCATCGCGTGTGTTACATCATGCTCGCCAGGAGGAAATAAACCAAGCACATACCCTACGGAGGCATAAACGTTCAGTTCGTTGATCGTCATCCAAAAGTCGCACAGGTCCCGCAGTCCTTCTACAACATATCTAACATAGCGTATGAAGTACTGAATGTTGTCCTCGTCCATAAAGCTACCACGGTCCGCAAACCATAACGGGTCGGTAAAGTGATGCAATGTCACAATGGGTTTAATATAGCGTTCACGTAAATCTATGAGCATCGCTCGATAACGCTCTAAAGCAGCGCTGTCCCACTGTCCCTCTGATGGTTCGATGCGACTCCATTCGACGCTTAAGCGTAAGGCGTTGTTCTCCATCTGTTCGGCCAGTGCAAAATCCTGTTCTGCATGCCGCCACCAGCCGCAGGCATCTCCACACCGATCGCCTGTGAGGATATGGCCCTGCTGCTCCCAGCGATACCACTGGTTGTTTGTATTGCCACCTTCGAATTGATAGGATGAAGTCGCTGTTCCCCATAAGAAACCCTCCGGGAAATGGAGAATACGCTGCCTTGCCATGCTCACCCTCCCTGGTGATTGCTAGATTGTTAGATAAGACGAGTACTCATATTTTACCATAGCATTTGACCCTCACAAGGGCTAATAGCATACCCGTGAGGTGTAAGGGAACAGCAAGAGCGGCGGAGGATAGTTAAAGCAAAGGAGCGACCTCCAGAAGGAGGTCGCCCAAAGTTCATTACCATTGTAATGAACAAACTATTCGCGAAGGCCTCTTGGAGGCAATGGACGTACCAGGGGACTCATCACCGGCACATCCTTCTTGCCTCGCGGCAGGCGCTGGCGCACCAGGAAGTTCGGCGCAACCGCCAGGTCGGCCTTTTCCAACGTCACATCCGGGCCGAAGCGGTTGAAGAACGACAGCTCGAAGTTTGGCGTCTCGCCCAGGGCACCGTGAGGACAGACCTCTACACAGTCACCACAGAAGATACAGCGATCCAGCGCGAAGGCGTAGCGTTTCAACGTGCGCTCGGCCATCATCAGCGAACCGGTAGGACAGACCTGCACACAGGCACCACATGAGACGCAGTCGGTTTCATGCAGGCTGACATTGAACGGCGTGGACACGATAGTATCGAAGCCCTTACCGAACATGCCGTAACAGTCAGGACCAATCACGTCGTGACAGACACGCACGCACTGCGTGCAGTTGATGCACTTGTTCGGATCGCGCAGGATGAAGCTATGCGACATGTCAATTTCGTAGTCGTGATAGTCGCTCGGCTCACCGTCATGGAAGCGGTTATCGGCCAGTCCATGCTCGATACTGTACTTTTGCAGGTCACACTGCCCGGCTGCCGGGCAGGCGCACTGCAAACAACGAGCTGATTCTCGCTCAGCCTGCTCCTGCAGGTAGCCCAACTCAATCAGTTTGAAGTTTCGCTTGCGCTCCTCATAGGGGAGCATAGGCATTTTGACTTTGGGCTCGACTGGCTTGTACGGCACGATGTCAAAGAGGTCAGGCCTGCGCTCTTCGAGTTCCAGGCGACGAGCCACTTCGTTCATATCCTCGCCATTGAGGAAGGCATGGATTGAACGTGCGGCCAGCTTGCCCTGTCCTACACACTCGATAATCGTCTTCGCGCCCAACTGCGCATCGCCACCTGCAAAAACGCCCCAGCGATCGGTCATGAAGTTAAATGGATTCGTCTGGATGGTTCCCCGTTTTGTCCACTTCACACCCCAACTTTCAGGGAGGACCGACTCATCCGGATTCTGGCCGAACGCGGGGATGATGGTATCACATTTTATGATAAATTCCGTGCCGGGGATTGGCACCGGGCGGCGACGGCCACTGGCATCCGGCTCGCCCAGCTTGTTCCTGATAAATTCGATGCCCGCTACCTTTCCATTCTCAACGATGACCCTCGTCTGCTGGACATAGAACATCAATTCCGTGCCCTCGGCCTGGGCGTCTTCAATCTCATCCAGGGTTGCCGTCATCTCTTTGATCGAACGGCGGTAGCCCGTGTGCACCTTCGCTCCCAGCCGTAGTGAAGTGCGCGTACAGTCAAACGTGGTAAAACCACCACCGAGCACAACAACCTCGCGTCCCTCCCAGACAGGTACCGGTTTACCCTCTACCTTTTCCTCCAGGAACTGGATAGCGTTTACCACGCCTTCTGCATCTTCACCGGGCACACTTAATGGATTACTTGTCCAGGCTCCAATGCCGATATAGACCACGTCAAAGCCCTGTGCAAACAGATCATCGACGGTGAAGTCCTCGCCCATTTTGACGTTTAACTGCAGATCCACACCCAGGTCCCAGACATGCTGGAGTTCGCGGTCCATCAGGTCTTTCGGCAAGCGGTATTCGGGGATACCGTAGCGCAGCATCCCACCGGGTTGTGGGTTCATCTCGAAGACCTTACAGTAGTGACCTTTCAGCGCCAGGTAATATGCGCAGGTGAGACCTGCGGGACCTGAGCCGACAATTGCAATTCTCTTACCCGTCGGCGGGTCTTTGGGAAATGGATGTGGTGGATCGAGCAAGCAAGTTTCGGCGGCATGACCGTGCATGCGGCAGATCGCTATTTCTTCTTCGACCAGCGCACGACGGCAGGCCTTCTGGCAGGGGGCCGGGCATGTCAGACCCAGGATATAGGGGAATGGCAACACCTCTTTGACCAGGCGTGCCGCCTCTTTCATCGACCCCTTAGCGATCAGCTCCAAATAGCCGGGGATATCAATATGTGTCGGACAATCTATCTGGCAGGGGGGCTGGCAATACGCATTGTGGTCGGAGAGCAACATCTCCAGGTTGGTACGACGAATGTGGAACAATTCGTCCGAATTCGTAGTGACTACCATTCCTGGGAGAGCCGGTGTCGTACACGCGGGCAGAGGCTGCTTTACGCCCTCGATGTGTACCAGGCACATACGACAGGTGGCGGTTGGCTCCAACTTTTCGTCATCACACATATTTGGAATATCTGTAATGCCATTGTCGACTGCCACACTCAGCAGTGATTCATTCTCATAGGCCTGCACAGTCTTGCCATCGATGGTGAGTGTAAAGCTGGGTTGCCCAAATTCATTGCGCACCATCATAGCCTGCGACTCTTGTACTATGGGATTGAGATTATCTCGGATTGATATAGCCATCTAGTTCCTCTTCCGAGTTTCAAAGTCTACGGTAAGACATGTTTTGTAACAAAACGATGGGAACGCACGGGAATACAGGTACCTGTCGGACACGCCTGTTCTTCAACGTGCATGCGGAAATGGTCCGGCCAATAGCGTTTGGCCGTTTTGAGAGCATTTGGCGCATGGATTCCAAAGCCGCATAATGACCCATCTGGTATGTAGTTCGCAAATTCATCCAACATATCTAAATCTGACTTGATACCAAGATCACTGATCACACCCTCGAGGATGCCTGTAACACGCTTCATACCGATGCGGCACGGGACACATTTACCACATGACTCTTTACTGAGGTAATGGCTCCGCTCTTTTGCCCAGGCTACCATACAAGTATTGGCCGGAAGCAACTCTATGAGACCAGAGCCTACAATGGCGCCAGCCTCCTCCAACGGATCGTAATCAAAGGGTGTATCAAGTAAAGAGGTGGGCAATGCGCCGCCTTCCGCTCCGCCCACAACAACAGCACGTAGATCACTTTCGGGTCGACTATACCCCGCATGACGCAGGATTTCACGAAGCGTGGCACCGAAAGGTACCTCCACGACCCTCGGCTCGCTATCAGGTACATAGTCATAGACCGTCAAGACCTTTGTGCCACCTGTTGTAGCGATACCCACGCTGGTAAATGCCTCCGCACCATCACGCACGATCACCGGCACATTTGCCAGCGTCTCGACCGAGTTAATCGCAGTGGGTTTGTCCCATAGGCCGAACTGAGCGGGATAGGGAGGACGCTGCTCGGGCATTCCACGACGCCCTTTAATTACATTAATCTGGACGGTCTCTTCTCCACCCATGAAACCCAGGTCTACACCCACGACGTTGATCGTACAACTGAAATCAGTGCTTAAAATGTCGCGTCCAACAAGATTGGCAGCAAGCGCTTCCTCTAGCGCTTGCTGTACTGAAGCGATTCCTCCAACATAGAGACTACGTGTGAAGAGATACGCTTCCGACGCTCCGACTGCGTAAGCTGCAAGCACGATACCCTCGATAACCTGGTGCGGATTGCGCTCCAGCATAGTACGCACAGCCCACGAACGTGCATCGGCATCATAAGCATTGCAAATAACGTACTTGATGTTGTCATCCTGGCGACGTACGATGCGCCACTTTTCGCCGGTCGGGCGGCCAGCGCCACCTCGCCCGCGCAGTTTGGCATCGAGCACTTGTTGGATGACCTGCTCTGGAGTCTGCTCACGTACAGCCTTCTCCAAAGCAGCGTAACCACCTGCACGGCGGTAGGCATCCAGCGAGCGTACCTCAGGCTCGCCTCTGCCCCGGATTACGCGATAAGCAGAATCAAAATCAGGCATCTGGTTGCCTCACATGATTAATATTCCCGTATACACCTCGTGTAGCGGGTGATAGCCCTCGTTCTGGTTGATCGTCGCGTTTGATACCTTTCACAGCGGGAGCGGGCTTGAATTTCGGGCTCATGGTGGCGATACCAAAGATATCGCTCAAGTCAACCCCACGCATCTGCACAATGCGCTTCGCCGCCTGCAAAGGCATATAGCCGTAGATGTCCATTACGGCATCCAGGAGTGTTGGGAGAGCGCTTGCTTCTTCCGACCAGCTCTCTAGCAGTTCATCAACTTTACTGAGATCTATTTCTGGTTCCAGGTAATCTTTGACCGGCATAGCCACGCAAGCAGATACCGGCTTGTTAGGATATTCTACAGCATATTCGGATACACGGGTCTCGTAGAAGCCGGCCTTTGAAGCTCCCGATGCTGGTGGAATCTTATACGAAGTATATTTCTCAGCGCCCTCACGAATGTAGGATACGAACCATGGCCGCTCTTTGAAGCGATGCATCGGCTCAAATTCGATGGTAATGGCACGCGGTGGGCAAGCTTTTTCGCAGAGCAGGCAAGATTCACACTTCAGATTATAATCAGTTTTCAGACCTTCCTCAGCGATCAGTTGGATCAAGCCGCGACTGCGCGGTGGCAGTTTTGGTTTCTCATAGGGATATAACCGGGTTACCTTGGGTCGGAAGAGGTGGCTGAATGTCAACCCCATCCCTTCGAGTATCCCGCGCATAGACTACACCTCTATTTCCTTCTCACTTGGCACGGGCTTGCGCCGCATAGTAGTTAGCCCTGGGGCGCTCCCACTAGCTATACTTTCACTGCTCATAACATAAAACTCCTGTGCAAAGTTTTAGCAGCACCTATTGCTCGGTTTAGTATATTTGCAGAGTCTAAAAGCAGAAAGGAGCGCGACTGATGCGCCTCCCTACCCGTTTCTAATTATAGCACGATTCACCCACACACGCTACCAATGAGGCAGACAGCACCAGGGCTTCTCAAACGTCTTTTTCCTCTTCCCCTCCCCGCCCCAAAAAAGAGGAAAAGAGCGTGTTGCCGCAGTCATCTATTTTCACAGCTTTATGACCCTTGCGATTAAGTTGGCCCATAGGTATAATGGGCATAAGTAGAGGGTGGGAAAACAGAGCATACATAAGAGGAGAATCTATGATGCGGAAGTATACAATTATCCTTGAACCTGACACCGAAGAAGGAGGATATACTGTAACGGTTCCCGCATTGCCAGGGTGTATCACACAAGGAGAAACCATAGAGCAATGCATTGAGCGTGCTCAGGAGGCAATCGCTGGCTACATTGAAAGCCTGAGAGCAGACGGCGAACCGATACCCGAGGAGACTGAGCGTCCGAAGATGATTACAATTGACGTAGCTGCATAGGAAAAAGAATAAATGGGAACATATTCTATCGCAGTCCTACCGGGCGACGGGATCGGCCCGGAGGTCATTGAGCAAGCTGTGCGCGTCCTCCAAAGCGTGGGCGATCACTATGGGCATACCTTCAACAGGCAGTACGCGCTGGTGGGCGTTGCTGCCATCGATGCTGAAGGCGATGCTATTTCTGACGCTACTATGGAACTCTGCCAGCGCAGTGATGCCGTATTATTTGGCGCGGTGGGCAGTATACCTCGCTTCGAGGGGCCAAATTCAAAAGTTCAGCCGGAACGTGCACTCTTCCGGCTGCGCAAAGAACTGGCACTCTTTGCCAATTTACGCCCGGTTAAACCATTCAATGCCTTGCTGAATGCTTCCACCATCAAGCCAGAAGTCTTGCAAGGAACGGACTTACTGGTGGTACGCGAATTGACAGGCGGTCTCTATTTTGGCAAACCCAGTGAAATTCGCGCGACGCCCCGGGGCTTAGAAGCCATCGACACACTGATCTACACCGAGGCCGAGATCGAGAGAATTGTACGTACAGCTTTCGAGCTGGCCCGTAACAGGCGTAAAAAGGTGACCTCGGTAGATAAAGCGAATGTGCTCAGTTCATCGCGCCTCTGGCGGCGTACGGCAGAGCGCGTTGCCGCAGATTATCCAGGTGTGGCTCTTGAACATCTCTTAGTGGATACCTGCGCTATGCAGCTCGTACGGCAGCCCACCAGCTTCGATGTCATCGTCACTGAGAATATGTTTGGAGATATACTTACCGACGAGGCTTCAATGCTGGCAGGCTCTATGGGTATGCTTCCTTCTGCCAGCCTGGGTAGACGTCAGACAGCACACGGCTTATTCGGCCTTTATGAACCGATTCACGGCTCTGCCCCCGATATCGCCGGACAAGGGAAAGCCAACCCCGTTGCGACAATATTGACCGTCGCATTGATGCTACGTTATTCTTTCGGCCTGGAGCGGGAGGCTCAGGTCATCGAGGCGGCTGTGGAGCGTGTCATCGAAGCAGGTTATCGCACCGAAGATTTGCGCGAAGCAGATAAAGAAGTGGTGGGGACGAAAGAGATGGGTAGATTGATAGAGGAAGCTATAACAGCTTAAGAGGCCAGACTACTTCAGAATTTAGCAACAGATGAGGCGCTATGTCTAGCCCATCATTGGTTTAGGGCAGGGACCTAAAGTACGCAACCGGGCCTGCAAACTCGCAAGTTGCTGCTCGATATCCGCGCGTCCCTGGCTTTCGGGTTCCTGTTCTTGTTCCCCTGCCTGCATTCGAGCAAGCTTTGCTTCTAATGCAGCAATCTCGTCGATTAGGGCCTGGCGCCGTGCATACCAGCGCGTAACAGCACGTTCAACTCCCACGCGCAACTCCTATCAGATCAAGCCTATTGCACAGTTGCACCATAGACAAGCGAGTTGAGGATATTGATCAGTTCTTCATCCTGGTACGGCTTGACCAAATATGCACTCGCACCAAGTTGCATGGCATGCTGTTGATGTTTGGTAGCAGCACGCGAGGTTAGAATAACCAGGGGAAGCGTCCTATATTGCTCCTGTGCGCGCACTGTAGCCATCAATTCATATCCATCCATACGTGGCATTTCGATATCTAGCAATACGGCGGCTGGCGTCTCATGCGTGATCATTTCGAGTGCTTCAACACCATCGCGAGCAACCTGCACTTCCCAACCATGTTGCTTGAGCATATTACCCACCACACGGCGCACACTTGGACTATCATCTACAACGAGAACGTGCTTTCCATGTGGCTGCCTGGTAGCAGGCTTAGCCGTTGGTATGGTAGGCATAGTGGTAGTACGGCTCCCCCTGGGTACCTCTACAGTCGCTCGAGCACTTGCTTGAAGCGCCGATCTAACCGCGCTCTCACTACGCGCCAGGCTGCTTGCTGCCACTGGCATATTACTAATGGCACCACCGCGCGAAGACAACAGCTCAATCAATTCAAGGATCAGTACAACACGCCCATTACCTAGCACCGTTCCACCTGCAATGCCATGTACATGGCGCAGGTGGGGACCAAGGTTCTTCATTACTACATCCATCCTGCCTTTGATCTGGTCCACTACCAGGGCCACGCGGTGACGATCAGTATGCACCAGCAATATAGGAGCCTTCTCGTCAGGTTCGCTCAACGACAGTCCCAAGAGATTTGAGAGGAAATTCAATGGGTAGAGTTCATTCTGTACAATGATTGCCGGCCTTCCGCCCAACATCGAGTGCTTGAAGTTGTCCAGACGGCCTATGGCTTCAACCATCACTGTAGGGATGGCAAACTGCTGTCCACCGACAAGCACCAGTGTAGCGTTTTGGATAGCCAGGCTCGTTGGGAACTTCATGGTAAATGCCGTTCCCTGACCTGGCATGGATTCGACCTCAAGGGTGCCTCTGAGACGTGAAACGCTATCGCGTACCACATCCAGTCCTACACCACGACCACTCTCTTCGCTCAAGACTTCGGCAGTTGAGAAACCGGGACGGAAAATCAATTCTATGATATCGCTATCATGGAGCGCATGATCCGGACGAATCAGGTTACGCATAATAGCTGCATTACGCACGCGCTCTGGATCTATACCGGTGCCATCGTCACGCACAGTAATGACCACCTGGTTACCTTCATAGGCAGCGGAAAGCCGTATCTGTCCCGCTGGCGGTTTGCCCTGTTGCAGTCGAACCTCCGGTGTCTCAATAGCGTGATTTACCGCGTTGCGCATGAGATGCAGCAGTGGTCCAGCTATTTCCTCAATCACAGTCCGATCGACTTCCGTCTCCTGGCCCTCCAGTACAAACTCGAATTCCTTATGTTGCTTGAGGGCTACCGCACGTGCAGCGCGATAGAGGCGTGGGATCATGGTCGAGAGTGGCACCAGGCGTGCCTTCATTAGTCGATCCTGGAAGGTCGTGCTTAAACGAGTCTCTCGTCCAAAAACAGCTTCACAGTCACGAATAATGGCATCCATTTCACTGCTGAGTGTTGTCATATCCGAGATGCCTTCACTCAGACCACGCGCAAGTTGATGGAATTCGGTGTAACGGTCAAGTTCCAGTTCGTCGAATTCAGCCAGGTGCAAGGGCTCAGCTCGGTTATTGGAATTCTTACCATTACCGCCACGGCTATATCCCTTACTCTGATCGCCCTGACCTGGCATCACCTGAACTGAACGTCCGCTTGGTAACGTGGCAGCTTCAAAACGGCTCTCCAGCTTTTGACCCACATCACGCAAGCGGGCACTACTTACGTCAGCATCTGAGACAAGCCTCGTCAGGCGCTGCAGGCGTTCTTCCAGGACACTGCGGTTCACGAGCAGTTCACCGAAGAGATTCACCAACTCGTCGAGCTTCAGGAGAGGTACACGCACACTGAGGTCAGTGCGAACAACCTGTTGCCCAGCCTCGGTGGACTGATTATCGGCAACTACACTCGTAACTGCTGCATTCTCCATAATTGCAGCAGAGTTCTCTTCAATATCGGCCTCAATTTCCTCCTCAACCGCATGCGGCAGAGAAGTCTGTTCACCAAGTAATCCTATATAGCGAATGCGCAGGGCCTGTATCATTGCCGCATATTCTTCACCGCTTCCCTTGCGATTGATAAGCGCATCCAGAGTTTCAGCGGTATCCAGGATGAGGCTGAGAACGGCTGGCGAAACAATGATGGCTCCCTCCATCACACTATCAAGCAAATCTTCCGAAATGTGACAGAGCTCAGCAATAGTACGGAATCCCATCATACCAGCCGCGCCCTTAAGTGTGTGGGTAGCGCGCCGTATGCCCTGTATGGGATCGTGATCGGTGGAATTGTTTTCCAGAGCAGCCACATGCATACTGATCGTTTGCAGGTGTTCCTCTGCTTCCATACGGAAGATTTCATTAGCCTCTTCGCCGAGATCACTAACCAACGATGGCATCGCCATGTTTGATTGGCGCGAAGCTACAGAACTTGCCGGCAAAGGCGGTGGCGGAGAAGCCACAGACCGGGGAGCCGATTGCGATTGATTAGCAGCTGCTAGACTTTCCTCGATGCCTCCAGTAAGTTGATTGAGGAACTCACGCCGCACTTCAATCTCTATTTCATTGCGCAATCGGGCTTCGATCTCGTTCAGCGATTCCCGCTGCTCTGAACCTGAGACACTCAACTGCAACTGTCGCTTCGCCTCAAACTCCTCTAGGAGTTCATTTCGTATCTGTCGCTCTAATTCAGCGCGAGCTGCGAGCGTGAACGGACGATTCTCGAATTCGTGCCGTAACTCCTCACGCACCTTGGCTTCTATCTCGGAACGCAAAGCAGTTGGATCACCCCGGCGCTCAAAAGTCACACGCTCACGCACAGCACCTGCCCTCATCTCCCACGGCGTCCAACCGGGATCATCCGTAAACAGCTGTGCAGAGGGATCAGATTGGATCTGCTCTAACACATCACCACACGTCGCTACGGTAGTATGCAACTGACGCAATGTCGTATGCACCTGCTCATCAGTCAATTCCATGCTACCGGTCATCTGGGTAAGCAATTCGAGCACCTTTTTGAGTTTGGTATTTGCTACCCACATGACCGATAATGGGAGATAGCGCCTCACCTGTTCGGGACTATTGCGCAAATTGAGGCCCATGGCCCTACCGGCCCATTCCTCCATACGATCAAGTGCATCTTTGGAACCATCAAGGAAACTCTTGAACTCGGTACGTTGTCCCTCGATCACAGAGACTGCCAGGCGCAATTGCGTAAGCGTTCGCTTCAAGGATGAGGCCTGGTCCTCCAACACCTGGGATTCTTCTTGCAATTCGCTGTAGACCTGCACCAGTGCACGCTGGTCTTCGCGAGGAACAAGCCCTGCTGAGGCCGCTTCAGGTTGTATTATTTCATCCTCGCCCACAGTTTGCGCACCAGCGGCAACGCCTTCGTTTCGTTTTATAGCCGGGGGCGTACCCGTAGGAGTTTCTTGTGGAGGTTGATGGCGCGCTGTGGCAGCAAGCATCTCCAAAGCACTTGGCTGGACCGGTTCGGCTGGCGCAGGCACTTCGGGTTTGATAGATGGTTGGGGTAGAGTATCTTGAGTGGACGGGGATGTTAGGCCGCCATTTGTAGCCGTCCCTAGTTCTTCCGGCCAGGAAATCTCTTCACCCGCAGCTACACTAGGTGTGCGGAACGAAGCTATCATCTCATCGAGAGAAGCTATAGCAGTTTCGGGGGAAAATGATGCGGCTGCATCCCCCAGAACCCTATTGTCATCAACAGGGGGCCGGCCGTCCTGATTGCGCGCAGCCGATTCCAGCATTACACGATACTGGGAATAGTCAGCGTCATCTTCTGCTATTACAGCATCCTCGTTGATGCCATTGCGAATGCCATCAACAAGCCGGTGCATACGAGCAAGAGAGCGCTGCAAAAGCCCGATGGTAGGTGAATCGAGTGTAGCCATATCATCCATGACATCACCCAGGATATCTTCCATACCATGAGCGACGTGTGCAAGGCCGGGAAAATCCATCATTGAGGCAGAGCCACCAATGGTATGAGTACGACGATACGTCTCTTCGAGCGCCTCCATATCACCAGGCGTGTGCGCTAAACGACCGAGATTTGCCTCGATTTCCGGCAAATAACTATTTACCTCCTCGATAAACGAATCGAGGACTGATAGTTTATCAAATGAATTCGACATGTTCCGCGCACCCACTCATTCTAGTTTCGCAGCCTGTGAAGCAAAGCTTCACCAGGTTGAAACTTACTGTCCCTGATACCCATTATTCGGGAAAGGCGTCTGCTCTTGTCCAAACGAAGGCTGATTCTGCTGCGGGCTTCTCCAACGCTGGCGAGGCCCCATAGGCTGCCCCTGCTGCGGTCCAAAGCTTTGTTGCGAACCTCCCACCAACCCTTGTGGCTGATTTGCAATGGGGAGCGTCGATTGATTCGAACTTCCAAACCCGGCTTCAGGCATAGAACCGAATGGTTGCTGCCCTTCAAAGCTTTGCTGGCCTCCGAATCCAGCCATTTCACCGTAAGATGGTTGACCACTGAATTGCTGCCCATCGAATCCCGGCTGATTTCCATATTGGGGCCCGTTAAAGCCCGCCTGATTCCCAAACTGCTGCCCGTCGAATCCCGCCGGGTTCCCACTCCCATATTGCTGACCTCCAAAAGGTTGTTGACCTGCATATTGAGACTTGCCAGCAAAGTTCTGCTGCTGCGCTCCAAAATCTTGCTGGTTGCTGAACGCAAACTGGAGAGAACCGGAATTACTTGACTCCTGAGGTTGGGGAAGCGAGAGAAAATCAGACGAAAAGCCCTGGTTCCAACCAGCGTTCATGCCCATTTCTTGCTGCTGGAAGAATTCTTCAGCACCACCGCCGGGCAAGGCTGGCACACCTGCCATGTTATTAGTAGGCAGTGCATCCATCATCTCATTGGCGCGTTCGGGCAAACGGAAGGTGGATACAGAGGCGCGCAGTTGATCCGCGAGCTCGGCAAGGTAGCTTATACTCATAGCCGCTTCTTGTGTTCCTGCATTGGTCTGACTGGTAATCCCCGAGATCTGGCCCATTGCAACCGCAACATTTTCTGAAACTTGCCCCTGCTCATTCGCAGCGCGAGCGATGGACTCAATCATTTGGGCCTGCCGTTCCACGGCAGTATAGATGGAGTTAAGGGCACGGCCAGCCTCGTCAGCAAGCTGCGAACCTTTCACAACTTCCTGTGTGCTGTCTTCCATAGCAACCACTGCTTCAAACGTATCGCCCTGGATGCTCTTGACCAGGGTAGCGATACGTTTTGTTGACTCGGTCGAACGTTCTGCAAGGAGACGGATCTCATCGGCCACCACAGCAAATCCTCGCCCATGCTCTCCGGCCATTGCAGACTGGATAGCAGCATTGAGCGCCAGCAGGTTTGTCTGATCTGCTATGTCTTCAATAATACGCACAATTTCGCCAATCTCATTGGAACGCTCACCCAGGCGCTTGATCTTCTTTGAAGTTTCCTGGACGTTCTCACGAATGACCATCATACCATCAATGGACTGGCGCACTGCCTGCTGCCCGGCATTGGCGTTACGTAACGCCTCTTGCGCTGTCTCGGCACTCAGTTGAGCATTACGCGCAACGTTTTGAATGAAGATAGCTAATGCCTCAACAGCCTCGGTCGTCCGCTGAATCTGCTGCACCTGCGTGGCAGAGGCCTGAGCAAGTTCATCAGAGCGGTCAAGAATGCGGCGTGTCGCGTTCGTCACTTGCACCGCAGTGGCTTGCACACGACCAACAACCTTGGCAAGCTCTTCAATCATATAGTTGAACGAGTCTGCCAGGACTCCAAGCGTGTCCGGCGTCACCTCCGCCTGAACGCGCAGATCACCATCACCGACAGCACTTACCTCTTGCAGGAGCTTTTCGATTTGCGCCTGTAGAGCGGCTGCATCGCTGCCACCACCCGATATTATCCCGGCACCCGCGAATCCCTGGCTATCAAGTAGTGTATTGAGAGACATAGACAGCATGGCAAAATCATCATCGCCTGTAACCGCTGCGCGAACAGCGCGATCTCCCCCTGCAAAGTTTCGACACACATCAACCAGTCCCAGCAGCCGATCCTGGATTTTGCGTCGCACAAAATAATTAACCGTTAAAACTCCAAGTAATACAACCAGGGCGCACACCCCCACAGCGTACACAAACGCCGTTTGATCGACAAAACCTCTTAAAACACCAAGAACAATAATGGCGATGACAGGAATGGTTACTGACGCAGTAAGTCCCATCACCAACAGTGAACTTACCGTCATTCCGCCTCTATCAGTATCATTCATCCACCAGGCCTCCTCTCGTGTGAAGTAGCGATGTAATGGCATCTCTGAGATGCCCACATCTAACTTTTTCTAAGCATAGTGTTGCATCTTGTCTGAGAACAGCAAACGAGCCGCATCCAACAAGGTGATAATTCGATTCCCCACCAGTGCGCTCCCAGAAACATAGGGAGCCAACCATCGTGGAATATTGGCCTGGCGCAAATTCTCATTAATAGTATTTGGAGGGATAGGAATCATTTCACTGACGCTGTCAACAACCAGGCAGATCACCATTTCGTTGTATTGCACCGATAGTAACCGGGTTCTTGGGTTAAAAGGCAGGCGTTCCAAATCCAGGAAAGCCCGCAGGTCGACTACTGAAGCAATGGAGCCACGCAAGTTGATGACGCCACTGATCCACGGAGCAACATTTGGAACAGGAGTCACATCTGCAAGACGCTCTACGCCCTGTATATGCTCAGCTCTGAGGGCGAGCTCACGACCAAGCAGTGAAAAGACCAGGTACTGCTCGCCGACGACAACCGCTTCTAGCGATGCATTCGCGATATCCCTTGCAGAGAGAACATTCGCAGGATAATTACGTGAGTTACCCTGTGGATCACCTCCGTAGGAAGTAGTAGTAGCGGCTTCGTTTTGGCGTCGCAGCCCACCGGGGGTGGACTGCGACGGCTGTCTTGTATTACGTTGCACCATTTGCAACTCCTAAATCTACACGAGACGACGAACGTTGTTCACTAGCTCATCCTCGTTAAAGGGCTTTGTCATGTACATATCGGCACCTTGCCGTAGTCCCCAGGATTTGTCTAGTGGAGTATTTTTGTTTGTCAACAAGATAATTGGTATATCCTTACTTGCATCCAGGCTTTTGAGCCTGCGACACAATTGAAACCCGTTCTGTTTGGGTAAAACCACATCAAGAACGATGCACTGTGGATGTTCCCTGAAGACTTTCTCAAGAGCTTCGTCGCCATCCACAGCAGTTACCACATCAAAGCCATAATTACGTAATGGTGTGGCAATCATGGTTAATTCTGTCCAACTATCATCAACTACGAGCACCTTCTGCACTGGCATAACAGTATACCTCTCCTTATTAGGGGCGCAACACAATACGCCCAGTTAATGGGAAAGATTGGCTATAGGTTATTGAGTTCTCTGTGCGGTAATTATTTGCCGAAAAACAGTAGTTAACGCGCACCTCTTATTAACCGGCTCGACAGGGCTATCCACGACGTCGCAGGCGTGTGCGCATGCTCTCATACTGAGGCGGCATGCGCTGTTGCCAACCTACCAGATGCTTTTTGACCGTCTGGATCAGTTCCGCCGAGTCGAATGGTTTCGTCAAGTACTCAGTTGATCCCGCAAGCCTTCCCCGCATCTTGTCAAATAATCCATCCTTCCCACTGAGCATAATAATAGGTATTGTACGAAACTGCAAGTTTTTGCGTATTATCTGGCAAATATGGTACCCATCCATGCGAGGCAACTGAATATCTAAGAGGATAAGGGCAGGCATTTCATCGGCCACCGAGGTGAGAGCACTGAGACCATCTCCAGCAGTAATCACTCTGATCCGCTCACGTTGTAGGGTCATTTGAACAATTTTCCGTACGGTGGGGCTATCGTCTACAACTAGAACCGTTGGTACTGGTTCGATCATCTAGATTGACCTCCTTTGCGTCTCAGGCGACCAGTAAGGGTTGCCTTCACTGTGAGGGACACTACTCCAACTTGGCCCATTTGGGAACGTAACTTCACTGTACCGATTACGTTGCTGCGTGTTCTGATGCGCACGGTAGAGTTGGTACTGTTGAATCTCCTGGTCAATTTCCGTAAGGAAAGCTTTCCAGACGTAGCTGAGCTGGCGACCTGTGTGCGAATCACCCACTTCATCGTTCAACAAGGTCGCAAAAACAGTACGTAAGAACGTTGCAAGCCCCAGTACAGCCTCCCAATAAAACTCCTCCAGTTTCTCTCCTTTCACCAACTTATCCAGGTTTATGATTTCTATACAGTCGAGTTGACCATTCGCGAATATTGCCGTTTCCAGGATAGAATACTGCTGCTTTGTTATTGAATGCAATGGCTGAGCGAAACGTCGCTCTAAATAGCGCACGATCTCTGCGACAGGGAGCTGTCCTCGCCCGCGCAGGCTCTTTGCATAGGTACCGTGATGGATAAGCAGTCCGTTAATACACTGTGACAGTGTTTTTATCAGTCCCAGGAGATGCTGTTCAGGGGCGAGATTTTGTTGCTGTTGAGCCAACAGATGCTGGGACATGATGATGATGTTCGAGAGATCCTGCTGCAATTGGGCCTCTAATGTCGTATCAACTACCTCGATCAGGCGAAGCTCCAGCAGGCGATTCATAACATGAGCAACGCGTGCCTCTGGAATCATGAGTACCATTGCCATTGCTTGCAACGGTACTTCACCGTTAGCAAGACACAGGACTTCGATATGTTCCTGGCTTAACCCCAGGCTGCGCACATCATTACTCACCTCTGGAAGCCAGCGAGCAACTGTCGTGCGCGTCAGTTGTGTCTCCCCCATTTCCTCCCATTCATCAGCCTGGCGCAGCGCCTCAAGGAGTACGCTATCGATATCCAGCGGCTGCATGTGACTTTCCATAGCAACTAATTGCCGATGGAAGGAGAAATACCCGTCCACCCAGCGCAGCGCATGACTAATTGATTGGGTGACGGCAAATTCGAGACGTTGCTGCATTTCTGCGGCGCTCATCCAGTTACGATCAACTAGCATTGCCAACTCAACCTGCATATTTCCCTGCGCAACCTCGCGCACGAGGTGTGCACGTGGCGGATCGAGTTTATTGATCAGGCAGAGCATGCCGAGCAAATCTGGCTGGATGGGACCTTTTTCACGCAGCGCCACGATCTGGCCCTTGCGCAGGCTGATAGAGAGCGATTCCGGCCCCGAATGTACAAATAACATCCCAGTTTTTCCACTTAATGCGAGCATTTTCAGGATGGACTGGAGACCCAGCGTCTGTAAGTCTCCATCCATAATGCTGTCTTGCGGCTCCATGTTTTCTATTTCCTTTACCTTGCGGAAAATAGCATCCCTTTGCCGTCCCATCCCCACACTATTACTGCTATAAAGAACCCCGGAGATCACAATATTGCAGTGTACGACAAAACAAGTAGATCACAATATTGCAGTGTACGACAAAACAAGTTAGGCATACATAAAAAAACAGGCTAAACCCATTAAAATTTCGTTAAAGTTCTCACCAGGTAGGAGGTACCTTAGCAAAAACTCACTTGGCCTCCGTTTCAAGGGTTGTAGGTGAGGCAAGCGATTGTGTTGCACCATTGCTTTCTGTTTGAACCTGTGGGTGAAAAACATAGCCCACACCCGGTTCGGTTAGAATATACCTGGGCTGCGAGGGCTCAACTTCGATTTTCAGGCGAAGCTGTCGCACATACACCCGCAAGTAATCAGCTTCTTCACCATATTCAGGCCCCCAAACCGCCCTTAGCAGAGCACGATGGGTCAGCACTTTACCAGCATGCAACATCAACTGCCGTAACAACTCGAACTCGGTCGGAGTTAACTTCACCTCCTGGGAGCCCGCGCGCACTTGCCGCCGCACCACATTCATACTTAAATACCCATCTTCGCTTGTCAAAATCTCGGGTTGCTGAGCATTTTCCCCCTCCGAAACATTCGCTACCCGCCTCAGACATGCACGCACCCGAGCAAGCAATTCCTCGTTGTTGAATGGTTTAGTTAAGTAATCATCTGCTCCCAGGTCTAACGCCTGGACTTTTTGTTTTTCGTCCGTTCTGGCCGATAAGACAATGATCGGCACCTGTGTCCATTGACGAACCTGCGTGCATACTTCGATACCATCTATCTCACCCGGCAGCCATAAGTCAAGCAGGATCAGATCGGGTTGATTGATACGCACCATCTCTAAAGCCTGCTCCCCAGTTTCCGCAACCAGCACTTCATACCCACTAATCGCTAGATTGCGGCGTAAAATACGCTGTATCGATGGTTCGTCATCCACAACAAGTATGCGTTTACCTTTAGATTTCATGGAGCAAATACTCCCTCATGAAGAAATAGGTAGTACGAAGATAAAACACGACCCTCCATCTGGGGCAGGTTCTACCCAGATTCGGCCCTGGTGAGCTTCGACAATTCCCCGGCAAATTGCAAGCCCAAGCCCAATACCCTGGGGGTCCAAACTATAAAAGGTTTTGAAGATGCGCTCACGCTCACTTTCTGGCACCCCACTCCCATGGTCAATGACTTGCACACGTAAGAAAACTTGAGAAGCTTCGGGCAAAGCAACTCCCACCTTTTCCCCTGCCACACTATCAATAGTGAAAATAATCTCGGCATTTTCCGGGCTATGACGAATGGCGTTTTCAATCAGATTATGTAAAACCCGTTCCAGCTGTACATAATCAACCTGTATCAGTGGCAGATGCGATTGAAATTGTGTACGCACCGGATGCCCTGCAAGCAGTCGTTCAGCACGAGCAAGCGTGTTATCTACAATTTCAACCAGGTCACACCACTCTTTTGCAAGCACGAGCGCCCCCATATCAATCCGGGACATTTCGATCAACGAGTCCACCAGCGCGTACAGATGATCCGCCTCGCTATCAATATCCTCAAGTATTTCAAGACGCATCTGTTCATCCCACACAACATCCGGCTGCAAGAGCCCGGTTACCGCAGCTTTGACAGTTGTGAGGGGTGTGCGTAGATCATGTGAAACGGTTGAGAGCAGTACCGATTTATTTCTTTCATCACGTACCTGCTCGGTGACATCCTGAATCTGCAAAGCATTGGCTAGAGGCTGTCCATAGGGATCATAGAGAGTATAGCGCGTAAACTGATAGTGCCGATCTGAGGGAGCACTATCCAATAGCATAGCGCGCCGACCCGAAAAGCGATTCCTCGGGATTGCCTCTCGGGATGTTTTGTAAGAACCCGGTTCTCTATTTCCAGTAGCACCTTGACTTATATGGGAGCTTTCAGGAGAATGTCCTGGCACAGGATCAGCAGCGATAACACAACGCAAAGAATCCGTTGGCTGTGCTTCCATAGAAAAGCCAGTTCGTTTGCGCTCGCCTAATTCTCCACCATTATTAGAGTTAGCGAGGTCGGGACCGGCAAACTCCGCAAGATACTTAAGTACTTCATCAGCATTGCGTATTCGTGGCAGTAACCTGGAAAACGCCTCCCGCAGAGTAAACGAAGTAGTCCGGTGGATCACAGCCTGAGAGAAAGGCAGGCTGCCAAGGTTTCCTAAATTATCCAGGCCAAGGCGTATACCACAAAATATTTCGGCAGCAGCATTTGCATAGATACAATGCCCCTGGGTATCTGTAACAAACCAGGGATTGGTCATCTCGTGTGTTAGTCGCTCATAGAGTTGCGCTATTTCAGTGACGTCACTTGAAAGCGTGCGTTCTGAGTCAATGGCAGTCGTAAGCGCTGCGCTAAAGTCTCCTAATAAGCCCGTGTTAGCCAGAGCAGCCTGAGCTGTTTGCACAAGGACCTCAGTTCTTTCCTCAAGAAAGGGTATAGCGGTTCCGGCTAAAGGGCCGGCATCTTTAGCCCGTTGCTCATCCTGGACCGCATGTAGTATATCTTGCAGGTCGCGTTCACTACGTGTCAGCAAATGGTCACTGATAAAGTGTAACAGGCTACCAAAACTTACACCAAAAGCACGTTCAGACTCTTTCTGTACCTGTTCAAACAACGCGAGATCGTCTTGTTGAGGTGCGCTGGCCAAACCTGGCTGTCGCAGAGCATGCTCTAAGTGCTCGATTGCTTCCTGAAAACGTCTTCGCTCACGCGCTGCTTCCAATAACATGCTATTATGAATAGCGATCGTGGCCTGGCTGGCAAAGAGCGACAGTATATCAATTTTGAGCGGAGTAAAGCCTCCTGGCTCAGGGGAACAAAGCAAGAGTGCGCCATAGACAGTGGAACCTATCACAAGCGGATAGCTGAAGATAGAACGAATGCCAAGTTTCGAAGTAAAGAGTTGACTTGCCGGAAAACGGTTGTCCTGGGCAATATCATTTGAAATAACAGGTTGTTGCAAGCGCAGTGTAAAACCGATGATATCCTGCTCGCTCAAAGCAATTTCCCGGTCAATGATCTTGCATAGGATGCCGAGATCCAGGCCGTATTGGGCCTCCAGCTTCAAGCTACCATGATGTCGATCCAGGGTTACAATGGCGGAAGCGACATTCAGCGCTTTTGCAATACCGGCCACGATCCTGTTGAGGATCATGGAGAGGTCCATCGCTGAGGTGAGGGCGCTGGATACATTCTTGAGTTCTTCGCGCTGCCGGTCTTGTATCTCTACACTGCCACCTACCTGGGCGCTTTCAATAGCTGCAGCCAGGACACTCGCAACAGCGCTGATGAGGCGTTGGAGCGCTTCACCTGTATATGCATCAATACGAGTGCTGCCAAGCTCAAGCGATCCAAGCACTTGATCCTCTACTACAAGGGGTGCGATCAATGCCGCATGCAGGTAAGGGTGACCGCTCAGTGCATCACCGCTCTGGGCGGGGGAGCCATCCAGGCCATGAGGATAGCGTCGTACCTCTATCCCAGCTACATCAGCCTGGATGCCGGTACCGGGCGAGCCTGTATCCTCATGTAGCTCGCTTCGCGCCACATCTAGAGCATCCCGGGTCTCCTGGCGTTGTAAGATGCGTTCAACCATCGATTCCTTCAAAGGATGTTGATGGTAGTGCGCAACCCAGCCATCAGCTCTGCGCGTACAGACTGTTACGCGGACAGCCTCTCTGTCATGACGTAATAAAACAATACCGAAGGCATCAAAAGGGATTGCAGGCTCTAATTCCGCCGCCAAACGAGCATAATCGGGTTTTGCTCCACGTACTCGCGAGATAATACGTGCAACACGTTCAACGAGGGCAGATTGTTCCTGTGTGGGCGCCTGTATCCCGCTCTCCATCTATGCTTCCTGGATCTCCTCTAATAGATATCATCCATTATCCGATTACAACCAACCAGTTCGCAATCCAGACTTCACTGCAACCGTCAAATAGACACAACCATGCATGGATGAACATTGTAGCACATTCCATATCACAATGTAATACAAATGAAATCACATAGGTAGGACGTTGAAGACTCCATAGCCTAAAGGTACCTGATGAGTATATCATACCCCACAAGCGACCTCAATGTGACTTCCCTTGTGCATTATACTATCAAGGGTCCTGTACGCTCATCAATTTGAGGGAAACTAGTACCAGAGTACATTAACTCATCTATCCGTGAGCATAGCCTGTCAATTCCACATAGCCCTCACCATTCACAGTTCGTCCAGCACTTTGCCCTCGAATGTTTACAGCGCCCTCCCAGTAGCTGTTTCCCGTCGATTGATACGCCACAAGTTCTTGATCTTTCAATTCAGGAATGAGCGTAAACGAGGCTTGTAGCTGCGGGTTGTTAATTTCAAGTCTCCATCCTGATGGATAGTTTGCCCTGGTCACCGGACTTCTCCAATGATCGAGCACAGTCACTTTCAGCGCGTTCGCAGGCAATAGAAAGCTCTCGGCCCGGGGATCAATATAGCCGATATACGTCGAGGCGATGCGGTCGGTAGCATCTCGAATCAAGTATAACATCATTTCAGTGTTGTTGTTCAGTTGCATGCTGAACCAATCCCACCCGCCACTGCCAAGCGTGAGGAAGTTGCCCCATTGATGATCCATCCATGCTTCACCGGTCACCTGTAAAGCCTGGTTGTGGTCGATCAGTATACCGGACAAGGACATGCGTGTGCGTGAATAGTAGTAGGAGAAACCACCTAGCCCATAGGTAATGATACCATTTCCATTGTGTAATGTGGGGGGCTTAAGGCCACGCAGATCTATGTGCAAAATGTAGTCAGCCATACTTGCCGCCAGGTGATCGAAGCCATTGACACCTCTGATCAACCAGTCGCCGAGATGCACATCTATGCCTTTAGTTGAAGTGCCATTGGGTATCACTGCACCAGGCTCGCTCTGGCGACGCTGATCAAAATGGAACTCGCCGCGCGTGATATCGCTGATGGCAAAGTGCGCTGCGTAGACAGGAGGAAGATCGCTCCGCAAAACCTGGAAGAAGACCAGTTCAAAACCATAGTGATGCACCTTGCCACCAGGCGCTACGGCGTTCATATGCCCTGTATAATACCACCATTCGGTCAAGTCGCTGTGCGCAGCCTCATCCTGGGGAAAGCGCATAGGTGGCAGTGATAGTGTTGTAGGTGTCGTATTCACCACAGGCAACTTGGCTGAGGTAGACGCTATACCTGGAAAGCCACAGGAGGAAAGCAGGACCACTAGAGCGAACAACCAGGTGAAGTTTCGTTTCAACGTGATGCCCTTAATACTCTTTTTCATCTCTTTCCTCCTACACCGGTATTCTTCACGGGTGTGACAGGTTGGCCCCCTCCACTACCATTACCTGATTCTCCTGTAGCATAGCTTTCAGCTAGTAAAGATGGACGACGCTGGACGCCTACGAAAGGGAGCCACCAGTTCAAATTACCGAGCAACCGCATAGTAGCAGGCACCAGCAGGCCGCGCACCAGTGTGGCATCGAGAGCGACAGCCAGGGCCATACCAAGGCCAAGCGCTTTGACCAGAATCATGTCAGCGCTCGCGAAACAGGCGCTCACCACAATAACGATAACAGCCGCGCTGGTAATAATGCCGCCGCTACGCTGCAAGCCAAGCGCCACGGCCTGCGTATTATCCCCGGTCTGCCAGTAGGCCTCCTGTATACGCGAAAGCAGGAAGACTTCATAATCCATCGAGAGGCCAAACAATGCACAGAACAGCAGAATTGGGCTCGATGCTTCTACAAAGCCAAGCGGTGTAAAACCAAGCAGTCGATGCAGGAATCCATCCTGGAAAATGACTACCAATGCACCATAGCTTGCCAGGATTGAAAGGGTGTTCATCAAAATAGCCTTCAATGGCAACAGCAGGGAACGGAAAAACAAGAGCAGCACAATATAAGTAGTAATCGCTACAATCAGCACCGCAACTGGAAAGTCGGTGTAGAGCGAGGATACATAGTCGATGTTGCCAGCCGTACCACCATCGACCAGCGCCGTCATACCATTGCCAGGAGGGGTATTGCGAATAGTTTGTACCAACTCTAGCGAATGTTGATCGAGCATTCCATATTTACTGATGACCAGGATCAAGGTGGTGTCACCTGCCGCTGAAGATTTGAGCAGTGCGGACAGGTAAGGATCAGCAATCAGTTGGGGATGTGTATATAATAGCTCATACTGGTCTAAAGTAAGGCGTGGATCCGCGCTGACGATGCTATCTACTCGCGCAACACGGGGGTCGGCCTCGATACGACGCACATAGCTATAGAGATTGCGGATATTGGCGAGAGTCAGCACATCGCCTTTCGTCTGTACTGCCAGAAGAATAGGGGTCGTCTCCCGGACGTCGAACCGGCTGGCCAGCAGATCATATGCCGCACGCGAGGGGACATGAGCAGGGAGAATCGAGGCATCAGGCGCAGAAAAGCGTACTCCCAGGAAAGGTAGTCCCAACGCAATCAAGACGAGCAGTACAGGCACAAGTATGCGCACAGGATAACGCATGACAAGCTGCGAGAGCCGGTACCAGAATCCATGCTGCTGATTCCCATCCGCCCCCGCGGGCTGGATTCGACCGCGTCCCCACAGCCGCGCAATGCGCACAGGAAAAGCATTTACGCGCGTGCCAATGATGGTTAGCACAGCGGGTAATAGTGTGATTGCGGCGAAGACCGCGATTAAAACGACCAGTATGCCGCCCAAACCAACAGAGTGCAGCATGTTGATGTGGAAAAAGATGAGGCCCGAAAGGCCTATCGATACAGTGAAACCGGAGAATGTAACGGCGCGTCCCGCAGTGGCAACCGTGATAGCCACCGCTTCTTCAACACTGTAACCGTGAGCGAGTTCCTCGCGGAAGCGGCTTACCATAAATAGCGAATAATCTACGCCGAGACCCAGGCCAAACAAAGTAGTGATGTTTAGCACAAAGATAGAGAGCGTTGTGACTTGTCCCAGGCCAAAGATGAGTGCCAGTGAAACGACTACGGCACATCCCCCGAGCAGGGCAGGGAGAACTGCGGCTACCACTGAGCGGAACACGAGCAGCAGAGCGATGATGGCAAAGGGAAATGCCAGCATTTCTGCACGCCGCAAGTCACTTTCGCTCACGGATTGAATGTCTTCGTAAAAGACCGGACCTCCACCGATACTGGCTTTTAAGCCGGGAACGGGCTGTATGCGATGCTCTAGCTCAGGCAAGAGTTTAGGAGCACTATCCGGATCAGCCTTAAGCGTGATATTGACATATGCTGCATGGCGATCCAATGAAATCTGGCGCGGATTATCAGCAAAACTCACAATGCCTGAGACTTCCGGCATACGCTGTACGCCGGCCAGGGCGACCCGGGCTTGCTGTACAAATTGTGGACTGTCTGCCGTGTAGTTTTGACTGGTAAAGATGACCTGGACAACTGTCAGGTCGAGATGTAGCTTTTGCGCCAGGAGGTTGATTGCTCTTTCCGACTCAGCATCAGGGCTCACAAAGCCACCGGAATGGAGTACCTCGCTGACTCGCGGAGCAAACGGCAGGGATACGGCTATGGCAACCATCCAAAAGCCCACGATCAACCAGCGATAGCGGGTGGCTATCTTGCCCAGATGGTAGAACATGCTAGAACCTTTCTTCTAAGGATGCACCTCTCGACGCGAACGCGCCAATGTTGTATGATGATGATGCCCTACAAACCGTTCAGGTAGCCCCACTTATAGTAGTAGGCTGATTCTTCTTACGTGTCAAGGTCAGTCAACTGGTCAAGTTCTGTAGATTAGCTCTACGTCCTGTGGAGAAGCAAGTCAAGAGATTGCTGGCAAGGAATTTTGTATCACTTGTGTCATTTGTGTCATTTGTATCGCTTGTATCAGATACCTCTTCAGTAATCCTGCAGGATATGCAAACACGGCGTGTTTGGGATCTTGATTCAGCACTAACTCACAGACTCTGACTAGCATGTAAATAAACCTGAAAACTGAGAATCCTGTGCGGGTACGGTCGCAAGGGCCATACCTGCATAGTGTGCCTGCTGTTCAGGGCATTAGGGAACAGCAGATATACGTCCTTAAAGGAGTTTTATTATGGCAAAACAAAGCACGGCCAGGAACGAGGCCAAATCATCGCCGGGCAGTGCGCCAATCAAAGTTATCACGGTAAATCGCCAGGCCTATCATGATTACTTTGTCGAGAGCACAGTCGAGGCCGGCATTTCGCTGGTGGGCACCGAAATTAAATCCATCCGCGAAGGCAAAGTAAACTTGCGCGGCTCTTACGCTATAGTTCGCAATGGCGAAATATGGCTGGAGAACGCACACATTGCCGTCTATGAACACGGCAACCGCTATAATCACGACCCAATACGCAACCGTAAGCTGCTGCTGCACCGGCGCGAGATCGAGCAATTAGAAGCAAAGGTAGCCACGAAAGGCTTAACGCTCATTCCTCTCAAGCTCTATCTCAAGGGAGGCCGTGCAAAGGTCGAGCTAGGCCTGTGTCGTGGTAAAAAGCTGTATGATAAACGTGAGGCCATTGCCGAACGAGAAGTGAAGCGCGAGATTGAGCGTGTAGTCCGTAAGGGGTAAATTACCCAATCGCAGTAATTTCTGGCTCAACTTCCATCGCCTCTGGCTGAGTCCCATTCTCCGCTTCAGCCTTATAAGAATATTGCTCAGCTCTCCCACCAGGCAACAGGAACATTATCGCCAGCCCGATAACGGCTAGAGCGAACACCAGCGCAAAGACCCAGAAGAGGCTTTGTGCTAGCGCGGCTTCCAACTGGTGCAGGAAGTCGAGCGGCAGTTAGAAGGCGCGATACTCTTAGGCAAGCGCGCCACCACGTCAGGATCGTGGGCGAAGATCGGCGTAAAGCGCACAGCCATCTGCGCGTTGAGAATCGTTCCCATGATGGCAACACCTACCGTGCCGCCAATCGTACGGGTGAACTGGGTCGACGCGGTCGCCACGCCACGCTGACTCCAGGGCACCGCATTTTGTACCGCCAGCGTGAAAGCTGTACTCAAGAAGCCCAGGCCCGAACCGATTACCAACATCGCGGTTATGATGAAAGGCAGCCCGGTATTGATACTAAAGAGCGTCGCCATGCCCGCACCGAAAGCTGCGAGGAAAGCCCCCAGGACGGCTGTGAAACGATAGCCGTAGCGGAGAATAATTTTACCACTGAACGTGGATGCAACTGGCCAGGCCACCAGCATTGGACCAAGCGTGATCCCCGCGCTGGTCGCAGTTCCACCCTTAACGCCCTGCACGAAAAGTGGCACATAGGACGAGACGCCAAACATGATCACACCCAGGATGACCCCGCCAATGCTCGATATGGCGATAATACGATTAGTAAACAGTGTCAGCGGTAAAACCGGCTCAGGCGCCCGTCGTTCCTGCCATAGGAAGAGGGCGATCAGCACAGTGGCGAGCGCAAACAAACCAATGCTGGGCAGCGAGTTCCACGCCCAGCTTGTCCCTCCCTGGAGCAGCGCAAACAAGAGCGCTACAATCCCACCTGTAAGTGTCAAAGTACCGGCATAATCTATCGAGTGCTTCTTGCGTTCAACACTCTCTCTGAGGGAGATGATGATCAGGAAAGCCGAGAGTAGGCCAAAGGGAAGATTAATATAAAAGACCCAGCGCCAGGAGAAATGGTCAACAATCAAGCCACCGAGCGCCGGACCGATGATACTGGAGAGGCCCCATACTCCACTAAAGAGCCCCTGCACCTTAGCACGCTCTTTCAGCGCAAAAATGTCGCCGATAATTGTGAGTACGATAGGCAGTACCGCGCCAGCCCCTAAACCCTGGATGGCACGGAAGATGATGAGTTGTTCCATCGACTGAGCCACTCCTGAAGCGGCGGAGCCGATCAGAAATAGCGCTGTACCGAAAAGGAATATGGGTTTACGCCCAAAGAGATCAGCCAGTTTGCCATAGATAGGAACAGTCGTGGTGGAAGTTAGAAGGTAGGCCGAAAATACCCAGGAATAGAGGGTGATACCACCCAGTTTTCCAACGATGCTTGGCAGCGCTGTACCTACGATTGTGGTATCGAGGGAAGCCAGTGACATACCCAGCATGAGCGCTATAGTAACAGTGATCTTTGCCTTCTTAGTCATGCCTGTATTTGCCGTCTTTTTCTAGAAGATTTAAAGCCACAACTAAGCAAACACATCAGGGAGCATTCATTATTCCATAGCTGCAATGCGCTTCTCCTGCCGGAAGAGCATTAGTAGTGAAATCAGCGCTACAAATGCCAGCAACGCAGTCAAGTAGATCAACCCATCGAAGCCCCGGAACTGCGCAAATACCCCACCCAGCCCGTTACCAAGCAGTTGCCCCAACCCTAGAAAAACGGAATAGAGGCCCATCAGTAACCCACGATCTTTAGCAGCATCCTCCGAGACGTCGGCAAGGTAAGCTAGCGCGGCGGGAGCAAAGCCGCTCTCTGCGAAGATGCCAACCAGTAACAGCACAATCCATGCTATAAGCAATAGTCTACTACTTGCACCGAAATGATTGATACCTGCCAGCGCGATGCATGCCAGGTAGACACCCGTGATGGAAGAAAGCATCAGCAGTAAACGAGGCGCACGATTGAGAAAAAACGCCCAGAAGACCAAACAAAGCCCAAAGAACAGCACTACAGCTCCCAGGATCAGGCTCAAATGGCCTCCGCCGCCATGCGCACTCAAACTACCCATCAATAACTGGTGGGGATCACGCCTATTCGATGAGAGTATGAACGTGAGCTGTGAGCCTAACCAGACACCAACGAGTGCACTGAGAGATATCCATGCCGGAATGAAGATGAATAAGCGCGGCGTGCGCACGACTCGCCAATAGCGACCAGCTATCGCCCTTAGCTTACTGCGTTCAACCACCTGTTTTACATCTGGAACCAGGAACATGCAGACCGCTACGACTAAATAGCCTGATGCAAGCAAGCCAAAGGCAGAACGACCAAAATGGTCCCAGGCAAACCCACCTACCACAACACCAGCCGCCAGGCCACCACTTGTGGCGAGTTCATAGAAGCTCATGACTCGCATCCGCAGCGCCTGGCTCTCTCTGGTATAATCCGCCAGGTACCCAAGAACAGCAGGAACCTGCATCGCAGAGGAGATACCGGCCAATATCTGCAAGCTCAATAAATAAGGAAAAGTTCCCCGGTCAGGAGTAAAGACGAGTAAGGCAACTTGAATCAAGCCGATGATCGGCCCCAGCGTCAAGAAAAAACGTCGTCCGATACGGTCGCTGATTGCACCCATGACGGGCGCCAGCGTTAGCTCTACAGCATAAAACGCCACGGCGATCAGTCCCACGTTTATATTTGAAATGGGGTGACCATGTTCCGATGCTATCTGCGCCAGCAAGCGCCCAAGTATTATAGCCGCCGCAGCACCATTTACCCGCAAAATAAACGTGCCAATGAGAAGAGGCGTCACCGAGCCACGGCGTCGTGACGTTTTAGTTCTTTTCTCTATCTGGTTTTTCCATGGCGATGAAAGCAAGATGGTCCTTTCGTTGGCTTCGCAGGGTTAGCAGCGCGATGCCACAGCCCACAAGCAGCAGGATAACAGCTACTACTAGCAGCAGTAGTAATAGTGGCCGCATTCCTCCCTTTGCTAGTGCACTCAAGGTCGTTATCCCCAGGACATACATGATACTCTATCCTCTCTACGTTACTCGGCGCCATGTTTGTTCTTGTGTTTAATGTTTAAAACCTCACACGTTATCATGACGGTATAGCTAGAGCTAAGGTAACAAGGGTTTCGGTGTAATCCGATTATTTTCTTGATCTCCAGCATCATGTTTCTATCCTTTATGCTTTAAATCGGAACATGCTGTTGCACGCAGCATGTTCCGTGCTATGCTTTCTTCAATAATAGAGGAGAAGGATGATGTGCCCTTTATCCTACGGCTACGAGTGCCTCGGGCTCGTCGCCTGCACCCGCGCAAGGGCCATCGCCCGCACTCAGTTCCTTCTCATAGATGTAATACTGCCGGATTACATATACTGCGTCCCGGTCATAGAGCTGTGCAGCATTGACCAGGTGTTGTGACTCATCATCCAGGTCGAGCTCGAGTTTGCCTTGTCGAGAGGACTTGTCGGATGACTCGTCTAGTTCGATCGCTATTTGCCAGAACTGCCGTGCCGGCGTGTAGCCTTCCCGCTCGAAGAGGCGTTTCGCCCCTTCATTGACACTACTGACAGTGCTATTCAAGGTGACATGTGAGCCAGGGCATGCATTACGGGCATGCTGGCGTGCGCGCTCTTCCACCAGGCGTAACAGGAGAGTTCCAATACCGCGACCACGGTACTCCGGATGCACGCAGACGAACGTATCGATCTGCACATAGTCTTTATGCCACACGCACGCAAAGCCAACGACTTGTCCCTTATTCGTGACTATGACCCAGGCATCGGTCGCCAGGTTGAACTCGGACCTCTGCCAGTTGGAGGCCAAATCCTCCATGGTGCTACCTACCAAACCATACTCAGCAATGTCACACTCTGCGACTAGTTCTTTAACTGCTACCAGGTCTTCTATTTTCGGAGTACACGCCATCAGGTTCTTTAAAAGTACAGCCATAGTCAGTTTCTCCGTTCTTCGGCCTACCTGAGAGGAGTGGGATGATTCCCTGGGATAGTTTGCGCGCATAGTATTATACCTGCACGCAACTCCTTCTCGTAGGGGATGGTTTCAATCTTGTCAAGTATAATATCGAGTTGACCAATTTCGTAATGTCCATACTTCATTTCCTTCCTTATATCTATTCCAGCCATGATCAAACGTTATCCATTTCTTTTCAGTTTGCCGCTTCGCTTCGCATAGCGTTCAGCAATCCTGAAAATGAAGACTCCGAGCGGGATACTCACGATGCCCGTGATTATCAATGGCCAGGTATTGCTCCAGATCTCGGGTGACCAGACCGCCTTGTTCTCCAGGAGACCTGCGCGCAGGCCCTGCAGTACATAGGTTGCTGGCGAGATGCGCGCCAGGGGCTGCATCCATCCCGGTAGCACAGATACCGGATAGTAGACGCCTGAAACCAGCAACAATACCGCACGCACAATGTAGGACATCTGTGAACCTCGCTCGGTAAAGAGCAGAGGTAACGCGGATGCGGCGATGCCAAAGCCAATGAATGAGACACTTCCGGCTAAGAGCATGAAGACTGCCGTCAGGTAGTTGGCATGACTCAGATCGAGATGGAAGAATGCCCCTACCACGAACAACTGTATGAAAGTGAAGAGCATACCATGCGCAACAGCGTACCAACAACTCCCTATCAGGTGTGTGAAACGCGAGATAGGAGCCATAAACGTATGCTCAATCGTGCCTTCCCAACGCTCTATCGTAATCAGATCGGTCACACCCTCAAAGGTCACACTCAGGTAGGACCAGACCGCCGTTCCGATGACCAGGAAGAGGATCAAAGGGGCAGTATCTATCTTCAGCCCCTTCGTGCCAGGCAGGTCTTGAGCGGCGGCTCCGATAAAGGTGACCGCCAGGGCATTCACGATGTTATAGACCAGCCAGACAATCTCCCAGGCCCAGTAGCGCTTGGTCAGGTTCCAGTTTCGTTCAAAGAAGGCGTATGACGCACGCCCTTGATGTATTAGCGAAGACATTAGTCTGATACTCCCTATTTACTCCTCCTCATCCTCTTTCTGGGCCTCGTACGCTTCGAAGGCTTTTTCCCAGCTTCCGTAGCGTTCAATATCGGCATCAGTGATATGATGAGCAGCGGTATAATGCATGAACACTTCGTTCATTGAAACGGGTGTTGTACGCTCCAAACGCTCTGCGACGGCACGCTTAAGTTCCCCAACCTTACCCATGGCCACGATACGTCCCTGGTCGATAATGGCAACACGGTCACACAACGCTTCCGCCTCGTCCATGTCATGGGTGGTAATCAGTATGGTTGCGTCGTGATCCGCACGCAGTTCCTCGACAAACGTCTGCACATCGAGCTTTGAGCGCGGATCAAGGCCTGTCGTGGGCTCGTCCAGCAGCAACACGATCGGTGCAGTGAGAAAGGCACGCGCAATGGCAACCTTCTGCTGCATGCCACGCGACATATGCTCCAGGGGCTGCCCAATCCGGTCCTTGGGAATACCCAGGCGCGTCAGGATACTCTTGATCTTCGCGCGCGCTTCTGCTCCCGGCATATTGTAGAGCCGCGCCGCGTAGATCAGATTCTCCATTGGTGACAACTTTTTGAAGAACGATGCCTCTACACTCACGCGGTTGATAAGCCGCTGCACCATGCGCTCATCCTTCTCGACATCGTAGCCAAAGATCGTCACACGCCCAGTGTCTGGGATCAGCAACGTCGAGAGAATACGTACTAACGTTGATTTACCGGAACCGTTTGCACCAAGGATACCCATGATCTCCCGGCGCTTAACTGTCATAGTCACATTGTCAACGGCATGCACCTCGCGCTGCTTCCCCTTCTGCTCACTTCGAGGCCAGCGCAGCAATGGGCGAGACTTTTTGAATATCTTAGTGACGCCATCGATCACTACAGCATCTTTGGTTGTGTCGATGACGATTGTTTCAGTTAATTGCATATCTTCGAGATCATGGATAGCCAAGAGTTCATCTCCTTCTTCAAACCGCCAGCAGCGGAGGCATCGCCTGTGTTTTACTTCAAGCTTACTGCCTGTTCCTGGCGCATACATCGATCATTAGAACAGATGCGTACCTGTACAACAGGGCAAAACTACCAGACAAACATGCTTTTTCATGACATCTCATCACCCCACATAAGCAACTATTGATGTACTATTCTTTTCCTATGAGCCTAAAAGGGCCACAAAAAACCGTGGGACTGAATTTTTCATTTTCGCCAGTGCCCACGGTTGAGGGATTCTCTTCAATTGTTACCTACACATCATGGTGTAGTAGGTGGAGATCCCCTGGAGATGGGCACAATACGACCCTGGGCGAAGACAAAGATGGGTCCAGAGTTTTTCCCTGTGACATCTTCTATGATGAGCTTCACCAGGCCGCAAGGCATAGCATGGCCGTAATAGGCAGAATCATTACGCAAGCGCGTAATGCTAAGCAACTTGGTTCCTGAAGCCATGCTCGCCATCTCCTTTCGTGAGATTTGCCGGATAATGCTTGCCAGGTCTATTTGCCTGGGTAGACTAGATGAGTTTGAGATTGCCTTCGCAACCTCCACTGTTGCAAGTATACGAGTAAAGCTAGCGTTTTGTCAAGAGCAATTAACACATCCAATCAGAGTCTGCGCATGTTCCCTGCGGGTGCCAGGCTGGCACTTGTGCAGCACTTTGCCATGTGATACTATCTTCTCAACATAAGAACGTTCCTACATTGTATTTTTCGGGCCTCGATCTTTCGGGACAAACCTCCTCACATCCAGAGCGATAGAGACCCACTTTTCATTGGCATCGGTCAGAATTGAAATAGTAGCATCTGCTGTTATGCAGGCATAGATCCAGGAGAAACCAAACAACCATGGATAACCAAACAAAAACGCGCACCCCCGGCAGGTATGGCATGGAGGAGATCGAGTCAGGCCAACTAGAAGCGTGGCCTAATCCCAACCCAGAGCGGGATTATGTAACACACCTTGAGATTCCAGAGTTTACCTGCCTCTGCCCAAGATCGGGCTTCCCCGATTTCGCCACCATCATTATTGATTATGTACCTGATCAATATGTTGTGGAACTGAAAAGCTTAAAGCTCTATATCAATAAATATCGCAACCGGCAGATCAGCCATGAGTCGGCAACCAATACTATCCTGGATGACCTGGTTACGCTGCTCTCGCCGCGTTGGATGCGCGTGGTCGCCGACTTCACCGTACGTGGCAATATCAAGACCATCATCTTTGCCGAGCAGAGCGCACCTGGTTACCAGGGACCGCGCCCGGAATACCGTCGCTACCTTCCTGCGAACCAGTCATGAACCCCCGCATCGAATGTGGGGGCTTGCAGCGAGGCTCATCGTCTCGCTGCAAGCCCGGAACATGACCAGACTCAGGCTTGCAACAGAGTCTACGTTAGGAGCGAATCCATAGGCACGTCCGGGTGCGACGCCAGCCCGGACCGCTGCGGCAAATGATTAAACAGGGTTAACGGGTTACCCCAGTGTCGTTTGCGTCAAACCGCTCCATAACCTTGTCGAGGCGAACATCACCCGCGCAAGCGGAGGCTCGCAAGAGCACAAAAAGGACCCCATCATGTCCAAGGTGTTGCTCCTGGATACGACCAAACAGCCCTTACACCCGGTGCATCCAGGCCGGGCGCGTCTGTTGCTCAAAGAGGGCAAGGCCGCTGTGTACCGCAGGTACCCCTTTACCCTCATCCTGAAGACGCAAGTGAACTCTCCTACGGTGTCTGCCCTGCGGCTCAAACTGGATCCAGGGGCGAAGACGACCGGGCTAGCGCTGGTCAATGACGCGAGCGGGGAAGTGGTGTGGGCGGCAGAACTCTGCCATCGGGGAGCCAGCATCAAGCAGCGCATGGATGCCCGGCGCGGCGTGCGGCGCAAGCGGCGCTCCCGTTTCACGCGCTACCGCCAACCACGCTTCAACAATCGTCACAAGCGCAAAGGGAGGTTGCCGCCTTCGCTGGAAAGCCGCGTCGCCAACGTCCTCACCTGGGTAGGGCGCCTCAGGCGTTTGTGCCCAATTGAGACGATCAGCATGGAACTAGTCAAGTTCGATATGCAGGCCATGCAAAACCCGGAGATCACGGGCGCCCAGTACCAGCAAGGGGAACGCATGGGCTACGAAGTGCGCGAATACCTGCTCGAAAAGTGGGGGCGGCGATGTGCCTACTGTGGGGCAGAGGACGTTCCCCTAGAGATTGAGCACATCCTGTGCCGCGCACGAGGCGGCACGCATCGCGTGAGCAACCTCACCCTGGCCTGCCATGCGTGTAACGTCAAGAAGGGCACGCAACGCATCGAGGACTTCCTGAAAAAGAAACCAGACGTGTTGGCACGCATTCTCGCCCAAGCGAAAACGCCGCTCAAAGCTGCTGCCACCGTCAATGCGACCCGCTGGCACCTCTTTGAACGACTCAAAGCGACCGGGTTGCCTCTGGAGGCCGGCAGTGGCGCTCTGACCAAATACAACCGGGTGCAGCGCACCCTGCCAAAAACGCATTGGCTCGATGCGGCGTGTGTCGGCCAGAGCACCCCGGAGCATCTGGAAACGAGTCAGGTCGCGCCACTGCTGATCGCAGCCACCGGACATGGCCACCGGCAAATGTGCGGCGTCAATGAGCATGGGTTCCCGATCCGCCACAGACAGCGGCACAAGGTGCATTTCGGCTACCAGACGGGCGACCTGGTGCGAGCGGTGGTCTCCAAGGGAGCGAGGGCGGGTACGCATGTGGGGCGGGTGTTGGCACGTGCTAGCGGCTCCTTCGATCTCGTGACCAAAGCTGGACGCCAGGCCGGGATCAGTTATCGATATTGCCGTCCCATCCATCGCAACGATGGCTATAGCTACCAGCAAGGAGCGCGGCATGCAGACCCCACCATCCAATCCGCCTGACAAGGAAAGGCCATTCTTCCCCCGCTTGCAAAGACGGGGGCTTCCTGGCCGGTTTCTGTGATCTGGCAAGTATCGGGAGCGGTGCTGACCTCACCCGCATAGGGACGCTTGCGTCGCACCGGATGGCGGATCAATCCGCCCCGATACTTGCTAGAATCAGAAAGACAGCAGCTATTGCAAAGAGCTGGATCAGATTGACCCAGCAAGGGGGTGCTAGCTTGGAAAATGAGAAAAAGCTTCGAGAGAGCAACCAGCGAAAGAAGACAGAGGATTACAAGGGGCCGATCGACCAGTTGCGGCGACTCTTAGCTGAACTACTTGGAACCTTTGCACTCACACTGGTGGCTGCGGGAGGTGAAGTCATCGCAGCCATCAGCGGCGGTGAAGTCAGTTCCGCTGCTCGTGCTGTAGCTCCAGCGCTGCTTGTGATGGCTATGATCTATACGCTCGGCAGTCAATCCGGCGCTCATTTCAATCCCGCGGTGACGCTTGCCTTTGCTCTACGCAAAGACTTTCCCTGGCGCTATGTACCAGGCTATTGGGTCGCCCAGTTGGTCGGTGCAGTGCTTGCTGCACTCTTCTTGCGCGCACTCTTCGGCCTGGTTGGAAACCTGGGAGCGACGCTCCCACACCATGGAACAATAGAAGCGCTGATCATGGAGGTCGTCTTGACTTTCCTGCTGCTTACGGTGATCCTGGGCACGGCCACGAATCATGGGCTAGTTGGTCACAATGCCGCACTAGCCGTAGGTGGGACCATTGCATTCTGCGGACTATTCGCTGCACCGATCAGCGGCGCCTCCATGAATCCGGCCCGCTCTTTGGGACCATTCCTGGTGAGTGGCCAGTTCACTGACATATGGATCTACGTGGTTGGGCCTATCGCGGGAGCTCTACTGGCGGTTGGGGTTGCATGGCTTTTGCGTGGCTCGACAACCCCAGAAGCGATCGAGACCGCTAAGGGCGATTAGACCCGAGCAGCATTTCATGTTTCATCCCCAGGTTTGACAGATTACCCTGGCCTTTCAGATAGTTCACGCCGGAAGAGAACCGGGCTGAAGTTTGTACGATAGTCGTAGGTATCAAGATTCTCGCGCCGCTTCAGGAAACCCACCACCAGGTACGTAAACGGAGTGGCGACGATCTCATAGACAACCTTGAAAATCCACTGTGTCAGTATAGCCTCGAGCATCATATTCGCCGGGATGATGCCCCAGAAGGCAATGCTGATAAAGATAAGCGTGTCGAGCCCCTCACCTATTAGGGTTGAGCCGATAGTGCGTGTCCATAGCCAGCGTCCCTTCGTGGCAATCTTCAACTTGGCAAGTACAAACGAGTTGGTGAACTCTCCTACCAGGTAAGCTATAAAAGAGGCCAGCAGCAAACGCGGCGTGAAGCCAAGGATGGCATTATAGGCCGCTTGCTGCGTCCAGAAAGGGGCAGCGGGCGCAATACCACCGATATAAATCGCGATGACGGCAAGCAGGTTACAAGCAAAACCTAGCCAGATTACGCGACGGGCGGCACCATAACCATAAACCTCTGTAAGCACATCCCCGAACAGGTAGCTGAGCGGGAAGATGATGATGCCAGCAGGTACCAGGAACCCGAGAAACAAGATAAGTTTTACTGCGATGATGTTTGCTGTGATGAGGCAGGTGACAAAGACCGAGGCAATGACAACAAACCAGAATGAAACTTTCAAATGTAGCTCCTTTTTGCTCTTCTCTCGAATCCTCGCTAGAAGGTTGCTGGCACGTAACCAATCGGGTCTTGTAGTCCCGCCTCCGCAAATCCATTGAGGCGCAGCAGGCAACTATCGCATGTGCCACAGGCCAGTTCTTCGCCTTCGTAGCAGCTCCAGGTGAGTTCGTAGGGCACACCGAGTTCGACGCCCTTGCGAATGATTTCGGCTTTGTTCATGCGCAAAAGCGGCGCATGGATATGAAACTCCCGCCCATCCTGTGTGGTCGCTTTGGTAGCAAGATTGGCCATGCGTTCGTATGCTTCCAGGTATTCGGGTCTGCAATCGGGATAACCGCTGTAATCAATGGCATTAATGCCCAGGAATATATCGTTGGCGCCTGTGACTTCGGCATATGCGAGGGCAAAGGAGAGAAAAATGGTATTCCTGGCCGGGACATAGGTGATTGGTATCTCTTGCGCCATCTTTGCAAGGCTTCTCGCGTGAGGCACATCAAAATCGGCGGTCAGCGCACTTCCACCAAAAGCCCGCAAATCGATGCTAATCGTCTTTTGCTTCTGGACCCCATAGTGCCGGGCAACAGCAGCAGCAGCTTCTACTTCTCGCTGGTGACGCTGCCCGTAATCAAAAGAAAGCGTATGTAGTTCAAACCCTTCATGACATGCGATAGCGAGTGCTGTCGTGGAGTCCAAACCTCCCGACAAGAGCACTACGGCTTTTTTATGCATAACAGTTGCTCCTGGTCGAAATCTTTTCTATCTCCAAACAAGTTCAGAAACAATGGCATTATTTGCTACATGCTATCAATAAAGCCCCGACCCTGCAAGAGTATATCACAATGATGAAACGCCGCCCACAGTCGAAGACATCGAGATAGAACTACGATGAGCTATAAGCGACTCACAGCAGAAGCAGTAGTCGTCTACCTGCTGCGTCCCGAATCGCGGGAGAAACGCAGTCCTGCCAAAAATGCAAAACGGCCAATACTGGCCGTTCCACAAAACAAGCGATCCCGAGAGGGCTCGAACCTCCGACCTACAGATCCGCAATCTGTCGCTCTATCCACTGAGCTACGGGATCATCCAGTCGCTGTATGCCATGGATTATAGACTACGGTTCTCTACTTGTCAATAGTTCGTATTCACTCATGTAAAATGTTACTAAGGCGGGTACACTTCACTCAAATGAAAATGTTACTGAGTGAGGGAAGCCCATGCCGACAGAAGATGAGATGACCTTAGATGAAAGACGCAAGTATCTGAAACGGATGAAAC
>WNGJ01000260.1_pt1 | contig 51186 bp, 54 predicted proteins | sample 5400611 | NCBI WGS metagenome assembly WNGJ01 (sample SAMN13153375, study PRJNA577476) | soil metagenome | isolation source: 40 cm soil or saprolite under Garry oak tree replicate 1 | place: USA:California | collected 2016-06-15 | reverse complement strand
CAGCAGGCCATCACCACGTCCGGCACGCCGGGCGCGTCGTTCGAGGCCCACTCCCAGATCCCGACGCCGCGGGTGCAGTGGATGATCGCGTCGTCCATGGACAGCCAGGTCGGGTAGGGCTGCTTGCCCGCCACGATCACGTTGACGTAGTGCCGGGAGCGCAGGCAGTGGTCCGCCACCGACAGCAGCGTGTTCGTGTCCGGGGGCAGGTAGACCCGGATGACCTCGGCCTTCTTGTTCACCACGTGGTCGATGAAGCCGGGATCCTGGTGGCTGAAGCCGTTGTGGTCCTGCCGCCAGACCAGCGAGGACAGCAGGTAGTTGAGCGAGGCGACCGGGCGCCGCCAGCCGATGCCGCGGGTGACCTTGAGCCACTTGGCGTGCTGGTTGAACATCGAGTCGACGATGTGGATGAACGCCTCGTAGCAGTTGAACAGGCCGTGCCGCCCGGTCAGCAGGTAGCCCTCCAGCCACCCCTGGCACATGTGCTCGCTCAGCACCTCCATCACCTGGCCCTGCTGGGCCAGGTGGTTGTCGCCGGGCACGATCTGCCCCTCGAACTGCTTGGCCGTCACCTGGTACACGTCGGTGAGCCGGTTGGATTCGGTCTCGTCCGGGCCGAACAGCCGGAAGTTCGACGGGTTGGCCCTGATCACGTCGCGCAGCCAGGCGCCGAGCACCCGGGTGGCTTCCGACATCTCCGCCCCCGGCGACTCCACCGCCACCGCGTAGGAACGGAAATCGGGCAGCCGCAGGTCGCGCAGGAGCAGGCCGCCGTTGGCGTGCGGGTTCGCGCTCATCCGCCGCTCGCCGGCCGGGGCCAGCGCGGCGAGTTCAGGCACCAGCGCGCCGGAGTCGTCGAAGAGCTCCCCGGCCCGGTAGGAACGCAGCCACTCCTCGAGCTGGGCCAGGTGCTCCGGGTTGTCGCGCGCCCCGGCGATCGGGACCTGGTGCGCCCGCCAGGTTCCCTCCAACGGCAGCCCGTCCACCACCTTGGGCCCGGTCCACCCCTTGGGGGTGCGCAGCACGATGGCTGGCCAGGCGGGCCGGGTCAGGTCACCCTCCTGCCTGGCCCGGCGCTGGATCGCGCGGATCTTGCCGATGGCCGCGTCCATGGTGGCCGCGAGCTGCTGGTGCACCAGCTTCGGGTCGTCGCCCTCGACCGTGTACACCGTGTACCCGTAGCCGCGCAGCAGCGCCTCCAGCTCTTCGGGCGGTATCCGGGCCAGCACCGTCGGGTTGGCGATCTTGTACCCGTTGAGGTGCAGGATCGGCAGCACCGCGCCGTCCTGGGCCGGGTTGAGGAACTTGCTCGAGTGCCAGCTGCCGGCCAGCGGCCCGGTCTCGGCCTCGCCGTCGCCGATCACGCAGGCCACGATCAGGTCCGGGTTGTCGAACGCCGCCCCGTAGGCGTGCACGAGCGAGTAGCCGAGCTCGCCGCCCTCGTGGATGGAGCCCGGTGTCTCCGGCGCCGCGTGCGAGGGGATGCCGCCGGGGAAGGAGAACTGCTTGAACAGCCTGGCCATCCCCCCGGTGTCCTGGGTGATGCCCGGGTAGAGCTCGCTGTAGGTGCCCTCCAGGTAGGTGTTCGCCACCATGCCGGGCCCGCCGTGCCCCGGCCCGCAGACGTAGATGACGTCCAGGTCCTGGTGCCTGATCACCCGGTTGAGGTGGGCGTAGATCAGGTTGAGGCCCGGCGTGGTCCCCCAGTGCCCGAGCAGCCGCGGCTTGACGTGCTCGGGCCGCAGCGGCTCGGCCAGCAGCGGGTTGCCGAGCAGGTAGATCTGCCCTACGGACAGGTAGTTCGCCGCCCGCCACCACGCGTCGATCGCGTCGAGCTCGTCGCCGGTCAGCGGTCCCGGCTCGGTATCAGTCATTTTTAACCCCTTAGTTCCGAACGGACCGGGCGCGTGCCCCGGTCCAGGCTATTTGAGCCCGGCCGGGTCGCGGCAGTCCCGGGGACGAGCGTTAACTGTCGCGACACCTCAGCGCAACTTGCGCAGGAACGGGTCCTTCGGCTGGTACGGGGTCACCTTCACCCGGGCGTTCACCACCGCCACCCCGTTCGGCCCGGCGATGACCGGATCGAGGTCCAGGTCGGTGACTTCCGGCAGGTCGTCGGCCAGTCGCGAGACCCGGAGCAGCAGGTCGCGCAGTGGCCCGGTGTCGAGGAGGGGCGACCGGATGAGCTGGCCGGCGTCGAGGTCCGTCAGCGGCGTGAGCCGGGCCGTTCGGGGTTCATGGCCGGAACCGAACGTGACCAGCGGGCCGAACGTGCGGTCGTCGGCGACCGTGACGGTGACCTCGGTGCCCGCGGGGGGAAGGTCGGCCAGCGGGATCCGGTAGCAGCGCAGCAGCGCAGCCGCTTGTTCGGGAGGGAGCCAGCCAGGGAGGGCCTCGCGGACCAGCGTGCGGGCGTCCTCGGTCCTGATGTCGGGGAAGACGGGCAGGTGGCCGCGCGGTTCGGCCCGCCAGGCGCCGTAGCCGGCCGCCCGGGCCAGCGCCCGCACCGCGGCCTCGGGTGAGCCGTAGGCCGGGATCTGGCCCCCGGTGAGACTGGGGAGCAGCCGGACGGATTCCGGCTGGGTCAGCACGACGGCGGCCAGGGGGACGCTGAGGTCCGCGGCCTGGATCGCGGCCTCGAGGTCGCCGGTGGCCCCGGTGGGCAGCACGATCGCCACGATGGCGTGCACGTCCTCCACCGCGGCGAGCAACTCCAGGCACTGGCGGAAATCCTCGGCGCAAACCGTGGCCGTCGTGTCGACCGGCCCGGTGACCGTGCCGGCCGGGACGACCGCCCGCAGCCGTCGCCTGGTCTGGCCGGCCGGATGGTGCACCGGCAGCCCGCGGTCGGTGCAGGCGTCCGCCGCGAGTACCCCGGCGCTGCCGACGTTGGACACGATCGCGACGGTGCGCCCGGCCGGGACGGGCTGGGTGGCCAGCAGCGCGGTGGCCTGGATCAGCTCGCCGAAACCGCGCGTCGTGATGACCCCGGCCTGCTCGAACAGCGCTTCCCTGCTGACCGCGTCGGAGCCGTGCTCGCCGCGGGCGGCCAGCACGGTGAGCACGGGCATGATGCCGCTGACCCGGCGGGCCGTCCGGGCGAACTTGCGCGGGTTGCCGAACTGCTCGATGTACAGCACGGCGAGCTTGGTCAGGCCGTCGTGTTCCCACCACATCAGCATGTCGTTGCCGGACACGTCGAGCTTGTCGCCCACCGACGCGAACGAGGAGATCCCGATGCCGAGCCGGGACAGGTGATCGACCATGGCGAAGCCCAGGCCGCCGGACTGCATGACCAGGCCCGCCACGCCCGGCTTGGCGGGACGGGCGGCGAACGTGGCGTCCAGGCCGATGCCGGGTACGGCCACCCCGAAGCAGTCCGGGCCGACCAGCCGCATGCCGTGCCGACGGCACACCGCGAGCAGGTCGGCGCAGGCATCGGTGTCCAGCCCGGCGGTGACCACCACCAGGGACCGCACGCCACGCTGGCCGCAGCGCTGCGCCACATCGAGCACTCCTCCGGGGGGTACCGCGATCACCGCCAGGTCGACCGCCTCGGGCAGGTCGAGCGCCGAGGACAGGCAGCGCTCGCCGCCGATCTGCCGGGCCCGCGGGTTCACCGTGTAGAGGCGGCCGGCGTACCCGCTGGCCCGGATGTTGTCCAGGATCGCCCGGCCCACCGTGCCCCGGCGCCGGCTCGCGCCGATCACCGCGACCGACTCGGGCGCGAACACGTGCCGCAGGCTGGCGGCCTCCGCGTGGCGCTCCCTTTCGGCCACGGCGTTCAGGTAGCTGTCGAGCGTAGGGCCGGCGTCCTCGCTGGGCAGCGGGAACGTCAGCTCGAAGACCCCGTCCGCATAGTGGCGCTCGACGGGCAGGCCGGCGTCGGCGAACACGTTCAGCATGGCCTTGTTCTCCGTCAGGGTCTCTGCGGTGAAGGTGGTGATCTGGCGGCTCCTGGCGTGCGAGACCAGATGCTCGAGCAGCAGGGTGGCGATGCCCTTGTGGTGCATGTGGTCGGCCACCGCGAAGGCGACCTCGGCCTTTCCGGCTCCGAGCGCGACGTAGCTGGCCACGCCGACCACCTCGTCGCCGGCCAGCGCGAGCAGCGCCACCTGGCCGGGCACCGGGTCCTTGCAGATCCGCCGGGCCTCGGTCTCGGCCGCCAGCCGGCTGATGTTGAAGAACCGCATGTAGGTGTTGTCGGGGGACATCGCCCCGTGCATGGCTTTGACCGCGTCGAAGTCGCCCGGCCCCGCCGGGCGGATCTCGACCGTCGTCCCGTCGGCCAGCAACGCGTACACCTCGTCCTGCGCCATCCACATAGTGTCTCCTGCCGGGCCGGTCAGAAGACGTTCTCACTCCTTCGGGCGGCTGAGGACTACCTTCAGCGCGCCGGTGTCCGCGGCCCGCGCGAACACGTCGTACGCCGCGTCGAACTCGTCCAGGTCGAAGTGGTGGGTGATGAACCGCTTGGCGTCGATCTGACCGGTGGTGATCAGGCGCATCAGGGTCGGCGTGGAGGAGGTGTCCACCAGGCCCGTGGTGATCGTGATGTCCCTGATCCACTGCTCTTCCAAGTGCAGCGTGGCGGCCTCGCCGTGCACGCCGATGTTCGCGATCCGGCCGCCCGGCCGGGCCAGGCTGACCGCCAGCTCAAAGGAGGCGGGCACGCCGACGGCCTCGATGGCCACGTCCGCGCCCAAGCCGCCGGTCAGGTCCTTGATGGCGGCCAACGCGTCCTCGCGGGAGTTGTTCACCACTACGTGGGCGCCGAACTGCTTGGCCGCCTCGAGCCGGGCGTCGGACAGGTCGATGGCCACGATGCGGCTGGGGCTGTACAGCTGCGCGCCGGTGATCGCGGACAGGCCGATCGGGCCGGCCCCGACGACCGCGACGACGTCGCCCGGGCAGATGCCCCCGGCCAGGACCCCGACCTCGTAGCCGGTCGGCAGGATGTCGGCCAGCATGAGGATCTCCTCGTCGCTCACGCCGTCGGGAACCCGGTACGTGGAGGTGTCGGCGAACGGCACGCGGACGTAGTCGGCCTGAGTGCCGTCGATCGTGTGGCCGAGGATCCAGCCCCCGCCGCCCAGGCACTGCCCGTAACGTCCTTCGCGGCAGAACCGGCAGGTCCCGCAGGCGCTGATGCAGGAGACCAGCACCCGGTCACCCGGCCGCAGCCGGCGCACGCCGTCGCCGACCTCCTCGACGGTCCCGACCGCCTCGTGGCCGAGGATCCGGCCCTTCGCCACCGCGGGCACGTCTCCCTTGAGGATGTGCAGGTCGGTCCCGCAGATCGTGACCGCGTCGACCCGGACGATCACGTCGCCGTCGTCGGTGATCTCGGGATCCGGCGCCTCTTCCCAGGCCTGGTGGCCGGGACCGTGGTAAACGAGAGCTCGCATGGCTGCCTCCACTGGCTCGTGATGTTGCACTCTCAGCCTGCTCATCAGGGCCGGCTCACGGCAGGGCCGAAGGTCCGTTCTGGCTGGGTTGAAAGTCATGACCCCTCCCCTTGAGCGGCGGTGCAGGACGCTAAGGTAGGGCCATGGCTGACCGCACGATCGAGGAGCTGGACGAGGCCGAGAGCCTGCGGCTGATATCGGCGGGCGGAATCGGCCGCATCGCCTACGTGAGCCGGTTCGGCCCGGCCGTGCTGCCGGTGAACTACAAGTGGCACGACGGGGCGGTCGTGTTCCGGACCACCCGGCACAGTGCGCTGGACGAGGACTTGCAGACCGGGATCGCCGGCGGTGACTACCTGGTGGCGTTCGAGATCGACGAGATCGACGAGCCCGGGCGCCAGGGCTGGAGCGTGCTGATCCAGGGGCCCGCGCATCACGTCGAATCCGCGGCCGAGCGTACGTCGGCCGAGCTGGCGGGCGTCGAGCCCTGGCCCTCCGGGGAACGCGAGCTGTTCCTGCGGATCGTCCCGCACCGCGTCACCGGCCGCCGCATCAAGCCGGCCTAGCCCGCCCAGGTCTGCTCGGGCTGCATCTCGATTGATCCGCAGGGGCATTCGGCGACGCACAGGCCACCGCGCGACCCGGGACCTAGGTCCCTGATGCTGGACAGGAACCTGCGCGTAGCCTGACGGCCATGCCTCTCGGACCAGGGCGACAAGATGTCACGCCGTTGCCGGATCTGCTGCACGGACGGTCCCGCGCCGGTCCGGTCCGTCAGCAGCGCCCCGTCTACGTCGACTTGCTGCCGCCGTGCAACGCCGGCTGCCCGGCCGGGGAGAACATCCAGGCGTGGCTGGCGCACGCGGAGACAGGTGACCACGAGGGCGCGTGGCGGCAGCTAGTCGCCGACAATCCGATGCCGGCGATCCACGGCCGGGTCTGCTATCACCCGTGCGAGAGCGTCTGCAACCGGGCCAGCCTCGACAGTGCCGTCTCCATTCACTCGGTCGAGCGGTTCCTCGGCGATCTCGCGCTCGAGCGGGGGTGGTCGTTCGACCCGCCCCCGGTCCGCAGCGGCAGGCGGGTGCTGGTCATCGGCGCCGGGCCGAGCGGGCTTTCCGCCGCCTACCACCTGGCCCGGCTCGGCCACGAGGTCGAGATAAGGGATTCGGGCGAGCGACCAGGCGGGATGATGCGGTACGGCATCCCGGCCTACCGGATGCCCCGCGACGTCCTGGACGGCGAGCTTGACCGGATCGCCGCGATGGGCGTGCGGATCACCCTGGGCCACCGGGTGGAGGACCTGGACGCGGAGCGGCGCGAAGGCGGCTTCGACGCGGCCTTCGTCGCGGTGGGCGCGCACTTGTCCAAGCGCGTCGACATCCCGGCCAAGGACGCGGGACGGATCGTGGACGCGGTGTCGTTCCTGCGCAGCGTCGCCTCGGGTGAGCGGCCGGTGATCGGGCGGCGCGTCGCGGTCTACGGCGGCGGCAACACCGCGATGGACGCCGCCCGGGTCGCCCGCCGCCTCGGCGCGAACGACGCGCTCATCGTCTACCGGCGGACCCGCGAGCAGATGCCGGCCCATGCCGAGGAGGCCGAGGAGGCCGAGCGTGAGGGGGTGCGGATCAACTGGCTGCGCACCATCACCGCGTTCGACGGCCCGGAGCTGACGATCGAGGCCATGGAGCTGGATGAGAACGGATTCCCCCAGCCGACCGGGCGGTTTGAGACGCTCGCCGCCGACACCGTGATCCTCGCCCTTGGCCAGGAGACCGACACCGCGTTCCTGCGTCAGGTGCCGGGAGTGGAATTTAGCCGGGACGGCACCGTGCAGGTGTCGCCGTCCATGATGACCGGCTGCCCGGGCGTGTTCGCCGGCGGCGACATGGTGCCGTCCGAGCGCACCGTGACGGTCGGCGTGGGGCACGGCAAGAAGGCAGCCAGGAACATCGACGCCTGGCTGCGAGATGCCGCCCCGGCGAATGCGCCCAAGCACGAACTTGTCTCGTTCGGCGACCTGAACTTGTGGTACTTCGGCGACGCCGCCCGCCGGCAGCAGCCGCAAGTCCCCCCGCAGGAGCGGATCGCGGATTTCGGCGAGGTGCTCGGCGGCCTGTCCGAGGATGAGGCGACGTACGAGGCACGCCGCTGCCTGTCGTGCGGCAACTGCTGCGAATGCGACGGCTGCCTGGGCGCGTGCCCCGAGGACGCGGTGATCAAGCTGGGGCCTGGCCACCGCTACGAGTTCGACTATGACCGGTGCACCGGCTGCGGTGCGTGCTATGAGCAGTGCCCGGTGCATTCCATCGAGATGATCCCGGAGGACTGATGACGCGTGCCACGGTCGACGGCAACGAGGCCGCCGCGTCGGTCGCCTACCGGCTGAACGAGGTCTGCTGCATCTACCCGATCACGCCGTCGTCGACGATGGCCGAGCTCGCGGACGAGTGGTCCAGCCAGAAGCGGCCCAACCTGTGGGGCGGCGTGCCGGTCGTGGTGGAGATGCAGAGCGAGGGCGGCGCCGCGGGCGCGTTGCACGGTGCGCTGCAGAGCGGGGCGCTGGCCACCACCTTCACCGCGTCGCAGGGCCTGCTGCTGATGATCCCGAACATGTACAAGATCGCCGGTGAGCTGACTCCGGCCGTCCTGCACGTCGCGGCGCGGTCGCTGGCCGCGCAGGGGCTGTCCATCTTCGGCGATCACTCGGACGTGATGGCGGTACGGCAGACCGGTTTCGCGCTGCTCGCCTCCGCCTCGGTCCAGGAGGCCCACGACCTCGCGCTGGTCGCGCAGGCCGCCACGCTGGCCACCCGGGTGCCGTTCGTGCACTTCTTCGACGGGTTCCGCACCTCGCATGAGCTGAACACGATCGAGATGCTGTCCGACGACGACCTGCGCGCGCTGGTGCCAGCGGAACTGGTCCGCGCGCACCGCGGCCGGGCGCTGTCACCGGAGCAGCCGTTCATCCGGGGCACCGCGCAGAACCCGGACGTCTACTTCCAGGCCCGGGAGACGGTGAACCCGTTCTACGCCGCCGTGCCGCCCGCGGTCCAGGACGCGATGGACGGCCTGGCCGCCCGTACCGGCCGCCAGTATCACATCGTGGACTACACCGGTCACCCTGAGGCCGAGCGGGTGATCGTCGTGATGGGCTCGGCGGCTGAGACCATCGGCGAGACCGTGGCCTACCTGTGCGGCCAGGGCGAGCGGGTCGGCATGCTCCGGGTCCGGCTGTTCCGGCCGTTCCCGGCCCAGGCTCTGCTCGACGCACTGCCCGCGAGCGCCAGCCGGATCGCCGTGCTCGACCGGACCAAGGAGCCCGGTTCGAATGGCGAACCGCTGTTCCTTGACGTGGTCGCCACGCTGGCCGAGGCGTGCTCCGGCGGACAGCGCCCGGCGCTGCCGCTGGTGACCGGCGGCCGCTACGGCCTGTCGTCTAAGGAGCTCACCCCCGGCATGGTCGCCGGTGTGTTCGCGGAGCTGGCCCGTGACCAGCCGCGGCGCCGGTTCACGATCGGGATCATTGACGACGTGTCCGGCCTGAGCCTGCCGTATGACGCGTCGCTGGACATCGAGCCGCCGGGCACGATCCGCGCGGTCTTCTTCGGCCTCGGCTCGGACGGAACGGTCGGCGCGAACAAGAACACGATCAAGATCCTCGGCGCCGAGGAGAACCTGAACGCGCAGGGGTACTTCGTCTATGACTCCAAGAAATCGGGCTCGCAGACCGTCTCGCACCTGCGCTTCGGGCCGCAGCCGATCCGCGCGCCCTACCTGGTGCAGCAGGCCGGCTTCGTCGGCTGTCATCACTTCGGGCTGCTGGACCGGGTCAACGTGCTCGGCCTGGCCGCACCAGGCGCGACACTGCTGCTGAACTGCACGCAGCCGCCGGATGAGGTCTGGGATGCGCTGCCCCGTCCGGTCCAGGAGAAGATCCTGGCCAAACGGATCGAGGTTTACGCGATCGACGCCGGCCGGATCGCTCGCGAGGCCGGCCTGGCTGGGCGGACAAACACCATCCTGCAGACCTGCTTCTTCGCCATCTCGGGCGTGCTGGCCCGGGAGGAGGCGATCGCCAAGATCAAGGCGGCGATCGCCAAGACCTACGGCCGCCGCGGCGCCGAGGTGGTCGAGCGGAACCTGTCCGCGGTCGACCACACCGTGGCGGCGCTGCACCAGATCCAGGTGCCCGGCCGGGTGACCTCCAGCCGGGAACTGCCCGCGGTCGTGCCCGCGGGCGCGCCGGAGTTCGTCCGCACCGTCACCGCCGCGATGATGGCCGGCCGCGGCGACGAGCTGCCGGTCAGCGCGCTGCCGGTGGACGGCACCTACCCGAGCGGCACCGCCGCCTACGAAAAGCGCAACATCTCCGAGCTGGTCGCGCAGTGGGATCCGGACCTGTGCATCCAGTGCGGCAACTGCAGCTTCGTGTGCCCGCACAGCGTGATCAGGGCCACCTACTACGACGAGTCACTGCTGACCGGGGCACCGCCGGATTTCCGGTCGGCTCCGCTGGACGCCCGCGGGCTCCCCGACACCCGCTTCACGCTGCAGGTATACGTGGAGGACTGCACCGGATGCGAGCTGTGCGTGCAGGCGTGCCCGGTCGGGGCGCCGGGGGATCCGGCGCGCAAGGCGATCAACCTCGCGCCCCGGGAGCCGCTGGTGGACGCCGAGCGGGACAACATCGCGTTCTTCGAGACGCTGCCGGTGGCCGACCGGTCCCGGGTGGACTTCGGCACCGTGCGCGGCACGCAGTTCCTGCAGCCGCTGTTCGAGTTCTCCGGCGCCTGCGCCGGCTGCGGCGAGACACCGTACGTCAAGCTGCTCTCGCAGCTGTTCGGCGACCGGCTGATGGTCGCCAACGCCACCGGCTGCTCCTCGATCTACGGCGGGAACCTGCCCACCACGCCGTGGACCGCGAATTCCGAAGGACGCGGCCCGGCCTGGTCGAACTCCCTGTTCGAGGACAACGCCGAGTTCGGCCTCGGGTTCCGGCTGACGGCCGACGGGCACGCCGAGCTGGCCCGGCAGCGGCTGGCCGAGCTGCGGGACGCGATCGGCGCCGAACTGGCGGACGAGATCCTCGCCGCGCCCCAGCTCCGCGAGTCAGAACTGCGCGCGCAGCACGACCGGATCACCGAGCTGAAACGGCGACTCGGCGAGCTGGACCAGGGGCCCGCCGCCGACCTGCGCAGCGTGGTCGATCACCTGCTCCGGCGTAGCGTGTGGATCGTGGGCGGGGACGGCTGGGCCTATGACATCGGGTCCGGCGGGCTCGACCACGTCCTGGCCAGCGGGCGCAACGTGAACGTGCTGGTGCTCGACACCGAGGTCTACTCCAACACCGGCGGCCAGTCCTCTAAGGCGACGCCGCTCGGCGCCGTCGCCAAATTCGCCGCGGCCGGCAAGACCATGCCGAAGAAGGATCTCGCGCTGCAGGCGATCGCCTACGGCTACGTGTACGTCGCCCGGGTGGCGATGGGCGCCGACCCGCAGCAGACCCTGCGAGCCTTCCGCGAGGCGGAAGCCTACGACGGGCCGTCCCTGATCATCGCCTACAGCCACTGCATCGCGCATGGTATCGAGATGCGAGACGGGCTCGGCCAGCAGTATCGCGCCGTGGCCAGCGGCTACTGGCCGCTGGTCCGGTACGACCCGATGGTGCGCGCGGCCGGCGGAAACCCGTTCCTGCTCGACTCACCGCGGCCGCGCATCGCGCTGGCCGACTACACCCAGCGGGAGCTCCGGTACCGTACGCTCAGCAACGCCCACCCGGCTGAGGCCGAACGGCTGGGCGTCCTGGCCCAGGAAGCAGTCGACCAGCGCTGGGACACCTACGAGGAGATGGCGACCCGCGGCGCGCACCAGTTCCCGGCTGATGCGCGGAAGGAAAGCTGATGGACCTTTCGACCCGCTACCTGGGCCTGGCGCTGCGGAACCCGCTCGTCGCCTCCGCGTCCCCCCTCTCGAACACCCTCGACGGCGTGCGGCGGCTCGCCGACGCCGGTGTCGGCGCGGTCGTGCTCTACTCCCTGTTCGAGGAGCAGCTGCGCCAGGAAGCGGAACGCAACGCGCGGCTTGCCGACGCCGGCACCGACAGCTTCGCCGAATCGCTATCCTATTTCCCCTCCGGCGCCGACTCCGATCCTGGGCCGAGCCGTTACCTGAGCCTGCTCGAGCGCGCCGCCGCGGCCGTGGACGTGCCGGTGATCGGCAGCCTCAACGGCGTGACGCCCGGCGGCTGGACCAGCTATGCCCGCGCAATCCAAGACGCGGGCGCCGCGGCCATCGAGTTGAACATCTACTACATACCTGGCGACCCTCGCATTACCGGGCGGGAGGTCGAGGAACGGCACATCGACATCCTGCACCGGGTCAAAGACGCGGTGACCGTGCCGGTGGCGGTCAAGCTGAGCCCGCACTTCAGCTCGACCGGCGAGATCGCGCTGCGGCTAGACGAGGCCGGCGCGGACGGCCTGGTGCTCTTCAACCGGTTCCTGCAGCCCGACATCGACCCGGAGACCCTCGCGGTGGTGCCCGTCGTGGACCTGTCCAGCCCGGCCGAGGCCAGGCTGCCGCGGACCTGGATCTCCATCCTGCGCGGGCAGGTCCACGCCTCACTCGCTGCGACCACCGGCGTCGAGGGACCAGCCGACGTGGTCAAGTACCTCCTGGCAGGCGCCGATGTCGTGATGACCGCGTCCGCGCTGATCCGGCACGGACCTGGGCATGCGGCGGTACTGCTTGACGGCCTATCAGCGTGGATGACCCGCAAGGGATACGCCTCGGTCGCCGACATGCGCGGACTGCTCGCCGGACCCGCCGGCGCTAACCAGGCCGCTTACGAGCGCGCGGGCTATGTCCGCGCGCTCCGCGACGCCAACAGTGACGCGGCCGCCACCGCCTCTAGCTGAACCGGCGCACTTACTCACCGGCGGATGAATCGCCGCAGCGAGAATTGCGGCGCATGAGGCGCTGTCGCGGCAGCACGCACGGCTGGACTCCGCCCTCGCCGCAGCGCAGTCCGTGCAGGTGGAGCTGCCGGGCCCAGGTTGCGCCCGCGCTCAGGCTCCGACGCGCTAGTGCTGATCGTGGTGTACATACGCCCCTGCAGACGGGGACAGGCCGAAAACGCGCGCTAGATCCGCCGTTCGGAGCGGTTGCGGAAGTTTCGGCGTCCGTCAGCTGGGCTGTGCGGAATAGGTTGATCTGGCGCGTCATGATCGGCGTGGGCACCACGGCCTTCGGACTGACCAGGCTATTTTATTCGCCGCCTGCGATCGCCACCTCTGGGGGCCCTCCGGTTAGACCGTGGGCTTACGGATCCAAGGTGTGGCTTGCCGTAGGCCATGCGGACCGGCATGCTAGGGATAATAGCGCGAGGGTGCTGGGGGGCTGGATGCCTTACGAAATCTTCATCAGTTATAGCCGAAGGGCCGTTGGTCTCTGCAATCAATTGGTAGAGATCCTCCAAGCCCGGCTCGGGTACGCGGGCGCAGTGTTCGTGGACCGGGAGAGCATCCCCGGCGGGTCTCTCTGGGAGAAACAGATTCACAGCGCGCTCGCTGAATCAGAGTACCTGGTCCTGCTTGCGACCGAGGAGGCCGTCCAAAGTCCCCATAATATCCTGGCCGAGATAAGTGAGGCACGGGAACACGGCATGGAGATCATTCCCGTCGAATTCGACAGGGGAGCTGCGGCCTTCCTATTAGGGGAGAGCGACACCCAGGTAATTCTCGCAGCTAGAGACCGGGACTCCTGTACTGAACTGGATCTGCTCGAGCATGACCTCCGGCGCGCCCTTATCTATCGTGCGCTGCGCAATCTAGAGGAGTATCGACGGCGGTCGCTTTCCTGGGTTAACGCCAGATATCCGTCCTCGTCTTTCTGGGAAAACGTCTGGGAGGGCATGTTCGCCACCTCCGTGCCCCTGGTAATCGCGGCACCAGCTGGTCATGGTAAGTCCGTTATCGCGGCGCACTTCCTCCGTCAAAGACTTGATGATCCTAATGTCTGTCCGATCATTGTCGATGCTGACATGATGGCCAGGGGCATCTACCCTCTTGCCCGTAAGCTGGGAGCACGTAGTGGTGATGACATTGCAGGTCACCTGGACGTTCTCCATGAGAGCCAGCAGAAAACAGTAATCTTCCTCGTCGACGGCCTCGACCAGATCCGTCTGGCCGATGACCCCAAGCATGCGCGGATCATTGAACTGCTCACCTTGCTGTCATCGGCGAGTTGCGCCCAACTCGTCATCACATGCCGTGATGACGTATGGGATGTGACCTACCGGAGCGACCTGCCTTTTTCTATCGAGCACGTGGAGGAAATAGACGACAGTCGGCTTGCAGCCATCCTGTACGCTCATGGGATGCCGCTCGAGACGGCTCAGAACTCATTGCTGAGAATTCCATTCTTCCTGGACCTGGCTATCCGCAGGAAGGCGGTATGGCCGAACATCCCCAAGACCTCTATCGAATTTTTCCAGCGAGTTTTCCGAGAAGTGCAGCAGGAGAGCGGGTCCAGGCCAACGTCGCTCGGACGGCGCAAGGAGGAGATTGTTCACGTTCTGGCTCGTCTACAGGTACGCCAGTTGTCGTATGAGATCGAGCGTCCTGACGTAGAGGAGGCTTCTGGCCTTCGACCCGATAATTTCCGGCAGGCGCTGGCTGAGCTCAGACACGACCGCATCGTTCTTGAGCGCGCCCCGTCGGCGCTACCCGATACGTCCCCAGCTTCCACACTGCGGCTTACCCACGACCTGCTCGATTGCTTCTCAATGGCAAACGTCATCTACCGTTCGGCTAACTGGCAGGACGCCGCCCGCGATGTTTGCTCGCGCTGCGAGAATGAGGCCGGATGGTCGGTGATAGCCATGCTGGTGAGCCTCACGGATCACTACGAAAATGAGAGTCTCCTGCGCATTCTTTTTGAGGAGTTCCTGAATATTCTTGATCATAAGAAGTTCGGGGATCTCTTCATGGCGCGCGCCTGGGCAGTGACCTATGTACTCCGCGACAGGATGACCATCCTGTTTCCCCTGGTGATTGAGGCGCTGGGAGGACGACCGGCCGCCTCACTGAGGCCGGGGCGCGCGGAAGACGTTCACCGGCGGGCAAGCTGCATCGGCGATGAGCCGTGCCTGACCGCCGAGGCAGCCCCAAGCGTCGCCTCGGCATTCTCCGGTCTTGCCGGGCTGCAAGCCGTCGGATCACAGCACGCTGTCCCCGTACTGGTTGCTGGGCTGAAAAAGTGGCCGCACAACAAGGCCCGTTTCATCGAAGCACTCGCAATGTATCAGGCTGACGAGGTGCGAGATATCTTGATTAGCCTGGGTGACGACGAGCTGAAAGACCGCCGCGATCTTCCCAGCCTTCAGTATGTCGCAGAAAGCCTGCGGAATTTCTCACGTGACCGTTCGATCATCCAGTTGCTTGAGCGCATCATCCAAGATCCCGACATCGACCCGGTGACACGTCGGCGTGCATATGAGGCACTTTACGAACAGGATGGGCGGGCTCTCCCCGAGCAGACGGAGGAAGAGATCCTCTACGGCTTGGCGCTGCAGGACGCGAGGGGAAACTATTCGGATTGGAAAGTCGTCCGGGACTACGCCGAATACGTCTACGAGCGGGCGGCTAAGGGCCGGCGATCGTTCAGTCCCGCAGTGTGCCAGGCCCTGAAGGACTGTCTCCGGCACGCGCATACCTTTGTCGGAGAGCCAGCCGCGACCGCTCTGGGGTGCTTTGATGTGCCAATGGCACGTGACGCACTCCTCGATCAGCTGACCAGGGATGTCCTTCCGGCTGACGTACGAGAGGCATGCCTCCGATCCCTGGATCACCAGTTGCAGCAGGTCGCTGAAGCCCAGCGTCGTCAAGCCTTCAGGTTCGTTCTGCTGCATGCTGCCAGGATCGCCCGCCACCGCGATGCGCTCACCATCGGGCGCCGCCTGACCGAACTTGCCCTCGCCAGGATGCACGGGGAGGACGGATGGCTAACCGAAGCGCAGGCAATCGAGGTCGTGCCGCCATGGTCCCTCAGGCCGTCGGTGAGGCTCCGGGTAACGGTCGACAGCAGCATACCGGCGGATCGGGCGATCGAAGCAGCTGCGGAGAACCTTGATATCGAGACAGGCCCCGAACTCGAGGCCAAGTTCCGATTTACCCAACTGAGCTACGACTCAGATCACTTTGTGTACATCACGCTGGCCCCGACGACCTGGAACCTCACCAACCGGTTCATCGGGGCACTCCAGCGCGATCCTGGCCTCGTGCGGCACGCCCGTGACGGTACCTGGATCGAACCCGTGCCGCTGGGCTCCACCGCGCTGCCCACCATCGCGGTCGTCCATGGCATCGTACTGACGTCCGATGATCATCTGCTCCTCGCCAAGCGGAGCGCCCGCGCCCATTATGCTCCTGCCCATTGGTCGGTCAGTTTCGAAGAGCAGCTCAACGAGCATGACTTCAACGAAGAGGCCGACCCGTTCACGAATGCCGCATGCCGGGGCTTTCGCGAAGAATTCGGCGGAGATCTCACGCCTGACCAGGTGGTGGCGCTCTCCGCAGTCCTGCAACTGGACCTGCTGAACGTGGCCATGATCATGCTCCTGCAACCGGATCTGACAGCCGCCCAGATTCAAGAAAGCTGGCGGTCGGGACCCCTGGACGCATGGGAAGCGCAGGAGCTGCAGTCGCTCCCCATAAGGGACCTCGACAGGCTCAGCCGTGGCGACGCGGAGCCCTTCATGCCGCTGCACACGACCTCCCGACTGCGCAGTTCGCTCCTCCAGCGCTGGATCGCCGCCAATCGACCGCTAGCGTAGGGTCACAGCACCGCTGGACCAAGAACCATGCTGACTTGGCGATCGCGCAGCTCATCGGACGGCCATGCGCGCCGGGCAACATTGGCGAGTTCGTCGCTGCGTCTGTGTTCGCCATCCAGCTGATGGTCTCCGGATCGCATCCCGGCTATGACGGCGTGTTCAAGGACGGACTGAAACAGCACATGCTACCGGGTCCGGCGGACGAGTCGGGAGACTCGGGCATCTTCAGGGAAGTGACGCTGGAGCTCTGGGATTTCGGCGTCTCAGTGAACAAACTTGACTGGTCGCGCCTGCCGAGCTTCCGGACATCCAGCTGATCGTGCACGGTGCGTGGGAACCACAGGTCGCCTGGAAAGTTCGCACTAACGATGTCGGGATAGCAAGCTAGGGCTGCAGACCTAGTCCATCATGCTTACTTCCTCACTGATTCTTGTGGCCGGATTACCCCCGGCCGGCGTCCGGGGCGGGCGCTGGCCGGGGGTGGCCGGCTGTGCTGTGGTTACGGGTGCGGACCGGGGTCATGCGGTCTTGACGTCCGCGGGGCCTGCGGCGGGGATGGCCTCGTGGGTGATCTCGGGGCGGCGGCCCAGGGTCAGCCCGGACAGCGAGCCCAGCAGGACCAGGCCGCCCAGGGCGAAGGACACGATCGAGGCGATGTAGGTGATCTGGGAGACCTTCCACCAGCCGAACGCGTTCAGCAGCATGCTGCGCAGCGTCTCGCCCTTGAACACGGTGGCGACCTGGGCGGCCAGCTTGGTGTCCTTCGGGTTCGCCAGCGCCGCCGAGGACAGCTGCGCGTAGGTCTTGCCGCCGGTCATGTTGGTGATGTGCACCGCGATGAAGCCATCAGCGTAGGCCTGGGCCTGCTGACCGGTCACCAGCTGCTGCCCGGCGTACTGCGACACCGACGGGATCATCGACGGGGTGATCTCGCCGCCCGCCTGGGGATGAGCGAACGCGGCCCTAGGCGGGAAGTAGATCTGCTGCGCGGACAGCTGGCCCTGCACGGTGTTGTGCACGTAGGCCGACCCCCACAGCAGCAGCCCCCCGGCCACCAGCAGGACCGCCGCCATGGCGAACCCCGCGATGGCGGTAAGACGAGAATTGCTGCGCATCGTAATGCCTCCTTCAAACACGCGGGACCCGGGCTACCCGGCCCGCTTGACTGAGCTGATACCAGCGAGCCTGCCGCCCCCGGCCCCGCCCCCGTCACGGCCAGACGTCACCACCCCACCAGGACCTCCGTCACTTACGTTCGACCAGAAAACAAAAAAGAGGGCCGCGTTTTACGCGGCCCTACTGGGAGATGTGCGGGCGGCGTCAACGTCGGCGAGACTACGGACTTCGGTCATGTCCCGCACCACGGCCAGGGAGAAACGGCCGGTAGCGGTCTCGGCGCCTCGGTCCTACCTCCGGCACCGGGCGGCGGAGCAGTCTAGGCGCGCAGAGCGCGCCACCCAGCCAATGAACCGATGCGCAAGATGCTCCACGCGCTCGTCAGGGATGGCATCTGACCGCGAGCCTGTTCGTGAAAGCGCGGCTAGGGGATGATCGTGGCGGTACCCGGTCTGGGCCTCCACGACTGTGCCTGCAGGGCCCGGAGGAACGCTTCGGCCAGAGGCGGCCAGTCCTGCCGGGTGAAGGCGACGAGCTGGCGTACGAGCGGGGGCTCCAGACTGCGGATGGTGGCGTCGAGGCCTTGCGGGACCACGTTGCTGGGGATGATCGTGACGCCGAGGCCCGCGGCGGCCAGCGGGCCTGCCGCCGCTACCTGAGCGGTTTGCACGGTCCGGCGGGGAGTGAACCCCGCGCCCGCGCACACGTCGAGGATCAGCGCCGAAAGGCCGTGGTCTGGTCCGAAGAGCACCCAGTCACGATCGGCGAGGTCTTCGAGCGGCACCGGGCGGCTCGCTTCCGCCAGCGGGTCCGACGCCGGAAGCACGACGACGAATTCCTCCCATCCCAGGTCAACGACGGGGCCGCGCCAGTGCGAGGGGCTGGGTCCGACGGCGATGTCGCCGACACCCAGGCGGACGGCATCGTCGAGGGCGCTGCGGTGGGTGTACTCGCGAAGCGCGATCGTGGTGCCGGGATATCGCTCGTGCCACGTTCTGAACGCTGACGGCAGCACCCCGAATGCGACCGAGGTCACTGTGGCCACCTCCAGTTCACCGGCCTCGAGCCCCAGCACGGCGCGGGCGTTGCGCCGGGCGCCCGCGGCGTGCGTAACGGCGCCGCGCGCCTCGGTCGCGAACGCCTTGCCCGCGGCGGTGAGCCGGACGCCCTTGGGCAGCCGTTCCAGCAGGGGACCGCCCAGTTCCTGCTCAAGGCTCTTGATCTGCTGGGACAGCGATGGCTGGGCGACGAAGAGCCGCTCGGCCGCGCGCGTGAACGAGCCCTCGTCGGCGACCGCCAGGAAGTAGTGCAGCTGTCGCAGGTTCAATCCCGGCCCCTGACTGCTATAGGGATTTCCTATCGTGTTTCGCGATTTTGCGTCTTTGCAATATATGGCACCGCGGGCGACAGTGGGGACATGACAGCGACATCGATCAACCACGTAAGTGTTCACGCGAACGACCTCGACGCGTCCGTGGCGTTCTACCAGGACCTGTTCGGGATGCGGCGCATCCCGACCCCGAACTTTGCCTTCCCCGTGCAGTGGCTGCGTCTGGGCACGCAGCAGTTGCATCTCGTCGTCCGCCCGGATGCGCAGGCGCCGCTGTTTCACCACATCGCGCTGAACGTCGACGACTTCGCGGCCGTCTACTGGACCGCGCGTGAGCGCAAGCTGCACGACGAGAGCGCGTTCTTCTCCAAGATGTACGAACTGCCCGACGGAGCGGTGCAGATGTACGTGCGCGACCCGGCCGGCAACCTGGTCGAGATCGACTGGCCCGATGCGCGGTCGCTGGATCCGCGCATCCAGGAAGACCTGGTTCCGCTCAGCGCCACCGCCCCGCAGACCGGGGCCGCGCTGACCGCGACGCTCTATCTCGGTCGACGTGACGGCGGAGTCGATGAAGCGGCCGTCTGCGATCACCACGGGGACGGGTGGGACGTCGCATGAGTGAGAACCGAGGGGGAGATCGGCGCAATGCGCTGTCGAACCCGATTACCCTGCGCTGCGGTACCACCCTGCCGAACCGCCTGGCCAAGGCCGCGACCAGCGAGCACCTCGCGGACCGCCGCGGGGCACCGACGAACCAGCTCATCGCCGCGTACCGGGCCCTGGCGCTCTCGGGCACCGGGTTGCTGATCAGCGGCAACGTCATGGTTGACGGCGCGGCGCTCGAAGCACCGCGCAACGTGGTCATCGAAGACGACCGGCATCACGAGCAACTGCGCCGCTGGGCCGCGGTGACCGAGGGCACCGGGGCCAGGTTCCTCTTGCAACTCTCCCACCCGGGGCGGCAGACGATGCGCGGCAACGTATTGCCCGGACGCCGGCAAGACGTCGTCAGCTCGTCGCAGGTGCCCCTCGCCGTGGGCGGCAAAGGGTTCTTCCGGGCACCACGCGCCCTGTCCGACGCGGAGATCACCGCGCTCATCGGCCGCTTCACCCGGGCCGCCCGGGTCGCCGCCGACGCCGGCTTCCACGGCGTAGAGATCCACGCCGCGCACGGCTACCTGTTCAACCAGTTCCTGTCGCCGCTGGTCAACCACCGCACTGACCGCTGGGGCGGTTCGCTTGAGAACCGGATGCGGCTGCTCATCGAGACGGTGCGGGAGATCCGGGCGGCCACCTCGGAGGTGTTCCTGATCGCGGTCAAGCTGAATTCCGCCGACTTCCAGCGCGGCGGGTTCGACTCTGACGACTCCCTGGCCGTCGCCCGGGCCCTGGAGCAGGAAGGCATCGACCTGCTGGAGATCTCCGGCGGGACCTACGAGAGCCCCGCCATGGTCACGGGCAGGCCGCAGCGGGAGTCGACCCGCGCGCGTGAGGCGTACTTCCTCGAGTTCGCGGAGCGCTTCGCCCGGCAGGTGTCGGTGCCGCTGATGCTGACCGGCGGATTCCGCACCCGGCAGAGCATGAACGACGCGCTGGACAGCGGTGCGGTCGATATCGTCGGCCTGGCCCGCCCCATCACCTACGAGCCGGACCTGCCGCGGCGCCTGCTGGACGGGACCGCCGACCAGAGCCTGGTGGTGCCGAAGACCATCGGCCACAAGACCATCGACGACCTGCTCAACAGCGCCTGGCATCAGCAGCAGATCGCCCGCCTGGGCCGTGGCCGGCCCGTCAGCCCCGGCCGCGGCGCCGCGGCCGCCCTCGCGATCGCCCTCGCAACCACCGCCCGGGACCTCATGCTGCCCCGGCTGGCGCCCCGCTGACCTCAGATTCTTTCCCGTTCACGCGCTGCGGCGAGCCGCCCGCACCGCACACCTCACCCTGCTAGGAGAACACCATGGACCTATCCCTGACCGACAAGATCATCGTCGTCACCGGTGCCGCCTCAGGCATCGGGCAAGCCACCGCCCGCCTGCTCACCCAGGAGGGAGCCGTCGTCATCGGCGTCGACCGCGACCCGGCCGGCGCCGGTCCCGGCGCCCGCGGAACCGCTGTCCAAGCCGACCTCACCGACCCCGCCACGCCCGACCGCGTGATCACCACCGTGCTTGAGCGGCACGGCCGGATCGACGCCTTGGTCAACAACGCAGGCGGACTGCAAGCCCGGACCAGCTTCCTGGACATCACCGACAAGCAGTGGCTCGCCGCCTTCGACCTCAATTTCCACGTCGCCCGCCGCATGAGCCGGGCCGCCGTGCCCGCGATGCTCGACAGCGGTGGCGGCAGCCTGGTCCACGTCGGCAGCGACTCCGGGCGGCTGCCGGAGGTCGGCAACCAGGACTACGCGGCGGCCAAGCTCGCGCTGCTGGCCCTGTCGAAGTCGCTGGCCACCGAGTTCAGCCCGCGGGGCATCCGCTCGAACGTCGTAGTCCCCGGGCCCACCCGCACCCCGCTGTACGACCGGCCGGGAGGCTTCGGTGACCAGGCCGCCGAGCTGTGGGGCATAGACAAGGAGAGCGCGATCACCCGCATGGTGACGGAGATCCGGCCGCTGCTCACCCACAAGATGGGCCAGCCCGACGACATCGCGCAGGTCATCGCCTACCTCGTATCGCCCCTGTCGCGCCAGGTCACCGCCGCCGAGTGGACCGTCGACGGCGGCGCCCTGCGCCAGGTCTGATCCAACCGCCAACGAGAAGAAAGACGCTGGACGTGCTCGTCCCTGTCCCCGGCCGACCGATGTGCACGGCGCGGTCACCGGGAACGGGCGGGTGCTCTGGCGGTCGTCAGCAGTTCCCGGATAGCTATGGCGCCCCGCGCGACAGCTGCGGCAATTCTCCCGTCCGCGTCCACCAGTACGGCCGAGGGTGTGCCGCGGATGCGGTAGCGCAGCGAGGCCTCGTTGCCTTCCTGCACTATCAGGGGGATGTCACCGAGCTGCTGCTCGCTCCCCCACGCGATGTTCTCCTCCACGCTGCCGTTGGTGATCACCGCGATCGTCAGCTCCTTCACGGTGCGTTCCCGCCACCGGGGCAGCTCACGGGCGAGGGCAGCGCACAACTCGCAGCCCGGGTGCACGAACACGAGCAGCACCCGCCGCCCGCCGGCCAGCAGTCCTTCCAGGCTCGTGCGGCCGCCTCTGGTGTCGCGCAGGCTGAAATCCGGCGCTACCGCGCCGATAGGCACGCCCTCAGGTCCGAGAGTGGCCGCCGCCTGCTCGTCCACCCGCCGCCGCAGCCCGCGAACCTGCCCTCCTTGCCGCATCAACACACCCACGAGCCCCGCGGCCATCGCGAGCCCGGCTGCGCGGTCGCCCGGCAGCCCCGTCGGCACCCGGGGGCGCGCCACTGTGCCCACGCCGTCAGCGCGGCGATCACCATCAGAGCCGTGTTGCGCACGATTGTCCACCTGCTGATCGGGGTCGCGCTCGTCGCGCCGAAACACGAGCACACGGGCCGCTCGCCGCGCGCCAGCAACCGTGCCACCGCGGCCGTGAACACCGCCAGCAACAGCAGCGCCACCACGGCGGACCACGCCGCCTCATGGCGGCAGCAGCGTGATCGCGACCGCCGCTTGCCAACCGTCGGGCGCGGGCGCGCCGGATCCGCCTGTATTTACTTGCAGGAGCGGTCGACTTCGGCTAGAGCCGAGCCTCCAGGCCCGGCCAGTCTGTCCCTTGGCAGGCCCTTAGCAGTGCTCAGCAATCGCTAGCGATTGCTATACAATAGCTGATCATGAGGAACCAGGACGAGATCGCTTCAGCGCTGCGCCAGATCGGCCGGGGCTTCAATGCCCTGGCAGATGCGATCACCGGAGGACAGGCTGCTGAGGGCCAGCGCGAGCTCGCGATCTTGCGCGAGTGGGGTGACCGCGGCCTGAGCCGGGCCGAGGCGAGCGCCCTGTTCCGCAAGCACGGCATGGCACCGCAGACGGCCGGCGGATGGGCGCGCGGCGACTGGGTCGAGAGCCGCGATGACGGCCTGCGCTATGCCACGGAACGATCCCGCCAGTGGGTAGCTGAACAGGAGAAGCACGGTGCCTGAGGTCTTCGCCGTCCGCATCGCTGTCCGCGGCTATGAACTGGACTTCAACGGACACGTCGCCGCAGCGGTGCTTCTGCAGTACGGCCATCATGCACGCTGGGAATGCCTGCGCGCCGCTGGCGTCGATCAGGCGGACTTGCTGGCGACGGGAATCAGTCCGGTGAGCCTCGAGGAGCACATTCGCTTCCACCGGGAGGTGCGCGCCGGCGAAGAGGTAGATGTCTCGTGCGCCTATATCTGGGGCGGCGGGAAGACCTTCCGCGTCGAGCAGCAACTCCGCCACTGCGACGGGAACCTGGCAGCCGAGATCACGAACGTGGGCGGCCTGCTCGACCTGGAGAAACGACGCCTCGTAGGCGAGCCGGGCAAGCACTGGCGATCCGTCGCCAGCAAGCCTGAGGTGCTCGGCCTCTAACCAGGCTACGAAGCTATCCAATGACCCAGCGGGCCGGCCGCGCACCGGCCGGCATCAGCCCTGGCTTGCTGGCCGCCAGCGGGCATCTCGCCGCCCGCCTGGGGATGAGCGAACGCGGCCAGGCGGCGGCGATCCGCTAGGGGCCGATGGTCCCGCGGTTATGTGCCCATTGGCGCTAGTCCCCCGGCGGACGGCCGCGCAGGCTGCCGAAGGAAAGCATCAATGAGGAGGAAGCAGACATGACGACCAGGGTGGGCATCAACGGCTTCGGCCGCATCGGGCGCTCGTTCACGCGTCTCGCGCTGGAGCGCACCGATCTGGAGGTGGTGGCGGTCAACGACATCACCGACGCCGGGACGCTGGCGCACCTGCTGGCGTTCGACTCCACCTACGGCCGCCTCGGCCGCTCCGTGGAGCACACACCGGACTCGATCGTCGTCGGCGGCACCCCGATCACGGTCTTGTCCGAGCGGGACCCGGCTGCGATCGACTGGGGGAAGCTCGGTGCCGACGTCGTGATCGAGTCGACCGGGAAGTTCCGCACCCGCGAGGGCGCGGCGCTGCACCTCAAGGGCGGTGCGCGGAAGGTGCTGATCTCGGCACCGGGCAAGGGTGTGGACCTCACCGTCGTGCTCGGGGTCAACGACGGCGACTACGACCCGCAGCGGCATGACGTGATCTCGAACGCGTCCTGCACCACCAACTGCGTGGCCCCGATGGTCAAGGTCCTGAACGACGCGTTCGGCGTGGTCCAGGGCTTCATGACCACGGTGCACGCCTACACCGGGGACCAGATGCTGCTGGACGGGCCGCACAAGGACCTGCGCCGCGCCCGGTCGGCGGCCAGCAGCATCGTGCCGACCACGACCGGCGCGGCCCGCGCCACCGGGCTGGTCATCCCCGCGGTCGCCGGGAAGCTGGACGGGGTGGCGCTCCGGGTGCCGGTCGAGGACGGCTCGCTCACCGACCTCGCGGTCGTGCTCAGCAGGGAAGTCACCGCCGAGCAGGTCAACGAGGCTTTCGCCGCAGCGGCGGACGGCCCGATGCAGGGCATCCTGCGGTACAGCACCGATCCGATCGTCTCCCGCGACATCATCGGCGACTCGGCATCGTGCGTGTTCGACTCGCCGCTGACCCAGGCGTCCGGGACCCTGGTCAAGGCGTTCGGCTGGTACGACAACGAGTGGGGCTACACCTGCCGGCTGGCCGACCTGGCCGTCCTGGTGGGCAGCCGCTTGTAAGCACCGTTCGGATATCACGTAGCGGGCCGCCCCGGGGGCGGCCCGCTAGAAATTTGCGCCTGACCGGTATCACCTGATCTCGATGCGGCGGCCGGTGATCTGGCGGGGGAGGATGCGCACGTAGACCTCGCGCTCGCCGCCTGGCCACGGCCAGACCACAGCGTCCTGCTGCAGGCGGTGCAGTTCGGCCGGGTGCGCCACGTGATGCGCCGGCCCGCGCACCAGCACGCTCCAGCCTTGACGGAGCGCCTCGTCGATGTGATCGACCTCGAGCGCGACCTGCTCATCGGCGTGACCGTCGATGAGCGTGCCCTCGGCCGTCCTGATCACGATGGTGTCGGCCAGCACGGCGAAATTGACCGGCAGCACGACCGGGCCCGAGAGCGTCCCGAACGCGATCCGCCCGACGCCGCCGGGAGAGATCAGCCGGCGGCATTCGGCCGGCAGGAGCTTGCTGATGACCCGCAGGTCGGCCGGGCGGTGGTGGCCCGGCGGCACCTCGGCTCCGGCGCCGAGCAGCGCGGCCGGCGTGGTCCGCAGGACGGCGGCAAGCTGCCTAAGTGCGACCGGGCTCGGCCGGGCCGGGTACCTCTCCAGGTACTCCAGGTACCGCAGGCTCAATCCGGCGCGCGCCGCCACCTGTGCCGTGCTCAGATGCAGTTCCGCACGCCGCTGCGCGACCCGCTTGCTCAGGTCGCCCGGGTCCGGCGGTGACGGCCATCGCTCAGGTCCTGGCCGGGATATGTGATTAACGGTCATCGGATCGCGGCGCCACCGGCCCGGCCGGGCCGGGACGCCGCCTCACCTCCTCGGCTGTATCAGCTGTCATGCGGGGCTCCCGCCCTCACATCACCCACACTCACCAGTGCGAAGCCCGGCGGCGAGTGGCCTCCGGCACGTCCGGCCGGGACGTTCGTCCATCGCAGGGCTTTTCGGTACCGCCGGAACCGTGGCGGGCCATGGTCCCGGTCAGCCGGGACCTCTGGCACTGGCCGCGATCGGGCGGCGGGACCAGGCTGAGCCTTTCTCAGTCGGAAAGCTGGGCGGTGATACCCCATGATCGACGTCACGGCGGAGGCCCTGGCTACCCATCCGTTCCTGCACGGCATGTCCGGTGACCACCTGGCGGTGCTCGCGGACACCGCCTCGGACGTCACGTTCCCGGCGCGGCACCGGCTCTTCGAAGACGGCGGCGGCGCCACCCGGTTCTGGCTGATCCAGTCCGGCCACGTGGCCCTGGATCTGCATGTACCCGGGCAGGGCCGGATGAAGATCGACACCATCGGCATGGGCGAGCTGCTCGGCTGGTCGTGGCTGTTCCCGCCGTACAAGTGGGCCTTCGGGGCCGTGGCCATGGGCCCCGTCGAGGCCTTCGAATTCGACGGGCGGGCGGTACGGGCCCGCTGCGAGGCCGATCCCGTCCTCGGGTACGAGCTCACCCGGCGGCTCGCGCGCGTCGTCGCGAAGCGGCTGCAGGCCACCAGGGTCAGGCTGATCACGGCGTCCAGCCATCCGGCGGTTTCACGCTGATCCGCCTGGCAGGGTCCAAGGTCCCGGCATCGGGTGTCCGATGCCTCATGCCGGGCCGCACCCCCGGCGGCCACGCTAGGAAGGACCGCGATCAGGCGCGGCGTGGCTAGTGAGGAGGCCCGGTGATGGCAACCAAGCCAGTCGTAGTGGGTGTGGACGGATCGGTAGAGTCGCTGCGGGCCGTCGAGTGGGCGGCCCTCGAGGCCAAACGGCATTCCTGGCCGCTGCGGATCGTGTCAGCCCCCGCGCAGGTACCACGGATGCACGCGTATAACGCCGCGCCGGAGGCTATCGCCAACGCGCTGCGCGGGATAGCCGCGCGGGCGCTCGAGGCGGCCATCACCCGGTCCGAGGAAGTGGCCCCGGGACTGCCCGTCACTACCGGCCTGCTGTCCGGCCCGCCGGCCCTGGCCGTAGCTGAAAGCGGCTCGGATGCGTCCATGCTAGTCGTGGGGGCGCGGGGTGCGGGCGGCTTCGCGGCGATGATGCTCGGCTCGGTGAGCAGGTACACCGCCACCCGCGCGCCGTGCCCGGTCGTCGTGGTCCGGGAGGAGAGCATGGCCGTGCACCGCGAGATCGCCGTGGGCATCCGCGATCCGCAGGATGCCAGCGAGACGCTGGCGTTCGCTTTCGAGGAGGCGGCACTGCGCCGCGCGGACCTGGTCGCCGTGCACACCTGGTACTGGTTCCCGGCCGCGGCGCACCTTCCCGCCGGGACCGCGGAGCTGCGGCCGGCCGACCCGGACCGGATCTCGGCCGAGGCCGCCAGCAGCCTGGCCGCGGCGCTGGAGGGGTGGCGCGACAAGTACCCGGACGTTCGGGTCCGTCACGACATCATCCACGGGCATCCCGCCCGGGTCCTGGCGAGTTACTCCGCGCGCGCCGACCTGGTCGTGCTCGGCAGGCACGGCCATCCCGCCGACGCCGGTCCCGGCATCGGCTCGATCCAGCACGCGGTCCTCGACCATGCCCACGGTCCGGTCGCCGTCGTCCCCTCGGCCGGCTGACGATCTTCATGAAGACCATCGATGACTTCGCGGTCGCGGGCCAGCGCGTCCTGGTGCGCGCCAACCTCAACGTGCCGCTCGACGGCGGCCGCGTCGCGGACGACGGCCAGTGCAAGACCCTGCCCGGCCTGGCGGTCCTGGAGGAGTCGTGAGCGGCCCGGGGCCGGTCCGCCTGGTCGTACTGCGCCACGGGCAAAGCGAATGGAACGCCGCCGGAATCTTCACCGGCTGGGAGAACGCCCACCTGACCGGCGCGGGCGAGGAGGAAGCCATTCGCGCCGGGACACTGCTGGCCGAGTACGGGATCCTGCCCGCCTTCGCGCACACCTCCCTGCAGCGGCGGACGATCCGGACGGCCGATCTGGCCATGGCGGCCGCGGATCGCGACTGGATTCCGGTGCGCCGGTCCTGGCGGCTCAACGGGCGGCACTACGGGGCGCTGCAGGGCCGGAACAAGGTTCAGGTGCTGGCCGACTACGGCGAGCGGCAGTTCACGAGCTGGCGCCGCTCGTACGACGCCACGCCACCGCCGCTCAGCGCGGCGGCGCGGCAGCTTCAGCTGAGCGACCCCCGCTACGAGACGCTCCCGCCCGAGGCCTCGCCGCGGGCCGAGTCCCTCAGGGACGTCTCCGCGCGGCTGCTTCCTTACTGGTACGACGCGATCGTCCCGGACTTGCTGGCCGGCGGTTGCGTGCTCGTCGTCTCGCACGGCAACACGCTCCGGGCGCTGGTCAAGCACCTCGAATCCATACCGGACGAGCAGATCGCCGGGCTCGACATCCCCACCGGAATCCCGCTGGTCTTCGAGCTCGGGCCGGACCTGCGCCCGGACGGTCTGGGCGGTCAGTACCTCGACCCGCACGCCGCCCGGGACGCGATCGAAGCCATCAAGGGAGGATCAGATGAACACCAGATCAGACGATGAGACCCCGCGCATCCTGGTCGGGGTGGACGGCTTCGAGTCGTCCAAGGCCGCGCTGCGATGGGCGATCCACCAGGCCAAGCTGACCGGGGCGGTGGTGGAGGCCGTGACGGCATGGCAGGTCCCGGTCGGCACCGGGATGGTCCCGGCGGCCGACATGCCCGATTACCAGGATGACGCCCGGATCGTCCTCACCGAGGCGATCACCGAGATGTGCATGATCGATACCGAGGTCGAGGTCCGCCCGCGCGTGGCGCAGGGACGGGCCGCGCAAGTGCTGGTGGATGCCGCCGAAGGGGCGGAGCTGCTGATCACGTGGCCGTCGATCCAGGAGGGTCGCGTTCCGCGAGGAGATTCCCTGTCAGGTCTTTATCCCTGACGGGGAGTCTCATCTGCCGCACGCGGCTGAAGCCGGCCTGGTGTTGCCTACGGCTCAAGGACCAGCCGTGCCTTCGCCTTGCCGCGCAGCACCTCGGAGATGGCCTCGTTGACGTAGGCGAGCGGCCTGGTCTCGTAGATCACCCGGGTCCGGCCGGCGGCGTGCAGGCCGAAGACATCGATCAGGTCGGCGCGGGTGCCCACGATCGACCCGATGACCGACGTGCCGTTGAGCACCGTGTCGAAGACGGGGATGCGCAGCGTGCCGGAGGCGGGCAGCGCGACGAGCACCAGCCGCCCGCCGCGGCGCAGCCCGGCGTAGGCGGTGGCGAACGAGCGGTCGTCGACGGCCAGGCCGATCGCGACATCGGCTCCGCCGTGCTCCTGCAGCACCTCGGCCGGGTCCTCGTCGCGGGCGTCGATGACGATATCCGCACCGAGTTCGCTGGCCAGCTTGAGCTTCTCGTCGGTGATGTCGACCGCCGCAACCGTGCCGCCGAAGATCTTGGCGTACTGCAGGGCCAGGTGGCCGAGGCCGCCGATCCCGGAGATCACCACCAGGTCACCGGGACGCACGTTGCCAACCTTGACGGCCTTATAGGTGGTCACTCCCGCGCAGGTCAGGGGGGCCGCCTCGCGCGGATCGATACCGGCAGGGACCGGCATCGCGAACGCCGCCTCGGCCAGGAAGTACTCGGCATAGCAGCCGTCCACCGAATAGCCGGTGTTCCGTTGGCTAAGGCACAACGTCTCCCAGCCGGTGAGGCAGTACTGGCAGGTACCGCAGGCGTAACCGAGCCAGGGCACCGCGACCCGCTGCCCGATCTGCGGGCTGGTCACCCCATCACCGACCGCGGTCACGATGCCGACGCCCTCGTGGCCGGGAATAAACGGGACCGTCGGGGTGACCGGCCAATCGCCGTTCGCGGCGTGGATGTCGGTGTGGCAGAGGCCGGACGCCTCCATCCGGACGACGACCTGGCCGGGGCCGGGCTCGGGTACCGGCCGGTCCTCCATTACCAGTGGCTGGCCGAATCCCGGCACTACGGCTGCTCTCATGAAAGTCTCCCTCTAGGGTTCACGCGCGGCACCTTGCCCGCTTACCCGACGATGCCCCACGGTGACCGGGCGCTTGTAGGGATGACCGTCACGGTCTGCCGGGACCTTGGTCCCGGCAGGAAGGACCCAGGCGGAACACAGCGGGCAGGTCACCTGACGATCAGGACCGGGCGGTCGGTGAGGTGTATCACCTTGTGCGCCGTGCTGCCGAGGATGAACCCGACCAGGTCGCTGCGGCCGCGTGAGCCCATCACGATGACGTCGGCATCGTGTTCGATCGCGTCGTCGACGATGTCGCGCGCGGCATAGCCGAACAAGGTGGTCCTGACCTCGCCGTGCGCCTTCACGCCGGCCGCGGTCAGCTTCTCGACGACGGCTGAGACCGCGGCGTTGGCTTCCTCCGCGGTTTCGTCCGTTATCACCACGCTGGTCTTGACCGCTATCTCACGCTCCCGCAGGTGCAGGACCCATACTTCGCCTTTGGAGAGCAGCGCCAGGTCGCGGGCCGCGAGCACGGCCCGGTCGGATATCTCTGAGTGGTCCACGGCCACCAGGATCTTGTCGTACATGGCCTAAATCCCTTCTGCGTCAAAAGGTTCCCCGAGTGAAATTCGGGGCCTTAGGGTCACACCGCGGCTTGATCCTGGTCGCCGGTCCGGACGCGCAGGACGCTGTCCACCGTGGTCACCCAGATCTTCCCGTCACCGATCGTGTCGGTCCGGGAATGCTTGGCCAGGATCTCGACCAGGGTGTCCGCGTCGTCGTCCAGGACCACGAGGTCCAGCCGGATCTTGGGCAGCAGCGCCGCCTTCCGGGCCCCAGGCAGGCCGAGGTCGATGTCGGCGCCGTGGGCAGGCTCACCGAACTGGCGGCCGAAACCACGGACCTCGCTCACGGTCAATCCGTGCACCCGGCTGTCGATCAGGGCCCCGATCAGCTCGTCCAGCTTCTCGGGCCTGATAATGGCGGTGATCAGCTTCATGCCGTTCCACCTTCGGCCTCAGTTGCTTCTCTTCTGCTCTGGCGCGGTGAATTCACCGCGCCAGTACGCTTACATGTTGCGCATTTGGCGGAACTTGCGGATGTCGTCCTTGCCTGCCAGCAGCGCTATGCCAGTGACCAGCAGAACGATGCATGCGGCGGCCCTGAGTGCCGTTCCCGTGATGTGCTTCATGGTCTGAACCCTTCTCCTGCGCCGGGCGCGATCTCCTCGGCCCGGATCGGTGAACATGTGCCGCTCCATCCGCGGCCTCCACGGCTGCGCTCAATGTCGCGTTACCCCGCTCCGCGGGCTAGGGCCGAAAGCCGGCTCCGCAAGGACCTGAGTCCTGTCCGTGCCGCGGGTACTACTGCGCGGTGACGGAGGCATGGACGGACCGGTCGCGATCATCGTGGAACCAGGCCGGCGCGTCTGCGGGCTCGCAGCCAGCTCTTCGACGCGGGCCTGCGCCGTCGACAGGGCGTGGCGCGAGACGCGGTAGTGATGACCGCAGAGCAGCATCTCAGGACGCATCCGGTCAGACGGCTTCAGCTCCGCCGGATGCCGCGGCCAGCGGCGGCCCGGCCGGCAGCCTCTGGAGCGCCTCGGCCAGGGTGCCGGCCAGCGGTAGGTCCAGCCCGGTGATGCCGAACAGCCGCCGGGTCTGACGCCGGGCGCACACCACGTGCAGGCTCGTCCCGTGCCTGGCGGCCCGCCTGGCCACGCCGACCAGCGCCCCGAGCCCGGCCGCGTCGATGAAGCTGACCTGATCCAGGTCAACCACCAGCGGGCGGCCATCGGCCGCCAGTGCGCAAAGCCGAGCGCGCAGCCCGGACGCGGTGCCGAAGTCGATCTCCCCGGCGACGGCGACGATCACATACCCCGGTTCGCGGCGCACCCGGATGGTCAGCGCCTGGTCCATCACCGGCCACTGCCCGCGGTCTTGTCGAGGCATTAAACAAGACGCTTCCGGACGCGCTACGCGCAGCCCGACAGCATGGTCAGTCACGGTCCCCACCCTCTTCCTGCTAGGTTCCGGCGCTTTACCGCCGCCGCGTCCCTGGCAAAAACCCAGACTCCACCGACGCTGAAGGTACGCCGCCGCCGCCCGCCCGGCATCGCCCGGATTATGTACGCCGTTATGTAACTTTGGCCGGCGCAGGACGAAAGACCCGCGAACTGACAACCAAGGCCCATGACCGCCGGCCCGGCCGCTGGCCGATGGTGGACGGGAATGACCAAACGAATTTATCCCGAACGGACCTTGGTAATGCCTACCACGACCGCTATTCCCGCCCCTCGGCTGATCGGCGTCGACGGGCTCGGCGCCCTCATCGAGGCTCTGGTGGCCGACGGCTACCAGGTGATCGGCCCGGCCGTCCAGGACGGCGCCATCGTGCTCAGGGACCTGTCATCGGCAGCGGAGCTGCCGTCCGGCTGGGGCGTCGAGCTGGAGCCGGGCGGGTACCGGCTGCGCCGCCGTGATGACACCGCGGCCTTCGGTCACGCGGCCGGACCGCAGAGCTGGAAGCGGTTCCTGCACCCGCCGCGGGAGCGGCTGTGGTCGGCCGCGCGCACCGCGGCAGGCTTCGAGGTGGCCGAGGACGGTGACGAGCCGCCCCGGTACGCGTTCCTCGGCGTCCGGCCGTGCGACCTGCGGGCGATCGAGATCCAGGACCGGGTGCTCGGCCAGCCGGGCTCACGGTACGCGCAGCGCCGTTCCGGCGCGTTCATCATCGCGGTGAACTGCACCGAACCCGGCGAGACATGCTTCTGCGCCTCCATGAGCGCCGGACCGGGAACCGACGGGTCCGGCTTCGACCTGGCGCTCACCGAACTGCCCGGCGAAACCGGGCACCGCTTCCTGGTGGATACCGGCTCGCAGCGCGGCGCCGACGTCCTCGGCCGGGTGCCCAGCGAGCCCGCTGACGACGCCACCCTGCGGGAGGCGCGGGCCGGGGTTGAGGCGGCGGCGGACCAGATGGGCCGTCAGATGGAAGCCGACGGACTGCGGGAGCTGATGGCCGCCAGCCACAGCGCCGCACGCTGGGATGACGTGGCCTCACGCTGCCTGACCTGCGGAAATTGCACGATGGCCTGCCCGACGTGCTTCTGCACCTCGATCGAGGACACCACCGACCTGACCGGCGAGCACGCCGAGCGCTGGGAGCGCTGGGATTCGTGCTTCGACCTGGACTTCTCCTACCTGCACGGCGGCAGCGTGCGGCCGTCGGCGAAGAGCAGGTACCGGCAGTGGCTCACCCACAAGCTCGGCACCTGGCACGACCAATTCGGCTCGTCGGGCTGCGTCGGCTGCGGGCGGTGCATCGTCTGGTGCCCGGTCGGCATCGACCTCACCGAGGAAGTGAAGGCCCTGCGCGAAGAGCTGGGCGCACCGGAGGAAGAGTCATGACCGCGATCAAGGAGCGCGTGACGGCGGCGGCTCCGGCGCCGGCCCGGGGACCGATGCGGCCGACCGGTTACCTGCTGGCGGCGCGCAAAGAAGAAACCAGCGATACCGTGACGCTGCTGCTGCGCCCGGCGGGAACGCCGATCCCGGCGCCGCGGCCCGGCCAGTTCACCATGCTGTATGCCTACGGCGTGGGCGAGGTCCCGGTCTCGGTCAGCGGCATCGGCGACCGGCCCGGCCAGGTGCTCGTGCAGACGATCCGCGCGGTTGGGGCGGTGACCCGCGCCCTGTGTGCCGCGGCTCCCGGCGACATGATCGGAGTACGCGGCCCGTTCGGCACCGACTGGCGGGTGAGCGGCGGCGCAGGCCGGGACCTGCTGATCGTGGCGGGCGGCATCGGGCTCGCGCCGCTGCGGCCGGTGCTGCTGGCCGCGCTGGCGGAGCGGGCCAGGTATGACCGGGTGGTGCTGCTGGCCGGCGCGCGGTCACCCGGGGACCTGATCTTCACCCGCGAGCTCGAGGTCTGGCGCAGGCGCGGCGCCGACGTGCGGATCACGGTGGACCACGGCGGCGCCGGCTGGGACGGCCGCGTGGGCCTGGTGACCGGGCTCATCAAGGACGCGATCGGCGACCCCGCGAAGACGGCGGCGTTCGTGTGCGGCCCTGAAATCATGACGCGGCTGACGGCCCAGGCGCTGGCGGACGCCGGCGTCCCGGCCCGGGACATCCGGGTCTCGCTGGAGCGGAACATGCGGTGCGGCGTGGCGCTTTGCGGCCATTGCCAGCTCGGGCCGCTCCTGGTCTGCCGCGACGGCCCGGTGGTCAGCTACGCCGAGGCCGCGCCCCTGCTCGCGATCAAGGAGCTGTGATGAGCGAAGTCAGTAGGCCCAAGCTGGCCGTGTGGAAGCTGGCGTCTTGCGACGGCTGCCAGCTCACCATGCTCGACTGCGAGGATGAACTGCTCGCCCTGGCCGGCGCGGTCGAGATCGCGCACTTCACCGAGGCGTCCAGCGCGGACGTCGCCGGGCCATACGACGTGTCCCTGGTCGAGGGTTCGGTCACCACCGAGCGGGACGCCCGCCGGATCGCCGAGATCCGTGCGGCTTCCCGGGTGCTGGTCTCGATCGGCGCCTGCGCCACCTCGGGCGGGATCCAGGCCCTGCGTAACTTCGCCGACGTGGCGGAGTTCACCTCGGTCGTGTATGCGCGCCCGGAGTTCATCTCGGCCCTGGCCACCTCGACGCCGGTGGCCGATCACGTCAAGCTCGACTTCGAGCTGCGCGGCTGCCCGATCGACAAGGGCCAACTGCTCGAGCTGCTGACCGCGCTTCTAGCCGGCCGCAAACCCCAGATTCCCGCGCACAGCGTCTGCCATGACTGCAAGCTGCGCGGCACGTCGTGCGTCATGGTGGCGCATGGCACGCCCTGCCTGGGGCCGATCACGCAGGCCGGCTGCGGCGCCATCTGCCCCGCCTTCAACCGGGGCTGCTACGGCTGTTTCGGCCCGGTCGCCACGCCGAACCTCTCCGCCCTCACCGCTCAGCTCAGGCGCCTCGGCATGACCGAAGCCGAACTGGACCGCGTGCTGGCCACGTTCAACGTCGCATCGCCCGCTCTCGCTTCGGCCCGGCGGGCGAAGAGGTGAGCGATGAAGGGCGGCGCCGCCCGGCCGCCGGCTTCGGCCGGCCGGCCTGGTGACCTTCGACCCTGCCGGCGCTCGCACCCGGCACGGCACGATGGACGGAAAGGCGACAAGAGTTAGGGGTGACGATCATGCGGGCTGTGGTTGTCTATGAGTCCATGTACGGCAACACGCACCTGGTTGCCGACGCCATCGGAGCCGGGCTCAGTACTGGCTACGATGTCCGTGTTGTCCCGGTGTCACAAATGAGCCAGGCGACTCTGGCCGATGCCGACCTGGTCGTGGTCGGCGGGCCGACGCATGCTCATGGCATGACCCGGGCCGTCACTCGCAAGGCGGCTGTCGAGGCCGCGGACAAGCCGGTGGGCGGCCTGACGGTCGAGCCGGACGCGCTGGGCCCGGGGCTGCGCGAGTGGTTCGGCTCCCTCGGCCAATACCCGGTCAAGGCGGCTGCCTTCGATACCCGGGTACACGGGCCCGCGGCGCTGACCGGCCGGGCATCGAAGGGGGTGGCCCGGTTGCTGCGCGCACACGGTTTCGATGTGGCCGCGGAGCCGGAGAGCTTCCTGGTGACCAAGCAGGACCGGCTCGAGCCCCACGAGACCAACCGGGCCCGGGAGTGGGGAACCAAGCTGGCCACGCGCCTCACGCCGAGCTGAGGAAGGCCGGGTCAGATGCCGGCGGCTGCGATCAGCGTGCCGATGCCATAGGTCACGCCCATGGCGATCGCGCCCGGGATGGGCCAGTTGTTCCGGGTCGATGCCCAGCTCGGCCTCGGCGTGGGCCGCCAGCGGGTCGCTGGCGGTCAGCCGTTCGGCGACATGCCTGGCCAGGCCGGGCTGCAGGCCTTTCGACACATAGATCCGGGCCAGCTCCGCCACCTCTGCCTGCGGCGACTCGGCGAGCTCGCGTCGCTCCAGCGCGAGCATCGACCGCTCGGAGTCACGCTGGCTGCTCACCGACACATGCTCCCCTGACGCCATCGCCAGCGCCCCGGCGAACAGGCCCGCCAGGCCCGCGGTCAGGATCGCCGTCCGGGACGACGTCGCCCCGGCCACCCCGACCACCAGGCCGGCCGTCGAAACTATCCCGTCGTTGGCGCCCAGCACAGCGGCGCGCAGCCAGTTGAGCCGGGTCGCCATGCCGCCGCCATGTGGTTCGGCGTGCGCGGCTTGCCTGGCGCTGGCCTGGCTCATCCCATCACTCCCTAACCTGCTTACTCCCCGGCGATCCCGGTCACGGCCTGCCCGGCCGGGCCCTGCCCGGCCATCGACCCGCGGAAAAGCGCAGGTGCGAAGGTCGGTTTCCGGCGGGACCTTCAGCCGCAGGTCGTCCTTCTCCCGGAGTCACCGCCGACTCGCGTCGCCACCTCCGGTCCCGGCCGGGCTACGGTCGGCACCGCCGTCGAGCACCTCGTGTAGCCGCCGGTATTCCTCGATGTCGATCTCGCCGCGAGCCAGCCGCTCATCCAGGATGCGGCGTGCATCGGGTCGCTGCTGGCCGCCGCGCTCCGCATTACCCGCACGCCGGGTCGTGCTGGTGATCAAGGCATACACCGCCCAGATCAACAGGACCCAGAACGCGATCATGGCAACCCACATCAGGCCGGCCTGCCACCAGACCCAGCCGCCGCCGTTCCAGAACATCATGGTGGTCATCTCCTCCGGGTCCCGGTGTTTCCAGGGCCGCCACCAGTTAACCTGCGCTCATATACCCCGCGGGTAGTGACCTCCGTCCCGCGGCAGCGGGCCGGAGATCACTACCCTTCCGTGCTCCGGCGAGTTCGATGCTGACGTCCGGTTGCTGGCGCAGGGTGTGTGCACCGTACAGTGCGAGGCCACGGCGATCAGCGCGGGCGTACGGACGGTGATCCCGTAATCCACATGTCCTCCGTGCTCAGGCTAGGGTGAGGAACAGTTTTTCCATCTGCTCCTCGGTCATCCCAGGCTCGCCGTCGCCGGACAGGCATTGCCGCATGCCGCTGGCCACGATCTTGAAACCGGCCCGGTCCAGGGCCCGGGACACGGCAGCCAGTTGCGTCACCACCTCCGCGCAGTCACGGCCGTTCTCGACCATCGTTATGACCCCGGCCAGCTGGCCGTGCGCCCGGCGGAGCCGGTTGAGCACCGCATCTATAGCCTGCTCGTCCACCTTCATTCAGCCAGTCCTCTCGCTCGGTGACATAATACCCGCTGGGGTATGTAGGCCAGGTCAGACACCAGCGGGTGAGGAGTGTCAGGTGAGGCCGGGCAGGCTGCGGCTCAGCGTGTACCCGGCGACGGCGATGATCAGGATGGTGAACGCGGCGGCGAGGCGCTTCGGGCTGACCCGGCCGGCCAGCCCGCTGCCGGCCCGCACGCCCGTGATGGCCGCGGCGGTGAACGCGCCGGTGATCATCCAGTCCAGGGCCAGGCCGCCGTGGCTGGCCCTGGACGCCAGCGCGGCGGCGCTGTTGATGGCGATCACGACCAGGGAAGTGCCGACTGCGGCGGGCATGTCAAATCCCAGGATCAGCACAAGCGCCGGGATGACCACGAAGCCGCCGCCCACGCCGAAAAACCCGGTGAGCAGGCCGACGCCGGTCGCTGCCGCGGCGACCAGCAGCGGGTGCCGGCCACCGGAGGATGGCCGCCCGCCGGCGGGCCTGCCCGGCTCGGGCTGGCCGGGCACGTCACCGTCCCGGTCAGGATCGGGGGACGGCGCGTGCGTCCCGGCCCGGCGGCGGGTGATCATCGCGGCCGCGACGGCGAGCATCAGGACGCCGACCCCGGCCAGCAGCACCTCGGCAGGGACCGCGGCGCTGGCGCGTGACCCTAGGAACGAGCCCGCGATCCCGAGGGTCCCGAAGACCGCGCCTTCCTTCAGCCGGACTCGTCCGGCCCTTGCGTGGGCGATCGCGCCTGCGACCGCGGCGATGCCCACCACCAGCAAGGACGCAGCGGTCGCCTGGTGCGGGGACTGACCGAGCAGGTAGACAAGCACCGGGACGGCGAGGATGGAGCCGCCGCCGCCCAACGCGCCCAGGCTGAGCCCGATGAGCAACCCGGCGGCGACGGCCAGCAGGACGGTCATGCCGCGGGCTGCGCGTGCCCGGCGCGCTCCAGCGGCAGGCCGGCGTCCGCCGCGTGCTCATAGCCGTCGTCCACGGCCACGACCCTCCGGCCCGTGGCATCGAGGATGGAGGCCGCGATCGAGGCGCGGTGCCCGCTGCGGCAGTGCACCCAGATCTCGCCGGCCGGGATGCCGGGCAGCCGCGCGGGCAGCTCATGCAGCGGCACGTGCACCGCGCCCTGGATGTGCGACTCGGCCCATTCCAGCGGCAACCGCACGTCCACGAGCACGACCTGGCGGTGCTGCTGCCGGGCTGCGGCCAGATCGGCGAAGCGCGCGGTCCGGTAGCTCCGCAGCGGACCGTCGCCGGCCCACTCCCGCGGCTGCCCGGCCGCGCACGCCGCGGGCCGGTCGATGCCGATCCGGGTCAGCTCGCGCTGCGCCTGCGCGACCTGTCCGGGCGTCTCGCCGAGCAGCGTCAGCGGAGTATGCCAGGGGATGAGCCAGCCCAGGTAGGTGGCGATGCCGTCATCGAGAGCGAAGCTCAGCGTGCCCGCCACGTGCCCAGCCGCGAACGCGGTCCGGTTCCGTAGGTCTACCACCCATTCGCCGGCCCGGATCCGGCGGCGCAGCTCGGCGGCATCGGCCGGACGCGGCGGCGACAGGTCCGGGCCCGCAGGCCCGGCGGCATTGGCCGGCCCCATGTGCGCGTAATAGGCAGGGTAGGCGTCCAGGCTGGCCAGCAGCTGGCTGACGTACGGCTCCTCGCCGACGGTCAGCGCCGGGTTGATCTGCTTCTCCCATCCGATCGTCGATGAGATGCCCTTCACCTGGGTGGCCGAGCAGAAACTGCCGAACCCGTGCGTGGGGTAGACCGCGGCCGTATCGGGCAGCTCGGTCGCCAGGCGCCGGGCCGAGGCGTACTGGGCGCGGGCGAGCTCGCTGGCGTGCCCGGCGCCGAGCAGGTCCGGCCGGCCGGTCGAGCCGTACAGCAGCGACCCGCCGGTGAACACCGCAACCTGCTCGCCGGCCGATTCCAGCACATAGGACAGATGCGTGAACGTGTGCCCAGGGGTGGCGATGACCCGCGCGCGCATCGCCGGGCTCACCTCGACCACGTCGCCGTTCCGGACACCGGCCCGGTCGAAGGCCACCTCATCGGCGGCATTCACGTGATAGGAGGCGCCGACGGCGCGGGCCAGTGCGAGCCCGCCAGTGACATAATCGTTATGCAGGTGCGTCTCGAACACATGCGTGATCATGACGCCCAGCCCGTCCGCCACCGCCTGGACCCGGTCGATGTCGCGCTGCGGGTCGACCACGAACGCGACGCTGCCGTCATGCACCAGGTAGCTGCGGTCACCCAGCGCCTTAGTGTCCACGGCAACGACTTGCGCCTTTAGTTCAGTGGTGTCGCTCATCGGGTGTGCTCCCTCCGCGTCGAAGCGCCTGTGGTGTCACAATACCCCCTGGGGTATAGTGAAGCTTGTACCAGAGAAGGAGGCCGCGATGGGAGCCTCTGAGCAGCACGCCGAGGGCGCGTTCGGCATGGTGGACATGGACACAGGCCTCGCGGCGCCGGACACGGCGGCCTGGCCGGGAACCCCGGCGTCTCCCGGGGTGCTGACGTCACCGCTGCTGGAGCGGATCCGGCGGGGGGTCATCGGCGAGGGAGAGCTGATGGACGGCCCGTTCGGGCCGCGCCGCGTCATCTACGCCGACTACACCGCGTCGGGCAGGTCGCTGGACTTCATCGAGGACTTCATCCGGGACGCGGTCCTCCCCCGATACGCCAACACCCATACCGAAAGCTCCGGCACGGGCCTGCAGACCACCCGGCTGCGCGAGGAGGCCCGGCAGATTATCCGCGACGCGGTCGGCGGCACCGCCGATGATCTGGTCATCTTCTGCGGGTCGGGCGCGACCGCCGCGGTGAACAAGCTCATCGGCATCATGGAGCTGCGTGTCCCGGCCGGGCTCGACCAGCGGTACAAGCTCGCCGAGCGCATCCCGGACGCCGAACGGCCCGTGGTGTTCGTCGGCCCGTACGAGCATCACTCCAACGAGTTGCCCTGGCGCGAGTCCATCGCTGATGTCGTGGTCATCGGCGAGGACGCTGATGGCCACATCGACCTGGCCGACCTGCGAAGCCAGCTGATCCGGTACGCGCGGCGGCCGCTGGTGATCGGCAGCTTCTCCGCCGCCTCCAACGTGACCGGCATCCTGACCGACACCCGCGCGGTTGCCGCGCTGCTGCACAGCCACGGCGCGCTGTCGTTCTGGGACTACGCCGCCGCCGGGCCGTATGTGCCGATCCGGGTCGCCGCATCCCGCCCGGGCGCCGGCGATCACAAGGACGCGATATTCCTTTCCCCGCACAAGTTTCCCGGCGGCCCGCAGACCCCCGGCATCCTCATCGTCCGCCGCGAACTGGTCCGCAACTCCGTGCCGACGGCACCGGGCGGGGGGACCGTGGCATTCGTCGACCCGATCGGCCACCGTTATCTCGACGACCCGGTCGCGCGCGAGGAGGGCGGCACCCCCGCCATCGTCGAGTCCATCCGCGCCGGGCTGGTCTTCGCCCTCAAACAGGCGGTCGGCACCGACCTGATCGCCGCCCGCGAGGAACAGCTCTGGCGGCACGTGCTGCGCCGCTGGGCCGACTGCCCTGGCATCGAGGTACTCGGTAGTCACCAGGCCGCACGGCTGTCCATCGTCTCGTTTCGTATCCGCCACGGCGCGCAGTACCTGCACCACAACTTCGTCGTCGCGGTGCTTAACGACCTGTTCGGCATCCAGGCCCGCGGCGGCTGCTCCTGCGCCGGCCCGTACGGGCACCGGCTGCTGGCCATTGGCCCGGCCCGCTCGCACGCGCTGCGAGAGGAGATCGGGCACGGCTGTGACGGGGTCAAGCCCGGCTGGACCAGGGTGAACCTCAACTACTTCATCTCTGCGGCCACAGCCGGCTACATCGCCGCCGCGGTCGAGCTGATCGCAGCCGACGGCTACCGCCTGCTCCCGTACTACCGGTTCGACCCGCGCACCGGCCTGTGGCGGCACGTCGCCGGGCCGCCCCGGCCGCAGATCACGCTGTCCGACATCAGCTACGGCCCGGACGGCGAGATGGACTACCCCCGGCAGCGTGGCCGCGTCGGCGAGGAGACCTTCCCTGGCTACCTGCGGCAGGCCCGCGCGGTCCTGGCAGCGCTGCCGCCGCATCTCGATGACGGCCCCACAGGGCTGTCACCCGAATTCGAGGCGCTGCGCTGGTTCCCGCTGCCGCCCGCCTGCCTCGCCGGGCCAATGTGAGCGGACGTCGTCGAGGATGGCGCTGACCCCTTCACAAGCCGGGCCCAGCCCGGCCGCACCCACCGGACCGACGAAGCGGTCGCGCACGGCATCAAGACCAGCGCCGGGGTGGTCACCGCCGCCGCGGTCGTCATGGTCTTCGTCTTCCTCACCTTCGTCACCTTGTCGATGGTGCAGCTCAAAGAGATGGGCATCGGCCTGGCCGTGGCCGTGCTGCTCGACGCTACCGTCGTCCGCGCGCTCCTGCTGCCCGCCACGATGAAGCTGCTCGGCGGGTACCTGCCCCGCTGGCTCGGGTGGCTGCCGCAGGCCTCCTCGTCAACGCCGAGACCATCGGCCAAGCAACCGCCCAAGCAGCCGGTCACCGCGGCCAGGCGGCAGTAAGCGGCAGCCCGAGCTGCGCGGCCTTTCCCAGTGGCCGGTTTCGTCCGTCAAGACGGGAAGCCATACCGCTCGAGGTAGCCGATGTACAGCGGGCGCAGCGCCGCCGCGTTCTCGACTTCGCCGATGCCGAGCGCGTCGTGGATGCGGTCGGCCAGGACGATCATCTCGACCTTCAGCAGGTCTTGCTGCTCACCCCGGCCAGCGTCCGCAGCTGGCATGGCGCGGAGCAGATCCCAGAGGAACCTGAGATCCTCGAGCTCGATGGCCCGGTCCAAGGCCAGGTCATGCAGCTCATGCACCGACAGGTCCGCCAGCTCGCACCCATCCGTGTGTGTTGTCATGGCCGTTCAGCTCCTCGTGGTTTCCACGATTTGTCCGTTGCAGCACGATGTGTGCGAGTGGAGGGATCCCCATAGGGACGAAGGCCATTTTCTGCGAAGGCAGACGGCCCGAAGGTCGGTTCCCCAGTCTGCCTCCGGATTTCGGCCAGTCACCGCGGCGGTGCATCAGCCTTGCAGTCCGGGGCCGTCAGCCTGGTTCCGCAGGGACGCGAGCGCGTCCTGCAGCCGTGCCGCCGCCTCCGCGGCGGCACGGGCCGAGCTCGTCCCTGCCGGTCACGCTGACCATCACCTCGGGGTCGAGAGTCTCGACGATGGCCTGGGCACCCTCGCCGCGCACCACGACGTTGCATGGCAGCAGCAGCCCGATCCGCCGGTCCGGCTGCAGCGCCCGGTGTGCCAGCGGCGGGTTACGGGCGCCGAGGATGAGGTAGTCCTCCCGTCGGACAAAGGATCTCGAACAGCACACATAAAGCTCCCGGGCGGAGGATGCGGAGGTACTCGGCGTCGCCAAGCAACTCCAGACGCCGCCACAGCACTGGGTTGGCGGCCGACTGACTGTGGTGGCATGCGATCGCCAGCCGCTGCGGTTGCCTGTCCACTGCCAGCCTAAGCGCCATGCTGGGATCAGCGTGCCCGGTGAACGCGGTCCCGAACTCGGCGTTTAGCTGCCGCGCCACCCGCTGGGGCAGTGTCCAGCCGAGGACGGGAAAACCCAGGTCCGCCGCGGCTGCCAGCGCTGCCTCGGTCGCGCGGGCGTGATCGGGATGACCAGTCACGCCGTCGGCGTCGAACGCGAGCAGATGGGTCGCGCCGACCTGCCCGGCCGCTTGGCGGGCCAGGCCGGCTAGCTCGTCCAGCGGCACCCGCCCCAGCCCGGCGTCGGGGTAGGACAGCAACTCGGCACCGGAAAGGCCGAGTACCCGCGCGGCCGCCGCGAACTCCGCCGACCGCACGGCGGCTAGGTCGGCTGCGCTAGTCTCGCCCGCGCCGCGCAGCGTGGATGCCTCGCCGCGGGTGAAGCAGAGCACCGCGCACGGGGTGCCCGTGGCCGTCAGGTAGCTGAGTACTGCGCCCAGCCCGAATGACTCGTCATCAGGATGGGCCACCACCGCCAGCACAGAGCGCGCGCCCGCCAGCAGGCCGGGCCGCCCGCCGTGGCGGTGCTGTCCGGTCGTGCGGCGCGTCTCGCTGGTGTTCACTTACTGATCCCAATATCCTATGGGGTATAGTAGCCGATCCCCTGTCGGCAGGATTCCTGGACCGGCGACTTCCAAGCGGACAAGACTGCCACCACGGTCCGTTCGGCATAAATGGGTCTTGCCGGAATGTTTGCGCGCTGAGGATTGTCAATACCCCTAGGGGTATCAATCCGATGCCCGTCCCGGTAAGGAGGCGGATCATGGCAACGGTCGAGCTGACCGCGGAGAACTTCGACTCGACGGTAGGCGACGGGCTCGTCCTAGTCGACTTCTGGGCGGCCTGGTGCGGCCCGTGCCGGATGTTCGGGCCGGTGTTCGAGCGCGTCTCGGGAAGGCATGGCGACGCGGTGTTCGGCAAGGTGGACACGGAGGCGCAGCCCGAGCTGGCCGCGGCGTTCGGGGTCTCATCGATCCCGACGCTGATGGTGATCCGTGACAACGTGGTGGTGTACGCCCAGCCCGGCGCGCTGCCGGAGCAGGCGGTTGAACAGCTGATCACCAAGGCGCGCGAGATCGACATGGACGAGGTGCGCAAGAGCCTCGCCACCCCAGCCGGATCGTGACCGGGGGTGCGTCATGAGGCCAGGCGTCACCGGGGACGCGCGGAGCGCGCGGGAGTACGAGCACGTCCGCACGTCGTGCGGGCGTGAACTGACGGTCGGAAGGCTCGCGCTGGGCAACCCCGGCCGTCCCGCAGCGCGCGTGTCCGTCAACCTCGGGGACTGCGCTGACTGCGAGGGCATCAGCTGGGCCGGGCTGACCGTGGCCGAGGCACGGCAGCTCGCATCGGCCTTGCTCTCCCAGGCCGCCGCGGCCGAACGGGACTGCCGCGACGGACAGGACCTGCCCGGCAAGGTGACGGTCCGCCATGTAGACGGCGACGCATACGCCATCACCGCGCGAGGGCACAGCGTGCTTACCGACCAGGCCGTCGTCGACGGTGGCCGGGATGCAGCCGCTACGCCCACCGAGCTGCTGATTGCCTCACTGGCCTCGTGCGTCGCCTTCTATGCCGGGCGTTACCTGCTCCGGCACGGCCTAGACCGCACCGGGCTCGCCGTCACCGCCGAGTTCGCCATGGCGGCCGACCGGCCAGCCCGGGTCAGTGCGGTCAGGCTGCAGATCACCGTGCCGGGCGGCTTCCCGCCGCCGCGCACCGGCGCGCTGCTGGCCGTGGCGTCGCACTGCACCGTACACAACACCCTGCGCCAGCAACCCGACGTCAGCATCGAACTCGCCTTAGCCGGGCAGACCGGGACGTTCGCGCCTCGTCGCGTTCCCTGCCTGCGCCGCAAGTTGATCAGGTGTGCCAGGCAGCGCGCCTGGTGATCCTGTATTTCGTCGGCGACAGTCATGGCAGGTGAGAGTCCTTCACGTGTGCGACGGCCTTCAGTTCATGGCGGCCGTCGGCCGCAGGGGGTCCTGGCTGACATTGGTCCCGGCGATTAGGGCCGTAGGCTCCTGGTCCGTTTGCCACCCGACTGGCTGTGCTGGAAGGCGAGCTACTAAGGATGTGATCAGCATGCGGGCACTGGTGGTTTACGAATCGATGTACGGCAACACCCATATCATCGCCGGCAACATCGCGAACGGCCTGCGCGCTACTCACGAGGTGACCCTCGTCCCCGTGGCTGGGACTACCGAGGACCTCGTCGACGAGGCCGATCTCCTGGTCGGCCAGCAGAACACGCTGCTCGACGGCGAGACGTCGCGAGCCCGCCGATGGGGCATGACGCTCGGCGCCGCAAGCAGTACCTACTCTCCCGCGCGCACCTGAGCGTGCCGCACGTTGTCCACACGTAGGAAGTGGTGAGCCTGGTGGATGACTTCTTCAGGATTGTCGCGGCCGGTCCGGCGTTCTTCGTCAGCGCGTGGCTGCTGATGATCTTCGCGGGAATTACCGGATCCGAAACCAGGATCCGGCCGTTCGGCTATGTCACGTCCATGGTCGTGACGATCGGGCTCTGGCTGACGCTGGCTCCAGCCGTCGGCGCGATCGCCCGCAGCGGCAAGAGCAAGAAGAGCTGACCTGCCCGGCGACGCCCTGTCCGCAGGCCGGGAACTGGCAAGAGGAGCAGATGGTCCCTTCGCCTGGTGACCACAGACCCTGCCGCGATCAGCCGGCGCCGATTGAAGCGGGTGCTCGTGATCGGGGGGAACTTCGGCGGGCTTACCGCGGCTCTGGAGGTCAAGGCCGAGCTGGGCGGCGACGTCGACGTCACCGTGGTGTCGGCGGCTGAGCGTTTCCTGTTCAACCCGTCGCTGATCTGGCTGCCGTTCGGCAAGCGCCGCGCGGGCGACATCACCTTCCCGCTGGAGCCGGTCTTCGACGCGCACGGGATCGGCTTCGTGCACGCCGAGGCGACGGCCATCGCCCCGGCGACCCGCACGGTAACCACCACCGCCGGCCGGTACGAATACGACTACCTGGTGATCGCCACCGGGTACCGCAACAAGTTCGACGTGATACCCGGGCTCGGCCCGGACGGCTACGCGCAGTCGATCACGACTCTGGCCGACGCCGAGCGGGCCGGCGTGGCCTGGGCCAAGTTTCTGGATGATCCCGGCCCCGTGGTGATCGGCGCCAGCCAGGGCGCGAGCTGCTTCGGCGCGGCGTATGAGTTCTTGTTCAACACCTCCCACCAGCTGCGCAAGGCCAAGCTGCACGGCAAGGTGCCGCTGACCTTTGTCACGGCCGAGCCCTTCCTCGGCCACTTCGGCATCGGCGGCCTGCCCGGCGGCGAAAAGCTGCTGAAGATGTTCCTGCGCAAGGAGGGCATCACCGCAATCACCGGCGTGGCGATGGAGGAGGTCACCGGCGATCAGGTGAAGCTGACCGACGGCGGCCGGTTCCCGTTCAGGTACGCCATGGTGGTGCCGCCGTTCGTCGGGCAGGAGGTCATCCGGGCAACCCCCGGCCTGTCCGACGACAAGGGCTACGTGCCGGTCGAGGACACCTACCAGTCCAAGGCGTACCCGCAGATCTACGCCGTCGGCATCGCCGCGCAGGTGCCCGTGCCCTGGCAGACGGCCATACCGATCGGCATCCCGAAGACCGGGTTCCCGGTCGAGTCGATGGCCAAGGTCGCCGCCCGCAACATCGCTGCCGCGATCAGGGGTGAGCCGCTGAGCAGCCACAAGGAGTTCGGCGAGATGGCGGCGGTCTGCATGATGGACGCCGGCAACAACGGCGTGATGATCCTGGCCGACCACATGCTCCCGCCGCGCAAGGCGGCCGTGATGATCCCCGGGCCGCAGGTGCACGCGATGAAGGTCGCTTTCGAGAAGTACTACCTGTGGAAGAGCCGCCACGGCTACGTCCGGCTGCCGTGATGCGCCTGCAGCAAGGAGAGAGATGGAGACCATGGAGGAACTTCTCGGCGGCCATCCGTTCTTCGCCGGGCTCGGTCCTAGCGCGGTGCGGCTCATGGCGGGGTGCGCATCAAACGTGCATTTCGCGGCGGGCGAGTACATCTTCGGTCAGGGAGAAGCTGCGAGCCGCTTCTACGTGATCAGGCACGGAAGGGTGGCGCTGGAGATCCATTCACCGGCGCGGGGACCTTTGATCGTCGACACGATGGATGACGGGGAGGTGCTCGGGTGGTCCTGGCTCATCCCGCCCTACCGGTATTTCGGTGACGCCCGGGCGGTGGTGCCGGTCAGCGCGACCGCGCTTGACGGCGCCTGCCTGCGCGGCAAGTGCGAGGCCGATACGCAGCTCGGGTATCAGCTGCTCAAGCGGGTCACCACCGTGATGTACCAGCGCCTGGAGTCCGCGCGAGTCCGGTTGCTTGACCTGTACGGGCCCGAACCCGCGCGAGCGTAACTCCGTCACGCGGCCGGTCAAGACCGAAGTCCCGGACGACAAGGCCATCGCGGCAGCCGGTTCCGCCGAGCGATACCTCGCCGGCGTCAGCCATGCGACGGTGGTCGCCTTCGGCGACCAGGCCGTCACCGAGCATCCGGGCACCGAGGTCCCAGCGGCCCCCGCCGCGCTGCACTGGGCCGCGCAGGCACAGGGCGCCGGAAACCTGACGCTTACCTGGACGGTGACCGAGGGCGACTGGGTGGTGGTGGTGATGAACCAGCCATGACCCGCTGCGTGACGCGGCGCGCGGTTCGGCCGCCGGGGCGGTCGCGATGGTGCCGGAAGGCCTGGTGCTGCTGACGGCCATCCCGCCGATGCTGGCCGAGGGGCGCCGGGTCGTCGCCAACATCGAGCGGGTCGCCAGGCTGTTCGTCACCAAGACCGTGTACGCGGCGATCATCGCGATCGCGGTGGGAGCGGCCGGCGTCAGCTACCCGTTCTTCCCGCGGCACCTGACCATCATCAGCACGCTCACCATCGGGATTCCCGGCTTCTTCCTCGCCCTGGCCCCTGGTGCGCCGCTAGCCAGGCCGGGCTTCACCCGGCGGGTGCTGGCGTTCACGATCCCGGCCGGGGTGGCGGTCGCCGCGGCAGGGCTGGCGAGCTACGCCATCGTCCGCGCCATGACAGGTGCCGCCGCCGGGCCAGGCACCGGCGCCGCCGGGCCGGGCGACGCGGCGCGCACGGCAGCCATGCTGGCCGTGTTCACCATGGGCTTGTGGGTCCTCGGCCTCGTCGCCGGGCGCCCGGCGGCAAGCCGGATCCTCCTGATCGCGGCCATGGCCGCCTGCCTGGTGCCGCTGTTCGCCGTCCCGCTGGCGCGGCGGATCCTGGCGTTGCAGCTGCCGTCGGCAGGGGGCCTGGTTGCGGAGGCCGCCGTGGTGCTGGCCGCCATCGCCGCGCTCACCCTGTGGCGTCGCTTCGGGCCGCCGCGGCTCGCTCGCGGGCCAGGCCCTCGGCGCGCTGCCTGATGCCGAGCAGCATCTTGCGCTCCATAACCAGGCTGCCGGGTTCCATGACGAGCATGCTGAACAGACGGGCCGGCAGCGCCGCCGGCGCGGCGATCCGGTTCCGGCTGATCAGCCTGGTCTGCCCGTCCTCCGCGAAGAGCGCGAAGATCCACACCCAGTTCCCGTCGGCGAACCGGAACGTGAGCGTCCGCTCCGGGTCGCAGACGACCGCCCGCATCATCGGCCGACCGGGACCCAGCGGCAGCTCGTCGCCGACCTTGACGTCCTGGAACTGCGGCAGGATCTGGCGCGCGCTATGCATGTTCAGGCCGAGCAGGTTCTCTATCCAGTCGTAGGTGTACACGCCGCCCCGCCCGCTGCCCATCTGCACCAGCCACGGCCAGACCGCGTCCGGTGGCGCACCGATCGTGATCGCCCGGGTGGACACGATGCCGGCGTCAGCGAGCAGTTCGTCGCCGGGCAGCTTCCTTGATACCTCCTCGGGCCGGGCGCCCCAGGTAAGGCACCAGCACCGGAAGAACAGCGGGTAGGCGAACGCCCCCAGCCCGGTGGCCAGGGCGGCCCCGGCCGGGATCCACGTGCGCTTGCTCATCGTCTGCCTCCTCACGTTCGTTTCCTAGTTCGCGGCCTCCAGTGCGTCGGCGTCGTCACCGAGCGACAGGTACGCTTCATCCTCCTGGACCATGTGCAACCGCACGATCGCGTACAGGCCGTACAGGACGCCGCGGAGATCGGCGATGTCCGTATCGTCGGGCACCCGGTCACCGACATCGCCAATGAGCCGGCCGAGCCGGGCGATCTGGTAGGCGATCTCGGCGTGGGCCCGGCTCATCGGGGCGGTCGGGTCGACCCCGCCGAGCAGCCGGTTCAGCGCCGGGTACAGATCCGCCTCCTCGGCGTTCTCATGCGGCCAGACCTCGCCGGTGAGCAGGGCGTAGGCCTGGCGGACCTGAGCTATCGCGGCGGGCGCCGCGAGCGGGTCGGTGGTCAGCGCGTCGGCAGCGACCCGGAGTTGCTCAATGTCGGCGCGAAGGAGCTGATGCTCGATGCGGAACCGCCTGGTCAGCGCGGTGTCGGCGGAGGTCAGCGGCTTAGCAGAGAGAGCTGGGCGCAACGCGCGCAGCGCGTTGAGGATGACAGCCACGTCAATGCCTTCCTGCAGCAGCGCGCCCCACACCGCGGGAAGCAACCCGGCGGCGGCCACTGCCATGGCCGCCAGTGACATTCCCATCCCCGCTAGCACGCTCTGCAACGCGATCCGCCGGGTACGGCGGGCCAGCGCCGCCACCTCACCGAGACGGCCGAGATGATCAACCGTCAGAACTGCGTCAGCCGCCTCCGACGACGCGGTAGAACCCCGTGCCCCCATGGCGACCCCGACATCGGCGAGGGCCAGAGCGGGCGCGTCGTTGATCCCGTCGCCGGTCATGATGACAGGCGCCCGCCGCTGTTCACGGCGCACCGCATCCAGCTTCCCGGCCGGTGTCAGCTCGGCGAGAACTTCATCGACCCCGGTAAGCGCGCCGACGGCGCCGGCCGCTTCGGCACCGTCGCCCGTCGCCAGAACGACCCGCGTGATGCCACCGCGGCGCAGCGCCCTGATCGTCTGCCGGGCGTCCAGCCGGATCCGGTCCTCGAGCAGGAGCGCGCCCGCGGGATTGCCGTCGACCGCGACGAACACGGTGAGGGCACCATCGAGCCATGCCCGCCTGCGGACGGCCCTGACCCACGGCGGGGTCCCCGTCACCGCGGCCCATTCAGCGCGCCCGAGCCTGACGTGACGGCCCGCGACCGTTCCCGCGATGCCCTGGCCGGGCAGCTCCGTCACATCCGCGGGCTGGACCAGCGGGCACCCACGCTCAGCCGCCGCGCGGACGACCGCGGCCGCAAGGACATGCCCGGACGCCTGGTCAAGTGACGCCGCGACGGCCACGATCTCGTCGGGCGGCAAGCCACCCGCGGGCACGATGGCCGTCACCTCAGGCTGGCCGACGGTGAGCGTCCCCGTCTTGTCCAGCATCACGGTGGTGCACCGGGCAAGGCGTTCCAGCACTCCGCCGTTCTTCACCACGATCCCGCGGCGCGCCGCGGCTGACAGGCCAGAGACCAGGGCGACCGGTGCCGCGAGGATCAGCGGACACGGCGTGGCAACCACCAGGACCGCCACCGCCCGGGCGGCGCCGCCCAGCGCCCACGCCGCTCCTGCCACGACCAGGCTCAGCGGCAAGAACCACATGGCGTATCTGTCGGCGAGCCGGACGAACGGCGCCTGCGAGTTTTCCGCCTCGGCGACCAGACGGACGATAGCCCCGTAGGTGCTGTCGGCGGCGCTAGCGCTAGCACGCAGGTCGAACGGCCCGGCCGCGTTCAGCGTGCCGCTGCGGAGCGAGTCGCCCCGCACGTGCTCCACCGGCAGTGCCTCCCCGGTCAGCGCGGATTCATCGAGCACGGCGGCGCCGGTGGTTAGCGTGCCGTCCACGGGGACGACCTCGCCTGCCGCTACGAGCAGCACGTCACCGGCCGCGATCTGATCCAGCGGCACGGCCTCGAGTGACCCGTCCCGGTAGCGCCGCCCGGTTCGCGGCGCCCGGGCCAGCGGGGCGCTCAGGTCGTGCCTGGCGCGGTAGGCGGCCCAGGCCTCCAGGGTGCGCCCGCTGGTGAGCATGACGCTGATCACGGCCGCGGCGAGCAGCTCACCGACCGCCACCGCGCCGACCAGTGCCATCAGCGCGATCACGTCAACGCTCAGCCGGCCGCGCCAGATGCTGGCGGCCGCGATCCAGAAGGCGTAGGTGATCCCGCAGGCCGCCGCGGCGAGCCACGCTGCTTCCGAGGCCCCGCTAGCGCCTGCCAGGCTGGCCAGGCCGCCAGCAGCCATCCCGGCTGTCGTGACGGCGAGCAGCAGCGGCGCAGATCGCTGGACCAGCCACGCCCACACGCCTCGGACAACGGTGATGGACATGCTCCCACTCTTGGCAACCGGGAATGCGGAAGCACCAGGCCGGAAGGCACCAGATCAAGGGCCCTTCGTCCGGTTCCCGCAACCAGCCACGACGCAAGACAGGTCAGTGCCGAGGGTGCCTAGTTGCATGATCGCCCAGGCAGGGGGTACAGCCAGCCGGGCAGGCCGTTGACCGCCCGGAACACCGCGGTCTCGCCCGGGCCGACGCGATCGCGGCGGACGGCCAGGCCGTGACTGGCTCGGTCGCACCGTGGCCGTCTTCGTCTGTGCCGATGTCGGCCTGCTTGAGGCTTTCCCGCTGCCCTGCCAGCTGCCGGAACGGGCGGTGCTGGGAACCCGGCCGCATGTCCGGCCACTCCTGGTGCGGCGCTCTCAGTATTGATGCAGACGACTGCCCGGACTGGGGCACGGCGGCGCTGCGGGTCCCTGACCTCATCGAGGAGATGGTCAGCCGGGTTCTCGAGGACGGCGGCGAGATCTCGGTGATCTGCGACGGCTCGTCTCCGATCGCCGCCCGGCTGTACTTCCCGGTGGAACGGCAGTGAGGGCGTAGCCGCCCCGCCGGTCGAGGACCGGGCGGGGCATCGCGCTAGGCGTGAGGCGTATCAAGCTGATCACGCAACGTCCTGATGAGAGCCGAAGGCAAGGTCCCGTGCCTATCCTGGAGTTGTCGAGACATCCTGGAAGGTGCGGGACCTGTGCATGACGATAGCACGGA
>WNGJ01000556.1_pt1 | contig 51299 bp, 46 predicted proteins | sample 5400611 | NCBI WGS metagenome assembly WNGJ01 (sample SAMN13153375, study PRJNA577476) | soil metagenome | isolation source: 40 cm soil or saprolite under Garry oak tree replicate 1 | place: USA:California | collected 2016-06-15 | reverse complement strand
TGACCTTCACGTTGCTTGCGCCGAGGACCGACTTCACACCGGAAGCACGCTGCACGAGGGCCGAGTTGCTCGCCTCGTGGATGACGATCAGCACCTTCTTCGCGCCGGCCTTCTTGAACTGCTTGCCGGCGCCCTTGCCGGCAACGTCCTCCGTCTGCCCGATGTGCACCTCGTACGTCGGCAGAGAGTCGAAAGCGCCGAGGCCGGAGTTCACGGTGATGATCTCGATCCCCTTGTTCGAAGCCTTGCGGAGAGGGTCCTTGAGCGCGCTTGCGTCGGGCACCGAGGTCGCGATCACTGCGGCGTTGATCCCGGCAACCTGGTTCGGAACGTTGTTGTTCGCGTAGACCTGGGTCACGCTCACGCCTCGCGACTTCAGATCCTTCGCGGCCTGGTCGACGCCCTTCTTGAAGACCGACCAGAACGACCCGGTGTCCCCGTGTGTGACGATCGCGACCTTGAACGTCGATGCGTTGCTCGCTCCGAACGCTGCAGCCGCGGGTGAGCCGAGCACCGTGAGTCCCGCCGCTGCGGCGCCTCCCTTGAGGAACAACCCCTTCCGTGACAGCTGGGTGAGCTCCTCGTCGATGAAGTCCTTGTCCATGAATCTCCTTTCCCGGTTGGCTGCTATGACGATTCTCAACCGTTTGGGGGTCCCGGCGCTAGTCCCACCTCTTCGATCGTGATGGGGCGGCGTTCGGCGCGCGACCGCTCGGCGGCCAGCGCGACTGCCAGAGCCGCGCGGGCCTCCGCCAGTGGGCAAGGGCTCGGAGCACCGGCGCGGACGGTCTCGACGAAGGCGGCCAGCTCTTTTCGGTAGGCAGACTCGAAGCGATCCCAGAAATCTCGGTACGCCGGGACCTGTGGGCGCGTGGCGCCCGGCTCCACCGAACGGAGCGGGCTACGGGTGTCGGTCCCGACCGCGATGCTGTGGGCGGTGCCGAAGACCTCGAGCCGGACGTCGTAGCCGAGCGGATCGCGGCGGGTGCCGGAGACGATCACGAGGCCGCCGCCTGACAGCCGGAGGATCGCCGCTGCGACGTCGGCGTCGTCGAGCTCGTCCACCCAGGGCGCGTCGAGTGCGGCGCCGTCCGCGTAGACCTGCGTGATCTCCTCGCCGCTGACGAAGCGGACCGCGTCGAAGTCGTGGATGTGGAGGTCGGCGAAGATGCCGCCGGACGCGGCGATGTACTCCGCGGGCGGGGGAACCGGGTCGTGCGTCGCGGCACGCATGACCAGGATCTTCCCGACGTCGCCCGCGACCACGGCTTCCCTCGCTGCTTCGTAGCCCGCATCGAAGCGGCGCTGGAAACCGACCTGCACGACGATCCCGGCGCGCTCGACCGCGTCACGCACACGATCCAGGGTTCCGAGATCGAGGGCGACAGGCTTCTCGCAGAATGCTGCCACCGCTGATGCGGCGGCCAATTGGAGCAGCGGCGCGTGGCTCGGTGTCGACGTTGCGATCACGAGCGCATCCACACCGGCCTCCAGCAACGCCTCGGGTGTCGCTACGGCCTGGACGCCGAGCTCGTCCGCAACTCGCCGGGCTCGCTCGGGATCGGCGTCGGTCACCGATATCGAGACGCCGTCGAGGCCTAGCAGGGTGTGGACGTGGTGCGTGCCGATCCTGCCCAGGCCGACGACGCCCACTGCGAGTTGCTTACTCAAGGCCTCCGACATCGAGCACAACGGTCTTCAGGTCACTCATGTCGAGCATCGTGTATCGGCCGCCGATGCGGCCCCAACCGCTCTGCGTGCCGGACGCGCCGCCGAAGGGCTCGTGCGCTTCCCAGTAGTCGGTCGAGTCGTTCACGACGACATTGCCGACGCGCAGGTTGTCGACGTAGCGAAACGCGCGCTTCAGGCTCGACGTGTACACGGCGGCCTGCAGACCGAGGTGCGAATCGTTCGCGACGGCCAGGGCCTCTTCGTCGGAGCGGACGCGGATCAGCGGCACGATCGGACCGAACGTCTCCTGCTGGTTGATGAGCGTGTCGACGCCGACGTCCGTGATGACCGTCGGCTCGTAGTACAGGTGAGTGGGGCGGTCTCCTGCACGCGAGCCTCCGAGGACCACATTTGCTCCCTTGTCGACGGCGTCTTCGAGATGACGATCCATCTTCAGGGCGGTCGGCTCATTGTTCATCGGGCCGACCGTGGTGGCGTCGTCGAACGGGTCGCCGAGTCGCCAGCCCGCAGCCGCCCTCAGCACCTCGTCGAGGAACGCGTCGTGCACTCCCTCGTGCACGAGCACCCGCTCGGTCGCACAGCACACCTGCCCCGCGCAGAAGAAGCCGCCGAAGACGGCGCCCTGCGCGGCGCGCTCGAGGTCGGCGTCCTCGCAGACGACGACGGGCCCGTTGCCGCTCGCTTCGATCAGAGAACGCTTGAGGCCGGCGGCGCGGACGATCTTCTCCGCGGTGGGATAGGAGCCGACGAAGCCGACGCAGTCGACATCGGGATGCGTGACAAGGCACTCGCCGACGTCGCCGCCGCCGTAGACCACGTTGACGACGCCTTCCGGGAGACCTGCGTCGGCCATGATCTGCATGAAGTTCGCCATCGCGATCGGCGTCCACTCCGACGGCTTCATCACGATGGTGTTACCCACCGCGATCCCTGGCGCGATCAGCTCGACCGGAATCAGCGTGGGGAAGTTCCAGGGCGTGATCCCCGCGTAGACCCCGTTCGGCTTGCGAAACGTGAGGATTCGCTTGTTCGGATCCTGCGACGGGATGATCGCCGTCTCCATCCGCTTCACGTCCTCGGCGGCGATGCGGAAGTTCTCTGCGGTCTCGTCGATGTCGCCGAGGGCCTCGGCGGCGTACGGCTTGCCCTGCTCGAGGGACAGCTCCCGCGCAAAATCCTCACGGCGCTCGCTGATCAGGTCGGCGATCGCGTGGCAGGTCCTCGCCCGTTCCCAGGCCGAGAGCGCAGCCCATTTCGGCTGGGCTGCCCGGGCCGCCGCCACTGCGCGGTCGACGTCCTCGGTGCTCGCGTTCGGCGCTTCGGCGAGTGTCTCGCCGGTGACAGGAGAGACGACGGCGCGGGCGCTCTCGCCTGTAGACGCGACCCACTCGCCGCCGATGAAGTTCTCGAGAGTACGGACCGTGACGGCCATGAGGAAGCTCCTTTCGAACGCCTGGGGCGACCGTACCGTTTTTGAGAGAGTTGGACCGTGCCTCGAATAACCGCGGCCCAGGCTCTCATTCGCTTTCTCGCAGCGCAGCACGTCGAGCGCGACGGCGTCGAGCGGCGGTTCTTTGCTGGTTGCTTCGGGATCTTCGGGCACGGGAACGTCGCGGGAATCGGGGAGGCGCTCTACCAGTATCCGGATCTGTTGACCTACTACCAGGCCCGCAACGAACAGGCGATGGTGCACACCGCCGTCGGTTTCGCCAGAACGAAGAACCGCCTCGCCACGCTAGCGTGCACGACGTCGATCGGCCCGGGGGCGACGAATCTCGTCACGGGGGCGGCTCTTGCCACCGTGAACAGGCTCCCGGTGCTGCTTCTCCCCGGCGACGTGTTCGCGTCGCGGCGGCCCGATCCCGTGTTGCAACAGCTCGAGGTGCCGGCGCGCGGCGACGTCTCCGTCAACGACGCGCTGCAGCCGGTTTCGCGTTACTTCGATCGCATCGAGCGGCCGGAGCAAGTGCTGGCGGCAGCGCCCGCAGCTATGCGAGTGCTCGTGAACCAGGCCGAGACGGGAGCCGCGACGCTTGCCTTCCCCCAGGACGTGCAGGTGGAGGCGTACGACTACCCGGACGAGTTCCTTGCGAAGCGCGTCTGGCACGTGACGAGGCCGGAGCCCGACTCGGGCCTGCTGACAGAGGCGGCCTCCCTCATCCGGAGTGCGAAGCGACCGCTGATCGTGGCAGGCGGCGGCGTCATCTACTCGGAGGCGACCGATGCGCTGCGCGCCTTCGCTGAACAGACCGGAATTCCGGTCGCGGAGACCCAGGCGGGGAAGGGCTCTCTGCCTTACGACCAGCCCGCGTCGCTCGGGGCCATCGGCGCGACAGGGACGTTCGCCGCGAACCGGGTCGCCGCGGAGGCGGACGTGGTGATCGGTATCGGCACGCGCTGGTCCGACTTCACGACGGCTTCCAGAACCGCGTTCCGGAATCCGGATGTGCGCTTCATCAACATCAACGTCGCCGACTTCGACGCCGCGAAGCTCGACGGGATCGCGCTGGTCGCCGATGCGCGAGTCACGCTCGAGCGGCTGGCCGCTGCGGTCGAAGGGCACCAGGTCGAGCCGGAGTACCGCGAGCTCGCTGCCCGGCTGAACATGGAGTGGGACGAGGAGGTCACGCGGCTGTACGCGCTCGGCCACGACCCGCTTCCCGCCCAGAGCGAAGTGATCGGCGCCGTCAACGACGCGGCGCGTCCCACCGACGTCGTCGTCTGTGCCGCCGGGTCGATGCCCGGCGACCTGCACAAGCTCTGGCGAACGCGCGATCCGAAGGGCTACCACGTCGAGTACGGCTACTCGTGCATGGGCTACGAGATCGCCGGCGGGCTCGGCGTGAAAATGGCGGCGCCGGAACGCGAGGTGTACGTCATGGTCGGCGACGGTTCCTATCTCATGCTCTCGAGCGAGATCGTCACGTCGATCCAGGAAGGCCTGAAGCTGACGATCGTGCTCGTCGACAATCACGGGTTCAGCTCGATCGGGAGCCTCTCCCGCTCGCTCGGCACAGACGGCTTCGGCACGCAGTACCGCTACCGGCAGAACGGTTCACTCGGCCTGGATACCGACGACCCGACGAAGCCGCTGCTCCCGGTGGACCTCGCCGCGAATGCCGAGTCGCTCGGGGCCAAAGTGATTCGGTGTCGGAGCATCGACGAGCTCCGCGCAGGGCTCGAGGCCGCGAAGGCCGAGGACTCTACCGTGGTGCTCGCGATCGAGGTCGACCGCTACGCGGGAGTGCCGGACTACGACAGCTGGTGGGACGTGCCCGTGGCCGAGGTCTCCGAAGTCGAGGCCGTCCAGGCGGCTCGTGTGGCGTACGAGCAGGCTCGAACTTCGAGTTGATCCCTTCTTAGCCGCGACGCATTCGTTCACCGAGCCTCTGCCCGCCCAGGGGCGTGTCTGAATTTGCGAATTGCGATGCGGCCCGCCCGTGCAGAGGCTGTAGCAAATGCCAGACCCGCTAATCGCGCGCGCCGAGGTCGTTGCCCTACTCTTCAACGTGAGCGACATCGCCGTCGCACTGACGAACATCGAGTGACTACTAGGAGGAGACGATGGCGAACAAGAAGCTGACGAAAGCTGAACGCGCGGAGCGGGACGCAAGGCACGAGCGCGTCCTGGCTAACGCCCAGCGCACGCGCGAATTGGCCGAGCGAGCGCAGGCCAAGCTCGACGCCCAGGGCTTTCGGGAGTAGCGATTAGTGCCGAAAGGCCAGGGTCTGACCCCAGCTCTTCCGGTCACGTCCCGACCGTCACGGTCTCGAAAGGCCAGGGTCTGACCCTGGCCTTTAGGAGCCGGTCGGTCAGAGCGACGTCCAGAACGGCAAGGGTCTGACCCGACGATTAAGGCTGTGCGTATTCGGCAGCCTCTACTGAGCTGTCGAAGCCCTGCTGCGGGTGAGGCTGCACGATCCAGATCGCGATGGCACTGCCTCGTGGCGAGACGGCGAGTGCCGCTTCGCCTCCTACGAGGCAGCGATGCAGCGAGCAGTCGGGGCCGACAGGCGCGAGGTCTACACCTGCACCAAAGGTGTGCCGGGAGAGCCGCCGTGCCGCATGGACGAAGAGGTTCGTTCCGTCCGACCGGGTCCAGACCGCGATCGCGTCGCCTCGCGCGTCGACTCCGACAGTCGGCGCGAAGCCGTTGCCGAGCACCTGCCGGCTCCCGAATCGGCCGCCCGGCAGGCGCACGTTCGAGTACAGCACATCGCGGTCGGAGGAGATCACGACTGCTTCACCGTATGCTGTGAGCGCCACCTTCGACATGCCGGTGACCTCGCCGGTGACGACTCGAGCGGAGCCGAAACGCCCGCCTGCGGGTCGGATTGCTGCCTCGAGCGTTTGCGCGGCCTGCCCCGGCGGCGCCCCCATCCAGACTGCGATCGCCGTTCCGGCGGCGTTCAGCGCCACCTTTGGGTTGTGCCCCTGGTCGTTCGGAGAAGAGAGTGTCGCGGGAGGTGTCCAGTTCCCACTCGGAGACCGCGATGCGACGCGCGTCGCCCCCGCTTGCCCGTCCCAGACGACGAGCGCCCGCCCGCTCGCGTCCATCGCCATATCGGGGTCCCCCGAGTTGCCGCGCGCGACCGTCACCGCCCGGCTCCAGCGGCCACTCGTTCCCCGGCTCGCCGACTCGACGGTGAACGACGCTGAGGAGTACCCCGTCCAGACGACGAGTGCCCTGCCCCGCGCGTCCAGCGTCGCCTTTGGAACAGACGCCTGCTCGCCGGCTGGTGAGACGTACACGGGCGCCCCCCAGCGACCGCCTCGCGGACGAAACGCGGCACGGATCCGCTGCGAAATACCCGCGACGTCTGTCCAGACCGCCAGCAGGTCGCCCTGGCGATCCCTAGCAAGCTGCGCCGCCACTCCGCCCGCGAGCTGCATCGGCGCCGTCCAACCTCGCCCGGCCTGCCTGTCCGCAGTCGCGCCGACGTACCCAGTACCGCCGCGGCTGAAGACCTCCCAGACCGCGCTTGCGTTGCCGTGGCCGTCGAGAGTGACTACGGGCAGCCGCGTTTCCCGATCGGCAAACGCCGGAGCAACAACGACTGGTGCGCTCCAGGAGCCGGACTTCTGCGAAGCAGCACCCTCTGCAGCCACCGGTACCGCAAGCAAGAAGAGGAGCAACAGCGAAGCCCGACAGGTCACCGAGCGGCGAGTCTACGCCCGGCCGGTTACGTGAAATGCACGGGCGTGTAAAGGATGAGCTGCGCGAGCGGCAGACATTGGCCTCTGAGCCACCGGAGGCTTCGAACGGCTTGCGACCTTGATCGCAAACGATTTCATGTCCAGAATGGGCGGCCGGTATGACGACGCCGACTCGCTTTCAAAGTGACCTGACTCTCGCCCGGGATGGGGGCACCCCGGCCCGGACCCGGCCGGAGGCGCCGATGTTTCCCGGCGGGATGGAGGTGGGCCAGGAGGAGCTCGCGGCACTGGCCCGGGTGATCGAGAGCAAGAATCTCTTCCGCTACTACGGCGTCGGCGACGGGCCGGACGAGGTCGCCTCGTTCGAGCGTGAGTTCGCGGAGGTCATGGGCGCGAAGCACGCCCTTTGCCTCAACGCAGGTTCCTCGGCGCTCATCTGCGCTCTGATCGGCGCGGGCGTGGGCGAGGGCGACGAGGTGATCGTCCCGGCGTACACGTGGAATGCGACGCCGAACGCGGTGCTCGCCTCGCGCGCGCTTCCCGTCCTCGCGGAGGTGGACGAGTCGCTGACGCTCGACCCGCTCGACGTGGAGCGAAAGATCACGCCCCGGACACGGGCGATTCTCCCAGTGCACATGCGCGGCGCCCCCGCCGCGATGGGCGAGCTCGTGGCGATCGCGAAGACGCACGAGCTCGTGCTGATCGAGGATGTGTGCCAGGCCGCCGGTGCCACCTATCGCGGCCGCCGCCTGGGCACGTTCGGCGACGCGGGCGCGTTCAGCCTCCAGTTCAACAAGATCATCACCACGGGCGAGGGCGGCGTGCTGATCACGGACCGCGATGACCTGCTGGAGCTCGCGCTCGACGTGCACGACTGTGCCAACTCGGTCCGGCGCGGCGTCGGGCTGCCGAAGTTCGCGGGGTACAACTTTCGCGCCTCCGAGTTGACCGGCGCCATGGCGCGGGTCCAGCTGACGAGGCTCGACGGCTTGCTGGAGCGGATGCGGGCGAATCATGCGCGCCTCGCCTCCCAGGTCGGCGGTCTGCCCGGGCTCGAGCTCAGGCGCGGCAGCGACGACGATGGCGACGCCGGCATCGCGCTGATCGCATTCGCAGACCATGCGGCACGCGCAGCCGAGGCCGTCGCTGCGCTCAACGCGGAAGGCGTGCTCGCGATGCAGATCTACTCTCCGGCCACGCCTGATCTTCACGTCTTTCCTTACTGGGCTCCCGTTCTCGAGGCGCTCGAGGCCGCCGGTGCGGACCGGCCGGATTGCCCGCGCACGCTGGAGCTCCTGGAGCGGACGATTCACGTGGACGTCTCGCCGCTCTGCAACGAGCAGGATCTCGACGAGATCGCGTTCGCCTTCGAAAAGGTGGCCAAGCAGGTTCTCGCGTGAAGCTGCGCATCGGGGTCGTCGGCGGCGGTCTCGTCGCCCAGGCGATGCATCTCCACTTCCTTGCGCACATGAGCGACCGCTTCGAGCTCGTCGCGGTCGCGGATCCGAGCGCCACCGTTCGCGAATCGCTGCAGCGGCTCTACAACCTCGAGGCGACCTACACTGATCACGCGCAGTTGCTCGACGACGCAAAGCTCGACGCGCTCGTCATCTGCTCGCCGGCTCAGACACATGCAGAAGCGACACTCGCCGCGCTCGACCGCGGGCTCCACGTCTTCGTCGAGAAGCCGATGTGCATCACGCTCGCGGACGCCCACCGAGTCGCCGAGGCGCAACGACGCACGGGGAACGTCGTGCAGGTTGGTTACATGAAGCGCTTCGACCGCGGATGGGAGCGGATGCTCGACGGGATGCCGGAGTCCGCCGAGTCGCTCCGTTACATCCGCGTCGTCGTGCACGATCCCGAGTTCGGACCGTACTTTGCACCGGGCGAGATCGCGCGCGGCTCGGACATCCCCGCGGACGTGCTCGAGGCCGGGCGCGAGCAGATGCGCGCACAGGTGCGTGAGGCGGTCGGCGTAGACAGCCCGGCCGTGATCACCGCGTTCGAAGGAGCCTTCCTCGGCAGCCTCGTCCATGATGTGAACCTCGTCCACGGCCTGCTCGAGCGCCTGGGCGAGCCGCTGCCGGCCGAGGTGATCGACGGCGACTGGTGGAACGAGGGGCAGGCGGTCACAGGAGCGGTTCGGCTGGCGAATGGATCGCGCTGGGACAGCGCGTGGATCCAGCTGCTCGACGTCTACGAGTACCGCGAGTCGGTGGCCTTCTATTTCGCGGAGGAGGTGCACACCCTCACGTTCCCGTCGCCGTGGCTCAAGCAGTCTCCGACCGTGTACGAGGTCTCTCGCGCCAAGGACGGCGCCCGTGCCGCCGAGTCGTTCGAGTCCTACGAGGAAAGCTTTGCGCGGGAGCTCGCGCACTTTCACGACTGCGTCGTGAACGGGACGGAGTGCCGGACGCCGCCGGCCCAGGCCCGGCTGGACATGGACGTCTTGACGCAGATGTTTCTGAAGGCGGCCACCGGCGAATGACCGAGCTCCGGAGCGCGATCGTCGGCTCCGGATTCGTCGCGCGGGTGCATGCGGCGACGGTGCGCGACCTGGGTGGAACGGTCGTGGCCGTTTGCAGCCGCACGCGCGCGGGAGCCGAGCTGTTTGCGGACGAGGTGGGGGATGTCACGGCGTACGACTCGTTCGACGACTTGTTGCGAGGTGAGGCCGTCGACGTCGTCCACGTCTGCACGCCGAATGCACTGCACGCCGAACAGGCGCTGCTCGCACTCGAATACGGCTCGCACGTCGTGTGCGAGAAGCCACTCGCGACGAGCACCGAGGAGAGCGGGCGCATGCTGGAGGCGCTTAACGGCACCGATCGGATCGGGGCGGTGGCGTACCACGTACGTGGTTACCCGCTCGTCGAGCACATGCGGGCGACCGTGGCCGGGGGCGGGCTCGGCGAACTACGCGTCGTGCACGGCCGCTACGTCTGCGACGACGCTCTCCTCGTGTCAGCGGGCTGGCGGCTGTTGCCCGAGAGCTCCGGCCCGACGTACGTGACCGCCGACCTCGGCGCGCACTGGTTCGATCTCGCCGAGCACGTGACCGGCGCGCGCATCTCCGAGGTGCTCGCGGACTTTCGAACGTTCGTCCCGGGCCGAGCGCTCGAGGATCATGCCTCCTTGCTGCTCCGCTTCGACAACGGCGCGGCCGGCAGCGCAGAGTTCAGCGCGCTCGGGCCGGGGCGGAAGAACCAGCTTCTGTTCGAGCTCGAGGGCAGCCGAGGCGGCTTCACCTGGGATCAGGAGTCACCGAACGAGTTACTCCACCGCCACGCGGAGTCACCGACGGAGATCGTCGTCAAGGACCCCGGCGCGAATGTGGGGCGTGCCGCACGGTTCGCGCGCTACCCGCCCGGGCACGCGGAGGGGTACGGCGATGCGTTCCGCGTCATCCTGGCCGACGCCTACCGGGCAATGGCCGGCGAGCCGCACGGCTCGTTTCCGACTTTCGCCGACGGGCACCGCGGCATGCAGGTGCTCGAGGCGACGCTGCGGAGCGTGCAGGATGGCTCCTGGGTCTCTTGCGTTAGCTAGGGCTCGACTGCGCGCAGTCAGACTGCCGGCTGGCTGATTCGGCCCCGGCGAACCACGAGAACGCCCAGCGCGGCGAACGACGCGAGTACGAGGCCGCTCACGGTCCAGAAGCCCGCGGCGCCCCAGTTGAACGTGCTCGACGTTTCAGACGCGACCGGGGTTGACGTGCGGACGACGTTGGTCGTGCCGAGCGCCGGCGCAGAGGAGTCTCCGATCGCGACGCTGCGCGGAGGCCGAAGCGCTTCCTGATCGTCGGCCGGCAGCCGCCGGTACGAGCTCGCGGGGATGCCGTACACGAGCTTCGCTCTCTTTGCCGCCGCGGGTTGTGTGAAGCCAGGGTTATGCGTCGCCTGCGCGTTCGCCTGCGCGACGGGGACGGCGACGGCCACGGCCGCGAGTGCTACGACCGACCGTCGGAGAGACAGATATCGCTTCCACTTCTTCATGTCCTGCTGCTCCTTTCCGTCCGCTCCATGTGCCCTGATGACGACACTCGCGGACAGCGGTAACGACGACGGCACGAGCGACCCACCGCCGCCCACAGCGGGGTAACCAACCGGTCGAAACGCTGTGGCCCGACTGGCAAATCGCCACTCTCTGTAGAACAAGGACGTGCGCGCCATGGTCTTCACCGGTGTCGGGAGTCCTCTTCGAGAGACCGAGCTTCCGGAGCCTGAGCCCGGCACGGGACAGGTGCGGCTGAATGTCGAGGCGTGCGCGGTCTGTCGAACCGACCTACACATCGTCGACGGCGAGCTGCCCGACCCCAAGCTCCCGCTGGTGGTTGGTCATCAGATTGTCGGTTTGGTGAGCGGGCTTGGTAAGGGTGCGTCGCGGTATTCGGTCGGCGAGCGCGTCGGCGTGCCCTGGCTCGGCTGGACGGACGGCAGCTGTCGCTTTTGCCGCTCGGGACGGGAGAACCTCTGCGACCGAGCGCGGTTTACCGGCTACCAGGTCGACGGTGGTTTTGCGGAGGAGACGGTGGCCGACGAGCGGTATTGCCTCCGACTCCCAGAGAGTTACTCCGATCTCGAGGTGGCGCCGCTTCTCTGCGCAGGGCTGATCGGCTACCGCTCACTGAAGATGACGGGGGATGCCGAGCGCCTCGGCCTCTACGGGTTCGGTGCCTCTGCCCACGTCATCGTCCAGGTGGCGCGCTGGCAGGCGCGCCGCGTCTTTGCCTTCACCCGTGCCGGCGATAAAGCGGGCCAGCAGTTCGCGCTTTCGCTTGGTGCGGAGTGGGCCGGGAGCTCAACCGAGAGTCCACCCGAGGAGCTCGATGCCGCGATCATCTTCGCGCCTGTCGGGGAGCTCGTTCCCGTAGCGCTGGCGGCAGTCGCGAAAGGCGGAGTCGTTGTCTGTGCCGGAATCCACATGAGCGAGATCCCCTCCTTCTCGTACGACCTGCTCTGGGGTGAGCGAGTGCTCCGCTCGGTCGCGAACCTCACTCGGCAAGATGGCGAGGAGTTCATGGAGCTCGCGCCGAGGGTGCCGGTTCGCACCCGGATCCGGGAGTTTCGCCTCGAAGCTGCGAACGAGGCGCTGCAGCACCTGCGCGCCGGCGAACTAAACGGCGCCGCCGTTCTTCGTATCGGCTGACTTGCTTACCCGGACGCGGCGGACGACCGGGAACGAGGCCTAGCCTGCTGCGCGGCCCGGGACGAGCCGAAGCGCGCGGCGAACGATGCCCGGTAGCACGAACGCGAGTGCGATCAGACAGAGCGACGCGGCGAGCATCAGCGCCGCCAGCGCGTTCACCTCCGGAGTGATCCCGAACTTCACCTGCGTGTAGATGTAGATCGGAAGCGTGTTGTGGCTGCCGATGAGGAACAGCGTGATGATGAACTCGTCGAGCGAGAGGGTGAACGCGAACAGCGCCCCCCGCGAGAATGGCCGGAGCGAAGGATCGAGGAAGCCCTCGTACCGGCCATCTTCAAGCCGAAGCCGACGTTGTCGCGCACTGTCATGTGCGGAAACAGCGCGTAGTTCTGGAAGACCGTGTTCACGGCGCGCCTGTAGGGAGGGAGCCGGTTCACGTTCGCGCCTCTGATCAGGATCTCGCCGGACGTCGGCGCGACGAAGCCGCCCACGAGGTTCAGCGTCGTCGTCTTTCCGCAGCCCGACGGCCCAAGGAGGCAGAAGAACTCGCCTTCCTCGATCTCGAGGTCCGTCGGCTCGAGCGCGACCTGGCCGCCGTACCGCTTGGTGACGCCGCGGAACGTGATCGCAGGGGGATCGCCCCTCCCGTTCACCGGGACGCCTCCGGCTGACAGCCGCACGAACGGCGCCGGACGAGCGTGACCGGCACGGTCACCTCGACCGCGATCGTCTCCGATCGCATCGCCTCGACGAGCAACTCCGCAGCCGTGGCGCCGATCTCGCGGGCGTCATACGCCACCGCCGTGAGCGGAGGCTCGAGGAGATCCCCGAAATACGGGTCGTCGAAGGCGACGAGTGCGACATCGTCAGGAACGCGAATCCCCCGTGTCGCGGCGGCCGACATGAAGCCGAGAGCGAGCTCCGCGCTCGACGCGAGCACGGCTGTTGCGGGCTTCGGGTCCGCGAGGAGCTCCATTCCCGCACGGCGACCGTCGGCGATCTCCCAATCGCAGACCTTCACGTACCGATCCACAGGCGATATGCCGTGTGCTGCCATCGCGGTGTGGAAGGCCCGCAGGCGTGCCGCTCCGGCGCTCTCGCGCTGCGATCCTGCGAGCACGGCGATGCGTTCGTGGCCGTGTTCGACGAGGTGGTCGACAAGAAGCGTGATCCCTCCCTCGTTGTCGAGCGTGACGGCACCCTCGCCGGTGCCCTCGACCACTCCGTCGAAGAAGATCGTCGGAGTCGCGGCCGCGCCGACCGCCCCGTCGAAAAGCGCGCGCGGCATCCCCGTGCTGGCGACGAGCAGGCCGTCGACCTGATGCGAGAGCAAGGTCTCCAGTGCTGCAAGCTCCCGGTCGACGTTCAGGCTTGCGTCCATCAGCATCACGCGATAGCCGACCTGCTCCAGCCGTCCCTGCGCTCCCTTGAGCGCGGCGGCGTAGAACGGGCTCGAGACGTCCGGAACGACGAACCCGACGGTGAAGGTCTGCTGCGTTCGCAGCGACCGGGCAAGCGCAGACGGCTGGAAGTTGAGCTTCGCAGCCGCGTCCTGCACTGCGGCGCGCGTTGCCGGTGCGAGACCGCCGTGCCCGTTCAGGGCCCGCGAGGCGGTCGACGTCGAGACGCCTGCCCGTTCGGCGACATCGGCGAGCGTAGCCTTGCGCCGGGGGGCGACGTCAGGCGCAGGGCTCTCCCGCGGCTCGCTCGCCGCCAGGCTGGAAAATCGATTGCGCAAGCGATTGCGACGCTGCCATACTCGCTCTTGCAGTGTCAAGGGCGACGCGTCCTCTTCGGCTCGGCGTCGCCGGTCTTGGCGGGATGGGAACGCTCCACGCCGAGAACGCCCAGCGGCTTCCCGGAGCCGAGCTGGTCGCCGTCGCCGCGGCCCGTGAAGGGCGCGCGGAGGAGGTGGGGAGGCGGCTCGGAGTCGCCTCTTCCAGCTATGCCGAGCTCTTCGGACGGCCCGACGTCGACGCGGTCGTCCTCGCAGCCCGTTCCGTGGATCACGGGCCGCTGGCGGTTGAGGCCCTGAGGTCAGGGAAGCATCTGTTTCTGGAGAAACCCGGCTCGACGTCGCTGGCGGACCACGCCACGCTTCGGCTCGAGAGCGCCGCTCGTCCCGGCCAGATGGTTCAGGTCGGTTACATGCGGCGCTACGACGCCGGCTTCGTCGAGGCGCATCGCCGTGTTCGGGCCGGGGACGGCGGGGCCCCGCTCGTCATCCTCCTCACGAGCCGCGACACCGAGTGGCCCGCAGGCGAGGACCCGGGCGATACCGGCGGCTTTCTGCTCGACATGGCGGTGCACGACTACGACGCGGCGTGCTGGCTCTTCGACGACGAGCCCGTCGAGGTATCGGTCGCACGGCAGGCGCTCGTATACCCGACGCTCGCTGGGCTCGGCGACCTCGACAACGGCCTCGTGACGATCCGCTTCGCGCATGGTGGTCTTGCGGTCACGCACGTGTCGCGGACATCGTCGTTCGGGCACGACATCCGTTGCGAGGTCGTGGGGAGCGAAGGCTCGGTGTTCGTGCGCGGGCCCGGTGACGGTGCCGCGGGCTTGATCGACCGTTCCGACGCCTCGCGTTTTCCGTCTGACTATCGCGCACGCTTCGCGGACGCGTACGTTGCCGAGCTCGCAGCGTTCGTCGCGGCTTGCACGGGCGAGGGCCCTGCGGGGCCGACGCTCGACGACGATCGCCGGGCGGTCGCTACCGGCATCGCAGCGCGCGCGAGCGCCGTGGGAGGAAAGCCGCTTGCGATCGGCACGGATTGGCCCTGGCCGTGAGTCGACGTCCGCGCTTCACGACTGCCGCGCTCGCGTTGCTGGCAACCGCAGTCGTCGGGGCGGCGGTCGTCGACTCACTCGGGAAGTCGAAGGAGCGATCGCATGTCAAGACGGATGAGGTTCGCCTGGCGCGCGGCGTGCATCTGAGCGATCGCGATGCGCTCGCAAGCCGATTACGGGCAGGAAGCGCCGGCGGCGTCCTCTACTTCGTCGATCCGGCTTGCCGTCTGCATGCGTTGCGGCTACCGTCGCTCGCGGCGGCGCCGGCGCCGCGTGACGGCGGCTGCCACGCTCTCGTCTCGCCGGCATCCGCGCCACCGGGCTGGTCGCTCTGGGCTCGCGACACACCGCTCGCGGCCCGTTGCGACGAGCACCAGCGCGTCATCGTGAGCGCAGCCGCCGGGCCGGCGCTGCCGATGATCGGCGGTTGCGCTCCGGCGTGGAGACCGGACGGGTCGATGACGTACATTCGTCGCGGCGCAATCGTGCAGTTCCCGCGCACCGGCCGGGGCACAGGTACTGCGCAGCGCAAGCCAACTCGCCGGGGCGCTCGAGCGCCTGCCCGCGCTCCGTGGGCTGTCCGGCTGGAAAGCGAGCCGGGTCGCCTGGCTCAGCCCCGCCCGTTTCGCGGTGCTTGCGTCAAATAGGTCGCGGACTGTGCTCGCCGTCTTCTCCGGCCGGCGTATCGTCGCGCTCAGACCGCGCGTGCCGTCTCGCGTGATCGAGCTGCGGGGGAGCCCGCGCGGCAACTACGTGGTGCTGGGAACGGCGCGTGGGGTGCGCGTGTACGACGCCCGCCTGCGAGATCTTCCGCGCGTCCGCCGCTTCGGCATGCTCGTCTCGGTCGCGTGGTCAAGTGACGAGCGGTGGCGGGCCGTCGCGCAGGAGCAGAAGATCCTCCTCGTGGGGCCTCACCGCAGCGTTGTGCTGCCGTTGCGCGCGCTCGACCTCGCCTGGACGCGCGACCTTTCTTAAAGCAATGCGTGCTCCCGGAGCCAGGCGCGGTTGCGGATCTGGGAGGCTTCCGCGTCGGCGGCATCCTGCGGCGACTGCGGGACCATGTCCTGCTCCACGACCAACCAGCCCGAATACTGGGACTGCGCCAGCTCGGCGAAGAAAGTGTCGAGGTCGACGTCTCCCGTTCCCAGCTCGCAGAACACACCGCGGCGCCACGCCTCGGGCATGTCGGCGCCGTCGGCGATCACGCTCGCGAGCACGTCGTTCCGAACGTCCTTCACGTGTAGATGGTTGATCCGCTCGCCCCAGGCGCGGAGCGCCTCCGTTGGATCTCCGCCGCCGAGAGCAAGATGGCCCGTATCGAGCAAGAGGCCGACGTCTGTGAGCTCGAGCATGCGCTCGATCTCCCACGGTGCCTCGACGAACGTCGCAGTGTGGTGGTGGAACGTCGGCTCCACGCCACGCGTGCGAGCGAGATCGGCGGCGCGAGCGATGCCCTGGGACAGGCGTCGCCAGCCGGAGGTGTCGAGGCCGATCGAGTGATCCGAGGCGGCTCGACCGGGAAGTTGTGCGCGCTCCGGTGAGCCCGCGTCCGCAAGGACAGCTTTGGCCTCGTCGCCGTCGGCGGCCGCGAACAGATCAAGAGTCCCTTCCATCGCCGCGAGGTCCTCGCCCCAGTGCTCGGGCTCGCTGAAGCGGATCGGGATGTATCCGCCGACGAGGACGAGGTCGTGCTCCGCCAGCCGGTCGTGCAGGTTGTCGCGTTGGCCTAGGTATCCGGGCGGGCCGAGCTCCGTTCCTTGATAGCCCGCGCCGGAGATCGCCGCGAGCACGAACTCGGGCCCGGGCACGTCGGGCAGGATTCCGACCGTGATCTCGAACGCCCCGTAGCTGCACGGCGCATTCGCGATGCGAATGCCGTTCAGCGACGCCGTCCTTCCAGGGTCACCATGGGCACGCGCGGATCCGAATCGAGGTCTGCCCACGCCGGCCGGATCCATGCAAGCAACGGATCGTCGGCGGCGGCCATCGAGCGGCGGTCCCCGGCGAGCCCGTTGAGGTAGTAGAGGTCGTAGCCGTGCGCAGCGGCGGTCGTGTGGTAGCCGTGCGGAACGAGCATGATGTCGCCGTCGCGAACGGTTTCGGTGACGTCGATTCCATGTTGCGGGCTGTAGAGACGCTGCACCGCGAACGCTCCCGGCGGATCGGTCTGCGTGCGGTAGTAGTAGACCTCTTCGAGCACGACCTCGCCGGGCGGGTGATCCTCGTCGTGCTTGTGCGGCGGATAGCTCGACCAGTTCCCCGCGGGTGTGAACACCTCTACGACGAGCAGGCGCTGGGCCGGAAACTCGGGCTTGATGATGTGGTTGATCTGACGGGTCGCGTTGCCGGAGCCGCGCACCTCGATGTCGACCTCGTCCGGCGTGACGAGGCGCGGCTCGAGTCGTTCTTCGGCGAGTGCTCCCGAGATCGCGACCTCGGCATCGCCGAGTGCGGACAGCGTGTACTCAGTCTCGCGCGGGAGATACAAGGCCCATGGCATGCCTGCGAAGACGTTCGAGCGTTCACCGAGCTCCCATCGTTCGCCGTCGCTCTCGACAGCGCACCTTCCTCCCAACGGAACAATCGCAATTTCTTCGTCGCCCGTCTGACGTGACGCCTGCTCGCCGTCTCGCAGGCGCTCGACGCGGAAAGACAGGTAGCGCCACGAGGCCGACGCCGGGTCGATGACGTCCCACTCGCCGTGGCGCAGCAGGAGCTCCGTCACGCGAGCTCCGCTTCGAGTTCCTCGAGGGTTGGCATCGCTTCCGAGCATGCCAGCTGCGAAGCAACGATCGCGCCGGCGACCGAGCCTCGGCGAACCGACTCCTCGAGCGGCAGATTCGCGTGCAGGCTCTGGACGAAGGTTGCGACGAAGGCGTCGCCGGCGCCGAGCCCGTTGACGACTTCGACCGGATGACCCGGCACGTCGACCTCGCGACCTTCGTGGAAGAGCAGCACACCGCGCTCGCCGCGCTTGAGCACGAGCGTGCGGACGCCGAGCTCGAGCAGCGCGTTCGGGGCTCCCGCTGCGGCTGCGACTTCCTCTTCGTTGCCGATGACGATGTCCGCGTGCTTTGCCGCGGTTCGAGCGAGCTCGCCGTATTCGTTGGCTCGTTCCCAGAGAGTTGGGCGCCAGTCGAGGTCGAAGATCGTCGTTCCGTCGTGCGCTTCGAGCGCGGCCAGCGTCGTCTCGCGGCTCGGTGACTGCGCGAGGCCGGTCCCGGTTGCGAGCAGGAACGGCGCGGCGGCGACCTCGACACCGTCGAAATCCTCCGGCGCGAGCTGCCAGTCCGGCGCAGTCGGGTAGCGATAGAAGGTGATCGGGAAGTTGTCGGGCGGCCAGACCTCGCAGAACGTCGGCGGCGTCATCAAGCGTTCGTCGACGGCGAGGAAACGCACGTCCACACCTTCTCTCGAGAGGAAGTCACGGACGAACTCTCCGTGCGGATCGGGACCCACGCGCGATACGATCGCCGGCCTCAGCCCAAGCCGTGCGAGCCCGGTCGCAACGTTACCCGCGAAGCCGCCGACGAAGCGCGTATAGGTGCGCACCTCGCGTAGGGGAGTGCTGAGCTGGTTCGGGTACAGGTCGATGCCCACCCGGCCTAGCACTGCGACGTCGATCATCGGCGCATTTTCCTTCGAAGCGAGAAGTTGTGTCGCGAGAAGGCGGCGAATCACATCGAGCATTTCTTTCTGCGTTCTGCGTCGGAACGGGACTACTGTTCGTTAGATCTTCGTTTGGAACTCTTGCGATTGTCCGATCTTTGCTCTATCCTGCGATCCGGCACTAGCCACACCATGATGATGATCAAAGCGAACACCCAATCATTTCTCGCCGAAGCGGCCATCGCCGCAACGGCTCTGCCGTGCCTGCATCGCAGCGATGCGATCCGCCGGTACGGCCACGTCGTAGCCCTCGCTGGGAGCTCGCTGCGCTAGATCCCTGGCCGCAGATGCAAGCCAGACGAGGGCGACCCCAGAGCGGGTCGCCTTTTTGTTGAAGGGGCGACCAGACAACGTCAGACAGAAGGTGATGCTCAGCTTGAGAAGCTCAAAATCGAATCGAGGCCCCGCCTGAGAGAGAAAGATCTCTGAAGCCGCGCGCTGAGAAATGCCATCGGCGAATAAGCGTCAGCTTTAGCCTGTGCTTTTCCAGCCGGCAAGCAAGAATCGGGCTCCAAAGCTCCTCCACGTAGGACGGCGTTCTGTTGTACGAACTGTCGATCCAGGGTCGAAGGGTAGGCGAGAGGCTTGGAAAACATCGCTTCGGCTCAGGCCGGGCGAGACATAGCAGACGAAGAAACAGACCTTTCGGGATCGTCTAATGGCAGGACGTCACGCTCTGAACGTGGAGATCGAGGTTCGACCCCTTGTCCCGAAATTGCGAAGCGTCACACGGGCGGGTAGCTCAGCGCGGGCGAGTGGCTTAGACGGCTAGAGCGCTTGTCTTACAAACAAGAGACCGCTGGCTCGACTCCAACCTCGCCCATCTCGTGTGGTCGTGGCTCCAATCAGGTAGAGCACCCGCTTGAAACGCGGGGCGTGCAGGTTCGACTCCTGCCGGGGCCACCTGCTGGAAGGACTGCCATCTGGCGCGGTATCCCGTCTCGAAAACGGGTGGGCTTCGGCCTTGGGGGTTCGACTCCCTCTCCTTCCGCTTTCGTTCCGGTGTAGTCGAGCGGTAAGACGCGCGACTGTTAATCGCGAGGCCCAGGTTCGAGCCCTGGCGCCGGAGCTTGTCGAAGTAACCGCACGCCCCCGTGGTCGAACGGGCTATGACGCCGGACTCTCAATCCGGAAGTTGCGGGTTCGAGTCCCGCCGGGGGTACTAACCGAACGACGAGGTCTGTGGAAACTCCGTCACACTCTCGTCACCATGTCCGACACCGGGACGTGGACTAGTTGGACATCAAGGAACTGGCTCGAATCGGGAGTCGTTGCGGGTTCGGTGACATCGCGGCGGGCTCGACGACACGGTGTCCGACACCGGGACGTGGTTCGACGAGTCGTGACGATTTCGGTCTAGGTCGTTTCGCCCTCACTTCTGCCTGTAGGGAAGCGTGGCCAACCCTCCGGCTTTGGGCGCCGAGATCGCTGGTTCGACTCCAGGCGGGCAGATTCGCGCTGTAGGGGAGTGGCTGTCCCCGCGAGCCTCATGAGCTCGAGACCGTGGGTTCGAATCCCACCGGCGCTACTTCATTCGGGGACGTAGCTCAGCGGCTGAGAGCACTCGCTTGTCAGGCGAGCACGCGCCGGTTCGAGTCCGGTCGTCCTTACGCCGGAAAATCCGGCCCGCTTCGCGGGCCATGACGATTTTTCGGCGTTCGAGTGGGTTCGACTCCCACCGTCTCCATCAATGCCTCCGTAGTGTCAACGGCAAGCACGCGCCCTTTGTACGGCCGAGGCGTGGGTTCGACTCCTGCCGGAGGCTTCAGCACGCCGACGTAGCTCAGCAGGCAGAGCACCGGGCCGCCAACCCGGATAGGCCCGTTCGATCCGAGTCGTCCGCTTCACAGGTCCGTGGTGTAACCGGTAGCACGGCGAGCTCCAACCTCGCTGGTCCGGGTCGATCCCTGGCGGACCTGCTGCAACAGATTCGCGGACTCCGGCGAGGCTAGGCGCCGTCTCGCAGGCGGCGTCGGGTCCAGCGCTTGACGATACGACGGCCGGCCGGCTGATCGGCCTAGGAAGGAGCACGACATGGGACTGCCGTATCGCGCTCGTGTCAACGAGCGCTGGTTCCTGAACCTGCCCGGCTTCCACGGCGGCGCGTACGTGATGGCCTACGTCGAGGACACGCGCGAGCGTGGTCTCCAGCACTGCGGCGGCTGCGAGGACGAGAACTGTCGGGAGTGCCCGTACAACTTCGAGCCGCGGATGATCCTCGAGATCGCCGACTGCAACCGCTGGATCGGTCTCGAGTTCGACGTCGATTCGGAGACAGGCCGTGCCAACTCGCTGCACAAGCTCGACACTCTGCTGGCGGCTCTCCGCGTCTTCCGCGAGGGCCTGGTGGCCGAGTTCGAGCCGTACGACCAGCGAGAGCGCGAGCTTGCACAACAGCGGGACTGAAGCCGGATCGAACGGGCGGTGGCGACCCATTGCAGCCGCCGCCCGTTCGCTCGAGCGCGACACCGTGACCGAGCGGCGAGGTGCGCGCCTGCAAAGCGCGCTACGGCGGTTCGATTCCGCCCGGTGTCTTTCAGCGAGCCACAATGGAAGGAGTCACGTCATGAGCACGATCAAGACGTTCGGCACCGTCGACCCGCGCAGCCTCGCGCAGCTCGAGCGGTGCATGGAGGTGGGCGACGCCGAGTTCGGCGTGCTCTGCGCCGACCACCACCCGGGTTACAGCCAGCCGATCGGCGGCGCTATCGCCTACGAGGGTTACGTGTCGCCGTCCGGATGTGGCTATGACATCGGCTGCGGCAACAAGGCGGCGCGGACGGACCTGACGCGAACGGACCTCGGCGCGCTGGGCGGCGTCGAGGCGATCATGCGCGAGATCACACGGCGGATCTCGTTCGGGATGGGTGTCCCGGCGCAGGAGCGCAGCGATCACCCGGTGCTCGACAAGATCCGGCACGCCGAGTTCGCCCCCCAGAGGAAGCTGCACCAGCTTGCGGCGTCGCAGCTCGGCACGGTTGGCTCCGGCAACCACTACGTCAACGTGATGGAGGACGAGGAGGGTCGCATCTGGGTCGGCGTCCACTTCGGCTCGCGCGGCTTCGGCCACAAGACGGCATCCGGTTTCCTCGCGCTCGCGCAGGGACTGCCTTTCGGTGGCCGGGCCAGCGAGGGAGAAATGGACTCCCCGCCAGTCCTCTTCGAGGTCGGCTCCGAGCTCGGCGAGTCCTACGTTTCCGCCATGGAGCTCGCGGGAGAGTACGCCTACGCCGGCCGCGACGTCGTGGTCGGCAAGGTGCTCGAGATCCTCGGCGCGGAGGCCGTGCACGAGGTGCACAATCACCACAACTTCGCTTGGCGCGAGGATCACTTCGGGCGCACGTACTGGGTGATCCGCAAGGGCTGCACTCCGGCGCGTCCCGGTCAGGAGGGCTTCGTCGGTGGCTCGATGGGTGACGAGTCCGTGATCCTCGCGGGGGTCGCGGGCGCCGACGCCGAGCAGTCGCTCTTCTCGACCGTCCACGGCGCCGGTCGCGTGATGAGTCGCTCGCAGGCGGCGGGCCGTGTGCGCCGGCGCAAGCGCTGGATCTGCCGGAACCGCGAGTGCGACCGCGTCTTCGACGGCGACGGCGCGTGCCCGGACCATCCGGACGCGGGCCTGAAGAGGGTCTGGGTCGAGGAGCAGATCAAGCCTGGCGTCGTCGACTGGCCGGCCGTGCAGGCGCGTCTGCGCGAGCAGGGCATCGTGCTCGTGGGCGGCGGTGCGGACGAGGCGCCGGAGGTGTACAAGCGCCTGCCGGAGGTGCTCGCTGCGCATGCGGGCTCGATCCGCGTGAAGCACACGCTGCGCCCGCTCGGCGTGGCGATGGCCGGCCGCGACGTGCAGGACCTGTACAAGGACTAGGGTCGCGTTCCCGCGCGTGCGCGGCCCTGGTTCCTGATTCACTCTCCACGATGAGCGACGAAGCCGCGGAACGGCGGGCCCGATTCCGGGCGCTTCACGACCGAGAGCAGCTGTTCGTGATGCCGAATCCGTGGGACGTCGGCTCCGCCCGACTGCTCCAGTCCGCCGGTTTCGAGGCGCTCGCCACAACGAGCGCCGGCTTCGCCTGGTCGGTCGGCAAGCTCGACCAGACTGTGTCACGCGAAGAGCTCGTCGCGCATGTCGCGACGCTTGCGGCTGCGACGGACCTGCCCCTCAACGTCGACAGCGAGCGCTGCTATCCGGACGACCCCGGAGGTGTGACGCGAACTGTGGAGTTGCTCGCCGAGGCCGGAGCGGCGGGATTCTCGATCGAGGACTACGACCCGGACACCGGCGGTATGGACGAGGTCGGTCGTGCGGCCGAGCGTGTCGCCGAGGCGGCACAGGCGTCGCGCGAAGGGATGCTGCTCACCGCTCGAGCCGAGAACCACATTCGCGGTGTCGACGATCTGGACGACACGATCGCCCGGCTGATCGCCTACCGCGATGCCGGTGCCGACGCCGTCTACGCGCCGGGCCTGACCGACGTCGAACAGATCGCAAGGGTCGTGGAAGCCGTGCGAATTCCGCTCAACGTGCTCGCGCTGCCGTCGGGACCGAGTCTTGGCGAGCTCGCAGCTGCCGGAGTTCGGCGCATCTCCACGGGGAGCCTGCTGGCGGCTGCGGCCTATGGTGCGTTGCTCGAAGGGGCACGTGAGTTACGAGACGAGGGCACGTCGCGCTATGCAGAAAGGGGCGCTTCGCGCGACGCGCTCAAGGCAGCGTTCGGCTAGAGCGTCTGCGCGAGCGCGATCGCGCCGAGGACACCGGCCCGCATTCCCAGCCCCGGCAAGGTGATGTAGTCGGCGATGTCGTCGACGACGGCGCTCGCTTCGAGATAGCCGTTCATGAGTGTGAGCACGTCGCGCTGCACGAGGGCGAGCAGCCCTTCGTGATGGGCGACACCGCCGCCGATGACGATGCGCTCGGGCGAGAGTACGCACAGGACGGACACGAGCCCGAGCGCGAGGTAACGCGCCTCGAGCTCCCAGACCGCCTGATCGCCGTCGAGCGATGCGGCAGGGTGGCCCCAGCGAGCTTCGATTGCAAGTCCGGACGCGAGCCCTTCCCAGCAGTCGCCGTGGTACGGACACACGCCGTCAAATGGATCGGCGTCGCGATCGTGGGGGATACGCATGTGACCGAACTCCGGATGCAGCAGCCCGTGCAGGAGCTTCCCGCCGGCCATTCCGCCGCCGCCGATGCCGGTGCCGACCGTGATGTAGCAGAACGTTTCGAGCCCCTGGCAAGCGCCCCACCAATGCTCGCCGAGGGCTGCGGCGTTGACGTCGGTGTCGAATGCCACCGGCACGGACAGACGGCGTTGGATCTGCCGGCCGACGTCGGTGTGCGCCCAGCCCGGTTTGGGAGTACTCGTGATGTGGCCCCACGTCGGTGACGACAGCTTCTGGTCGATCGGCCCGAACGAGCCGATCCCGATCGCCTCGACCGGCCCTTCGCGCTCGAAGAAGGCGACTGCGCGTCCGATCGTCTCCGCCGGCGTCGTCGTCCGGATCGTCTCGGCTGCGCGGAGATCGTCGGGCCCGGTCCCGACCGCACACTCCCATTTCGATCCGCCGGTCTCGATGCCGCCGTAAGCGGTCACTTTGCGCCGCACGACTTGCGGACGATGAATTCGCCGGGCAAGACCACCTCGTGCCGCCGTTCGGGCCCGCGGCCCTCGATGCGTTCCAGAAGGAGCTGCGTGCCCAGCGTCCCGAACGTTTGCGCCGGCTGCTCCATCGCCGTCAGAAACGGATAGAGCCTCGATGCGTACTCGATGTCGTCGAAGCAGACGAGCGCGACGTCGTCGGGGACCTCGAGTCCGGCGGCGCGCACCGCCTCGATCGCGCCGAGCGCGACGAGGTTGTTGACGGTGAAGACCGCCGTCGGTCGGTCCTCGAGCTCGAGCAGCCTGCGCATCCCTGCCGAGCCCCCGCTCGGGTCCGGAGCAGCGTGCGCCACCAACGCCGGGTCGAGCGCGATGCCGGCTGCGCTCAACGCGGCTTCGTACCCTCTGCGCCGATCGCGAGCGGTCGAGACGTCGTCGGACTCCACGATGAAGCCGATCCGCCGGTGCCCCAACGAGATCAGATGCTCGACGAGTTGCCGTGCCCCGCCCGTGCTATCGCCGAGGACGACGTCGCAGTCGATTTCCGGAATCGTGCGATCGATGAGGACGAAGGGAACGCCGAACTCGGCGAGTCGCCTCAATTGCGCGGCCGAGCGGTCGCTTACCGGCGCAATCACTACTCCCTCGGCTCGGTGTGCGATCAACTCGTCGATGACGTCGCGCTCGACGTTCAGGTCTGCTCGGGTATCGCAGAGGATCACCTGGTAGTCGGCTCGGCGCGCGACCTCCTCGGCTGCTCGCACGACCGCGGTGAAGAAGGGATTGGCGACGTCCGGGACGATCACGGCGAGTGTGCCCGTTCGCTGTCGGCTGAGGCCGCGGGCGAGGCGGCTCGGCACGTACCCGAGCTCCGAGATCGCCTCCTCGACGCGTCTCCGCGTCTCGGGGCTGACGCGTTCGCTGTCGTTGATCACCCGCGAGACGGTCATCGGAGAGACCCCCGACAGGCGGGCGACGTCTCTGATTGTGGTGTTGCTTGGGCTCATATTTGGTATCGGTAACACGATTTTTGGCCAGAACTCATACTGATTCTGCTTCGGCACCTTGACTTTTCGGCCGCCACCGTGTTATCGGTACCACAATCTGGGCAATGAGGGAAGGGAGGATCGAATGCGCCATCCGCAAGGGGGCGAACGCCGAACATGGAGGTTCAGGCTTTTTACGGCAATCCTCGTCCTGGTGGTCATGGCCGTAGTCGTCTCGGTGGCAGCCGCGAAGCCGACGGCTACAAGCGCGACCGTCAAGGTCGGGCTGATCACGAAGGATGCGACGAACCCGTTCTTCGTCAAGATGCACGCGGGAGCGAATCAGGCTGCCAGCAAGGCGGGTGCACAGCTGATCTATGCCGCCGGCAAGGACAGCTCTGACAATGCCGGCCAGATCACTGCAATCGAGAACATGGTGACGGCGGGCGTGAAGGGGATCCTGATCACGGTGGCCGACGCGAAGGCCGAGAATGCGGCGATCGCGCAGGCGAGGGCGAAGGGAGTGTTGGTGATTGCGCTCGACTCGCCGACCAGTCCGACCAGTGCGGTCGACGCGCTGTTCGCAACGAACAACTTCAACGCCGGCGTGTTCATCGGTAAGTACGCACGTGCCGCGACGAAGGGCCGCAAGGTGACGATCGCGATGCTCGACGAGCACGCGGGATCGTCCGTGGGCGCGTTGCGTCACAACGGGTTCCTCAAGGGATTCGGAATCAAGACGAACGACAAGCAGATCGCCTGTGTGGCGAACGGCGGCGGCCAGCAGACCCAGTCGCAGCCGGCAATGGAGAACTGCCTACAGAAGAACCCGAACATCAATGTGCTCTACACGATCAACGAGCCGAGCGCCGCAGGCGCGTGGACGGCTCTGAAGAACGCCGGCAAGAAGCCGAGCGGAGTGACCATCGTCTCCGTTGACGGCGGCTGCGCCGGCGTACGAAACGTCAAGGCCGGAATCATCGACGCCACCTCGCAGCAGTACCCGTTGAGAATGGCGTCACTAGGCGTCGCGGCAGTCGTGAAGTTCGCGAACGGCGGGGCGAAAGCGTCCGGCTACACCGACACCGGACTCAACCTGATCGCCAAGAAGCCGCTGAAGGGCGTGCCTTCTAAGAGCGTCAAGTACGGCCTGGCCAACTGCTGGGGCTAGGTAGTCCGTCCAGCGACCGCAATCGGGGGCTACCTCCTCGCCTCCGGTTGTGGCCGTTGCGGCCTTAGGATCGGCGTTTGGGACCGACAAGGACACTGCAGCTCGCCCGTCGCCTGATCACGGCGCCGACGGTGGGGCCGTTCATCGCGCTCGTCCTCACGATGGTGTTCTTCTCGCTGAAGACCGACCGGTTCTTCCAGGCGCAGAACTTCTCGCTCGTGCTACAGCAGGTGATGATCGTCGGCGTTCTGGCGATCGGGCAGACGCTCGTGATCCTCACCGCCGGCATCGATCTCTCGGTGGGCACGGTCATGGCGCTAGGGCAGGTGATCATGACAAAGCTCGCGGTCGCGAACGGCGTTCCGGTCGTGCCTGCGCTCCTCCTCGGGGTCCTGACGTGCGTTGGCTTCGGCGTCTTGCACGGCGGGCTCGTGACCGGCGTTCGGCTGCCACCCTTCATCATCACGCTCGGCACGCTGAACATCGCCTTTGCGTTGACCCACATCATCTCGAACGACCTGACCTTCACCGGGTTGCCCAAGCTCGAGCTGTTCTGGGGCCGAACGTTCAGCATCAGCGGGACGGACTTCACCTACGGGGTCGTGCTGATGCTCGTGCTCTATGCGCTGGCCTGGTACGGGCTTAACCAGACCGCCTGGGGGAGGCACGTCTACGCCACGGGCGACAATCGCGAAGCTGCGCGCCTCACCGGCATCAATACCAATCGCGTTCTCCTCTCCGTCTATACGCTGGCCGGGCTCACCTACGGCATCGCCGCGTGGCTGCTCATCGGGCGTACGCAGGTCGGCGATCCGAACGCGGGACAGACGACCGAGAACCTCGACAGCATCACGGCCGTGGTCCTCGGCGGCACGAGTCTCTTCGGCGGACGCGGAACGGTCATCGGCACGCTGATCGGCGCGTTGATCGTCGGGGTGTTCCGCAACGGCCTGACGCTGATCGGCGTGTCGGTCATCTACCAGTACCTGGTGACCGGCATCCTCGTGATCCTCGCGGTTTCGGTGGACCAGTTCCTGCACCGGCGGAACGGATGAGCTCTCCGGAACCGATGAGCTCTCCGGAACCGATTCTCGAAGCTCGTGGACTCGTCAAGAAATACGGCCAGGTAGTCGCCCTCAACGGCGCAGACTTCGAGATCTACCCCGGAGAGATCCTGGCCATCATCGGCGACAACGGTGCGGGGAAATCCACGCTGATCAAGGCGCTGTCGGGTGCGCTGCAGCCGGACGAAGGGGAGATCTCACTCGGTGGCGAACGCATCAACTTCCGTTCGCCTCGCGATGCGCAGCGCGCCGGGATCGAAACGGTGTATCAGGATCTTGCGGTTGCGCCTGCGCTCGACATCGCCTCCAATGTCTTCCTCGGGCGAGAAACCCGCCGCCGTGGCCCCCTCGGGAGCTTGCTCCGCCTCCTCGACAAGCGCGGCATGCGTCGTGAGGCTCGGCGTCAATTCGAAGAGCTCGGCATCGGCGTCCAGTCGATCGGCGAGGCCGTCGGGAACCTCTCCGGCGGCCAGCGCCAGGGAGTTGCGGTGGCAAGGGCGGCTGCTTGGGCACGCCGTCTCGTAATCATGGACGAGCCGACCGCCGCGCTCGGCGTCAAGGAGACCGGGCAGGTGATCGACCTGATCAAGCGTGTTCGCGAGCGCGGACTGCCGGTGATCCTGATCAGCCACGACATGCCGCACGTCTTCGAGCTGGCGGACCGGATCCACATCATGCGGCTCGGACGTCGAGTTGCGGTCGTGACGCCGAAGACGCACACCATGCCCGAAGCGGTCGCAATCATGACCGGCGCTACGCCGAGCGAGCTCGACAACGTCTTGGCCAAGAAAGGGAGCCCCGAATGAGATACGTGCCCGCAGACGACCGCTACGAGCTCATGCGCTACCACCGCTCAGGCCGCAGCGGACTGCAGTTGCCGGCGGTTTCGCTCGGGCTGTGGCAGAACTTCGGCTACGACCGTCCGCTCGACACCAGCCGCGCGATCGTCCGGCGCGCTTTCGACCTCGGCATCACGCACTTCGACCTCGCCAACAACTACGGGCCGCCCTACGGATCCGCGGAAGCGAACTTCGGCCTGCTCATGAAGCAGGACCTCGCCCCGTACCGCGACGAGCTGATCGTCTCGAGCAAGGCGGGTTATGACATGTGGCCCGGACCCTACGGCGAATGGGGCTCCCGCAAGTACCTCCTGGCGAGCCTCGATCAGAGCCTTCGGCGCATGGCCGTCGATTACGTCGACATCTTCTACTCACATCGCTTCGACCCCGAGACGCCGCTCGAGGAGACGATGGGCGCCCTCGACACCGCCGTGCGGCAGGGGAAGGCGCTCTACGTCGGCATCTCGTCCTACTCCGCCGCGAAGACACGCGAGGCGTACGAGATCCTGCGCGAGCTCGGCACGCCGCTCGTCATCCACCAGCCCTCCTATTCGATGCTCAACCGCTGGATCGAGCCGGAGCTGTTGGACACGCTCGGAGAGCTCGGCATCGGCTGCATCGTCTTCTCGCCGCTCGCCCAGGGAATGCTCACGGACAAGTATCTCGACGGAATTCCAAAGGATTCGAGGGCAAGTCGCCACGGGTCGCTCTCGCCGGATCTGATCAATGACCAGTCCCTGGCGAAGATACAAGCGCTGAACGAGATCGCAGCGCACCGTGGCCAGACGCTGGCGCAGCTTGCGCTCGCCTGGACGCTTCGCGATTCCCGAGTCACCGCGGCGCTGATCGGCGCTTCGAGCGTGGCGCAGCTGGAGGCGAACGTCGCGGCTCTCGACAAGCTCGACTTCACGCAAGAGGAGCTCGCGGAGATCGACCGGTACGCAACGGAAGCGGACATCAACATCTGGGCCGCCTCGAGCGAGACCTGATCGTAGGACGGCTGTAACGCTTTCGGCCGCCCGCGAGACTGGGCGTCAATGGCAAGACGCTTTTTGCTGTCCGTCGTCCTGGCTCTGAGCGCGGCCTCGGCCTTCTCGGGAGCTCTCGCTTCAGCACAGGGCCCGCCATCGACGCTCACCGTCGGCGCGTCCTCCTACGGTCGAGTCCTCTTCGACGGCCGCGGCTTTGCGCTCTACGGGTTCACGCGCGACCCCCGTAGTAAGAGCGTCTGCGCCGGTGCTTGCGCGAAGGCTTGGCCGCCGTATGTCGTGAAGACACGGCCGCGTGCGGCCGCGGGAGTGAATGCTCGTCTCTTGGGCACGACGAGGCGGGCGAACGGCGCCGTGCAGGTCACTTACGCAGGACGCCCTCTCTACTACTACGTCGGAGATGGCAAGGCGGGGCAGGTGCTGTGTCAGAACGTTTCCGAGTTCGGAGGGATCTGGCGTGTGATCCGTCCGACAGGCGGCCTCGTGCGCTAGCCGGACCTGGTCAGCGTCCTCGAGCGCTCTCGAACGCGAATTCGGATCGCTGTCGGGCCGGCTAGGAGAACGACGCGGCGCCGTGTCGTACGCCCCTGGCGGAGCAGGCGGCCCGCAAGGAAGGCGAGCGGCACCGACGCGGCGAGCCACGCACCGAGCCCGACGAGCGTCCACATCAACCAGCCGGGCATCAGTGCTTCGCCGCGCCTTGTGTCGCCGCACGGCTCGTCAAGCGCGCGACCAGCGCTCGAAACTTCGCCGGCGCCATCGCTGCCGACTCGTCTCCGCGATGAGTCGGACGCATGGAGTTCTGCGGGGAGCGCCAGAACGACCAGGCAAAGGTCGACGCGAACCGCTCACAGCCGTACTGATTGTGCGCCAGCCCAGGGACGCTGTAGCACCAGTCGCGGCCTCCGAGCTCGTGCAGGAGCAGAGCGCGCTCGGCGTCGTCGAGCAGCAGGTAGTCGACCTGATGGCCGAATTCGTGCTGCACGACGCCCCAGGCGAACTCACCCGAGTGCAATAGATCGGCGTCGAGCCAGATCTCGTGCGGAATCGAACGCGAAGGTTCGCCGTGGACGACGTGAATCACGATCGATCCCGGAAGCAAGCTCCAGTCGAACGAGCTCGCATCGAGGGCCGCGACCACGGTCTCGCGCTCCTTCTTCGTGCCACCGTCGAATGTGAACGTCCCCAGAGCCGCACTGGACGTCGTGGCCGGAAACGCGACGCATGCCGCTGCAACCAGAAAGGCGACGCGATGCATCGCTCAGTGACTCCGGAACCCGAAGTCGGCTGCCGCGATCTGAACATCGCGCCCTCCGTATGCGCCGGGCGCCCGGACGGCGGACACGACGCCGATGCCGAGCTCGCGCCAGGACTTCGTCAAGAGCACGCGGCGATGAGTGGGGCTGTCGAGCCACTGCTGGACGGCACTCGCAGGAGTGAATCCCGGGGATGCCCAGACCAGGTTTTCGCCGGCGCTCCAAGCGCGATAGCCGCTAGCCGGATAGTAGGAACGGATCCAGCTCGAGAAGAGCCGTCCCGTCGTTGGCCAGTTGTGCGTGAACATTCCCGCTGTCGCGAGTGCCGTCGAGTGCTCGGTCGCTGCGCTCGCAAGACGCGCGGAGTACGCGAGCGGGCGCAATCCGTACGCGCGGCGCGTGCGGTTCACCTCGACCAGGAGCGAGCGCGCGAGCTCGGGAGTCGCCGTAACACTGGCCGCTCCTGTCTGAGACGAGGGGCTGCTTTGTGTCGAGGCGACGTTGGCGGGCTGCGGCTGCGGCGACGCCGGTTGCGGACAAGTCGTCGTCAGTGCGGGCAGCACCGAGATGCAGGACGGATCCACGGGAATCCCGCCGGTGTCCGCAGCGCCGGCTGCGGGCAGGACCGCCGCGCCGAGGGCCGACACGAGTGCGATGAACCATCTGGAGCGGGTGCGGCGAACCATCGTTTCCTCCTCTGACTGCTGTCAGGCAAAGGAGAAAGCGAAAGGCAACAAAACATGCGGCAAATCACTCGAACGAGGGATGCAGCTAGTGCGTAGCCGGCACGGCCAGCTGCATCCACACCGTCCCGTCTTCGACGGGTGCCGGACATTCGGGGTCTCGAGTGGAGATGCTGGCGACCACGCAGACGTCCGAGTACGCGCGGCCGACCACCACGGCCAGGCTGCGATCGAACTCGCCGCCCGCATTCGGCGCGAGCGACCATTCGGCAAGGTTGCGCCGCGGTTGTCCTGCCGCGATGCCGAATACGCGCAGAGTCATCGAGTGCGACGGGCGCTGAGACAGGTTGCGAGCCCTGAGCCTGAGGAGCAGCCGTGGCACTCTGACGAAGGTCTCCCAGACGACGGAGAGCTGGGGACGCTCTTGTGGGCGCGAGATGTGGACCCGAACGCAGCCGGTGGTGTTGCCGCGCGTATAACAGGGACGAGGCTCGTCGCCGACCCATGCCCTCGCGCCGAGGTCGTCGAAGTCTCCGGCCGGCAGAGAAAGGTTCACGGTGTGCTCGATCTCGCCCGAGCCGTTCGGGCCGAGCGATGCACCGTAGAGCGGCTGGCCCGGCTGCCACGTCGGCCGACCGTTGCGGTCGGAGGCGCGGAGCAGTTGCTCGACCTCAACGACGATGTGGTCGCTCGAGCGGAGCCCGATCCCGTGCACGGAGACCGCGACGAGGGATCCCGACTTCGGCGTCACCGTGATGCTCGGTTGCGCCCTGTCGCCCCAGGTTTCGACTCCGGCGTAGACGCCGAACAGGAGCGCCACTCCGAGCACGATGATTCCGAGGGAGAGCACGCCGCGTTCCTCGCGCGAACCTTCTTGCAGACCGTACGCGGCGATCGCGCCCAGGAAGACGGCGACCGCGGCCGACCCGAATGCGCCGAAGCTCGCCAGCGGATGGTTCCGCGCCATTCTGCCGATGAGGTCTCCGCTGATCGCCAGGGCGGTCAGCAGGGCCCCCAATGCTGGCAAGGCGGCGAGAAGAAAGCCTGCTGCGCCCTTGGCTTCCTTCCCGATCGGGAGGAACCTCGGCATGACGGCACAGCTACCGTTGCGCCCTCGCCGGGCAGAGTCAACGGATGCCACGAACCTTTTACACCCCGGTTACAAGCAGCGAATACAAGGGGAGGGTTTGTCGTTGAAACCCACAGCCGTCAGATGACCGACAGAGATCAGACCAATCGCTGGCTCGTCCTCGTGATCGTCTGCGTCGCGCAGTTCATGGTCGTCCTGGACGCGACGATCGTGAACGTTGCATTGCCGTCCATCCAGCACAGCCTGCACTTCTCCGCCTCGAGCCTCCAGTGGATCGTCAACGCCTACACGCTCGTGTTCGGCGGATTCCTGCTGCTCGGCGGTCGTGCTGCAGATCTATTCGGACGGCAGCTGCTCTTCGTCGCGGGCGTCGTCGTCTTCACCGGCGCCTCGCTGCTGAACGGCTTGGCGACCACCTCCAACGTGTTGATCGGCGGCCGCGCCCTCCAGGGCCTCGGTGCGGCCCTCGTCTCCCCGGCAGCTCTCTCGATCGTGACCACGACGTTCGCCGAAGGTCGGGAGAGGACGAGAGCGCTCGGGGTGTGGAGCGCGATCGCAGCGGGAGGCGGCGCGGTTGGTCTTGTGGTCGGTGGCTTCCTCACGAGCACGCTGTCGTGGCGCTGGGTGTTCTTCATCAACCTGCCGATCGGGATCGCGGCAGTTTTGCTCGCGATCCGCTACGTGGCGAACTCGCGCGCCGAAGAGCGGCCGGAAACCGTCGACGTCGCAGGCGCGGTCACGGTGACCGCCGGTCTCCTCGTGCTCGTCTACGACATCGTGAAGGCGCAGCAGTACGGGTGGACATCGGGACGCACGCTTGGGCTCGCCGCCGTCGCCGCTGCGCTGCTCGCTTCCTTCGTCGTGATCGAGCGCCGCTCGAGAGCGCCGTTGATTCGACTGGACATCTTCAGGATTCGGTCGTTGACCGGGTCGAACGCGGCGATGCTCTTCGTCGTCTCCGGCCTGTTCGCAATGTTCTACTTCGCCTCGCTGTACGTGCAGGACGTGCTCGGATACAGCCCGCTCAAGGCTGGTCTCGCGTTCCTGCCCGTGACGGCGGGCATCGTGATCGGCGCCGGGCTCTCGCAGGCCGCCATCAGGTGGATGAGCGCACGGCACGTCCCTTTGATCGGGATCGCGCTGGCGTCGGGAGGCCTCTTCCTGCTCGGACGGATCCCTACGCACGGCACTTACCTCTCGGACCTGTTGCCGGGGTTACTGCTGATGTCGATCGGAATGGGCCTCGTCTTCGTGCCGCTGACATTGATCGCGACGACGAACATCGGAGCGGGAGACGCCGGCCTCGCGTCAGGCTTGCTGAACACGACCCAGCAGGTCGGCGGTGCCCTTGGTCTGGCGGTGCTGTCGACGCTCGCAACGAGCAGGACGAACAACGTCGTCAACGGCTTCGGCCAGGTCGCAACGATTGTCCAGAAGACCTCGGCGCAGGTCGACGGCTACAAGCTCGCGTTCACGGCCGGGGCGTTCCTGATGCTCGCCGCGGGAGTCGTCGTGCTCGGCCTCATCCGCCGCGACGACGTGGCAACGATCGACTCGGAAGAAGCGATCACGGCGACCGTCTAGAAGGGGACGCGGTCCGGGAGCAGGTACGCGGCCAGACCGAGTGCAAGGACCTGCGCCACCGCATCCTCCTCGACCGCGGCGAGCACGACCGGCCACGTCGCGTACCAGGGCAAGAGCCACGGCGTCGTCAACAGAAGCAGACACGCACCGAGGGCCAGTCGTGGTCGCCCCCTTCGAGCCTGTCGCAAGAGCCAAAGCGCGGCGATTCCGAGTGCGGCGGCGGCGAGCGCATGCGCCGCCTGGTCGGGAACACCGAGCTGTTCGAGCCGCGACGGAATTGCGTAGCGCGACTCGTTGCGAGTGAGCCGGCCAAGCGAGCTGAGCCAGCCGCTCCCGAACGCGGCCGTTGCTGCGATCGAGCCCGCTACTCCGGCGACGACGCACCCGGCCCAGAAGCGGCGGCCGGCGCGGACGAGTTGCAGAGGCAGCAGGAAGAGCGCCGGTGCTTTGACCGCGGCGGCCAGCAGCCAGAGCCCGCCGGCGCCGGCGTCCTTGCGTCGTGACACGAGCGCGAGCGCGCCGAGCATCAGCGCCAACATCAGCGTGTCGTTGTGTCCGCCGCCGGCCGAGCTTGCCGCGAGCAAGGGGTTCCAGCCGACGAACGCCGCGGCGAATGCCTTACGCCGGGCGATGTAGGCGGCGAGAAGCGTCGCCGCGATCGCGGCGGCCGCGGCGACAATTCGGAAGACGAGCGCCACCGCCTCGACCGAGCCGTGCGTCACGCGGTCGACCCCGATCGAGAAGGCGGTGAAGGCTGGGCCGTACACTCAACTGGATCGCCACCGCGATCGTGCAAACCAGTACGAGATGTCCTCCTCGTCGAAGGGTCACGAGGGCGGCGGCGTACAACGCAAAGCCAACAGCCAACGCGACGACGAAGACGATGCTCGCCGTATCGCCGAGCTCGAGCCCGCCTGCCGGAACCGGCGATCCCCGCGTCGAGGCGGCGAAGATCGCCGCCCCGAGCGCGACGGCGATTGCGATTCCGAGCGCCGGCAGTAGCCGGCTCGTCAACTGCCGGGCGGCTCGGCGTAGATCAATGCGGGCGGCAGCTGATTTCGCCCGAACCCCGGGACACCCGGCGGCTGGGCCCACATACGAGCTGCGATCCCGAGTGCGCGCAGCTCCCGGTCGAACTCGAACGTCCAGAGCCGCTTCACCGAACCGTGGCTCCCGCCGGTCGACAGGAAGAAGCGCAGCCGGTGCGACCGGATGGCCGTGGCTTCCTTCCGTGCGAGGAGGACGGGATCGTGGGCGACCAGCGTCGCGGGCGACGCAGTCTTGAACGGACCGTCACGGAAGGGATGGAAGTATCCCTCCCACGACTCGGCCACGGCAAAGACGCCGACGTGTCGGAGCGCGATGTCCACCGCGCCGTAGGCTCCCGCCGATACGCCACCGATGGCGCGTGCACGTGCAGTGGGGATGGTCGGAAGATGAGTGTCTACCCAGGGGACCACGCCCCGAACCACGAAGTCTTCCCAGACGCCTACCCACTCGCTGTCGGCGCGCTGCCGCTTCGAGCCGTCCGGCAGGCCGCCGGGCGGCATCACAACGATGAATGGACGGGCCGTGCCGTCGCGAATGAGCGAGTCGGCGACGTCGGCGAGTCGGAGGCTGACGACGAACGACGAGGGTGCGCCCCAGAACCCGTGCAGGAGGTAGAGGACCGGGTAGTGCTTCGTCGGCGAGTAGTCGGGCGGCAAGTAGATGTCCGTCTCGCGCGTGTCGGTCGGAACGAAGCGATTCGGGATGCGGCCGCTCCAGACCGTCCCGCCTGCGGAGCCCTGATCGATCAGCGTGTAGCCCGGGAGCGTTGGATCGATGGATGCCCGGACCGCTCCAACGCAGACCAGCAAAACGAGTGCTGCAATCGCGGCGCCAACGATCCGCGGGCCCCGACTTCGGGGTTCGCCGATCTGCTCTGTGTGCTCGGCGCCGGGCCGGGTCAGCAGCGCCGCGCCCACCACGACGGCGGCGAAGGCCGCCACACGTGCCACCCCGAGCGCGCCTCCGGGCAAGGGATCTCCGAAGACGAACATGCCCGCCGCGATCGGGAGCGCGTTCGTCCACAAAGTCGCCAGGCCGGCGGTCGTCAAGGCACTGCCGCGCTGGAAACCCAGTTGCAGCGCGACGAAGGCGAGCCCGTGGCAGGCGAGCAGCGCCGGAACGAACGCCGGGTGGAATCCGCCGGAGACGGCCGCCTTCGTGCCGACGTCACCCGCGGCATAGAGGACACCGGCGGCCATCCCGAGACCTGCAGCGCGGTTGAGGAGGCTGGCTCCAGGCCCCGCTGCAAGCCCGGCGAGCGCTACCGAGGCAAGCATCCACACCGCCGCGTCGCGAAGATTCGCGTGCTGCGACGTCCGCACGTGGCCGGCGAGCGAGACCGCGAGGAGCACGAGTCCGACGACCGACGTCACGACCGCGAGGCGCTCTCTGCGGGAGCGCACGCCCGCGAGCGCAGCGAGGACGGCGAGCCCGCCGGCAGCGCAGGCCTGGACGAGCGAGAGCGGCGCCAGCGTCAGCGCCACGACGTACAGGATCCATCCTCCGATCCCGGTCCAGAAGCCGATGAGCCAGCGGCGGTTGCCGAACAGCGCAGCGAGCGAATGCAAGGGCCGGCGCAAAGTCAGCGGCGGTAACGACGCTGCGGCACCATGCTGCACGAAATAGCTCCAGTTGAGCGCGAGGGCCGAGCCCAGTGCGAGCACGAGACCGCCGGCCAGGCGCAAGGTCACGGGCGCTCTCTCCCGCTGAAGGGGAGATAGGCCTCCGCCGCAAGCGCTGCGATTCCCACCCGCGGCAGATCGAGGCGCTTCTCGTACACGACGAAGCGGCGTTGCCACTCCGGGAAGAACTTGCGATTGAACAGCAGCAGGTTGTCGAGCTGGAAATGCCCTTTGAGCCGCAGCAGCGCGTGGCGCTCGAGCCGTTGCAGCTTCGACAGCTCGGCTTCCGGCGCGAGCAGCGCCGCGAAGGGCGCGAAATTCAGCGACACCCGCTCGATGCCCTCGTCGCGCGCCCAATCGATCGCCGCGCAGACGAGCCATTCGTTGAAGCCGTTCGGCGTGTCGCGAAGCCTGGGCATCGACGAGAGGGACAGGGCAGAGCCGGGCCGGCAGAGCGCGAAGTGCAGGAACCCGGCGACCGAGCCGTCGGAGGCGCGGCCGATGACAAATAGCGCATGCTCATCGTCGAGGCGGAAGAGCGTATCGAGCGCCATCACGAAACCTCGCTCCGGTTGGGCCCCGCGCCAGTCCCGGGCAAGTGCCTCGAGGTCGTGGCGTAGCGCGGCGCCGATCGCGCTCGGACGGATGGCCGCCGCGGTGTACCCGCTGCGCTCGAGCCGGTGCACCGACTGCCTGACCTTCCGGATCGGCCGTCCCTCGAGGGAGAACGTCGACGTGTCCACCACTGCCTCGTCCCCGTGATAGAGCGCGTGGAGGCCGTGGCCGCGGTAGAGACCGAGAGCGCCTTCCGAGACGCCCAGGATCGCAACCCGCCAGCCACGCACGTGCGCAAAGCGGAGGAAAGAGCCGACGAGGCCGGGAAAACGCTCGGGCGGTCCGATCGGGTCCCCCGAGACGATTGCGATGCCGCTCACGACCTTGTAGGCGAGGAAGGAAGCTTCCTCTTCGTCGAAGAAGTACGACTTGTCCGCACGGAGGACGAACGGGGCGAGGGTGTCGACGCCCCAGGTCGCGACGAGATCGCGCGTCAGCAGTCGGTGTCTGGCTTCCTGCGCGTGTCGGTAACGCCACGGCGCGAGCCAGGCGAACAGGAGCAGACCCGCAGCGCTGACGGTCAGGAGCAGGACCGACAGGGGGAACCACTCGCCGAACGAGCCGGAAAGGTGACCCGAGCCAGTGGCGTTCGCTCCGACCGCACCGCGCAGCGTCTCGCGCAGTGCGAACGAGAGCGTGAAGGGCTGATCGGCCATGACGCGGTTCAGCCAGAGCGCGCTGAAGGCGTAGCCGAAGATGCTGGTACCGAACAGGAATGCGCGCAGCGCGATTCGAGGGTTCGCCGAGGCATCGCCTTGCGCGTCGAAGTCGGCGCGTCGGGCGAGCAGCGCGACGGCCACGAGTCCGGTTGCGATCGCGCCGTAGCCGAAACGATGCTGGAGATGGAGCGCGACAAGCCAGAGAAGGACGACGACCGAGATCTGCCAGGCGCGGTGCTTCCTGCGCGCAAGGCCGCGCGCCGCCACGAGAAGCATTAACCCGAGCGGCGCGACGAGCGCCTCGGACACGCCGTGGACGTTCTCGGGTGCGAGCGCGGCAATGAGCGCGGACCTGTGGTCGGGCGTGACCGCCTCGATGACGCCCAACGTCCCCGCGGCCGCGACGAACCAGGCCAGGACGAGCGGGCTGCGCGGCCGTTCACTCGTGCGCGCGCGGCCGCCGAGCGCGCCGGCAAGCCCCGCCAGCGTCGCCGGCAAGTAGACGGCTTTCTGGCCGGCGGCCGCATGGAACGCCTGCTGCGCCGGAATCTGCCGGACGATCAGCAGGGACAGGCCGGTCTGCAGGTAGCCCCAGCCGCCGACGCCGAGGGCGAGCATCAATCCTGCGGTCAGCCGTTCGGCGCGCATGATGCGCGCGACCAGTCCGAGCGACAGAGCCGCTGCAGACCAGACTCCGACGAACACGAGCAGCGGCACAGCCGAGCGCCGGGAAAGCTCGTCCAACGGGAGGGCGTCCGTCACCGGCGGTCCCGGCAGCGGCGAACGCGGTTGGATGATGTAGAGCCAACCGCCCGCGGCAACGACGACGCAGAACGAGAGCAGGGATGCCGCCGCGATCCGTCCGGTCCTAAGCATGGCTCAGCCTCCGTGATGCCACCAGATACGACCGCCAGGCCATTCCGCGCCACAGCGCCCAGTTGTGTCCGCCGCGGAGCTCCAGGTACGTGTGTGGGATGCCGGCGGCAGTGAGCTCGCTGGCAAAGGCGCGGTTCTCACGACGGAGCGAGTCGTCCTTGCCCGTGTAGACCCAGAAGTACGTGTGCAAACGGCGCAACATCGACGCTGAAACGCGGAGCCCATCCAGTGGCGTGTTCGGTGCGAGCCCAGCGAGCTGTCGTCCGAAGATCGAGTGGTTGTGCACGGCGACCTCGTATCCCGACCAGCTTTCGACGAGCGAGAACTCCTTCGGGGCATGGAGAGCGATGTTGATGGCGCCGTAACCTCCTTCCGAGAGACCGCCGATCCCTCGGGCTGTGCGCGACGCAATCGTCCGGTAGTTGGCATCGATGGCGCGGACCACGTCACGTGAGACGAATGTGCGCCAGCCCTCGGACGGACCCAGGCCGTTGGCCCATTCCTTGTCGGTGAAGGTCCCTGTCGATCCAAACGGCATCACGAGGATGAGCGGCTGTGCCTGGTGCTCCGCCACGAGCGCGTCCTCGACGACCCCCATCCGCACCGTGAGCAGGAACGCGAGCGGCCGGCCCGGAAAGCCGTGCAGCAGGTAGAGGACGGGGTAGCGCTTGGCCGGGTGGCTCGCGTATCCCGGCGGGAGGTAGACGTAGACCTGCTGACTACGGCCCCCGAGAGCCTGGCTGGCGACACTGATGTGCTCGACGCTCCCTCTCTGAGTCACAAAGGCCGGGTCGTGAGGCGGCGGGAAGCCACGGTAGAGCCAGTAGTTCGTCCCGTAGCGGTCGACGCCGACGAATCCGACCGCGATGAACGTCGCGAGGACGACGACCGCGACCGGCGTGAGCCAGCGCGCCGACATGTTCTCCTTCTACTCGACGCCTGGTTAAGGGCCGGTTAAGCAACGAAGAAGATCGGTACCGTCGATGTGATGCGTGTCCTCGCAGGCAGTCTGGTGGCTCTCGCTCTCGGAGCGCTAGTCGTGACAGGTCGTGCCCACACTCGCAGCGAACAGTCGCTCAAGGTCGAGCGGACGATCTACTCGCCGGCGGTGGCAGGACGCCTCCGGCTCGCCGTCTATCTCCCGGCCGGCTACTCGAGCAGTGTCAGCAGGAGGTATCCCGTCGTCTACTTCCTCCACGGGTTGCCGGCCACGCCGAGCTCGTATCGCGGAGCAGACTTTCTGGCGCGGGCTCTGGCCGCCAGTGGCCGTCGGGCGATCATCGTCGCGCCCCAGGGAGCGCGCGACAACGACTCGGATCCCGAATACCTCGACTGGGGTGCCGGGCGAAACTGGGAGACCGCGGTCACGCGCGATGTCGTGACCTACGTCGACTCACATCTCCGGACGATCAGGGGGCGAAGGGGCCGAGCGATCGTGGGCCTTTCTGCAGGGGGTTACGGCGCGGTCATGCTCGCGCTCCACCATCTCCCTGCCTTCTCGGTGATGGAGTCCTGGAGCGGATACTTCCATCCGACCGACCCGGCCGGAGACCGCGCCCTCGATCTCGGCACCGCACATGCGAACGCGAACGCCAACGCGCACGCCTTCGTCAAGACCCTGAAGCGCGGGTTCGCAAAGAGGCCGACGTTCTTCGCCTTCTACGTCGGTAGCGGCGACGCACGGTTCCGCGAGGAAAACCGCCTATTCCACCGCGAGCTCACTGCGGCCGGTGTGCCGCACCTGTTCCGGATCTATCCGGGTGGGCACGAGCAGAGTGTCTGGTCCGCGCATGCGCAAACCTGGCTCGCGGAAGCAGTCGACCATTTAGCCCACGGCTGACACCGACACGGCCCGGGGTCAGACACTGTGCCGGGAGTGTGACGCCCCGCCCGCGAAGCGTTGTTGTGGTACGGGCTGGCTCCCCAACGGCAGGTGTCGGACACCGTGCCGTAGGTGTGACCGAGACGTCGGGGCTAGGCGATGACGGCTTCACCGGCGATGCGCTCCTCTTCCGCCTGTCGTTCGTCGACGTAGCGTTGCGCGTCGCCGAGCGCGGTGAAGAGGCGGAAGAAGACCGCGATGCAGATCGTGATGATGCCGATCAAGCCGTACACAAGCGCAACGTTGTCGGTGGCGCTGATGACCCAGCCGCCCACGAGCGCGCCAGCGGGGATCGCCGACCATGCGAGCACGCCCGCGATCGAAAGGACCCTCGAGAGCAGCTGGTTCGGGACGATCGCCTGGCGCAAGCTGCCCGTATTGATGTTGAAGAGGATGCCGAGGCCGCTCTGGGCGGCCCAGATCGGGAGCGCGATCCAATACCAGCGCATCCCTGCGAACACCACGATCAGTGCGCCCATCAGCATCAGCGACGTCATTGCGAGCGCGGTGAAACTGAAGCGTTTGCGCAGCCGGCCGGCCAGCAGGCCGGTGACCACGACACCCGCGCTGCCGGCAGCGAACAGCACGCCGATCTGCCGCTGGCTCGCATCCAACCGCTGGTCCGCAAAAAGGACGAGCTCTGCCCAAGTCGTGCCCGTGACGAAGTTGATCAGCGCCATCATCAGCGAGATGTTCCGCAGCACCGGATGCCCGAGGACGTAGCGCAGACCCTCGCGGACGTCGTGCAGGATGGTGGTCGCCTCCTTGACCTCCTCCGTGGCGTTGTTGAAGCTTGCGCGGACGAGCATCAGCGACGACGCCGAGATCGCAAAGGACCCCGCGTCGAAAGCCATCACCCAGACCAGCGGGAAGAAGGAGATCAACGCGCCGGCGAGGAGCGGTCCCGCCACCTGCGCGGCCGAGTACGTGGCCTGGATGCGACCGTTCGCCGTGACGAGGTCGTCGGTCGAGACGAGGCTTGGGATCGCGGCGAACTCGCCCGAGCTGAACGCGATGAAGACGGTCGACTGGATGAACGTGACGCCGTAGATCCACCAGACGGTCAAGTGGCCGAACTGCGCGACGAGCGGAATCGACAGGATCACCAGCGCGTTCAGCCAGTCGAGCCCGATCATCGCCTTCTTGCGGTCGACACGATCCATCCATGCCCCGATGATCAGGCCGAAGAGGAGGTAAGGGAGAAAGGTCGCCGCCGTCGCGATCCCCAGGTTCACCGCGGAGTGCGTGAGCTGATACACGAGGAGCGGCACCGCCCACTGCGTGAACGAGCTGCCGAGGTTCGAGATCGTCTGGCCGACCCAGAACTTCTTGAAGTCGGAGGTCACGAGACTTCCCGCAGGATTTCGAGCAACTGGTCCTGGCGGTGCGAGGAGAGGGCGTGGATCGCCGGGTTCTCCGACATGAATGCGACGAGACGACGCCGCAAGCGGACACCGTCCGCCGTCAGCCGGATGACCCGCACGCGCTTGTCGTGCGCTGCGGGGCGGCTCAGCAGTAGCCCTCGCTCCGTGAGCTGGTCGACGACGCCGCCGAGATTCGACGGATCGACGCCGCAGCGTGCGGCCCGGAAGTGACTTTGTCTAGCCCCCGCGCTGCTGGCGCCACTGGTGTAGTACCTTCGACTTGCTGGCCGCCTTCGGCGGCTGCGGCGTGGGTGGTGGATCGTGCTCTTCGAGCCACCGTGCCGCAGCGTCGTCCGGCTCGATACCGACGGCGCGTTCGCGCTCGCCCAGTTTCTTCGCGCCCTTGCCCGTCAGCGGTCGTTTCCGGCTCTCGTCCTCAGAGTAACTACCGCGAAACGACGTCAGCGGTTAGGTGCGGACCGTGGGCGATTCACGAAGACGTTGTCGAGTGCGGAGCGCAGCCCCACAGCCAGAGCGCCCATGAGCACGGCAGCCTCGCCGAGGCTCGAGATCTCGACCCGCGGCGGATAGGGGATCCACGCGGCGAGGAGGCGGCGTACAGGCGTAAGCAGCAGGTCGCCGTTCGCGCCGAGCCCGCCGCCGAGGACCACGAGCGCGGGGTCCGCGACCGCGGCGATGGGAGCTATGTGCGCGGCGATGCGTCGAGCCACCTCCTCGACGACCGTGCGTGCGAGCGAGTCGCCGCGCCGCGCCGCCGCGAAGATGGCCCTGGCGTCGTAGGGAGGCGCGAGCGACGTCCCGGCCGAGCCTGCCGGTGCGATCCGCGCCGACAACGCTGCGACTCCGTCCGCTGAAGGGTCGACGTCCTCGGACACTCCGGCGAGCGCCCAGTCCACCTCGCCGGCGGCACCGTGATTGCCGCGATGCAACTCGCCGCCGAGCACGAGCCCCATGCCCATGCCGGTGCCGACGGAAAGGAACGCAAAGTCGTCGACGCCGCGGGCGACGCCGGCCCAGCGTTCACCGACCGCCGCGAGATTGACGTCGTTCTCGAGCGTGGCGTCGGCTCCGAGCAGGTCGGCCACCTCGCGGCCAAAGGCACGGCCCTCGAGACCGGGAATGTTCGGGGTGGTCAGGTGGAGTGTCGCCTCGTCCGCCTCGATGACTCCCGGCACCCCGAGGACGACGCCGTCGATCCGGTCGACCGGCAGCGCAGCGGCTGCAATCAGCGATTCGCGCAGCGCTGCGATTGCCCGCAGGGCCCCGTCGGCGTCGGCGCCGCGGAGCTCGACGTCCTGGCGCGCGCGCACCTCGCCGGCGAGGTCGCAGACAGCGCCGCGCAGAAAGCGCGCGCCGAGGTCGAGCCCGAGGACGTAGGCGGCTTCCGGCACGGGCTCGAAGAACACCGCCCCGTAGCTCGGGCCGCCGGGGGCGGTGGCGGCCTCGCGCACGAGCCCGTCGCCGACCAACGACTGCAGCGCCAGAGACACCGTGGGCTTCGAGATGCCGGCCCGGCGCGAGATCTCGGCGCGCGAGATCGGGGCTCCCGAACGGATCGCCTCCAGCACGGTCCGCTCGTTGAGGTGCTTGAGGAGCGGCGGAGTGGCTCGGGCAGCTGGAGGGACGGTTTTCGCCATATCGTCAAGAAAGTTAACTCTGCTGCCCTAGCTCTCGTCAAGCTTGACTCCATTTGGTCTCAGTCGTAGAGTCCTCGTTCGGAACCTTTACGAGATCCAGATCACCGTCGCACTCGGCGGCGGGGACTGGAGGAGGACATCGGGGTCGACGACAATCACCCCAAGGGAGGCAAGGGTATGAGACGCGTGGGGATTGGGTTGCTCGTGGCGCTCGTGCTCGGCGCGGCGCTCGTGGCGGCAACCGCGAGGAGCTCGGCCACAGCCGGCACGTCCGGCGCGAAGGTCGACAACATCACGATCTGGGTGGGCTGGAGCGCTGCGGAGCTCAAGGCCTTCAAGGGCGTGGTGGCGGAGTACGACAGCAAGCACTCCGACGTCACGGTGAAGGTCGTCGGCGGCATCAACGACGACAAGATCACCGCGGCAATCCGCAGCGGCAAAGTGCCGGACGTCGTCAGCTCGTTTACGTCGGCAAATGTGGGGAGTTACTGCAACTCGGGAGCTTGGATCGATCTGAAACCGTTCCTGTCGAAGGACAAGATCGACGTCGGCATGTTCCCGAAGACGTCGCAGTACTACACGCAGTACAAGGGCAAGCGCTGCGCGCTGCCGCTCCTCGCAGACGTCTACGGCTTCTACTACAACAAGAAGATGTTCAAGGCGGCCGGGCTCACGAGCCCGCCGAAGACGATGTCACAGCTGACCGCATACACGAAGAAGCTCACGAAGAAGAACTCCGACGGCTCGATCAAGGTCGCCGGGTACAACCCGTTCCTCGGCTTCTACGCCGGCAACGCTCCGGATCTGAGTGCATACGCCCCGCTCTTCGGCGCCAAGTACGTCGACGGGAGTGGCAAGTCAGTGATCTCGAAGGACCCGGCCTGGTCGAAGATGCTCACGTGGCAGAAGAGCCTCGTCGACTGGTATGGCTACAAGAAGCTCCAGAAGTTCAATGCCGGCGCTGCGGACGAGTTCTCGGCGTCGCATGCGTTCGAGATCGGCAAGCTCGCGATGATGATCGACGGCGAGTGGCGCGTGGCGTTCATCGGACGTGAGCATCCGAGCCTCGACTACGGCACGGCGCCGGCTCCGGTCGACGACGCTCATCCTGAGCTCTACGGCGCGGGGTATGTCAACGGCACGATCATCGGCATCCCCAAAGGTGTGAAGCACAAGGATCAGGCGTGGGCGCTCGTCAAGTACCTGACGACCGACAGTCACGCACTGGCGATCTTCTCCAACGGCGTGCGCAACGTCCCGACGACGAAGGCTTCGCTGACGTCGCCCGACATCAAGCCGGACGCGCACTTCAAGACGTTCCTGAAGATCTTCGCGAACCCCAAATCGACGACGACCCCGATCACCGCGGCCGGCAACGCGTATGGCTCGCTGATCCAGGCGTTCGCAGTCAAGTGGCAGGCCGGGCACGCCGGCGATCTCGCGAAGGGGCTGCAGAAGCTCGACAAGCAGATCGACGCACAGCTGAAGCAGGCGCAGGCGGGCGGAGTGCCGTAATGGCGAGTTCCGCGGCGGCGGCTGCTCAGCCGTTGGACAGGACCCGGGCGAGGCGGAGGGCGGCTTGGCGCCGCCGCCGCCTCGTCCTGCTGCTGATGGCGCCCTGGCTGATCGGCTTCTCGGCCTTCTTCGGCTATCCGCTCGTGATGAGCGTGTACCTGTCGTTCACGCACTACGACTTGCTGTCGTCGCCGAAGTGGATCGGCACCGCCAACTACCGGTATCTCTTCACCCAGGATCCTCAAGTGGGAGAGGCGGTGAAGAACACCCTCTGGATCATCGCCGTCATGGTTCCACTCCAAGTGGTGTTCGCGTTCGGCGTCGCATTGATGCTTGCGCGGGCGCGGCGCGGGGTGGGCTTCTTCCGGACGATCTTCTATCTGCCGGCACTGGCGCCACCGGTAGCGGCGACTCTTGCGTTCGTCTACATCCTCAACCCGGCGACAGGGCCGGTGAACGTTCTGCTCAAGCATCTCGGCATCGACGGCCCGCTCTGGTTCCAGTCGCCCAGTTGGTCGAAGCCATCCCTTGTCTTGCTCGGGCTCTGGGGCGTCGGCAACATCATGATCATCTTTCTCGCGGCCATCCTCGACGTTCCGAGGCATCTGTACGAGTCTGCCGAGCTGGATGGAGCTGGGCCACTCCAGCGCCTGCGTTGGGTGACGTTGCCGACGATCAGCCCGGTGATCCTCTTCTCGGTCGTGATCGGCGTCATCGCCGGGCTGCAGTACTTCACGCAGGCCTACGTCGCGGCCAACGTCGCGTCGGGACAGGCCTCGCAGGCCGGTGACCAAACGGTCAACAACCTCGGGTATCCCGAAGCTTCGACCCTCTTCTACCCCGTGGAGCTCTACCAACACGGGTTCCGCTACTTCAACATGGGTTATGCGTCGGCGATGTCGGTGCTGTTGCTCGTCGTCGCGTTCACGATCACCGTTCTCATCATCCGCAACTCTCGCCGCTGGGTGCATTACGTGGGAGCAGCCAAGTGAGCACCGCGAGCGTTCCGGTCCCCACTGCGTTGACGAGGCGGAAGCCGCCGGCGAGCGTCCGGCGGCGGCGTTTCCTCATGGCCGTCGCGAATCACTCCATGCTGATCGTGGCGGCGGTCGTCTTCCTAGCTCCGTTCGGGTTCATCGCACTCACGGCACTGATGACGAACGGCCAGGCGCTCTCCTCGCATCTCTGGCCGAACCCGTTTCGGTGGCAGAACTTCGTCGACGTGTTCCACCAGGCGCCGATCTTCCGCTGGGCCCTGAACACGATGATCTATGCCTGTCTCGCCACGCTCGGCGTGGTCGTCTCGAGCATCCCGGTGGCGTATGCACTCTCGCGGATCCGCTGGCGCGGCCGCAATCTCGCCTTCGGGCTCGTGTTGATCGCGTTGATGCTGCCACCGGTCGTCTCCGTCGTTCCCCTCTATGTCATGTGGGCGAAGCTGGGTCTCGTCGGCGGCCTGGGCCCGCTGATCATCCCGAACTGGTTCGGCGATGCGTTCTCGATCTTCCTGTTGCGCCAGTTCTTCATGACGATTCCCGAGGAGTACCTCGACGCCGCCCGTGTCGACGGCTGCGGAGAGTTGCGCATTCTCGCCACCGTCGTCCTGAGGCTCGCGAAGCCGGCGATCGCGGCCGTCGCGCTCTTCTCGTTTCTCTACACCTTCAACGACTTCTTCCTCCCGCTCCTCTATACGCGCGAGAACCCGAGCCGCTGGGTGCTCCAGATCGGGCTCTCCGAGTTCCGCTCCCTGCACCAGGTGCAATGGAACCTCACGATGGCGGCGACTCTGCTGGTCATGGCCCCGGTGATCATCGTGTTCTTCCTCGCCCAGAAGGCGTTCGTCGAAGGCGTGACGCTCACAGGGGTGAAGGGCTAGTGCCCCTCCCGGCAATACAAACCGGTCGTACCGGCAGAGCCGGCACGACCTCCTATGGTTGGCATCGCAAGCGATGCCTTGGTGCCGGCTCCTGGCCTGCGATCACGCGGCGCCAGGATCCACCCTCGTCCTTACCAAGGCTTGTCCAGCCTTGGCTGGGGACGAGTGCGGCCCCTGGCTTGGTGCTCGCGACCACCCAGAAGCTCGGCGGCATCACCGGGAGGGGCACTTGAAAATCGCAGTCATCGGCGGGGGCTCGACGTACACGCCGGAGCTCGTGTCGGGGCTATCGCGCGAGCGAGATCGCATCGACGTGAGCGAGCTCGTGCTACAGGACATCGACCCCGAACGGCGCGAGGTCGTGGGCGGGCTAGCGCAGCGGATGCTCGACCGCCAGGGCTACCAGGGTTGGCTGGAGATCACCGACGATCTCGACCGTGCAGTCGAGGGCGCCGACTTCGTGCTGATCCAGATCCGCGTCGGTGGTCAGCAAGCTCGCCTCTCGGACGAGACCGTGCCGCTCGCCTGCGGCTGTATCGGGCAGGAGACGACCGGGGCCGGCGGGCTCGGTAAAGCTCTGCGCACCGTTCCCGTCGTGCTCGGCATCGCCGATCGTGTGCGCGAGCGGGCGGCCGATGGGTCCTGGATCGTCGACTTCACCAATCCGGTCGGGATCGTCACACGGTCCCTCCTCGATCACGGGCACCGGGCCATCGGTCTCTGCAACGTCGCGATCGGCTTTCAGCGCAGCTTCGCGCGGATACTCGGCGTCGAGCCGGCGCGCGTGCAGGTCGATCAGGTCGGGCTCAATCATCTGTCGTGGGTCCGCCAGGTGCGGCTCGACGGCGAGGACGTGATCGCGGATCTCATGTCCGCCCACGGCGACGAGATCGCACAGCAGAGCGGGCTGGCGCGACGACTGCTCGACGAGCTCGGCGTCATTCCCTCCTACTACCTCCACTACTTCTACTCCCACGACGCCGTGCTCGCCCAACAGCTCGACGGCATGCCCCGCGCGACGACCGTCGCCGAGATCGAGCGCGAGCTGCTCGATCTCTACCGCGATCCGAAGCTCGTCGAGAAGCCGCCTCTCCTCGAACAACGTGGGGGCGCGTTCTACAGCGAGGCTGCGATCGGGCTCGTGGGTGCGCTTGCTGCGGACACCGGGGAACCTCACGTCGTCGACGTCCGCAACAACGGGACCGTCGAGGGCCTCGCGGCCGACGACGTGATCGAAGTGCTGGCCGAAGTCGGTTCAGGCGGCGCGAAGCCGCTGCCACAGCCACCGGTCGCGCCAGAGCTGCTGGGGCTGATGCAACATGTGAGCGCCTACGAGCGGCTTGCCGCGCAGGCGGCAGTCAGCGGCGATCCGGCCGTCGCGCGCAAGGCATTGCTGACTCATCCGCTGATCGGCCAGCATCCACTCTCCGAGGACCTTGTCGACCGGTTGCTCGAGGCCGACGCCGCGCACCTGCCGCAGTTCCACGCGGAGATCGGAAAGTGAGCCCCGGCGTTCTCGCCGTCGACGGCGGCAATTCCAAGACCGACGTCGCGCTCGTCAACGCCGACGGCTCCGTGCTCGCGCTCGTTCGAGGCCGGCTGAGCTCGCCTCAGCACCTCGGAGTCGACGGAGCCCTCGCGGTGGTAGAGGGGCTCATGGCAGAGGCGCTGCGCGACGCGCAGCTCGGCGACCACACCGGTCGAGTTGCGGAGGTCGCGACCCTGTTGATGGCCGGCGTCGATTTTCCCGCGGAAGAAGACGCGGTGCGCATCGCCGTCGAGCAGCGCGGCTGGGCACAGAGCGTTCACGTCGGCAACGACACGTTCGCGGTCCTTCGTGCGGGCACGGAACGCGGGTGGGGCGTCGCGGTCACGTGCGGAGCCGGAATCAACTGCGTCGGTGTTGCGCCGGACGGGCGTCATGCACGCTTTCCCGCGCTGGGCGCGATCACCGGAGACTGGGGTGGTGGCTACGACCTGGGCTTGGCAGCAGTCTCCGCCGCGGCGCGGAGCGAAGACGGGCGCGGCCCGCGAACGAGCCTCGAGGGAGCCGTTCCGGCGCACTTCGGCGTGGCCACGCCGAGCGAGCTCGCCGAAGAGATTCACGCGGGCCGCATCGACCAACGCCGTGTCACCGAGCTCGCGCCGCTGGTGCTGACGCAAGCGGCGGACGATGCGGTCGCGGCCGAGATCGTCCAACACCTCGCCACCGAGGTGGTCGCGCTCGCCCGCGTAGCGTTGACCCGGTTGGATCTCACGCGCGAGCCGGTGGAAGTTCTGCTCGGCGGCGGTGTCTTGCAGGACGTCGACGGCAATCTGCTCGCGGCGATCGATTCCGGCTTGCGCGAGGCCGCCCCGAACGTCACCGTGAGGCCGACCGCGTCGGCAGCAATCGTGGGCGCTGCTCTCCTCGGGCTCGACGAGCTCGAGGCAGGCCCTGAGGCCCAGGCTCGGCTGCGCCGAGAGCTCGGGGCGGCGTTTTCCCGGCTGGAAGGAGTGGCGACCGTTGGCTGAGGTGCGCTACGTCCAGGCAACCAGGCTCTACCCGGGAACGGATGCGCCTGCGGTCGATGCCCTCGACCTGGACGTCCACGACGGGGAGTTCATGGTCCTCGTAGGTCCGTCGGGGTCCGGCAAGACGACGGCGCTCCGCATGCTTGCCGGTCTGGAAGAGGTCGATTCAGGCGCCGTCTACATCGGCGATCGCGACGTCAGCGACGCTCCGCCGAAGGAGCGCGACGTCTCCATGGTTTTTCAGAACTACGCGCTCTACCCGTATCTCACGGTCGCTGCGAACATCGGGTTCCCGCTGCGAATCGCAAAGGTGAAGAAGGCAGAGCGCGACAAGCGAGTCAAGGAGGTCGCGACGCTCCTTGGCCTGTCGGAGTACCTCGAGCGGAAGCCGGGCCAGCTTTCGGGAGGTCAGCGGCAAAGAGTCGCCATGGGCCGGGCAATCGTGCGCGTTCCCAGCGTCTTCCTGATGGACGAGCCGCTGTCGAACCTCGACGCGAAGCTGCGAGTACAGATGCGGGCAGACATCGCAGCGCTTCAGGCCGACTTCGGCATAACCACCGTGTACGTGACCCACGACCAGGCGGAGGCGATGACGCTCGGGCACCGGGTCGCGGTTCTCCATGAGGGGCACCTGCAGCAGTGCGGACCGCCGAGGGAGCTTTACGAGCGGCCGGCGAACGTGTTCGTCGCCGGGTTCATCGGGTCGCCTGCGATGAATCTCTGCACCGTGCCGGTGTCGAACGGCGCCGCGTCCTTCGGCGGTGTGGACATGCCGCTGCCGCAGAGCGTGGTCGCCAACGGGAGAACGAGCCTCGTGATCGGTGTCCGGCCCGAGTCGCTGGAGGTCGCAGAAGAGGGAATTCCGGCGAAAGTCGATGTCGTGGAAGACGTCGGAGCCGACGCGTTCGTTTTCTGCAGCACAGAGCTGGGTGGGGAGACGACGAAGCTCGTGGCGCGCTCCGAGGCGCGCAAGGCGCCGAGGCAGGGAGATCGCGTCACGCTCAGGCCGCGGGCCGACGAAGCGCTCCTTTTCGATCCGGCGAGCGGCGAGCGGCTGGAACTCTGATGCCCCCGGCCGCTGGTCCGCGCAATCCGGGCGAGCTGTTCCTCGCGGAGATCCGGGAGCAGCCTGCAGCGCTCCTGCGGCTGCTCGATCACAAGCCCGACTTCGACGCGGTCACCAAGGTGATGAGAGAGCGGCGGCCCTCGGTCGTCCGGCTGGTCGGTCACGGCTCATCCGACGCGGCAGCGTCGTTCGGCGTGTACACGTTCGGACTGCTGCCGGGATGGACCGCGATGCGCGACTCGATCTCGCTCACCGTGTACTACGACGCGAAGATCGATCTCTCCGACTCGGTTGTGATCGGCCTCTCGCAGTCGGGTGAAACGCCCGACGTCGTGGAGTACGTGAAGCGGGCGCGCGGCCGCGGGGCGTTCACGATCGGGATCACGAACGGAACCGACTCGAGCCTTGCCTTGGCCGCCGATGCCACCCTCGGTCTCGCGGCCGGCCCCGAGCGCGCGGTGGCAGCGTCGAAGACGTTCCTCAACACGCTGGCGGCCCTGGTATGGGTGGCGGGAGGAGCGGCGGGGCGAGGAGACGAGATCGCCGAGGGACTGCGCCGCGTCTCGAATCAGCTTTCGGAGACGCTCGAGTCGCTCGAGCAGGCGGTCTCGAACGTCGCGATGGCGTTTGCGTATGTCGGTCGGATGTACGTGATCGGGAGGGGAATCGAGTTCGGAACGGCGCGTGAGGTCGCACTGAAACTGACCGAGACGTGCCGCGTCGCCGCGGAGCCCCTCACGGCGACCGATCTGGCGCACGGGCCGATCGCGGCGCTCGACTCGATGTTCCCGGTCTGGACGATCGCATCTCGAGACGAAAGCCTGCCCGCCGTCGTCGAGGCGGCCGCCCGCGTGATCGAAGCGGGAGCGACCGTCGTCGC
>WNGJ01000189.1_pt1 | contig 51300 bp, 53 predicted proteins | sample 5400611 | NCBI WGS metagenome assembly WNGJ01 (sample SAMN13153375, study PRJNA577476) | soil metagenome | isolation source: 40 cm soil or saprolite under Garry oak tree replicate 1 | place: USA:California | collected 2016-06-15 | reverse complement strand
CTCGAGGCGTACGACCGCGCCCTCGCCCTCAAGCCCGACCACGAACTCGCACTGAAGTGGCGGACGACGTGCGTCCGTCACGTGGAGCGGGAGGCGGACGGGTGACGGTCCCCCCCGCCGCCGAGGAGCGCTTCCTCCCCAGCGTCGACTCGCTGGAGGCGGCGATGCGAGCGGCGCGCCGGGCGGCGGATCAGGGCGACGTCGACGGCGCCTTACGTCAGCTGGGGATCGCCCTCCGCCTGAAACCGGAGTACGATGCGGCCTGGCTTCTGCGCGGGCACGTGCTTCGGCGGACGAACGACCTGGAAGGGGCGCTGGAATCGTTCGCCCAGGCGCTGAAGATGAACGGAGAATCCGAGGAGTCCTGGATGGGCCTCGCCTCGACGCTCCACGGGCTCGGACGCCTCCCCGAGGAGGTCGAAGCGTACGATCGGATCGTCACGATCCACCCCCGCTCGACCGAGGCTTGGATCGACAAGGGCGCGGTGCTCCATGAACTCGGAGACTTCGCGGGCGCCATCGATTGCTACGACAGGGTCCTCGCTTGGCGTCCGGAGCACGTGGCCGCATGGAACAACAAGGGTGCGGCGCTGCTCCGCCTCGGCGACGAAGCAGCGGCTACGCGATGCATCGACGAGGCGCTCCAGCTGGATCCCGATTTCTTCGACGCGGTCGCGAACCGCGTCCTCCTGTGCCAGAAACAGGGCCGGCACGGCGAGACCGTCCTCTGGGTCGACCGCGCCCTGCGGATCCGGGACGCCCCGTGGCTGTGGTACGTCAAGGGCCTCGCGCACCTGGGTCTCTCGGAATCGACCTTGGCGATGAAGGCGTTCGAGCGGACGCTCGCCTCGGATCCTGCCGTCAAGGAGGCGCGCGAGGGACTTCGGAAGGCGAAGGCACTTCGGGAGAAGGTGGACTTCTACCGCGGCGCCTACGAATGCTTTGGGACGCACCTCCCCGGGGATCCGGGGTGTGCGGAATGCGAGATCTCCAAGCGGTGCCGAGAGGTGACGCCGTGAGCCTGCCCTCCCTCGCGGAGGTGGAGCACGCCGACTGGCCCTCGCTCCAGCGGATGTGCGGGACGCTCGGACTGAATCCGAAAGGTCGCAGCGCCGTCGTTCGGACGCGGGTCCTCGATCACGTCCGTCGCAGGAGCCGTCCGGAAGGCTGGCGGGCGGGACCCGCGCAACTCGCTCCCCTGCTCACCCGACTCGGATTCCCCGATCTCGCGGCGCGGTTGTGGGAGTCCACCATCCAATTGGACGCGCCCGCTCCGTGGGTCGGGCTCGGCGAGGCGGACCTCGCGCGGGGGCGGTTCACCGAAGCCTCCAAGGCGTTCGGACGAGCCGCTCAAATGGGCGATCCGTCCGCGGACCTGCATCGGGCCGAAGCGCTCGCCATCAACGGCGACTTCGAAGGCGCGGCGCGCCTGTGCGACGCATACCTGGCCTCCCGACCGGGGGACGTGCGCGCGCTCGCGACGAAGGCCGGATTCCTGGCTCGCGCCGGTTTCGTGGATGAAGCGACCCGCGTGCTCCTCACGGCGATGGAAGCTCACCCGGAGATCCCGAGCCTTGCCCGCGCGTGGGGCATCGCGCTCCTCCGGGCTGGCCATCCGGAGGATGCGGCGAACGCGTTCCAGGAAGCCGTTCGGCGGGATGCACGGGACGCGAGCGCATGGATGAATCGAGGCGCTGGGTTGCTCTTAGCGGGTCGAACACGCGAGGCCATCGGCGTGCTCCGGGAATTCCTCGAACTCGATCCCAGGCGGGCGGAAGCGCTGAACAACCTCGGCGTCGCGTTCGTGCACTCGGGCCGGGTGGGGTCCGGGGTCACGACCCTCGAGCGGGCCGCAAAGCAGGTCGAGCTACCTCGGATTGTGTTGAACCTGGGGCAGGCGCACGAGGAGGCGCGCCAGACCGCCGACGCGAAGCGCGCCTATGCCCAGGTGCTGCGGATGCGCCCGGAAGACGCGGAGGCGCTCGCGGGACGAAAGCGTCTCGCCGCGGGGACGGCGAAGAATCCCCTCGCGACCGGGCCGTCGCCGGAGACCCAAACCGGACCGGGGACGTCACCGAAGGCACGTCGGACTCCCGCCAAGAAATCGCGCAAACGACGCGCGACATAAGAGCGCCCGTTTGCCGCGTCGCGGAAGCCTCATTACAACGCCTCCCTTCGCCGGAGCGATGGCGATTCGTCCGACGCCATGGGACGGCGTCTACACGGAGGGAGTGTGGCTCCTCACGCGCAATCTCGTCCCAGGCGTCTCCGTGTACGGCGAGAGCCTCCCCGTGGAGGCCGCCGTCGAGTACCGACGCTGGGATGCGAACCGGAGCAAGCTTGCAGCGTACCTGAAGAGCGGCGGGCGTCAGTGGCCGTTCCGAGAGGAAGCTTCTGTCTTGTACCTCGGCGCTGGGAGCGGTACCACCGTGAGCCACATCTCGGACGTCTGTGCCCGCGGACTCATCACGGCCGTCGAGGTGTCGTCTCGTTCGTTCCGGAACCTGCTGACCCTGGCGGAGCGCCGCGCAAATCTCGTGCCCGTCCTCGGCGACGCGTCGAAGCCGCAAACGTATGCGGGAAGGGTCGGGACCGTCGACGTCGTGTACCAAGACGTTGCCCAGCGCGATCAGGACTCGATCTTCCTCAAGAACCTGGGGATGCTGAAGCGCGGGGGCACCGGTTTCCTGATCGTGAAGGCCCGCTCCGCCGACGTGACCGCCCCGCCGACTCGGGTGTTCGCGGCGGCGAAGCAGGCGCTGATGTCGTCGGGCTTCTCGGTGGTGGACGTCCGCTCTCTTGCGCGGTTCCAGACGGACCATGCCGCGGTCGTCGTGACGAAGCCATAGCATCATCACCTCGAAGGGACTTCATGCCGCGAATGGCACCGTCTTCGCGCGCTTCGTACGGCCGTTTCGCCCGTTACTACGATCGGATCTACGATGGCATCGTGGACTACGAGGGTGACGTCGATTTCCTGGAGAGGGTGTTCCGGCGTTTCCGACGGAGACCGCGGACAATCCTGGACCTCGGGTGCGGGACGGGCAATCACGATCTCCCGCTCGCGCGACGCGGGTACGAGGTGACGGGCGTCGATCGGTCCTCGGCGATGCTCGTTCGTGCGCGTGAGAAGTCGGTCGCCGCGGGGATCCAGGTCCGATTCGTGCGAAGCGACATGCGCTCGTTCGACCTAGGAAAGACCTTCGACGCGGCCGTGTGCATGTTCGGCGCGTTCGGGTATCTCCTGACGCCGCGGGACATTGAGCGATGCTTGCGCTCCGTGCGGCGGCATCTATCATCCGCAGGCCTATTCGTCTTCGAGTTTTGGCAAGCGTCCGCCGCGCGACCCTCCCCGTACCCGTCTTGGACGCACAAGCGGGACCCCGCCCTGGAGATCGTCCGGCTGGAGGTGAGCCGGTTCGATCCGCGCACGGGGCGGCTCCCCATCGAGTTCCGCTTTTTCGTGTTGCGCCACGGCCGGGTCCTCGATCGGTTCGACGAAGTCCACGTCGTCCAGACGCACGATCGCGACGAAATGCGGACCCTCCTCCGCCGATCCGGCTTCGATCTGGCGGGAGCGTTCGCGGCGACGAACGCGAGGAAGGGATTCGAGCCCGCGACGGACGAAACGTTCCGCGCGATGGCGGTCGCGCGACCGCGGGCTCAATCTTAAATACGTGCCCGCGGTATGCGACGGCCTCCGAGGAAACCGATGGCCCGCCTCCATGCGCACCGCAAAGGCAAGAGCGGTTCGACCCGCCCGTTTCTCAAGGCGAATCCCGAATGGGTGGGGATGGAAAAGGCCGAAGTGGAGGAGACGATCCTGCGCCTGCACCAGGAAGGCTTGTCCGCCGCGATGATCGGCGTGCGGCTGCGCGACGCGCACGGCGTCCCAAGCGTCCGCCTCGCCACAGGACGAAGCGTCCAGGAAATCTTGCGGTCGAAGGGCGCGAAGTTCGCGCTGCCTCAGGATCTCGCGAGCCTGATCAAGCGCGCCGGGAGCTTGCAGACCCACCTGAAAGGTCACGGCAAGGACCTGAGCAATAAGCGCGGACTGCAGCTCATCGAGTCGAAGATCCGACGGCTGTCCCGCTACTACAAGGATCGCGGGGTTCTGCCGTCGGATTGGGATTACTCCCTCAAGTTGGCGGAACTTCAAGTGAAGTAGGTGACCGATGGCGAAGCGCCTGGACGACCTGGCGCCCCAAGGTCTTCTCGATCGCGCGCGGAAGGCTGTCGACCTCGTCGATGCGGCCTCGCGCGTCCGCGTGTTCTGCCACTACGACCCGGACGGCACGACCTCTGCGTCGATCCTCGCGCGGGCCCTGATGCGTCGTGGGAAACGAATCCACGCGTCGATGGCACACGCCCTCGACCGCGCGTCCGCGGACCGCCTCCAGGCTGAATCGAACGAGCTCCTCGTCGTGAGCGACATGGGCTCGGCCCAACTCGACCTCTTGGAGCACCTGCCCTATCCCGTCGTGGTGCTGGACCATCACAAGCCGGTCCGCGACTCCGACACGGTCGTGCACGTGAACCCGCATCTGGACGGCGTCGACGGCGCCCGGGAGATGTGCGGTGCGACCACGACGTGGCTCTTCACCCTCGTCCTCGATGAGAGGAATTGGGACCTCGCCGGCATCGCGATGGCCGGGGCGATCGGGGACATGCAGGCAGCCGGAGGGTTCGTCGGGGTGAACGGCGCGCTCTTCGCCGAGGCCGCGGACCGCAAGATCGTCGTGCCCGAGCGTCGGCTGTCCCTCCGGGACCTGCCGCTCGCGAAGGCGATCGCCCAATCGATCCGTCCATATTTCCGCGGGCTATCGGGACGTCCCGATGCATCTGCCGCTCTGCTGAAGAAGGCCGGCTTTGATCCCGACATGAGCCTCCGTCAGCTCGAACCCGCGGCGCGGCGGAAGTTGACGTCGGTGCTCGCCGCACACCTCGTGGAGCAGGGAGCCGCCGCCGAGGCGCTCGACGCGATCGTCGAGGACCGCTACTGGATCGAGCCGGATCAGATCTACGCCCAAGACCTCGAGGCCTACGTGAACAGCTGCGACCGGCTCGGCCAGGAAGGACTCGGGATGGCGGTGTGCCTCGGAGATCGGGAGGCGCTGGCGAAGGCCGAGGGGCTCCTCGACCAGTACATGTCCAGGATGCTCGGATACCTGACCCGCCTCGAGCGCGAAGGGCTCTACGCGAAGAAGCACATCCAGCTCTTCTACTGCGACGATGGGAGCCTCTCCGGATCCGTCGCGGGGACGGGGATGCAGTTCTTCTTCGACCAGACCCGACCGGTCCTCGCCCTCTCCGTGTTGGACGGCCAGACGAAGGTGTCCGCCCGCGCCACGCGGGGGCAGATCATGTCGGGCATCGATCTCGCCGTCGCACTCCGAGAGGCCGCCGCATCGGTCGGCGGGAACGGCGGGGGGCACAACATCGCTTCGGGCGCGACGATCCCGAAAGGCAAGGAAGACAAGTTCATCGGGACGGTCGACGAAATCGTCGGGCGTCAGATCGGGTCAGGCAGCGCGTCTCAATAGTTGTCAAGGAGCCGGCTGACCTCGCGTGCCTCGAGATCCGTCTTGAGGCCGGGCGACTCCAGCACCTTCACGTTGCGCTCGAGCAGCGCGAGCTCCTTCTCCTCCAGCGTATCCGGGCTCACCGGGAGGATGATGACGGCGCGGTGCTGCATGACGAACTCGTTGACATGCTCGACGAACATCAGTGTCTGCAGGAACCCGTTGTTGATGATCAGGTATTCCAGGCCATCGAGGAGCACGGCGCCCTCGCCGTTGTTGTCCTCGATGAATTTCTGGATCACCTTCGCGAGCGTGCCGATTGCGGTCGGGTTGTGGAAGTCCTCACCCGGCGTGTGACTGAGCCAGATGATCCGGACGTCGGAGAGGCCGCGCTCGCGCCGCACACGCTCCGGATACTGGCGGGTGATGCACAGGCCCGGGGTCCGCTGTCCGAGCAGGAGGTCGAACAGGCGGAAGCTCAGCTCGGGCTTCTTTTCTTTGACGAGGTAGCAAGAGCCTCTCTCGAGTTCCATGGGCATGCCCGAGCGAAGCGACTCAGCCACCGGGCCCATGCCGCCGTCCTGAGGTTGCACCCATCCCATCGGCTTCTCCATAGGCCTTATCGACTCTTCAAGCTTCGTTCCAGATTATCAGCGAGGACTTTCGCCGGGATCTCCGGGAGGGAGATGAGCGTGGTCTTCCCGACGACGCCTTCGCCGCTCAGCTTCGTGTCGATCAGCCCGAGGGCGTCCAAGTCTCGAACATACTTCCAGAACTGCGTGTGGGCCCTCGGCTTCTGGTCGTACTCCTCGCACACGACCGTGTACGCCTCCTCCGCGTCGCCCATTGTGATGTACGCCTTCTTGCGGCTCTTCCGCGCGATTGCGAGGAGGACGAGTTTCTTCGGGACATCGAGGAGGCCCAACCGCTCTTGGACATCCGTCGGATGGACGTGGGCCTTCGCACCTCGGACGTTTTCGGGCACGATTTCCTCGGCGCTCTCCTCGTCCGCGAGCATGCCCGCCTTCTCGAGGAGTTCGATCGCATACCGCGCGTCGCCGAACTCGGATGCGATGTCCGCGATCAGGTCGATGAGGTCCTGGTCCACGGTCCCCGGGTGCAAGGCGAGCTGCACGCGACCGATCACGATGTCCCGCAGCTCCCCGCGATCGTACCGCGGGAAATCGACCACGTTCGATCGGCGGAAGGTGCTCAAGGCCGCCGCATCCATGTAATCGAGTGCGTTGGGTCGCTGGGAGATGAGGATCATCGAGATGTTGCCCTTCGCGGCCGTGCTCTCCTCCGCGATTCGAGCGAACGAGTAGATGAGGTCCGCCCCGCTCTTCTTCAGGAGTGCGTCGACCTCGTCGAGGATGACGACGAAATGGAGTCGGTGCTTCTCGAGGTGCCGCCGAAGCGTCTCCATCTTCTCGGCGAGGGAGAACCCCCGCTCCGGGAAGTGGGCGTCGAAGTGCTGGAGCAGCTTGAGGAGGACGGCGTCGTCCCCCATCCGCTGCCGGCAGTTCACGATGTCCCAGTCGACGGCGCGATCCGATTCCGAGGCGAATTTCTTGAAGTCGAGGCAGAATCGCTTCGCCGTGTGCGTCTTGCCGGTGCCGACGGGACCGTAGAGGAATGCGTTGCTCGAGGCTCCCGCCTCGACGATCGGACGGAGGAGACTGAACATCCGCTGGGTCTGTTTCTCCCGATGGACCATCTTGTCGGGCAGGTAGTCGAACGACAGTTTGCCTTGGTCCTTGAAGACGGAAGGCCCGGAGCGGAACGACACGACCGCACGAACGCGGCGGACGCGCATAACCTTTGCCTCCGGCATCCGAAACGCCTTGAGGGAAGCGCGACATCGCGGGGCGTGGCGGACCGCTACTTCTGTTTCGCGTGCGGCCACGATCACCGGGCCGGCTCATCGGTCGCGCGCGACCACAAGAGGTACAGCATCGAGGGGGGCCACGAGTCCGGCGGGATCTTCTCGGATCTCCACGAGTTCTATCTGCAGACGAAGGGGATCGACGCCGCCTTTCGGATCCTCGGTTTCGCCGGTGTCCGAATCCACCCGCCGCGGTTCGGTCGCGGCTGGCCCTCCCGTGCGGCGATCGAGAAGGCCTACCGGGAGCGCGCGATGCGTCTCCATCCGGACTCCGGCGGAGACCCGCGCGAGTTCCGGAAAGTGCAGTGGGCCATCGAAGTCCTTCGGCGATACCGGCCGCCGGATGCGTGACCCCGCCGGCGGCACAACGTTTATTCCCCGACGGCGGCTCTGATTCGGCCGGAGGTCTCGCGCATTCCGCGTTCGCTCCAAGAAAGCCTTGAGACGCTCGCGGACGACGTCCTCCTAGAGCTTGCGCGGGCCCACGGCGTCGAAGCCGCGGACCCCCGAGGACGCGAGAAGATGATCCACGCCCTGCTCGGGCTGCCGGATTCGGCCGGCGTCTCCGCCGAGGCGGATCGTCTCCGGATCGAATCCCGGCTCGAGCGCCTGCGGCCTCGCCAGCTCCGTGAACTCGGGGAGCGGCATCGGGTGGGCCTGCAGGGCCTGAAGAAGAAATCGGAGCTCGTCGAGGCCCTCGCCGGATCGAAAGATTCGTCGGACATCCTGGCGGAGCTCGAGGCGATCCCCGAGAAAGAGCCAGGCTTCCTGTTCGGGAAGGAGACCGGCCCGGACGTCGAGCGGGTCGAAGTGCTCCTCGAGGCCGCGCGGAAGCGCTTCCAGGAGCGGCGGTTTGAGGCAGCCCTCTCGGCGGCACATGAGGCGTCGCGGATCGCCGAGCGCACGACGGAGCCCTTGCGCCGGACCTCGTGGTCTTACGCGATCCTCGCGGCGCAGGCGCTCCTGGAGCCCTGCGACCCGACGGACCCGGCCGCCGCCGACGCGGTTGCCGTCCTGAACCGGTCGCGCGAGGCGTTCGTGCGGGGCTCCGTCGACGACGACGCCCTCCTCGGGGATCTCGTCCGGACCGCGGGCGACGCCCACGCGAGGGAGGCGGACCGCGTGCGTGAGCTCCTCGCCCAGACGCGGGACGCGGTTCGGGAGGCGGCGAACCTGGGGGCCTCGGTCGCCCTCGCCGAAGACGCCTGGAAGCAGGGCGCCGATTTTCTCGATCGCCATCGCCTCGCGTCGGCGCGAGAGAGCTTCGTCGAGGCGGGCCGGAGGGCGGGCGACGCGCGCACCCGCCGGATTGAAGAGGTCGAAGGATTGGTCCCCGCGGTCGCGGACCATATCGAACTCGCGCGGAACGTCGGCGCCGACGTGCAGGAGGCCGAGGGCCTCCTGGACCAAGCGCGGACCGCGATCTCGGCCTTGGAGCACGGCCGGGCCGGGGACCTCCTGAAACGCGCGGAGCGCCTCGCGATGAAGGGTCAGCAGCGGCAGATCGAACGGGCGATTCAGCTTCGTCAGTCGCAGGTCGAGAAGGCGCAGGCGATCATCGCGGCGAGCGAGCCGGTCCTGAAGGACGCGGAGTCGTACGATTTGAGCGCGGCCGAGGTGCGCACGCTCTTGCGCCAGGCGCGGGACGTTCTCGGCAAAGGCGACTACCTCGCGGGGCTCACCCTCGCCCGCAATGCGGAGGAAGCGGCCCGCCATCTCGAGGGTCAGGTCGACGAGGAACGTCGGCGGCGTGGGATCTCGAAACCCGTGGCGGGGATGTGCGGCGTCTGTTCCTCGCGGCGGGTCGCGTTCGACGACGACGGCGGGGGACGGTGCGCGGACTGCGGCAGCGTCTTCCGCTGGAGAGGTCCTCTCGGCGTCTGGGAGCGTCTCCGGGCGCTCCTCGCTCCATAGCCTTTTATCAAGACCCCAGGATTCCGCGCCGGATGCGCAAGGGAGACCTGCTCCGTCGCAAGGTGGAGGACATCGATCTCGCCCGCGCCCGCGATGTCGCGGCGCTCGTGGCGGAGATGGACCGGGGCGGCGGCTTCACCGCAAAGAAGATCGCGGAGGGCGTGGCGATCCTCCGGACGATCTTCCGTCGGGCGGGATGCACGACGTTCCTCTCGTTCCCGGCGGCCCTGATGGCCACCGGCGTCCGCGGGGTCCTGCGCGGCTTGGTCGAGCGGAGGCTCGTGGACGTCGTCGTGACGACGTGCGGCACCGCGGACCACGACCTCGCACGGGTCTGGAGGCCCTACTTTCACGGGGATTTCGAACTGGACGACGTCGAGCTGCATCGACTCGGCGTGAATCGGCTCGGCAACGTCTTGGTGCCAAACGAGTCGTACGGCCTCGTGCTCGAGGAGAAACTCCAACCCATGCTCCGTGCACTCTGGGAATCGGGCCGGCGGTCTCTGTCGACGAAGGAGCTCCTCTGGGAACTCGGCCGCCGCACCGGCAGCCGGGCCTCGCTGCTCTGGTGGGCGTGGAAGAACCGCATCCCCGTGTACGTGCCCGCGATCTTCGACGGGGCCGTCGGCTACCAGCTCTGGTCGTTCTGGCAGGACCACAAGGCCTTCGGGATCGATCAGTTCCGGGACGAGGCCGAGCTCGCAGACATCGTCTTCCGCGCGAAGGAGACGGGCGCATTGATGATCGGCGGGGGCGTGTCGAAGCACCACACGATCTGGTGGAACCAGTTCCGGGGCGGCCTCGACTACGCGGTCTACATCACGACGGCGCCGGAGTGGGACGGCAGCCTGAGCGGAGCGCGGGTGCGGGAAGGCATCTCGTGGGGGAAGGTGAAGGCGACCGCGAAGCAGGTGACGATCGAGGGGGATGCCTCTGCCCTCTTGCCAATGATGGTCGCCGCCGCCTTGCCGCCGAAGCGCCGCTGATGCCGCGCGGGCGTCACTTCACGAGGTAGTAGCCCGCCGCCTTCTCTCGGGCCTTTCGCCTCGCGTAGCCTTTCGACTGAAGCTCCTGAAGGGCCGTGAGGACGAAATTTTTCGGGAGCTTGGACAACTTCGTGATCGCCTCCGCATCCCGCATCTTGTCCTCCGACGTGATGCCGGCGGACTTCATCGCGTCGTAGACCTTGTTGGCCCGGTCCGAAACGTCCTCGAGCACGAACGCGCCTCCGGTGCGCGGCTCGGGAAGTCGGAGGGATGTTAAATAACCTTTCCGGCGTTCGAAGCCTCCGTGTGCCCCGGAGAGTGCAAGGACCGGATGGCCGACGCGTTTGCGAAATTCGGCCGCGTCCCAATCGTCCGCCGGACGCGGGTCGTTCCATCGGACGATCCCTCCTTTCGCCGGAAGGGCCGGACGCCGTTCTGGGCGGCGGGGGGTCTCATCCACGACGGACGAGGAAACGTCGTCCTGGTCCGCGTTGGGCGACCCTCCGCGGGGGAGTTGTGGTTCACGCCCGGTGGCTTGCTGGAGACCGGAGAGACGACAGACGGAGGGCTCCGTCGCGAGGTGCGGGAGGAGGTCGGCGTCGAGCTGATGCATCCGGCCCTCACCCGAATTGTCCACGAAACGCTCACGGACGGGAGTCGGGCCCGGCACGGATATTTCGCTCAATTCATCGCCCGCGCGCAGTCCGTTGATCTCCGACCCGGACACGAGGTCATCGAAGCCCGATGGTTCGCGGCGCTACCCGACACGCTCGCGTTCCGCGAGGACTACGATGACGATTTCGTGCAGGTTCGCAAGGCCGCAACCTTTTAGCGACTCGTCGGAATGGCGGACCGGGGACCTTGGGGAAGAGGGCCGCCCTGCTCGTCGTCGACATTCAGAACGACTTCTGCCCCGGCGGAGCCCTCGGCGTGCCGGATGGGGACGCGATCATCCCTCGCGTGAATCGCGCGGTCGGCCTGTTCACACGCCGCGGTCTGCCGGTCGTCTTTACGCGGGACTGGCACCCGCGGGTGACGAAGCACTTCAAGGAATTCGGCGGCGCATGGCCACCCCACTGCATCCAGGGGACGAAGGGCGCGCGCTTCCATCTGGACCTCGACGTGCCGAAGGGGTCGCTCGTCCTCTCGAAAGGGATGGATCCCGAGGTCGATTCGTACTCCGGGTTCCAGGCGTTCACGGATCGCGGACGCGATCTCGAATCGGCGTTGCGCGAGCTCGGTGTGGACGAATTGGTGATCTGCGGGCTCGCGACGGACTATTGCGTTCGCGCGACCGCGCTGGACGCCCTGCGACGAGGGATGCTCGTCCGGATCCTTCGCGATGCGATTCGTGGCGTGGACCTGAAGCCCGGGGATTCGGAAATTGCAGAGAAGGAAATGCGGGTCCACGGGGCCCGCTTTTCGGAGAGCCGGGTGATGGCAAGGCTCTTGCCAAAAGCGCGATCCCCTCCCTGACAGTCGTCTACATGAAGGCGGCCAATCGTTGAAATAGGCCTCGCCGAGGTCGAACACAATCCGAAGAACAACCGTATGAGGGCGCTCTAGACGCCGCTCGCTCGGACTCGCTCGAATTCGGTTGCTCCCCGGAGGGAATTCGGGGATGACATATCTTTAAATAAGTCGCTCGTCATACGAACGTCAGACAACCGATCCGAGCGATCGGCCAAGGCAAATCATGCCATCCGAATCTGAACGGGTGACCATCCGGCTCCCGCCCGACAAGGTCAAGGCCCTCCACCAGCTCGTGAAGAGCGGGGACTACGACACCGTGTCCGATGCGATCCGCGCCGCGATCGACCGGTTCATTGACATCCACTTCGCGCCGGACTACATCCGCAAGCTCATGATCGAGCTGCCCAAGGGGAACGTCGTGGACCTGCAGCAGCTCGTGAAGTCGGGTGACTCCGTGTCCGTCGAGGACGCGGTGCGCAACGCGGTCCGGGAATATGTCCGCCGCCGGCTCCATAAGGCCATGGAAGGGGCCGAGCGATAGCATCGTGGCCGGGACGCGCGCCCCTTAGCCGCGCGAGCACCGGCGATGGCCCGTCGCGCCTCGCCGAGGATGGGACCAAGGATGGGCCTCGAGACCGCACAGCGTTCCGGGAACCAGTCGTTCCTCGATTCGTTCGCGCTCGCCCGGCCTCGCGTCCTCGTCATTGGATGCGGGGGCGCAGGAGGGAACTCCGTGGCCCGTCTCCATCGGATGGGCATTCACGGCGCACGGACCGTCGTGGTGAACACGGATGCCGTGCACCTCGACTCGATCCAGGCGGACCGCAAAGTCTTGATAGGGGGCGGGGTCACGCGCGGGATGGGAGCGGGCGGCAAGCCGGACATCGGCGAACGGTGCGCAGAGCTCGCAGAGCAGGAGCTACGGAATCAGATCGGCGACGCCGACTTGACGTTCATCACGCTCGGCCTCGGCGGGGGCACCGGGACGGGGATCGCGCCGGTCATCGCGGATCTCGCGCAGGCCGCGGGGAGCGTCGTCATCACCCTGGCCACGACCCCGTTTCGGGCGGAGCGAGGCCGCATGAGCAACGCCCGCGCCGGAATCCAGCGTCTCCGGAGCTCCTCGGACTCGCTCATCGTGTTGGACAACAACCGACTGCTGGACCTCGTCCCGAACCTTCCCGTCGAGCAGGCGTTCGCTGTAATGGACCACCTGATCAGCGAGGTCATCAAGGGCATCACGGAGTCGATCACCCTGCCATCGCTGATCAATTTGGACTTCAGCGACGTGCGCACGATCCTCGAATCCGGCGGGACCTCGACCGTGTTCTACGGAGAGAACGCCGAGTCCGACACGGACCAGGTCGTCTCCGATACTCTCGACAACCCCCTGCTCGACGTGGACTACCGCGGCGCCAGCGGGGCCCTCATCCACATCAGCGCGGGCCCGGGGCTGCGTCTCCGCACGGCGAACGAGGTGGTGGAGGGCCTGACGGAGGAAATGCGGCCCGACGCGAACGTCATCTTCGGTGTTCGGGTGGATCGGAAGTATGAGGGGATCCTTCGGGTCCTCGCGATTATGACCGGGGTCCGGTCGCCCCTCCTCGACGACGTGCGCGGGTCCGTTTCGATCATGGATGTTGTCTCCGAGGGGCCGTCGGGGTCGCTCGCGAGTGAGTTCCCGCGGACGTCGGGTCGTCGCTGACCTAGGTCGCGGGGGGCGGCGGGGTCGGCATCGAGTCGTCCTCGAACCCCTGGGTGAGGTGCTTCGGCTTCAGCCGGACGCGGATCGTCTCGGGCTTCGGTTTCAAGATGTTCCAGCCCGCCCTCATGATTGAACCGGCAACGACCGTCATCACGAGGAACAGGCCGAACGTGAGGAAGACGATCGCGATCGGGAGGAGGACGCCCGCAAAGTCCAGATTGAGATTCAGCCCCGCTCCGGTCGGGGTGTTCACGCCACGTCCGGACCGTGTTTCGCCGATGACCGTGATGACCTGGGCCATCGCGAGGCTCTCCTTCCCATTCGCATCCCGCACGACGAGGCTCGCCTGGTACGTCGTGTACGATGAATACGTGTGCGTCGGGTTCTGTGCGCTGCCCCGTTGTCCGTCGCCGAAGTCCCAGTCCCACAAGACGATCTGGGAGTCTCCCGGTCGGCTCGAGTCGGCCAATGTGACGGTCGCGTCGTTGCTCGTCCAATCGAACGAGGCAGACGGTCCCGTGGGTTGCTGGTTTTGCGGGAGTTGGTTGCGGAGCCAAGGCCCCGGGTTCGTAGCGATTGCGAACGCTTGCGAGAACGTGAACAGGATGACGACGAGGCCCAGCGCGAGGATCCCGATTCCGAGGATTAGTTCAAAGAGGTCGCGTTTCAGGCGGACCACCGGCTCGCGGAGCGAGCGGCCGTTCATAACCGAACGTACACCATTCTCGCGATTGAGAATTCCATCCCCGCGAATCAGCCATGAAAGATTGGTCGAGCGCTCACGGCCTGCGGCTCCGCGAGGGCCCGAAACGGACGCCCTGCGATCTCGGCTCGGATCCGCCGGTGCAACTCGTCGATGGACATCTCGGTTTGCAACTTCGTCGCACGGACCCGGACGTTGAGGGCTCCGCTCTCGATCTCCTTCTTGCCCACGACGACGATGTAGGGGACCCACTCCTTTTCCGCGCGGCGGATCTTCTTGGCGAGCGTATCGTTCGTGTCGTCGAGGTCGACTCGCACCTCGGGCAACCGCTCGACGAGTCCACGGGCGTGGTCGAGCTGGTCTGCGCTCACGGGCACGACTCGTACCTGCGTGGGCGCGAGCCAGACCGGGAGCATCGGCGGCTCCCCCCGCTTCGCATCGGCACCGGCCTTCTCGAGGAAGGCGTACATGACCCGCTCGATCGCGCCGCTCGGAGAGAGGTGAAGGATCAACGGGTGCCGCTGGCCGCCCTTCTCATCCGTGAAGGTGATGCCGAACCGCTTCGCGTTCTCCGTGTCGATCTGGTCCGTCGTCAAGGCCGCCGCCTTGTCGTTCCCGTCGACGAAGTTCCATTCATACTTGAGCGCGTAGTAGAAGAACTGCTCCGACCACATCTCGACGAGGAGCGGCTTCCCCCAGCGTTTCGCGTACGCGATCACGAAGTCTTTGTGCTGTCGCCAGAACGACTCCGTGACCCGCATCCCCACCTCGAAGTCGTCGGGCATCGAGAACCCGCACTCGGCCATGAGCTTCCAAGCGGCCTCGAACCGGACCATCATGTGCGCCTTCGCCTGCTCGACGTCCGCGCATAGCGCGTGGCAGTCGGGCATCGTGAACGCCCGGAGCCGGCGGAGCCCCGCCAGTTCGCCTCGTTGTTCCGCGCGGAACGAGTAGCGGGTCAGCTCGTAGAGGGGCAGCGGGAGCTGCTTGTACGACAATACCATGTCCTTCATGATCAGGAACTGCCCGAAGCACGCGCTGAATCGGAGGAACGCCTTCTTGTTCGGCGTCTGCAGCACATACTGGCGGGCGGGAAAGCGATCGAGGTAGGACTTCAGCGCGGGGTGCTCGAAGTCGTACATGACGGGGGACTCGACCTCCATCGCGCCGTACTCGCGAATCCTTCGCGAGACGATCTCTTCGAGGAGGGCCTTGATGAGCCTTCCTTTCGGATAGAAGCGAAGGTTGCCGGGGTCCGATCCCGGCTCGTAGTCGACCAGCTCGAGCTCCTGCATGAGGCGGACGTGAGCCGGCTCCTCCTTGACCGCTCGTGACTTCGCCATCTCATACTGCGCGAATTTCTCAAGGCGCTGCTGACCCCGAAAGTCGAAACCTGCGATCGTTCCGTCCTTGATCGTGAGCGGGTGCAGACCGCCCTTCGTGTCGAGGATGTGCCAACGGGAGACGAGCCTCGCCTCCGCCTTGACCGCCTCGGAGACCTCGTCCTTTCCCGTCGCCGCCGCGTCGACGACGATCTCTCGCGACAACTCGCTCAACGGGTGGCCCTTCACGGCAACTCGGAACGACTTGTAGTAACCGAACGGAGAGGCGTGGACCTCGAATCCGCGGGCTACGAGGCCGCTCTCGAGCGAATGAAAGAGTTCCTGCGCGGGTCCCGGCGCCGCGAGCGAGGAACTCAGGTGCGCGTAGGGATAGAGCACGATCCGTCTTGTGCCAACTTGGGCGGCAACTTCCTCGATGTTCGTGGCCGCGGCCTTCGCGCCGGCCTCCGGATGGTTCTCGTCCCGCTTCTCGGCGGTGATGAAGCAGACGAGTGCTTCGTCCACACGGGCCTTTCGCTTCGACGGCGGGACGTCCTCGGCGTCCTTGAGCGCCTTCCCCATGGTCTCGTACTCGAGGAAGTCTACATGGAGGAACAGGACCCTCATGTTCGTCGGCGCGTAGTTACTGCGGGATATTAAGCTCCGCGCTCCGCGCACGCTGAAATATGCTGCCGGCGATGCCGCAGACTGTGTCGAAGTCCCCGCGCGTCTGGCGCCATCGTTCCGGCGAGATCGTCCTGAACCGGACGTATGTGATGGGCGTCCTGAACGTGACGCCGGATTCCTTCTCCGACGGCGGGCGATACCTTGCGCCCGAAGCGGCGATTCAACGCGGGCTCGAGATCGCGGAGCAGGGGGCTTCGATCTTGGACGTGGGCGGGGAATCCACTCGGCCGGGATCGGCGAGTGTCTCTGCGGAGGAGGAATTGCGTCGGGTCGATCCCGTCCTGCGCGGGGTCGCACGCAAGATCGACATTCCAATCTCGATTGACACCCGAAAACCGGACGTTGCGGAGAAGGCGATCGAGCGCGGCGCGACGATCATCAACGACGTCACCGGTCTCTCCGATCCGCGGATGGCCCGTCTCGCCTCGAAGGCGCGCGTGGGGGTCGTCCTCATGCACATGCGGGGCGAGCCCGCAACGATGCAGCAGGCCCCGCGGTACACGAACGTGGCCGAAGAAGTACGGGACTTCCTCGCCGCCCGCGCGAAGGCGGCGATGGCGGCCGGCATCGAGCACGAGGCGATCGCCATCGATCCCGGAATCGGCTTTGGGAAGACCGTCGGCCACAATCTCGAGCTCCTGAGGAATCTCGACGGGATTGTCTCGTTGGGTCATCCCGTCGTCGTCGGCGTCTCCCGGAAGTCGTTCATCGCCCACCTCGGCGGTGGGGAGCGGATGGAAGATCGCCTGGCGGGCAGCGTGGCCGCGGCGACCCTTGCGGCGGCCCGCGGAGCCGACGTGATCCGGGCTCACGATGTCACGGAGACGGTCCGGGCCATGCGCGTCGCCGATGGGGTCCTCCGCGGTCGTGCAAACCTTTAATTTCCCGCCACCATTCGCACCGTAATGGTATCGCGGAAGTCCATCGCGTCGGTCCTCGACGAATACGAGGACCCCGTCGTCGCGACGGTCTGTTCCCATTCGTCCTTGCAGATCTTCCACGGCGCCCGACAGGAAGGCTTTCGCACCCTGGGGATCGCGATTGGAGAGCGGCCAAGATTCTACGACGCGTTCCCACTCGCCCGGCCCGATGAGTTTCTCCTCGTCGACTCGTACGCGGACATCCTCGACCGGGCGGACGATCTGGTCGCCAAGCAGGTCGTCACGGTCCCTCACGGATCCTTCGTCGAGTACATGGGCGCGGAGGCGTTCGCGAAGCTCCGGATTCCGACGTTCGGGAACCGGGAGGTGCTCCGGTGGGAAACGGATCGGGAAAAGCAGCGGGAATGGCTGACCTCCGCCGGCGTGTCGATGCCCGCGAAAATCGAGCGGCCCCAGGACATCGACCGACCCGTGTTCGTCAAGTACTACGGCGCGAAGGGCGGCCGCGGCGCCTTCATCGCGAAGAACTACGAGGATTTCAAGGAGTCCATCCGCCCGGGCATGAAGTACACGATCCAGGAATACGTCGTCGGAACGCGGTACTACATCCACTACTTCTATTCGCCCCTGGCGACGAAAGGATACACGCTCTCGAAAGGGGCCTTGGAGATGCTCGGCGTAGACCGCCGGGACGAGGCCAACATTGACGAGATGTACAAGCTCGGAGCGCAGGAAGCCCTCCGGAAGATCGACCTCCTCCCGACGTTCGTCGTGACGGGCAACATGCCGGTGGTCCTGCGGGAGTCGCTCCTCCCGAAGGCCTTCGAGATGGGCGAGCGGGCCGTCGAGCGGTCGATCGTCCTGTTCGGCGGGATGATCGGACCGTTTTGCCTCGAGACGATCGTCACGGACCGCCTCGAGTTCAAGGTCTTCGAGATTTCCACGCGGATCGTCGCGGGGACGAACCTGTTCATCGCGGGGTCACCGTACTCCGACTTGGCGGAGCCGGAGATGTCGACGGGCCGCCGAATCGCCCGCGAGATCCGTGTGGCGCAGAAACAAGGCCGCCTCTCTGACGTGTTGAGCTGAGCTTCGGGCCCGGCGGAGGAAATCACCCAGGAAAAACGGGTGGAAACTCTTTTATGGACTCACCCGGCTGGGCCGGCCGCGATGGCCGATCCCGCCACGGACCAGGTCACGGTCGCGGTCATCCTGTTCGCGGTGGCCCTCGCCGTCTTTACCTTCTTTGAGTTGCGCTTCCTTCGGAAGCGGATGAAGAATCGTCGGGTGCGCACTGCGAAACGGGACGAGGAACTCTCCGACGAGGCGCACAACACAATCGTGACGACGAAGGCGATCCTCGCGGCCCTGGAACGCCAAGGGATCCGGAGCGAGGAATCGGCCTCCTGGTTGCGCGAGGCCGAGACGGCCGCCACGCGGCGGAACTACCGTGTCGCCATTGACCTCACCGCGAAGGCAAAGGGACGGCTCCTCGCCCTGAAATCGGCGCAAGCGTCGAAGGGCGACTTGGCCAAGCTCGATCGGCTGCCGCGTTCCTCTGGTTCCGACGAGATCACGACCAAGGAGATCATCCAGAAAGAGTTCCCGCCGAACCTCATGCAATCGAAGTTCTCGATCGAGGTCGCCACCACGGCAATCGACGCCGCCGGCGCCGCGGGACGCGACGTCGGTCAGGCGACGCAGCTCCTCGACGCCGCGAGGACCCGCTTCGACGCGAAAGATTACACCGGGTCCCTTGGCCTCGCCCGACAATCGAAGCGCGCGGCCGATGGCGAATCCGTGGATGTCGCGGCAGCGCTGACCGCACCGCCGACTTCGCAGAACGCGACGACCGCGTGTCCGAATTGCGGAGCGCTACTCCAAGGTGACGATGCATTTTGTCGGAAGTGTGGGACTCGGCTCGTCGCGAGCGCGTGCGCGTCGTGCGGTGCGAGCCTTCTCGCGGACGACGTATTTTGCCGGAAGTGCGGCACGCCTGTTTCTCGATGAGAGAACGAGCGGATAAACCTTAATTACCGATGCCCGCCATCCCTCGCGTGATGGCGATCGGAAGCGACATGGAGCAAGCCCTCACCGCTCTCTACGGCGAGGACCAAGTCGCCGCCGTCATCACGCTCAAGGTAGACACGAAAGAGGCGGACCGCATCGCGACCGAGATCTCGAAGTTCGAGGTGATTCAGGACGTCTTCCTGGTCACGGGCGACACGGACATCATCGCGAAAGCCCGCTTCAAGAACTACAAAGGGCTGAAGGATTTCGTGCTTTCGAGCCTCGCTCCGATTTCAGGGATCAAGGACACAAAGACCTTGATGGTCGTCACGACCTACAAGGAAGCCGGACTGCCGAGGGCACCAAGTTGAGGACGACGCTCACAACCGCGAGATGGTCAGATGGACACCGAGGCGAAGCTGAAGCAAATCATGGACGTCCTCGATCAGATCGCGGAGGACACGTCCGTCCCTAGGAACATCCGGCGTGGCGCGTCCGAGGCGAAGGCGCGACTCGCGAAAAAGAGCGAGGCGCTCGACCTGCGCGTGACGAGCGCGATCATGATCATGGACGACTTGGCGAACGATCCGAACATCCCGCTCCACGGTCGCACGCTGATTTGGAACGTAATCTCGCAGCTCGAGACCGTGAGATAGATTACGCCAAGTCGGCATGTCGGAGACCGTGCCATCGCTTGAGCTTACGCTCCTTCTCATCGGAGTGCCCGCCGTTTCGTGGGCCGTGGGAGCCTTCGTGATCCTTGAGGGCGTTTCCGACATCCGAGCGCGGGATCCAATCGCGATCCCCGCGGGGGCGACGGCTCGACTCGTTCAATACTTCGCCATCACGGCCACCGCGCCGATCTTCGGACTAATTCCGTGGCTCATGGTGTCCGGGATCGAGGACAATTTCGGGTCCCCCTCGGCGCCCGTCGCAGCGCTGCTTGATGCACTTGGCGTCGCCTTTGCTTGGACGGCAGTGGTTGCCACCGGAACGCAAGCGTGGATCACGCGGGTGCGACTTCGCTTGTTCGTTGGCCTTGACTTCGGTCGTGTCCTGCCGCTCGTCGTAGTCCCGAGCACGGTCGTCATCTTCGGACTCGTCTTGTCCTTCCTCGTTCTGGGTCGCGTCGAAGATTCGGCGGGTTGGGCACCGCTTACCGTCGAAGGGGCGACACGGATGGGCACGGCGCTGCTCGTCTATTCGGCGAGCACGACTGCCGTGGCCGTCAGCTCGTTCGTCGCCGGCCGCGTCCGCGACCTGAGGCAAATGCGCAATTTCGTCCGAGCGGTGTCGATGACGGACTCAGGCGTGTTGATTTCCATCTTGGCGCTCGCTTGGGCATTCTCCCAAATCACTTCCGTCTGAAGCAGGAACCGAAAAATACCACGGGGCATGTTTCAGCGGCCGCGCGGGGCTAGTCTAATGGTAGGACAGAAGCTTCCCAAGGCCTGTGACCGGCAAATCCGGGCCGGAACGAGCTTCTAACGCGGGTTCGATTCCCGCGCCCCGCACTCCCATCGAATCTCCATCGATTCCGAGTTACCGCAGCGCCGGGATGACTTCCGCGAGACGCTCACTGCGGATGGATGTCGAGCCCGACCCCCCACGTGGTCTTGCACCCGGGGCAGTGGATCTCCCGAGTCATCGAGTCTCCTTGGTCGGCCAACCGGAACGTGAAGAACAGAGGGTTGTTGCACCGGGGACAGCTGAAATTGAGGCCACCGACCGTCATGCAAACCCTCGATGTGTGGGGCCGACTTAAGGTTGCGCTCCTCCTCGGATCCGGGTTGGCGGCAAGGACTCCAGCGGCCGCTCGCGACGATTCGGCGGCAAGTTTATGAAAGCTCCCCGGGTTGCCCGCCGTGCGATGCTGGTCGAGAAGGTCGTCGCCCCACCGCTCGACAACAACGCCTACCTTATCGTGGATGAAACGAGCAAGCAAGCCGCCGTCGTGGACCCGGCCTTGGGTGGCCAACAACTTCTGGCGAAGGCCGACGAAGTAGGCGCCAAGGTTGTCTTGATCCTGAACACGCACGGCCACGTGGACGCGACGGCGGACGACGGGTCGATTCGAACCGCCACGGGCGCGAAGATTGCGATCTTCGAGCTGGACGGAGCTCGACTTGAGAAGAACGCGCGGGACACCCGCTGGTTCCTCCCGGCTCCGCCGCCTCCGGTCAAGGCGGACGTCCAGCTGAAGGAAGGATCCGAGCTCAAGTTAGGCGACATCGTGATCCGCACGCTCCACACGCCGGGCCACACGGAGGGCAGCGCCTGCTTCTACGTCGAATCCGCCGGAGCTCTCTTCACGGGAGACACGCTCTACGCAGGATCCTGCGGCCGCACGGACGTCTTCGGCGGGAGCCCCGCAAAGATGATCTTCAGCCTACGGAGGCTCAAGGAACTGCCGCCGGAGACGCACGTCTACCCCGGCCATGGACCCGAGACGGACCTCGGGGACGAAACGTGGATCCGCGATCTCACCTATCCGATCGTCTGACTCAACGACGGCCGCTCGCGGCCCGCCAACTGCGCGCCGCTGGCATGTGCCGCACGAGTCGAATCGCTGTGGGCCGACGACCGACTCCGAGGCCGAGACGCCGGTACACCACCTTCATACTGAAGATGACGACGAGGAAGTACGTGTACAGGATGACGAGAGTCGACGGCCAGTAGTACTGCCATACGATGGCGACCAGCCCGACGACGGCGAGCGCCCCGACCACGATTCGGAGGACGAACGCTTCGATCGCGGATCGGCTGAACGGCCCGGTGTCCACGCCGTAGTTCGTGTGCCGCACCGGATCGCGGAACGCGTGTCGGGTCGACGCCCACACCGCGAACACGAGGACCGGCGTGAAGATCGACATCGCCAGGTGCGCCATCCCGGTTGTGACCGTCAAGTCGATGATCCACGCGGCGTACAAGACGATCGATGCCTGGAACAGTCGCTTCCGCCGGTAGATCGGAAGGAAATTGGGCATGATGACCGTCTTGAGCGTCCTCTTGACGAGTTCCGCACCGAACGTGATCGACTTCGGCAGGTGCCGCGTGAAGAAGTCCGCAATCCGGTTGGACTGGGTCATGAGGATCGGAGCGAGAGAGCTCATCACGATGCAGAGGATCCCCGCGAACGGCGTCAGGTACCGACCGGCATAATCGTTCGGCAGTTGGTCGTTCGCTCGAATCGCGCGTGCGCCCACCGTCGCGTATAGGATCGCTTCCTCGTTGCGGGCCACCAGGCTGGTCCCGATGGCGGTCGAGGCCCGCCCGGAAAATCCGATGAAGTAGGCCAGCGACGCGGTCAGAAAGAGGTCATTCAGCAGGATGAGCGGGACCGCGATGGCCAGCATCGGAAGGACCGAACCGAGCGATGCGGGGTCGATGAGCATGCCAAAACTCAGGAAGAAGATGGCGACGAACGCGTCGCGGATGGACTCCATCTTCACCTTCAACCGTCCCGCGATCCGCGTGTCGGCGAAGACCATGCCCATGAAGAACGCGCCCACGATGGCGGGAATGCGGAAAGCCTCCGCCAAGGCGCCGGCGAGGAACACGGTGCCGAGGGCAAACAGGACGAAAAGCTCCTCGCTCCGGATGCGCTCGAACACCGCAGCGGTCCGCGGCACGACGACCGCCGCGAGTAGGGCGAAGAACCCGATGAAGATGCCCACCCCCGCGAAGAGCGCCGGCACGTTTACCGGCGTCTCCGACGGCACGATCATCCCATTGACGATCGTCAGGAGGAACATGGACAGGAACGATTCTAGGATGACCATCCCCAGGAGAAACTCCGACTCCCTGTTGCCGAGCCGCTTGAGGTCGATTAGCGACTTCGCCGTGATCGCGGAGCTCGACATGCTGATCACACCCGCCATGAAGATCGTATCGATCAGGGGCCATCCCAGCCAGGCCCCGATCACGAAGCCCGCGAACATGTTCACGGCGAGGTTCGTGACAGCGAGGATCGCCGCGGCCTCCTTCGTCTTCATCAGCTTCGTGATGCTGAACTCGAGCCCGACGAAGAACAGCAGGAGAACGAGCCCGAGCTGGGAGATGTTCTGGAGGAACGCGCTATCCTGCAAGACGCCGTCGTACGACCACCCGAAGATTCGGAGGTGGATGTTCGGCCCGATCAGGATGCCCGCGATGATGTAGCCGATGACCACGGGGAGCCGGGCTCGCGTGGCGAACGCGGCCCCGAGAAAACCGACGGTGGCGATGACCCCGATGTCGAACATGATCGACGCGGTCTCGACCAGGCCTCATCCCCCCTGAGGCGTGGGCGGAGCGAGCGCCCGCGCTGACGTCCGTCGTCCGAGAACCGACGTTCCCATCCCGACGCGGCGCATCGCGGCGCCGTCTACAAATAGCTACTGTCAAGGCGACACTCCGAGCGATTCGATGGTCGGAGGGTTGCCCGAGAAGAGCTTTATTACGAGTCCGAATGTTCGGCGCGCGATGGCGGGCGACTGGCACGCCCTCCGGGCGGAGGCCGTCCTCCAGCGGTTGGCTGCATCTCCCCTCGGCCTGTCGAGCCGTGAGGCCCGCGAGCGGCTCGCGCGGGTCGGTCCCAACGAACTCGTCCAGACCGCGAGGATCAGCCCACTCCGCATCCTCCTGAGCCAGTTCACCGACGTCCTCGTGATCGTTCTGATCGCCGCCGCCTTGATATCGGCGGCCCTCGGGCTGTCCCAGGATGAGACGGCCGACCTCTACGACGCGTTGCTCATCATCGTGATTGTCGTCATGAACGCGATCCTCGGTTTCGTCCAGGAGTATCGGGCCGAGCGCTCGCTCGAGGCACTCAAAACCCTCGCCGCGCCGAAAGCCCACGTGCTGCGGGAGGGCGAGGTCGTCTCGATCCCGTCCCGGGAGCTCGTCCCCGGGGAGATCGTCGTCCTCGCGGCGGGCGACCGGGTCCCCGCCGACGCGCGGCTGCTCGAGGTCGCGAGCTTGCGGGTGAACGAAGCCTCGCTCACGGGGGAATCGCTCCCCGTCAGCAAGGCGGTCGAACCGCTGCCGCGGGACGCGTTCCTGGGCGACCGCCGGAACATGGTGTTCATGGGGACCACGGTCGACGGCGGCCGGGGCAAGGCGGTCGTCGTGGAGACCGGGATGGGCACGGAGCTCGGAAAGATCGCCGGCCTCGTGCAGCAAGAGGCGAAGGAGGAGACGCCGCTCCAACGCCAACTCGATCGCCTCGGACGGCAGATCGGAATCGCGGTCTTGGCGGCGGCGGGCCTCATCTTCCTGATCGGCATCTTGCGCGAGCCGGATCCGAGCCACATCGAGCTCCTCTTCCTGACGGCCGTGGGGCTGGCGGTCGCCGCGATCCCCGAAGGGCTGCCGGCCATCGTGACGATCAGCCTGGCCATCGGACTCCAGCGCATGATTCGTCGGCACGCTTTGGTCCGAAAGCTCCCGGCGGTCGAGGCCCTCGGCGCCGCGTCGGTCATCTGCTCCGACAAAACGGGCACGCTGACGAAAGGGGAGATGAACGTCCGAACCCTCGTCGCAGGGTCGCGCGAATACGAGGTCCGCGGCGAAGGATTCGATCCCCGGGGAGAAGTACGGGCCGGGGGCGCGGCCGTCCGGGGGGACGATCAACTCGGTCTCCGGCGGCTCCTCGAGTGCGCGGTGCTCTGCAACGACGCCGCCCTGAAACGGGAGAAGGATCACTGGGTCGTCGAGGGCGACCCGACGGAAGGCGCGCTCCTGGTGACGGCCCTTCGCGCGGGCATCGATCCCGAGGCGGCGCGATCCGAAAGCCCCCGCGTCGCGGAGATCGCGTTCACGTCCGAGCGAAAGAAGATGTCGACTCTTCATGCCCCGCTGTCGGAGCTCGACCTCCGGGAGGTGCTCGGCGTCCCCGAAGGCGAACGGCACCGCCGGCTCGAAGGCATCGGGGTCACGTTGTATGTCAAAGGCGCCCCGGAACGGATCCTCGCTGCATGCACGCACCATCTGGTGGACGGAGACCGCCGACCTCTCACCGAGTACGATCGCAAGCAGTACCTGTTCCAGAACCAGGAAATGGCCACGCGCGCCCTCCGCGTGCTCGGCTTCGCGTACCGCGAGTTCCCCCAGGAGCTCCCTCCGTTGCGCGAGGAAGAGCTCGAGAAGGGACTCACGTTCCTCGGCCTCGCGGGCATGATGGACGCGCCCCGCGCCGACGCGTTGGAGGCCGTCGTCCGGTGCAAGAAGGCGGGCATCCGCGTCGTCATGATCACCGGGGACCACAAGCTCACCGCGATGGCGGTCGCCCGCGAGATGGGGATCCTCGGGGAAGGCGACCGCGCGTTGACCGGCGAGGAGCTGGAGAAGATTTCCGAGGAGGAACTCGTTCGGGACGTCGATCGGATCCGCGTCTACGCCCGTGTCTCGCCGGAACACAAGATGCGCATCGTCGACGCGTGGAAGAAGGCCGGGCATATCGTCGCCATGACGGGCGATGGGGTGAACGACGCGCCCGCCCTGAAGCGCTCGGACCTGGGCGTCGCCATGGGCATCACCGGCACCGATGTCGCGAAGGAGAGCGCGGACATGGTCCTCACCGACGACAACTTCGCGTCGATCGTCGCCGCGGTTGAGGAGGGCCGCGGGATCTACGAGAACATCCGCAAGTTCGTCGCCTTCCTGCTCTCGGCGAACGCCGGCGAGGTGCTCATCATGTTCATCGCGACGGTGGCGATCCTCGACCCGAAGTATCTGCCGTTCTTCGTCCCCGTGCAGCTGCTCTGGATCAACCTCGTGACGGACGGCCTGCCCGCGCTGGCGCTCGGGGTCGACCCATACCCGACCGACATCATGGACCGACGGCCCCGCAATCCCAAGGAAGGAGTCCTCTCTCGCGACATCCTCTTCCTCATCATCGTCGTCGCGGCGATCCTCACGGTCGGGACGCTCGGCGTCTTCAAGCTCGAGCTCGACGCCGGGGCTGACTCCATCCGCGCCCGCACGGTCGCCTTCACCACGATCGTCTTCTTCGAGCTGTTCCTCGTCTTCGCGATGCGCTCTCCGAGGCAGACAATCTGGCAGATTGGGCTCTTCACGAACACGAAGCTCATCGTGGCGGTCCTTGGCTCGATGGCCTTGCAGGCTATGGTCATCTACACTCCCTTCCTCCAAGGCGTCTTCCAGACGGAACCGCTCACTGCCGGCGACTGGCTGGAGACCCTCCTTATCTCCTTCACGGCGTTCGCGTTCGTGGAGGCGCTCAAGGTCGTCCGACGGCGAATGAGGGCCTAGCCTCATGCTGGAAATCGACGGGGCCCATGGGGAGGGAGGTGGCCAGCTCCTCCGGATGGCAGTCGCCCTCAGCGCGACCCAATCGGTGCCCGTGCGGGTTGTGCGGATTCGTGCGGGTCGGCCGACGCCGGGCCTCGCAGCGCAGCATGTCGCCGCCCTCGGAGCGGCGGCGGTCCTCTGTAACGGCGAGATCGACGGGCTTGCGGCGGGGTCGAAGGAGATCGCGTTTCGGCCCGGCGAGATCACCGGCGGCCGCCACACGTTCGACGTCGGCACGGCGGGGAGCGTGACCCTCGTCCTCCAAGCCTGTCTCCCCGTCGCAGCCGCGGCGCGCGAGACGGTCCGCCTACGAATCCACGGCGGGACCGACGTTCGATGGTCTCCCCCGGTCGACTATCTTGCGCGCGTCTTTCTCCCGCTCCTGCGGCGGATCGGCGGACGGGTAGAAATCGAAGTCCTCCGTCGGGGCTACTACCCGCGCGGAGGCGGGACCGTCGAGGTCGTGATCGAGCCGACGCGCACCTGGGCTCCGTTCGATTTCGCCTCGCCTCCGGACATCCACTCGGTCCGAGGCATCGCGCACGTCTCGAATCTCGGGGAGGACATTCCGAAGCGCATGAAGCACGCCGCGATGCGCCGGCTCCACGGCGTCGCCGATGTCAAGATCGAGGAGCGAGTGTATCGCGGCGTCGAGGCCGTCGGACAGGGCGGTGCCCTCGTCCTCTGGGCCGAAACGGGTCCAACGGTCCTCGGCGCGAGCTCCCTCGCAGAGAGGGGCAAGAGCTCCGAACGGGTGGGGGAGGAGGCGGCGGCCGCTCTCGTCGCTGAAATCAAGTCAGGGGCCACCCTCGACGTCCACGGCGCCGACCAGCTCTTCCCATACCTCGCCCGGGCCGATCGACCGTCCCACTTTCTCGTGCGGGAAGTCTCCGGCCATCTGGAGACGATGGCGTGGCTCGTGCCTCAGTTCGTACCGTCCAAGATCGAATTCGCTTCGGTCGGTGCCTTGCACAAGGTGTCCGTCGAGCCCGGTGCCTAGCCGTACATGCTCGGCCGCGGCGGCTCGCTCGGTTTCTTTGCGACCTCGGTCTGGTGATGGATGTTCTTGAGCTGCATCTCGATTCGCTCGGCCTCCTCGTACAGCGGACGCGCATCGAGTTCCGTGTGGAGGAGCAGCTTGTCGATGACCTCGATCGCCCGCGCGGCCGCCCGTGCGTCCGGGTAGTCCGGGTGGGCCTCGCTCAGGAGCGTGATGACATCGAAATCGCGCTTCCGGCCCTCGTTCAGGAGGACCCCGGCGACGCCCGTGATCACACCCTCCTCGAAGACCGTGATGCCATTCTTCCGGATCATGTCCATCGCCTTGTCCGTCGAGCCGATGCCGTAGACTTCCACCGAGCGGTCCGCGTCCTCCTCGCGAGCGTCGACGATCAGGCCCTCCGGGCACACGAGCAGGTTGCACCGGGCATCCTGCGCCCAGTCGAGGACCGTCGCGGCGATCGCCTTGATCAGGTTCGGCGGCGGTTGGAATTCGGAGATGAATACGACGACCTGGTCTCGGTCGTCGACCTTCGGTCCCGCGTAGATCCGAACGGGGTTCATCGGCTGCCCGTCCCGGACGAGGGCGACGGTCGGGAAGTAGATCGAATCCATGATCCCGATCTGCGTGAGGTTGAGCGCGTTGATGAGGTAGTTCGCCACGATCGAGCTCACGAGTCCCACGCTCGGGAACCCGTCGATCACGGTCGCGCCGCGAAGGTCCATCCGTTTCAGTTCGTAAATCTGGATGCCTTCCATGGTTCCGCGGTCCATCCCGAATAGGTTACTTAAAGATGCGCGACTCGAGTCTGTCCGCTGAGAACACGTCAACCGGGAGGGAGGATTTCGTGCGTGTTGACAAACTCGACACCGCCCCGCCGCAGCATGACGCCCACGGAGCAGTATTTCTCGGACGAGAGGTCAATGGCCCGCCTCACCGCGGATTCTCGGATACCATCGCCTCGGATCCGGTAGTGCAGATGGATTTTCGTGAAGACCCGCGGCGGATTCTTCGCCCGCTCGGCTTCCGCATCGATTTCCAGGGATGTGAACGCCACGCGTTCCTTCCGAAGGATTTCCACGACGTCGGACGCAGTGCACGCCATCGCCGCGAGGAGCGCACCCTGCATCGGACTCGGTCCGCGGCGGGTCGCTGCATCCCCCGCGTCGAAGAGGATCTCCGCACCACCGTCCGCGATTGCTCGGAATCGCATGCCCTCGGCGTGCTCGAGATGGGCTTTCATCCACACCACCTGCCGGTGGAAGATGGCCCACGTAGAAGAAGATTCCACTCGCGCCCGCAAAGTTGTTATGCGCCCTTTCCTTCGGTTCCATCGTGCGGCCCCGGGTGATCGTCAATGCGGCGATGAGCGTCGACGGGAAGATCGCTCTCCGTGACGGCCAACGGGCTCGTCTGAGCAACGAGGACGATGTGCAACGGGTGCTTGGTCTCCGGGGTCGGGTCGACGCGATCCTCGTCGGCGTGGGTACGGTCCTCAAGGACGACCCGAAGCTCACCGTCAAGGCCGAGACCGCGACGGATCGCCGCCCGGTGCGAATCGTCCTCGATTCGGACGGCCGCACACCGGAGCACGCCCGCGTCCTCGATGGCCGGGCCCCTACGCTCATCGTGACGTCGGAGGCCTCTGAACGGACGTTCGCCCACGCGGACGTCCTCCGATGCGGGAAGGAGGAGGTGGACCTCGCTGCCCTCCTGGACCAACTCGGCGGCCGAGGGATCCGGACCCTCCTGGTCGAGGGCGGGAGCACGGTGATCTGGTCGTTCCTACGGTCAGGCCTCGTGGACGAGCTGAAGGTCTTCGTCGGGAGCCTCGTCCTCGGCGGACGCTCCGCCCCGACCCTCGCGGGCGGCGAAGGCGCCGCCTCGCTATCGGAATCGATCCGGCTGGCGCTCGAGCGTTCGGAGCGTCTCGGCGACGGCGTCTTGCTCGAGTACTCGGTGGTGCGGTGAAACTGCTCTGCGACCACATGCTGGGAAGCCTCGCCCGGTGGTTGCGGTTCATGGGGTACGACACGGCGTATCCGGAACCGGGTCCGGATCGAACGCTGATTGAGCGAGCCCGCGCGGAGGACCGCATCCTGCTCACGAGAGACAAGGAGCTTGCAGGACGCGTCCCTGGGACCGTTGCGGTTCGGTCGGACGTCCTCGAGGAGCAGATTCGCGAGGTCGCCTCCAGCCTCTCCCTACGTCTCGTCGATCCGCTCTCGAGGTGCTCGCTCTGCAACGAACGCCTGGTGCAGGTCCCCATCGAGGAGGTGGATGGACTCGTGCCGGAAGGCGTGCGCTCCCGTCATCGCGAATTCTGGAAGTGTCCCGCGTGTCGCCGCGTCTACTGGCAAGGCAGTCACTGGGACAAGATGGTGGAGCGGTTGGATCACCTGGATCTCCCGCGCGCGGAAGGGCCGTGACGGTCGCCGCGTCGCCCGCGAAGCAAACCCTCATATGTCGAATCGAAAATGGGGTGGGGGTCTAGCGAATGGATGGCGCCCTCGTCCTCGAGGACGGAACGGCGGTTCGAGGGGCCTTTTTCGGCGCACGTCGGTCGATCTTCGGGGAACTCGTCTTCAACACGAACATGACGGGGTACACTGAAGCCCTCACGGATCCGTCGTACCGCGGCCAGATCCTCATGATGACCTACCCGCTGATCGGGAACTACGGGGTCGACCCGGGCGCGATGGAATCCGACACGATCCAGCCGACCGGGTTTGTCGTCAAAGAGGCGTGCGCGACCCCGAGCCATCCGAAGAGCGCGATGTCGCTCGCCGAGTTCCTCCGGGGCCAGGCGACGCCCGCCCTGGAGGGAGCCGACACGCGAGCCCTGACGATCCGAATCCGTTCCCAGGGGACGATGAAAGCGGCCCTGGTCCCAGCGATCGAGGACACCGCGAACGTCGCGCGGACCGTGCGCGCCACGCCCCATCCGGATACCCGCAACCTCGTCGCGGAGGTCAGTGCTCCGTCGATCCAGCGCTATCCCGGTGCCGGCGGACGCACGATCGTCGTCGTGGACTGCGGCGTCAAGCGGAACATCCTCCGGGAAGCCCAGCGCTACGCCGACGTCGTGCGGGTCCCGTACAGTGCGACCGCGGACGAGATCCTCGCCCTCCGGCCGGACGGCGTGATCCTCTCGAACGGCCCCGGCGATCCCGCGCATCCGGACATCCTCGCGACGACCGTCGCCGCGACGAAGGAATTGGTGGGCCGCGTCCCGATCCTGGGCATCTGCCTGGGTCACCAGCTCCTCGCCCTCGCCTTCGGCGCTCGGACCTTCAAACTGAAGTTCGGCCACCGGGGGGGAAACCAGCCGGTGAAAGACCTCAAGTCGGGACGCGTCTACATCACCTCGCAGAACCACGGTTTCGCGGTCGATCCGGACTCTCTGCCTTCGTCCGAGTTCGAGGTGACCCATCGGAACCTGAACGACGGCACCGTGGAAGGGATGGCGCACCGGGGGCTCCCGATCTTCTCCGTCCAGTACCATCCGGAGGCCCATCCCGGGCCGTGGGACAACGCGTACATCTTCCGGGAGTTCGTCGCGGCGCTCAAGGGGGCCTAGCGACAACCGCGGGAGGTGTCCGGATTGCCCAAGCGGGTGGACCTGCGGACCGCGATGGTCATCGGCTCCGGTCCCATCGTGATCGGCCAGGCCGCGGAGTTCGACTACTCCGGATCCCAGGCGTGCCGGTCCCTCCGCGAGGAAGGAGTCCGCGTAATCCTCGTGAACAGCAACCCGGCGACGATCCAGACGGATCCGGACACGGCGGACGCGGTGTACGTCGAGCCCCTGACCGTCGAGTTCCTTGAGAAGATCATCGCGAAGGAGCGGCCCCAGGGGATCCTCAGCGGGATGGGCGGCCAGACCGCCCTGAACCTCTGCAGCGAACTCGCGGAGGCCGGCGTCCTCGCGCGATACGGCGTCGAGCTGCTCGGCACGAGGCTGGAGGCGATCACGGCCGGGGAGGACCGCGAGCGATTCGCCGCCCTGATGCGGTCGATTGGCGAGCCGATCCCTCGGAGTCGCGGGGCCTCCGACGTCGAATCGGCGCGGGCGTTCGCGGAGGACATCGGGTACCCCGTCATCGTGCGGGCGGCCTACACCCTCGGCGGCAGCGGGAGCGGCGTCGCACACACACCGCAGGAACTGGAGTCGATCGTTGGTTTGGGCATCGCCTATTCGCGGATCAAGCAGGTTCTCGTCGAGGAGTCCGTCCTCGGATGGAAGGAGTTCGAGTACGAGGTGATGCGGGACGGCGCGGACAACTGCATCACGATTTGCAGCATGGAGAACCTCGATCCGATGGGGATCCATACCGGAGAATCGATCGTCGTCGCGCCGGCGCAGACCCTGAGCGACGTCGACCACCAGACCCTCCGGTCCGCGGCCCTGCGGATCATCCGCGCACTCGGGGTCGAGGGAGGATGCAACATCCAGTTCGCCGTCCATCCGAAGACGGGGGAGTATCGGGTGATCGAGGTGAACCCTCGCGTCTCTCGGTCCTCCGCCCTCGCCTCCAAGGCGACGGGCTACCCGATCGCGCGCATCGCCGCGAAGATCGCGATCGGGCTCCGCCTCGACGAGATCCCCAACCCGGTGACGGGCAAGACGCTCGCCTCTTTTGAGCCGACCCTCGACTACGTCGTCACGAAGATCCCGCGGTGGCCGTTCGACAAGTTCCCGACCGTCGACCGCCGCATCGGGACGTCGATGAAGAGCACCGGGGAGGTGATGGCGATCGGACGGACGTTCGAGGAATCCCTCCTGAAGGCCGTGCGATCTCTCGAGATCGACCGCGTGGGCTTGGAGCCGCTGCCTTGGACGGACGACGCCTTGCTCGATGAACTCCGCGAGCCGACGGACCAGCGGCTCTTCGCGATCGCGGAAGCGTTCCGGCGTGGCATCCCCCTTGAGAAGGTCGCGACCCTGACGGACTGGGACCCGTTCTTCCTCGAAAAGATCCGGTCGCTCGTCGATTTCGAATCCCGGCTCCGAGGCCGTCGTCGTTCGCGTGCGCTCCTGGCGGAGGCGAAGCGGTTGGGCTTCGCGGACGAGGGGATCGCCGCGTTCGGGACCGGCACGGACGAAACGGTCCGCCGGGCGAGGCCCCGGGTCGCGTACAAGATGGTCGACACGTGCGGAGGGGAGTTCGAGGCCCAGACGCCGTACTACTACTCGACGTACGAACCGACCGGCGAATCGCGGAGGATCGCGGGCCGAAAGGTCCTGATCGTGGGTGGCGGCCCGATCCGGATTGGCCAGGGCGTCGAGTTCGACTACTGCTGCGTCCAAGGCATCTTCGCCCTCCGCGAGGAGGGCGTTGGCGCAATCATCGCGAACAACAACCCGGAGACGGTCTCGACGGACTTCGACATCTCCAGCCGCCTCTACTTCGAGCCGCTGATCCTCGAGGACGTCCTCAACATCATCGAAGAGGAGAGACCCGAGGGCGTGATCCTCCAGTTCGGTGGGCAGACGTCGATCAACCTCGCCGTGCCTCTCGCGAAGGCGCTCGCCCGACGGAAATCCCGCACGCGGATCCTCGGGACGCCGCCGGCCTCGATCGACCTCGCGGAGGACCGACGGAAGTTCGCGGCCCTGATGCGCCGCCTGCGGATCCTCCAGCCTGATGCGGCCTCGGGCTACAGCTTCGAGGAGGTGCGCCAGCTCGCCGGCCGAATCGGGTATCCGGTGCTCGTCCGGCCGTCGTATGTGCTCGGCGGACGTGGGATGGAGATCGTTCACTCGGAGGATGATCTCGCCCGTTTCATGGAGGCCGCGACGCGCGTCTCGAAGGACCATCCCGTCCTCGTGGATCGATACCTCGCGCACGCAACGGAGATCGACGTGGACGTCGTCGGCGACGGGCGGGACGTCCTTATCGGGGGAATCCAAGAACATATCGAGGAAGCGGGCATCCACTCGGGCGACGCGGCGTGTGTCTTGCCCGCGCAGACGCTCCCCGATCCGATCCTCGCGGACATCCGGTCCGTCACGCGACGGGTCTGCAAGGCGCTCGACGTCATCGGGCTCATGAACCTCCAGCTCGCGGTAAAGGACGCCGCCGTCTATGTCCTCGAAGCGAACCCGCGCGCGAGCCGGACCGTCCCGTATGTCTCGAAGGCGATTGGGATTTCGTTGGCGAAGGTCGCGACGAAGGTGATGCTCGGTCACTCCCTCCGGAGCCTGCATCTGGTGGGCGAGCCGACGATCGACCACGTCGCGGTCAAGGCGCCCGTGTTCCCGTTCCAGCGCCTCCCGGGCGTGGACGCGATCCTCGGGCCCGAGATGAAGAGCACGGGAGAGGTCATGGGGATCGATCGATCCCTCGGCCGGGCGTACTACAAGGCGATGGTCGCTGCGGGAAATCCCCTTCCGACGAGCGGGGCGGTGTACATGACCGTGCGCGACGAGGACAAGCCGGCGATCCTGGGAGTCGCTTCGCGGTTCGTGCGGCTCGGCCTGCAGATCTACGCGACCCGCGGCACGGCCCAGTTCCTCCGGGAACACGGCGTGGAGGCAACGACCGTCTATCGGATCAGCGAGAACCAATCGCCCGACGCCCTCGGACTGATGCGTCGCGGCGAGATCCGGCTCGTGATCAACACGCCCACCAATTCGACGGGGGCTCGGCGAGACGGCTACATGATGCGCCGCCTCGCGGTCGATCTGAACATCCCGTTCATCTCGACGATCCAGGCCGCCGAGGCCGCGGCCGAGGCGATCGAGGAATTCCGTTCCGGGGCACTCGATGTGGTCCCCTTGGGAACGTTCGCCTCGACGATGCGCGTTGCGGCGGCAAGGCTTTAGGACCTGTCGTGAATCGACTCTTCGTGCAGCCGACTCGGCTCCTCGGACCGGCGATGCTCGTGGCCGGACTCGTATGCATCGGTGTTGCCGTGGCCCGAGGGGAGGCGACAGCGTTCCTGGTCCTCGTCTTCCCGGCGGTGACCGGGAACGGCCCCCTTATCCTGGCGGGCATCCTGTTCACGTTCTTGGGATTCTTGGCGACGTTCACGTTCTGGCCCGGGCGACCGATCGGAGTCGCGGCCTCGGAGGGATCGGCTCCCGCCACGGACACGACCGGCCCCGCTCCGACCCGCCGATGGGGTGGCGTCGTTTTCCTAGGGCCGTTCCCGATCGTCTTCGGGTCGGACCCGAGGATGACTCGAATGATGCTGCTCGTAGGGGTCGTGCTGTTCGTCGCTCTCCTTGCCCTGACTCTCTTCTCCCTCCTGGCCTGACGGCTATTTATTGCGATGCGTCGTTCGGCCGGTCGCATGAATATCCTCGTCGCCGATGGGCTCGATGCCGAGGCGTTGGCGTTCCTCCGCAAGGTTCACGACGTCCACGTGCAGGAGGTGGACGCCGCCCGGTTGCTCACTGCGATCCCGTCGTTCCACGCGCTGATCGTCCGGGGTCGCACGAAGGTCACGAAGGAGGTCCTCGGCCGCGGTTCGAATCTGAAAGTGGTCGGTCGCGCTGGCGTTGGCGTGGACAACATCGACGTCGAAACCGCGACGGCGCGCAAGATCGTCGTCGTCAACGCACCGACCGCGAGCACGGTGAGCGTCGCCGAACTCGCGATCGGGCACATGATTTCCCTCGCGCGGCACCTTCCGATGGCGGACCGATCCGTGAAGGAGGGGCGATGGGAGAAGAAAGGACTCGAAGGCCGCGAGCTGTCCAGCAAGGTGCTGGGCCTCCTCGGGTCAGGACGGATCGGGGGAGAGGTCGCGAAGCGAGCGCGCGCCTTCGGGATGGAGGTCATCGCGTTCGATCCGTATCTCTCCCTGCCGACCGCGGACAGCTTGGGCATCCGGCTCGTCGACAAAGAGTCCTTGTTCCGCGACGCCGATTTCGTGAGCGTCCATGCGGCGTTGACGCCCGAGACGAAAGGCCTCGTGGGGCGAGAGGAGCTCGCGCTCATGAAGCGAACGGCGGTCCTGGTGAACTGTGCCCGGGGCGAGATCGTCCAGGAAGGCCCCCTCGCCGACGCGCTCCGGTCCGGGACGATCGCCGGGGCCGCGATCGACGTCTTCGAGAAGGAGCCCCCGAGCGAAAGCCCGCTCCTCGCCGCTCCGCACGTCGTCTTCTCGCCGCATCTCGGCGCGTCAACGGAAGAGGCGCAGGCGCGGGCGGGAGCGATCATCGCGGACCAGGTGCTCAAGGCCTTGGAAGGCAAGCGTCCGGAGTTCTGCGTGAACCCGAAGGTCTACGGCTGAATGGCAAGCGCGCGAGCCGCATCTCGGAGATCGGTCCCGTGCACGCGGCCGTATTCGCGAACCTCAGCGATGATCGCGACGTACCGGGCGTAGTCGCCGCCCAGGTGACGCACCGCACGACCGAGCGCCTTTTCGAAAGGCTCCTCGTGGCGAGTCTTCAGCGCCTCCTTGAGAAAGCGCGGTCGATCCGGGAGGTTCATCGCACCGGCGCTCACAGCACGCGGGGATAAAGCCCGCGCGGTCCCGCTCTCAGCGGGGATTCTCACACACCTTCAGGAAGTTCCGGAAAATCTCCCCGCCGAACTGCGTGTGCTCCACTTCCGGGTGGAACTGAAGGCCGAATATGGGCTCGGACCCATGTCGCATCGCCTGAACGGAGCAGTTGGGAGAGCTCGCGAGTCCGACGAACCCCGGTGGCAAGACCGTCACCTCGTCGTTGTGGGACTCCCACACCTCGAAGCGATCCGGGAGGCCTTCGAAGAGCACGTCGGGCTCGCGGACGTTCAGGAGGGACTTCCCGAACTCCGGCACCTTGGCCGGAGCCGCCTCGCCGCCGAAGTGCTTTGCCATGAACTGGTGTCCCGCGCAGATGCCCAGGATCGGCCCATCGAACGCGTCGAGATACTCCCCGTTGCGCCCCATCTTGGAAGGATCGACGCCGACGCGCGGCGCGCCTCCGGAAAGGACGAGCCCGTCGAGATCCTGGAGGCCGCCGACGGGTGTGTCATTCGGGACGATTTTCGTCTCGACCCCGAGGTACTTCAGGACCCGCCATTCGCGGTGGGTCCACTGACCTCCGTTGTCGACGACGAAGACGCGCATGGGATACCGAAAGGATGCGGCGAGAAAAAGGTTTCCATCGATCGCAGCCCTATTCCCATTCGATTGTGGCCGGGGGCTTGTTCGAGATGTCATACACGACCCGGTTGACTCCCTGGACCTCGTTCGTGATGCGGGTCGAGATTCGGTCGAGCACGTCGTGCGGGATCTTCGAGTACGTCGCGCTCATGCCATCGATCGATTCGACCGCTCGCACCGCGACCGTGTGTCCGTAGACGCGAAGGTCGCCATGGACGCCGACGGTCTGCACCGGCACGAGGACGGCGAAGTACTGCCAGGGCAGCGGCATGAGCCCCCGTGACGCGGCCGCCTGGATTTCGTCCTCCACGATCGCCGAGGCCTCTCGGACGAGCGCCACCCGCTCCGGCGTAACTTCGCCGACGACTCGCACGGCGAGGGCGGGTCCCGGAAACGGCTGACGTTCGGCGACGCGAACCCCGAGGGCGCGAGCGACCGCCCGGACCTCGTCCTTGTACAGGTCCCGCAACGGCTCGACGAGCTTGAGCTTCATGTCGGCCGGCAGACCCGCGACGTTGTGATGCGTCTTGATCCGGTCCCGCAGCTGCCCGCCGCTCTCGATCCAGTCGGGAGCGATCGTCCCTTGGACGAGATGCTCCGCGCCGAACGTCTTCGCCTCCCGCTCGAACAGCTCGATGAACTTCCGACCGATGATCATCCGCTTCTTCTCGGGATCGCTCACGCCACGGAGCCCCGCGAAGTATTCGTCGGCGGCACGGAGGATCCGGTGATTCACTCCGAGGGCCTGGAGCGTGCGTTCGACGTCTTCGGTCTCGTCCTTGCGCATGAGACCCGTGTCCACGTACACGGCGAGGAGCCGATCTTCCAGCGCCCGGCCAGCCAGGACGGCGGCCGTGGTGCTGTCGACGCCTCCGGAGCATGCGCTGATCGCTCGGTCCGGCACGGCGTTCCGGATGAGTTCCACTTGCTCGCGGATGAACGCCTCTGCGTCGAACTTCATTCTCCCAGCGTCCGCGAGTCCTCGAGCACCCATTTCTTCAACGCCTCGCGGTGGTCCCGGAGCTTCTCGGCGAGCCGCTCGTCCTTCACGGCGAGGATCTCGACCGCGAGGATCGCCGCGTTCTCCCCCCGATCCAAGCCGACCGCGGCGACGGGCACCCCCGGAGGCATCTGGGACACGCTGAGGACCGCGTCGAGGTTCAGCTTGCCGCTAACCGGCACACCGATGACCGGTTTCGTCGTGTGGGACGCGATCGTGCCCGGTAGGGCCGCCGAGAGTCCCGCCACCGCGATGAACACCTTGGCCGTCGTGTTCCGGATCAGGTCGCGCAGCAGGTCCGGAGTCCGGTGCGCGGAGGCGACGACGATTTCGTACGCGACACCGAATTCGTCGAGCATCGAGCCTGCCTTTCTTCCGACCTCGGCGTCGGTCTTGGAACCCAAAACGACGAGGACCTCGACGGCCATCGAGTAGGACAAAGAGGGCTCGGGAAATAAAGGCTTCCCACTAAGGGCGCGAAGCGCTCGCAGGACGCCGTCTTTGCTTCAGCTCTTCATGATCGCGAGCAGGAAGAGGCCGATCGCCGCGGCGGCGCCGATGATGGCTGCGAGGATCACGCCGATCGACTGGACGATGATTCCGACGAGATCCACGCCCGCGCTGTACGGTCCCGTATACCACGCCCACAAGATCCCGACGATCAGACCACCCACAAGAAGGCCCACGCCGATCTTCCGGCTCTTGCCGCTTCCGAAATACGCCGTGAAGGCGCCCGTGATTACGAGGAAGAGGCTGAACGTCAAGAGGAGGATGGTCACGAATGTCCAAGCTTCAAACGCGGCAAAAGCGCTCATATGGCTCCCTCAGAACTTGATTCCCGTCAAAGTTTTCGTGTCGATGACTCCCGCGATGGATCGGATTTTGTCGACGACGACCTGACCGAGGACATTGAAGTCCTCCGCTTCGATCTTCGCAATCAGATCGTACTCCCCGAACAAGGGATGGAGTTCCACGATTTCCTTGACCTTGAGGAGCTCGTTATACACCTCGTGCTCCTTAGCGGGAGCGGTGCTAATGAGCACGAACCCGATGGCCATCCCTGGTCACCTCGCCCGGAACCTACTGACGCAATATAACCCTTTCGTACCTTAGCGGCGGATTTGCGTCCTCTTGTCTCTCCATTAGAATGACGTGTGTCTCCGCGCCCGACCCAGCGCCTTCGTCCACGTGGGCAAGTTCGTCTGAGTCCCCGTCGACTCGACGACACAGCTCGCGACCGCGGAGCCGAGGATCCCGCAGCGCCGCACGTCGTATCCTCGCGAAAGTCCCGCGTAGAATCCCGCCCGGTACGCATCGCCCGCCCCGGTCACGTCGACGACTCGGGTTGGCGGAACCCGTGGAATTCGGATTCGTCCTTCGCGCGTGTACACGGTGCTCCCTCGCGCGCCCATCGTCACGACGACGACAGGAGCGAACCTCACCAAGCCGGCCGTCGAGGTGACGCGGACGAATCTCCTGGCACGCGCGATCTCCGCTTCGTTTCCGAAGAAATAGGCGGAGCGGCGGATGAGTTCGCGGAATAGATGGGCCGTGTACACGTAGTGGATCTCCTGGGACGGGTCGAACGCGATCGTGCGGCCGAGGTCCTCCGCGAGTTTCGCGATTCGCAGGTAGTACAGCGGGCGGCCTGTGCCCAGATGCACCAGGTCGACGTCTTTAACGGAGTGCCGGAGTACGGGGAGTCGTGCGGCCTCTCTCATGGGCCCCTGATCGATAATCGCCATCTGGTTTCCCCTGGGATCCGAGAAGATCCAGGCCGTCGGTGTCCTCGCCCCGGGGATCGCGCGGAGGTCCGTGAGGTCGACGCCGTCCGCGACGAGCGCAGCGCGGTAGTCCGGAGGAAAATCGGCTCCGACGAAGGAGGCGAGGCTCGTCTTGACGCCGAGCCGTGCGGCCGACCGCGCCAGATTCCCAGCGGTACCCCCGAAATATCGGCTCCGACCCAGGACTTCAATCGACGTATTCGGTCGGGGCAGGCGGCGCACGCGGACGATGTGATCCAAGGCGACGTGGCCGAACGCGCCCAGAAAGCTCTTCATGTGAATCCCGCCAAGCCCCGTTGCACGTCGGCGAATCGTTCGAAGTGGGTATAGGGGATTTCCTCTTCGTCGCACAGGCGGGCCAACTCCTCCTTCGCGAAGACGATGTCCGCTTCCAGGGCGGGACACAGGTCCGAATGCCCATCTCCGACATAGGCCGTCCGGTACCCTTCGGTTCGCAGTTCGAAGAGACGAAGGAGTTTGCAGGTCCCGCAGAGCGTGCAAGTCGCATCGGCCCACGGGTACTCGATCCGCACGATCCCGCCCTCGAAGATCGCCCGGTTGGTGCGAACGGGGACACGGATGTCCCACTTGCGCAGGAGATGGCGCACGTAGAAGTCAAGGCCTTCGCTCACGATTTCAAGGAGGATTCCGCCGGACTCGCAGAAACGAACGAAATCGAGGAAAGTCTCATCTATCGCGACGTGCGAGTCGATGAACCCTACGAGGTCGTCCTGTTTCGCGTGGAGCAACGCGAACTGCCGCGCCATCGCTTCCCGCGTGCCGATTGCTCGCGCGCGGTGGAGCTCCTCGATTTCCCACCACCCCGGCGGCGCGAATTCGTCCAAGATCGCCTCAGCGACGTCGGTCCGGGTGATCGTGCCGTCGAAGTCGGTCAGGACCGCTCGTTTCGCCGGCAATTCGCATCCCTGCCTTCCGCGCGATGGTACATCAGGTCCCTTCGCGCCACGAATCGAGGTATGCGCGTTGCTCTTTCGTGAGCCGATCAATTCGGATTCCCGACGTGCGGAGTTTGAGTCGAGCGACCTTGAGGTCGAGGTCCGATGGGACCGCGTACACCCGTGGTTTCAGGCTCCTGGCGTGTTCCGCGAGATAGCCCGCGGCGCCCGCTTGGATGGCGAAGCTCATGTCCATGATCTCGACGGGATGGCCCTGCCCGGCCGCGATGTTCACGAGCCTGCCTTCGGCCAGGAGGTAGACCCGCTTCCCGCCCGGCAGCGTGTATTCGTCGACGAATTCGCGGACGCGACGCTTCCCCTTCGAGTGACGCTCGAGGTCGGCCTTTGAGATCTCGTTGTCGAAGTGGCCGGCGTTCGCGAGGACGACTTGGTCCTTGAGCCCGGGGAAGTGCGCTGCAGTGATGATGTCCTTGCATCCGGTCGCGGAGACGATGAAGTCCGCCACCTTGACGGCGGCCCGCATCGGCAGGACGTCGAACCCGTCCATCGAGGCCTCGAGCGCCTTGACCGGATCTACCTCCGTCACGACGATGCGAGCGCCCAGACCTTTGGCCCGCATCGCGATCCCGCGGCCCGTCCACCCGTACCCCGCGACGACGAAGGTCTTACCGGCGATGACGAGATTCGTCGCGGTCATCAGGCCGTCGATCGTGCTCTGGCCGGTCCCGTAGCGGTTGTCGAACAGATGCTTCATCTGGGCGTCGTTCACGTCGATGATCGGGAACCGCAGCGCGCCGTCGCGCTCCATGGCGCGGAGGCGAATGACGCCCGTCGTCGTCTCCTCGTTCCCCCCTCGGACGCCGGGCAGCAGCTCCGTCCTCTTCGTGTGCAGGAGGAAGACGAGGTCCGCGCCGTCGTCGATCACGAGTTCCGGCTTCAGATCGAGGACTTTGTGCAGGTTCTCGTAGTATTCCTCGTTGGACTGCCACTTGCGTGCGTACACCTCGAGGCCGTGGGTCTCCGCAAGAGCCGTCGCGACGCTATCGTCGGTGGACAGCGGATTGCACGACGCGAGCCGGACGCTCGCGCCGGCCTCCCGCAACGAGAGCGCCAGGACGCCGGTCTTCGCCTCGACGTGCAGGGCCATTCCGATGCGGAGGCCCCGGAGCGTCTTCTTTCGTTTCAGCTCCTCCCGAATCGCCGCGAGCACGGGCATGTGGTCGCGGGCCCATTCGATCCGATGAGCGCCCCGTTCGCCGAGTTCGGACACCGTCGTGCCGATGCCCCGGACTCGATTTCAGCCTTCCGGTGGACTCACGGCCTGCGGAGCGCCGCATACGCCAGGACCGTGACGCCCACGGCCATGGTCGCGTAGAATACCGCATCGACCGGCCACGATGGATGGACGTCGCCCGGTGTCGCGATCTCCCAGTAGTAGAAGTTGCCGCTGGGGACGAAGCGCAAGACCGCGGAGGCGAAGATGACGTCGCCGGCCTTGACGACGCCGGAGGCGTCCCCTTGGACGTACACGAGGGTGGTCTGCTGGGCGCTGCTATCGTCGAGTTCGAGCGAGGTGACCTGGCTTCCGAAGAAATTGAAGACGCTCACGGCCAGCACCCGCTCGTGGATCGTGATTCTCGCGCCGGGAGAGTACCCGTAGTACGAGGGCGGATTGACATTCCGCGACGCAAGGAGGTCTGCGCCGCTCACGGAGAGCAACGGCCAGAATCCCACCGCGAGGCCGAGGCCGGCTAGCGTCAGCGCCAATCCGACGAGCGCCAGTCGTTTCAACTAGGTGCCTCCGTTGAGCCGTCCCGGTCCTCCTTCCGCTCCAACCGGGAGAGCGCCTTCGGCCTTCGCCTTCGTCCGACTCAAGATGAATCGGAGTCCAAACGGTGTCATCAAGGTTGTGACCACCCCGGTCAGGACCAGGATTGAAAACAACGTTCCATCGATGAGGCCCAGCTCGAGGCCGAGCGTGGCGACGACGAGCTCCATCGCCCCACGGCCGTTCATGCCGATTCCCACCGCCACGCAATCGCGGCGCGGCATGTGAGACCAGGCGGCCCCGACGTATCCTCCGACGAACTTGCTCGCGGCCGCGACCCCGAGAACCGCGCCGACGAGGACGACGTTGCCGAGGCTTCCCACCTGGAAGGTCAGGCCGATGAAGGCGAAGAACACGGGGCCGAAGATCCCGAGCGTGACCGCGGAGGTGGCGGACCGGACCGCCTTCACGTCGCGATCGGCGATGACGTGCTCCGAGACCAGGAGGGTCCCAAAGAAGGCCCCGACGACGAAGTGCAGCCCAAGGAAGTCCGCCAAGAACGCGAAACCTAAGGCGACGAGGAACGGAAGGGCGAAGCCGGACTCCTTCGTGAGGAGGTGCCGGGAGGCGCGGAGGATCCACGCGCCGAGTGCCCCGTGGCGGTATCGGAAGATCAGGTCCACGCTCATCATCGCCGCGAAGAACACGCCGAACTTCAGTAGGAGGACCACGGCGGCCCATACGTCCACGCCGAGCGGGCCGTTCAGGCTCACGAGCAGGCCCACCGAGGCGAGTCCCGCCACGTCGCAGAGCAACCCTGCCGACAGCAGGCTGCGTCCGAGGGGCGTGTGCAACAGGTCCAAGTCGGAGAGGATCCGAGCCATGACGGGCAATGCGGTGAAGGCGAGCGCGATCCCCAGGAACATCGCGGAGCCAGGCGCGAGCCCGATCGCGCCGCCGAGCGCCGTGCCCGCCAACGCGGGGATCGTGAACGCGCCGATCGCGATGAAGATCGCGCTGTCCCGGATCGAGCGTCGGACGTCCGCAAGAGTCAGCTCCAGCGCCGCGAGGTAGACGATGAAGAAGATCCCGAGATTCGCGAGCTCCTGGATTGCCGCATCGGGGATGACGACCCCGAAGACGGAAGGTCCGAGGACGATGCCCGCGAGGATCTCGCCGACGAGAGCCGGGGCCTTCATCCGTGCGGCCAGCTCGCCGGAGAGGCGCGCGCCGACGAGCAGGATCAAAAGGCTGAGGAGGATGTCCATCGGGACTTCGGACCACGACCCTTGAGGTCCATAAGCCGCGCGGCGAGGATATCGGGGTTGATTTCGTATTGCGATAGCACCGGGGCCTCGAAGGCCCCCGCGGCACGAACCAAGGCCTTTAGCCAAGCGGGCTTTATTTGGGTACCTCGGTCCGGACGGTCAAGATGGCGCTCAAGGACAAGCTCCGCGTGGGCTGCAGCGGCTGGGGGTACGACGACTGGCTCGGCGGGTTCTACCCCCCCGGCACGCCGAAGTCCGACTACCTCAAACTCTACGGGAGCGTGTTCGACTGCGTCGAAGTGGATTCGTCCTTCTACCGCAATCCGGGGCCGGCGATGACGAAAGGGTGGTACAAATCCACTCCTCCGAGGTTTCTCTTTGCGATGAAGATGCCGAAGCGGATCACCCACGAGAAGAAGTTGAAGGAAGTGACGGAGAACCTCGGCTGGCTCTACGCGTCCGCCAAGGAGCTCCGAGAGAAGTGCGGACCCCTCGTCGCGCAGTTGCCGCCTTCGATCAAGTTCGATTCCCACTGGACGCTGATGCAGGCCTTCATCCAGGCGCTCGAGGTCGAGAAGTACCCTCACGCGATCGAGTTCCGCCACAAGTCGTGGTTTCGAGACGATGTGTACAAGCTGCTGCGGGATCGGAACGTGGCGATGGTATGGTCGGAGAACCAGTACCTGCGCACCCCGAGCGAAGTGACGTCCGACCAGGTGTACCTGCGGATGGTCGGGGACCGCGAGATCACGGAATTCAAGGAGGTCCAGAAGGACAAGTCGACGGAGATGCGCGCCTGGTACAAAGAGCTCGATGGCGCCTCGGATTCGGTGAAGGGAGCCCTCGTCTTCTTCAACAACCATTACGCGGGCTTCGGGCCGGGCAGCGTCAACGAGTTCCGTCGTCTCGCGGGACTCCTGGAATATGAGTTCCCGACCGCGGCGGGGTCGCCCGCCGGGCAGAAGAGCCTCGGGGACTTTGGCTGATCACCGCAACGTACAAAGGTTTCTGTGCGCTCGTCATCGTGACGGGGAGGTTTTCATGGGAACGTCCGTTCAGATCGTCTTCGATTGCGCGGATCCGGATCGGCTTGCGAAGTTCTGGGCAACGGCCCTTCACTACAGGGAGCAGGACCCGCCGGCTGGCTACGCTTCCTGGCCCGAGTTCCTCAAAGCGAGGGGAGTACCGGAAACGGAGTGGAACACCGCAAGCGCAATCGTCGATCCGGAAAAGCTCGGACCCCGGATCTACTTCCAGCAGATGGGCACGCCGAAGCCGAAGAAGAACCGCGTCCATCTCGACCTCAACATTTCCGGTGGACCGAAAGTCGCGTACGAGGAGCGGGTGGAGCGCATCAACGCCGAGGTCGAACGGATTCTCGGCCTCGGGGCGACGACACAGCGCGTCTGGCAGGATCCGGGGGAGTACTGGATCGTCATGCAGGATCCGGAAGGCAACGAATTCTGTGTGCAGTGACCTAGTCCGTTCGCTAGGTCTTTAGCCCGACCGGCGGATAGGGCGGCGTGCCTCGCGTGATTTTCCACGTCGACATGGACGCGTTCTACGTGAGCGTGGAGCGGCGGGAGAATCCTTCCTTGATCGGCAAGCGAGTCATCGTTGGCGCGGACCCGAAAGGAGGGAAGGGGCGCGGCGTCGTCATGGCCTGTAGCTACGAGGCCCGGGAGATCGGGATCCGTAGCGGGATGCCGATCGGACTTGCATGGCGCAAGGCGCCGGACGCCATCTACCTCCGCCCGAACTACGATCTGTACGGCTCCGTCTCGGAGAGCGTCATCAACGTCCTGCGATCCTTCGCGGATATCCTCGAGCATGTGAGCATCGACGAGGCGTTCCTGGATGTCAGCACGAAAGTGCACGGTTTCGACGATGCTGCGGTCTACGCGCTTGGAGTCAAGGCGGCCGTCCGCGAACGGGAAGGGCTTGCGTGCACGATCGGCGTCGCGCCGAACAAGTCGGTCGCGAAGATCGCGTCCGACTTGGCGAAGCCCGACGGGCTGAAGGTCGTACGCCCCGAGGAGGTGACCGTATTCCTCGATCCGCTTCCGGTCACGAAGATTAGCGGGGTCGGCACGAAGACTGCCGAGGTACTCGAACGCGTCGGCGTACGGACGATCGGCGAGCTGGCCCGGTTCAAGGGTGCGGATCTCAAGAAGCTCCTTGGGAAGAACGCCGTGTGGCTGTGGGGAATCGCGCGAGGCCTCGAACAGCTTCCCGTCGAAGAGAGGCCGGACCCGAAGTCGATCAGCGTCGAACGTACGTTTGAGCGAGATGTCGCGGACTGGAGCCAGGTCGAAACGACGTTGCGCGACGTCGCGCACAATGTCTTCCTGAGGGCGAAGGCCCAGGGCGCGACGTTCCGGACGATCGGAATCAAGATCCGGTTGGAGGGCTTCCAGACCCACCTCCGTGAACGGACCCTTCCTTCGAACGTCCTCGACGAGGACGTCTTGGCGGCGGTCTGCGGGGAGCTTCTTTCCGAGTTCGCGGACAAGGCGCATCGGGTTCGGCTCGTCGGCGTGCGGGTGACGAAGCTGGAGCGTCCGAAGACGAGCCAGCCGAGGCTTACGTCGTTCGAGTGATCCGCGGTCGCTCTACGCTAGCTCGATGCACGCCTGCGGGCCGACCGGTGGGGGCGCCTCGGCGGCGGCCGGACACCAACGTTGCGGGCGAGCTTGCGCACATCCTTCTCGTCCATCCATTCGACCTTCAGGTACTCGAACAGCTCTGCGTCGTCCATGCCGAGCCGGCGGCCTTCGGCCACGCACGTTCGGTAGGCTTCGATCTCGGTGGGCGCGCTGGGGTACTCGAAGCCCTCCGGGAACAGCTCCTTGCCCTCCCGGAACTGTCGGACGTGGACGAGCTCGTGGACCACATCCAGATAGATGTCCCGCCGTTTGCCCGTCCGGAGGTAATGCGTCGAGACGACGAGATGCCCATCCTCGTCGCTCACGCCCATGTACCCCCACTTGGAGGAGAAGAACTCCACCCGCAGGCTTCGGAGGGCCGTCTTCGTCTTCGCACCGAAAATCGCTCGGACGGCCGGCAGATCCTCGAAGCCCTTGAAGTGATCGAGGAACCGATCGTACCGCAGCCGGATGTCTTTCGGAATCTCGACGTCCGGGAGTCTCGCCTTTGCCATGGTCATCGGGCCCCCTTCGTCGCGGAAAGGATTCGGAGGGCTTCCTTGCTATGCGACCCAGGGTCGACACGGCGGTACGCCGCAAGGATCGTTCGGTCAGGCCCAATGACGTACGTGACGCGCTTCGCGACGCCGAAGAGGCTCAGCGCGTTGTACGTCCGGGCGATTTGCTTGTCCGGATCCGCCACGAGATCAAAGGTCAGTCCGTACTTCTCCCGGAACGCGTGGTGCGATGTCGCGTCCTGGACGCTCACCCCGAGCACCTCCGCGCCGACGTCCTTGAAGGCGCCGAGATCATCGCGGAACGCGCACGCCTCCCGCGTACAACCGGGCGTGTCGTCCTCCGGATAGAAGTACAGGACGACGGCCCTGCCATCGAAATCGCGCAGGCGGATCGACCGGCCATCCTGGGTCACCCCTTCGAAGTCCGGGGCTTCCGTGCCGGGTTCGAGCAAATCGGCCATGGTGACACCGGGGAATCGTCCGCGGCATTTCAAGGATTGCCCGGTGCACGCCGCGCACCCGTCAAGCGGCTCTCGCCAGGCCGGCCCAATCCTTCAGGATCTCCCGCGACGCATTGAGCCCCGGGGATCCGGTGATCCCGCCTCCGGGATGGGCGCCCGAGCCGCAGAGGTAGAGTCCCTCGACGGGCGTCCGGTATCGCGACCATCCGGGGACGGGGCGGAGGACGAACGACTGATCGAGGGTCATCTCCCCGTGGTAGATGTGGCCCTCCGTCAGACCGAACCGACTCTCGAGGTCCGCCGGCGTCAGCACCTGCCGTCCCACGAGCCGCCGTTCGAAGCCCGGCATGTAGTCGTCGAGCAGCGCCTCGATCCGGTCGGCCAGTTTCTCGCCCTCCTTGTCCCAGGTCCCCTGACGCAATTCGTAGGGGGCGTACTGGACCGCGACGGACATGACGTGCTTCCCGGATGGAGCGAGGTCCGCGTCGACGACCGTCGGCACGAACACGTCGAGGAACGGCTCGCCCGAAACCTTCCCGTACTTCGCGTCGTCGTACGCCCGCTCGATGTATTCCATCGAAGGACAGACGCGGAAATGGGCCGGCAGTCCATCGGGGGATGCCGCGAGGGTCGGCGCGCCGTCGAGGGCGAACATCACCGTCGCCAGGACGCCATTCATCTCGAAGTTTCGCACCCGCATGAGGAACTCCGGGCTCAGCTCCTCCGATTCGACGAGGCGCAGGAACGTCCGCTTCGGATCCGCGTTGGAGGCGACGACCTTCGCGTCGATCAGCTCACCCGACGTGAGTTCCACGCCCTTCACACGGCCGCCTGCACAGAGGATCCGGCGGACCTCCGAATCCGTCCGGATCGTCGCGCCTGCGTCGCGCGCCGCGCCCCCGAGGGCCGCGGCGAGGTTACCCATGCCCCCGCGGACGAACGCCCCCGCGCCGCCGCCATCGGGGAGAAAGTGGTGGATGAGCCCGAATGCCGTCCCGGGGGACCACGGTCCTTCGAACGTGCCGAGCAACCCGTCGACCGCGAGGCTCGCCTTCAGCAGCTCGGACTCGAACCACTCGTCCAGCGCGTCCCGGAGCGGCATGGGCGGCAGCCGCAGCATCTGCTGCAACGTGTCCTTGCCGAGTCGTCGCAGCCGGAGCGCTCGTCGGACGAGGTTCGCCTGCTCCGCGAGGGACGGCCCCGCGAGGTTCGGCGGCGCCATCGCGAAGATCGGATTGAGGGCCGCCGCGAATTGGCGCAGGAATCCGACGAACCGCGGATACGCTTCGGAGTCCTTCGGCGAGACGGCCGCGAGTTCGGACTGCGTCTTCCGCACATCCCGCCAGATTCGCAATGCAGCGCCGTTCCCGAGGGCGACGACCTCCGGATCCGGGGGGAGGAATCGGACGCCGCGGCCGGCGAGATTCAGGTCCTCGACGACTTCCGGCCGGAGCCGACCGCACACCGCGGCACCGGTCGAGCAGCGGAATCCCGGAGCGATTTCGTCGGTCGTGAGCGGGCCTCCGACGACCCCGCGACGTTCGAGCACGAGGACCCGGAGTCCGCCGCGAGCGAGGTACGCGGCGGCGATGAGGCCGTTGTGCCCTCCGCCCACGACGACGACATCGAAGGTTGCAACCATCCTCACACCTTGAAGAACATCCAGTCTCGGAGGATCTCCCGGGCGGCGTTGTAGCCGGGCGCTCCCATCACGCCCCCGCCTGGATGGGCCCCGGACCCGCACAGGTACAGCCCCTTGATGGGACAACGATACTGCGACCAACCGGCGGTCGGCCGAAGGAATAGCAGCTGGTTCGGCGTGAGTTCGCCGTGGAAGATGTTGCCTCCCGTGAGTCCGATGACTTGCTCGAGGTCCCACGGGCTCAGGACCTGCCGGTGCAGGATGATCTTCCGGATATTGGGGACGTACTCCTCGATCGTGTCGAGGACCGTCTCCCCGAATTCATCGCGGCGGTCCGCCCAGTTTCCGTTTCGGAGTGTGTATGGCGCGTACTGGATGAAACAGGACATGATGTGCTTGCCCGGAGGCGTCAGAGTCGGGTCGAGGGTCGACGGCACGCACATGTCGACATAAGGCCGGTGCGAGTAATTGCCGTACTTCGCATCGTCGTACGCCTTCTCGATGTAGTCCACGCTGGGGCCGAGCGAGATCGCGCCTTGGAGGTGGGCCCCGTTCCCGGGGAGGGCCGAGAAGCTCGGAGCCTCTTTCAACGCGAGGTTCACTTTTCCGGACGAGCCTTCGATCTTGAAGTTCTCGATGCCTCGCACGAACTCGGGCGGCAGGTCGGACCGTTCGAGGAACTTCAGAAAAGTCCTCTTGGGGTCGGCGCTTGAGGCGATCACTCTCGCATAGATCTTCTCGCCGCCGGCAAGTTCGACGCCGACGGCCCGTCCGTCTCGCACGAGAATCCGCTGCACGTCCGCGTTCACGCGGATCTCCGCCCCGAAGCTCCGGGCGGCGCGCGCGATCGACTCGCTTACCATCCCCATGCCGCCGCGGACGTAGCCCCAGGAGCGGTACGCGCCGTCGATCTCGCCCATGTAGTGGTGCATGAGGACGTAAGCCGTCCCGGGAGACCGCGGCCCGAGCAGCGTCCCGATGATCCCGCTCGAGCAGAGGCCCGCCTTGACGACGTCCGTCTCGAACCACTCGTCCAGGTAGTCGGCCGCGCTCGTCGTCATGAGCCTCGCGAACGTGTACAATTCGTCCTCCGTGAGGGCTTTCACCTGCTTGTTCAGCGCGAGGAGTTTCCGGAGCTCGGAGGGATGGAGCGACCCGATGTCCGGCGGGGTCATCGTCAGCGTCGGCGCGATGAACTTTGCCATGCGCGCCATCACGCGTCCGAACCGCGGCATCGCCTCCGCGTCGCGCCGGGAGAATTTCGCGACCGCTTGGAAGGTGTCCTCCTCGTCGCCCCGGTAGAAGAGGTAGCGCCCGTCGGGCAGGGGCGAGAAGCTCGATTCCTGCGGGATGACCTCGAAGCCGTGGGAGGGCAGGTCGAGGTCCCGGATGATCTGCGGACGCAAGAGGCTGCAGACGTACGAGCAGACGGTGAACTTGAACCCGGGGTAGACCTCTTCCGTGACCGCGGCTCCGCCGAGGATGTAGCGGCGCTCGAGCACGAGCACCCGCTTGCCGGCTCGCGCGAGATACGCGGCCGTCACGAGGCCGTTGTGGCCTCCGCCAATCACGATTGCATCGAACTGCTGCGCCACCCGACGACCTCCGTGTCCGCGCAACGCCAGCGAGATTGCGAGGGGACGGGCTGGGGTGCGCGAGGTAACGGGAGAGGGGTTAAATCGTTTGTCGCCGGTCCGTCCCGGGCTCGGAGGCGCGACCGATGCGACGCGGATCGCCGTTTCATTCTAGGACCTCGGCGCTGTGCGATAGCTGGGAGTGGCGCGGGTGGGCCGGATACCTCGCGGCCTCGTCGTACTCCCTCGTTCCGGAGATGGAGTACTATGCGATCCGCCATTCCGCCGGCCTCTTAGACGTGTCACCCCTGTACAAATATCGGATCAGCGGAAAGGATGCCCTGCACCTCGTGAACAAGGTCGTGACGCGCGACGCGACGAAGCTGTCGAAGGGACAGATCTACTACACGCCGTGGTGCGACGAGCGCGGGAAGACCGTCGACGACGGGACGCTGTGGAATCTCGGCGACGGATCGTTTCGCATGACCGCCGCAGAGCCGAACCTCAAATGGTTTCAGGATGCCGGGATGGGCCTCGACGTCGAGGTCGAGGATGTGTCGGAAGAAATCGGTGCGCTCGCTCTCCAGGGGCCCTCGTCCCGGGCCATCCTCTTGGAGGGCGCGGACGGCGCCGTCGAGAAGCTGCGGTACTTCCGGTTCGTGAACACGAAGTTCGCGGGGATCCCGGTCATGATCTCCCGAACCGGCTACACGGGCGACCTGGGCTATGAGATATGGGTCGACCGCGAGAAGGCCGAAGGACTTTGGGATGCGCTCGTGGAGAAAGGGAGTGGGCATGACATCACCCCCGCCGGGATGCTCGCTCTCGACGTCGCCCGGATCGAGGCGGGCCTCATCCTCGCTGAAGTCGAATACGAGCCCTCTCGAAAGGCGATCATCGACGCGCAGCGGTACTCGCCCTTCGAGTTGAGCCTCGACTGGACATTGGCGCTGGACAAGGGGCCGTTCATCGGGAGGAAGGCGCTCCTCGATGAGAAAGCGCGCGGACCGTCCCGTCGCACGGTAGGGCTCCAGATCGACTGGGGATCCATCGAGAAGTACTATTGGGACATGGGGCTCCCGCCTCAGCCTCCATCGGAACCGTGGCGAGAGAAAGTCCCCCTCTATTCCGGATACCGCCAAGTCGGTTGGGCCACGAGCGGTTGCTGGTCCCCGCTCCTGAAAAAATACATCGCGATCGCAACGGTCGCGGCGCCTTACTCGGAGATCGGGACCCGAGT
>WNGJ01000442.1_pt1 | contig 51509 bp, 45 predicted proteins | sample 5400611 | NCBI WGS metagenome assembly WNGJ01 (sample SAMN13153375, study PRJNA577476) | soil metagenome | isolation source: 40 cm soil or saprolite under Garry oak tree replicate 1 | place: USA:California | collected 2016-06-15 | reverse complement strand
AGCTCGTGGCCCATCCGTATACGCGCATCCTCCAGCTCGCAGTTCTTGAGGATGGAGTCAGGCCGTGCGAAGTAGATGAACTCGAAAACGCACATTGCGTGCTTGCTCGACGTCTGGAACGTGACGCTCTTCACGCCGTGCTCGTCCATCAGCACCATCTCACCCGGCTGAACCTCGCGCACGAAGTTCGCATGGACCGTGTCAAGCGCGCAGGTCTCCGATGCAATGACGTGGGCCGGCTGACCGGGGAGCGGAATGAAACCAATGCACAGCGGGCGGAAACCGTAGGGATCGCGCAGCGCGATCAGCTGCGTTGGCGTGATGATGCCGCACGAATACGCACCCACGACCCGAGCGAACGTCTTGCGGATGACGTCCTCCCATGTGCGGCCGTGAGTGTGCTCGATGAGACGGGCCATCACCTCGGTGTCGAGCCCTGTTTCGAAAGTCGCACCCTCCTCCTCGAGCTGCTTCCGCAGAGAATCCGAGTTGAGAAGGTTGCCGTTGTGAGCAATGGCGCCGGGGCCGAGCGTCGGGTGGTGGAACGGAAGTGGATGCGCGTTCTCGGCCCGGCTAGAGCCGGTCGTCGAGTAGCGAGTGTGCCCGAGGGCCAGGATCGAACCCGCGCCCATATCCTTGATCTGCGCGGCGCTGAACACCTGAGCCACCAGGCCCATGTCACGGTGCACTCGCACGCTGGTGCCGTCAGAGACCGCCATGCCCGCCGACTCCTGCCCTCGATGTTGGAGCGAAAAAAGCCCGAAGTACGTGAGGTTGGCGACATCGACGCCCTGCTTCGCGCAGATCCCGAAGACTCCACACATGGCTAGTGACGCGCTCCGGAGGTCCGCCGCATATTCGCGGCATCGGCGGCCGGAGCCAAGGAGACGACGAGCACGTGAGGGAGCGCATCGCGTAGATGCGAGACCGAACGCGCGCAGGAGTCGACGCAGGCTTCAGCGCCAGCCCGCAGGGCTCGCGCCCGGCCGACTAGGCCGCGAAGATGCAAGGAACTTCCGGCGCGCGTCACTGGGTCAGAGCTCCTTCCCAAGCTTGACGGATCACGTCGAGCGACAGCCGGAACTGGCCCTCGAACTCGATCGAGTCGCCACCGGTGAGACCGAGCAATGAGATCTCAACGTGATGGCGGCGGGCAAGCGACTGGACCTCAGGCATCGCGCGTGAAGGCAGGCTGATGATGAAGCGGCTCGGAGACTCGCCGAAAAATGCGGCGTCCATGCGCAGCGGTGATTCCGGCCGGAGTCCCGGACATCGGACTCCGATCCCGCCGAGCAAGCAGGACTCCGCCAACGCCACGAGCATGCCTCCCTCGGCGCAGTCGTGAGCCGAATGCAGCAGACCGTTCTCGGCAGCGGTCAGCACCAGGCGTTGGACGGCTCGCTCGCGCGTGAGGTCGAGCGCAGGCGGGCGACCGGCGACCACGCCATGCTCGAGCATCAGGTACTCGCTGCCGCCCAGGTCGTTGTGGCTGGACCCGACGAGCATCACGAAATCGCCCTCGGCGCGGAGTCCGGCGCCGAGCCGCTTGTTGTAGTCCGCGATCACGCCGACCATGCCGACCACTGGGGTCGGATAAATCGCCGACTCGCCTGCGGAGTCGTTGTACAAGCTCACGTTTCCACTGACGATCGGGACCTCGAGTGCGCGACATGCGTGCGCGAGCCCGGCGACCGTCTCCTCCATCTCCCAGTAGACCTCCGGCCGGTCGGGATTGGCGAAGTTCAGGCAGTCGGTGACCGCCAGAGGACGCGCGCCGGTGGCGACGATATTGCGCGCGGCCTCGGCCACCGCGAGCTGGGCGCCGAGGTGCGGATCCAGGTGGCAGTAGCGCGCGTTGCAGTCGGTCGTGACCGCAAGCCCGAACTTCGTCCCCTTGACTCTGAGCACCGCCGCATCGCCACCGGGCGGAACCACGGTCGCGTCGCCGACCATGTGGTCGTAGCGGCGGAAGATGCCCCTCCGGCTCATCAGGTTCGGTGTCGCGAGCAGGCCGAGCAGCGCAGCGCCGATGTCGACCGGCGGCGGCATCGCATCCATGTCGAGGCCGGGCGGTTGCTCGGGCGCGACGCCGACCAGCCGCCGCAGTGGAGCCCCGTCGGTCAGCAAGCCCACCGGAAGTCGAGCCACGTCGGCAGCTCCATCGACAACGGTCAGGTATCCATCGTCGGTGACGTGGCCGATCACCGCCGACGTGAGGTCCCAGGCGTCGAAGATCGATGCGACCTCTTGCTCGCGACCTCGCTCGACCACGACAAGCATCCGCTCCTGGGATTCCGACAGCATCACGTCGTACGGACTCATGCCTCGCTCGCGCCTCGGCACGCGTGCGACGTCGATTCGAGCGCCGGCCCCCGGAACCCGACCCGCGCATTCGGCCACCGACGACGTGAGACCCGCCGCGCCAAGATCCTGGATGGCGACCACCGCGTCCGACTGCGCGAGGTCCATGCATGCCTCGAGCAGGCATTTCTCGAGGAAGGGATTGCCGACCTGGACCGCGGGCCTTCGCTCATGGCTGGTGTCGTCCAGCTCCAGAGAGGCGAACGACGCTCCGTGAATCCCATCGCGCCCGGTGTCAGCGCCGACGAGCATCAGGCTGTTGCCGGCGCCCTCAGCGCGCGCATGCATCAAGCGATCGACTCGCACCAGGCCGACGCACATCGCGTTGACCAGCGGGTTGTTGGTATAGCACTCGTCGAAATAAACCTCGCCGCCGACGGTCGGGATGCCGATGCAGTTGCCATAGCCGCCGATTCCAGCGACCACACCTTCGAGATGACGGCTCGAGGCCGGCAGCGGACCGAAGCGCAGCGAATCGAGCAGCGCGATCGGCCGCGCGCCCATCGCGATGACGTCGCGGATGATCCCGCCGACGCCGGTCGCAGCGCCCTGGTACGGCTCGATGGCCGATGGATGGTTGTGTGATTCGATCTTGAACACCACTGCCCAACCCTCACCGATGGCGACGGCGCCCGCGTTTTCGCCGGGACCCTGCAGAACCGCGGATCCGGTCGACGGCAATCGTCGCAGCAGAGCCTTGGAGCTCTTGTACGAGCAGTGCTCGGACCAGAGGACTCCGAGCATTCCCAGCTCGACCTCATTAGGAGATCGCTTCAGCTCCTCGACGATGGCCCGGTACTCCTCGGGGGTTAGCGCCACCTCCCGAAGGCGCCGCTCGTCGACCATATCGAGGCTCAAGAGACCAGAACCTTCATCGCGTTGGCCGCGACCGATCGAAAAAGTTTCAGTCCATCGGTGCCGCCGAGCTCGGGCTCCGCGCATCGCTCGGGGTGGGGCATCATGCCCAGCACGTTGCCGCGTGCGTTAACGATGCCGGCGATGTTGTGCGTAGAGCCGTTGGGATTCGCGCTGTTGGTCACGCGCCCCCCGGCGTCGCAGTACCGGAAGACCACCTGTCCGCGCTGCTCGAGGCGGGACATCGTGGCGGGGTCGGCGAAGTAGTTCCCTTCTCCGTGCGAGATCGGGACGCGGATCACCTCACGCTCAGAGCACTGCGAGGTGAATGCCAGGTCTGTCCGCTCGACGACCAGGTTCGTCCACTGGCAGCGAAACTCGAGCGATGCGTTGCGGATGAGCGCGCCTGGGAGAAGGCCTGCCTCGCACAGCACCTGGAATCCGTTGCAGATTCCCCATACGAGGCCTCCGCGATCGGCGAACTCGCCGATCTTCTCCATCACCGGCGCAAACCGCGCGATGGCGCCTGTGCGCAGGTAGTCGCCATAGGCGAACCCGCCCGGCAGGATGACGCAGTCGCAGCCCTTGAGGTCCGCGTCTTTGTGCCACAAATACTGGAGCTCCGCGCCAAGGACCTGGTCTATGACCCAACCGCAGTCTCGGTCCGACCACGTTCCCGGGAATACAACGACACCGAACTTCACCAGGACAGCCTCCCGGGATGGCATCGGGGGGTCCCCGCGAAATCGAAGATTTCGTGGGGTCCGAATACAGCTACACCGAACATCATCGGCGCTTGTGACCGTCCGACTCGATCTCAAAGCGATAGTCCTCGATCACGTGGTTGGCGAGCAGCTGCTTGCACATCGCTTCGACACGCTGCCGGGCCTCGTGCTCGCTGCTCGCCTCGAGGCTGACCTCTATGTATTTGCCGATGCGCACATCACCGACTTCGCGAAAACCGAGCGAGGCAAGACCCTGCTTGACGGTGATTCCCTGGGGGTCATTGACAACTGGCTTCGGTGTCACTATCACTCGAGCGATCATCTTTCGTTCCTTGGTTTTGGTGGGAACAGTGGTTTGCCGACCAGGCGCTGGTAAGCGGTGAGATACCGCAGGCGCGTCTGGGCAACAACATCTTCCCCCAGGGGCGGCGGATCCGATTCCTTGTCCCAGCCGGCACGAGTGAGCCAGTCACGGACGAACTGCTTGTCGTACGAATCGGGCGTCGCGCCCACCTGGTAGGTTGCGGCATCCCAGTAGCGCGAGCTGTCGGGAGTCAGCGCCTCATCAATGAGGATGAGGTCGTCGCCGATCAGGCCGAACTCGAATTTCGTGTCGGCGAGGATCAACCCGCGGCGCGCGGAAAACTCGGAAGCGAACTTGTAGAGCTCCAGGCTCGAATCGCGCAGCTTGGTCGCGAGCTCGTCCCCGAGCTCCTTCTTGAGCTGCGCAAAGCTGATGTTCTCGTCGTGGCCGCTTTCGGCCTTCGTGGCGGGCGAGAAGATCGGGTACGCGAGTCGCTCGCTCTGACGCAATCCCGGCGGCATCGGCTCACCGGCCAGCGTGTGCGATTCCTGGTACTCGGTCCACGCGCTGCCGGCAAGGTATCCGCGGACCACGCATTCGAAGTCGATCCGCTTGGCCTTCCGGACGATCATGAAGCGGCCGGCCAGCTCGTCGCGATGATCCTTCAGCGCCGGCGGCAGATCGGGCACCATGCCAGAGATCAAGTGGTTCTCCTGGAACGTGTCGGTCTGCGAGAACCAGAAGATCGACAGCTGGGTGAGCACCTTGCCCCGGTCGGGAATTCCGTTGGGCAGGATGTGGTCGAAGGCTGAGAGGCGGTCGGTCGCGACCATGAGCAGCTGGTTGGGACCCAGCTCGTACGTGTCCCGAACCTTGCCGCGCGCGAACAATTTGAGCGGGAGGTCGGTGTCGACCATTGCCGGCCCTGCGATCACTGAGCCTTGACACCCAATCCGAGCCTTTCGAAAGCCAGGTCGGTGTGCTCGAGCCCGACCCACGGATCAAAAACCTCATCGAGCCTGGACCCGATCCGCGACATCACATCCTTGTCCTGCTCGAGGATCGCGCGGAAACCGGCTCCCTCCTCTTGCATCGCCTGCATCGCCGCCTTCTGCACTATGAGATATGCCTCCTCGCGCGACATTTCACTATCGACCAGCGCGAGTAGAACACGCTGCGAGAAGACAACGCCACCCCCGAGCTGCAGGTTGCGCAGCATTTTTTCGGGACGCACGTCCAAGCCACGCAGCACCCTGGTCATCTCCTGGGCCATGTAGTCGACGGTCGCGCACGCGTCCGGAAAGATGATTCGCTCGGCCGAGGAGTGGCTGATGTCACGCTCGTGCCACAGAGCGGTGTTCTCGAGCGCGGTCACCAGGTGTCCACGAACGACGCGAGCAAGCCCACACACCCGCTCGGTCAGGACCGGGTTGCGCTTGTGCGGCATCGCGGAGCTCCCTTTCTGCTCCTTGCCAAAAGGTTCGAACGCCTCGCCGACCTCGCTTCGCTGCAGGTGCCGGATCTCGGTCGCGATCCGCTCGAGCGTTCCCGCCACAAGGGCAAGCGCCGACATGAAGTTCGCATGCCGGTCACGGGCGACAACCTGGGTCGAAACCGCGTCAGGCTGTAGGCCCAGCTCTTGGCAGACGTAATCCTCGACCTTGGGGTCGATGGTGGCGTGGGTGCCGACCGCGCCGCTCAGCCGTCCGACCGCGGCATCAGCCGCCGCGCGGGCGAGGCGCTCCTGCGCGCGATCCAGCTCCGCGACCCAACCCGCGACCTTGAAGCCAAAGGTGATCGGCTCCGCCACGATGCCGTGGGTCCGCCCGGCCATGAGCGTCCGCCTGTGCCTGACGGCCAGCTCAGCTGCCGCCTCTCGGACTGCGGCCAGGTCGCCGGCGATGATCCGCGCGGACTCCGTCAGCTGAACCGCCATCGCTGTGTCGTTCAAGTCCTGGCTCGTCATCCCGAGGTGAACGTAGCGAGCCTCGGGCTGGCCGATGGACTCGTTGATGACGGTCAAAAAGGCGATCACGTCATGTCCCACCCGGCCCTCGACCTCCGCGATCTTGTCGGCGTCGAAGGTCGCTTGCCGGATCTTGGGCAGCGCCGAGGCCGGGATGCGGCCAAGGTTCGCCCACCCTTCACACGCGAGGACCTCGATGCGCAGCCACAGCTCGAATCGGTGCTGGTCGGCCCAGACCGCCCGGATGGCAGGCGGAGAGTAGCGCTCGATCAATACGGGTGCCGGCTCCCAATGGTCAATGGGGGGTCGGGGACGATTATACGGGTGACCGGCTCGGGCAGATCTGGTAGGCGTCATTCGTCAAGGCCCCAGATGCTGTGGGCATCGGCCTCGACCGGGTGGCCCGGGGCGCGCGGCTCGATAATCGAAACGCTTTATGGAGAGAGACTCGTAACCACCTAATGAAGGCTCCCGTTTGAACCGCAACAGGCTGATAGGCCGGTGAGCGACCTGCAGCGCGAGGACGAGCGTGAGCTCGTGGAGCTCGCCAAGCGAGATCCTCGGCAGTTTGGGGCGCTCTACGACCGGCACTTTCAGCAGATCTATCGGTTTGTGTATTCAAGAGTGAGGGAGCAAACAGCGGCAGAGGACGTCACTTCGGAGATCTTCATGAAGGCTCTGAAGGCCATACCCCGATATCAGGACACGGGGCGGCCTTTTGCCGCCTGGCTGTACCAGATCGCGGTCAACGCCATCGCCGACCGCTACCGCACCCTCCGACCTGCCCAGCCGCTCGACGACTTTCACGACCTGTCGGTGGCCGGGCCCGCACTGGAGGAGCTCGCCGCCCACCGAGATGAGATCCGCCGCATCTGGACGCTCGTCGAGGGACTTCCCGTTCAGCAGCGAACAGCCCTGGTGCTCAAGTTCCAGGAGGACATGAAGATCGAGGACATCGCTGTCGCGATGGGCAAGTCGGCCGGCGCGGTCAAGCTCCTCATCCATCGAGGAGTGAGCAAGCTCCGCGAAGAAGCCGACGCCTTGAGGCCGGTCGAATGAACGCGCGCCACGATCCGGACCTCGACGACATCCTTCCGGACCAGGAGCTGCGCCGCCTGAGCGAGCTGCTGAGCGCGGCCAGCCGCCCAGAGCCGCCCATCGACGATGCGTTCCGCTCCAGCTTGCGTCGCCAGCTGATGCACACGGCGTGGGAGATGGGCGAGGGCCGGCCGTCCATGTGGCGGCGCATCTTTGCGCCTCCGGGGTTGGCGTGGATTGGCGCCACCGCCGGTCTGCTCCTGATCGCGTCTGTGGTCGTCTTCATGTTGACCCAACCCGCCGGCGTCAACACCCTCGTTGTCAGCAGCTCAATGGATGGCACCCATGGCGTAGCCCTTCAGCAGCCGATCCTCGTCTCGTTCAACCAGCCCATGAATCGCCAGACAACTGAGTCCGCGGTGCTGATCACGCCGGCGACCAATGTGTCGTACACCTGGTCGGCGACTTCCGACAAGCTCTCGGTCCTGCCGACAAGCGGCAACCTGGCGCCGAACACGCAGTATCAGGTGACGATCGGGCCCGGCGCGACGACGGCCGCGGGCAAGCCGCTTGCCTCGGCTCAGACGATCACGTTCGTCACGCAGCCGCCCGCGCCCCCAGCCCCCTCGCCCACGCCCGCGCCGCGGACGCCAGTCAGCACCGGCTCCCAGCTGACCGGAGAGCATCAGCTCGCCCAGGTTGGCGGCAACGTGACGTCTCCCGTGCAGTGGTCGGCGGATTCGTCGACTGTCTACTTCGTCAACGCGAAGGGCGCGCTGGTGCTCGTGCCCGCCAAGGGCGGCGACGTCAAGATCGTCGCGGCGGACGGCGCCTCGTCTCCATCGATCTCCCCAGCGGGCGATCGCCTCGCGTACATCCGCGGCGGCAAGATCGAGGTGCTCACGTTTGCCGTTGGGACGACCTCGGAGCTGGTCGTGACCCCCGCCGCCACGCTCGTCGGATGGGCGAAAGACAAGCTCGTGTGGACGGCCGCCGATCGGGTGTACACGGAGGGCACGGCCGCACCTACCCAGCTTGCGGCGCTTCCGAAGACCGGCGACCTGATTGTGATCTCGTTGTCGCCGGATGGCGCCCATGTCGCCTACCGGCTGGACCAGAAGCTCTACCTGCTCGACCTTCTCACCGCCAGGAGCACGCAGCTCGGGCAGACGGGAGCGTCCTTCAACGGCTGGTCACCGAGCGGGACCGAGCTCATGTACTCGAGCGGTGACGCGCTACTTGTTTCAGACCTCCTGGGCACCAGTGTGAGCACGCTCCCGGCAGCGGAAGCGAGCTGGTCGAGCCAGGACGCGATCCTTCTGGGAAGCGACACGGACCTCTACCAGATTCGTCCGGACGGTTCGTCGCTGACCAAGATGGCGAACGGGACCTACCACCTGCCCGTGTGGGCGCCGAACAGCGCGGCGTTCACGTTCTTCCGGGGAGGCGTTCTCTGGACCGCAACCGCTCCCGCGCTGCCGGCCCAGCCCACGGCGCTCGAGCAGGCCGCAACTGTTGTCGATTTGTTCATGAAGGCGCGGCAAAAGGGCCCGGCGGACCAGGCGGCGATCTTCCTTGACGACCACGGGAAGCAGTCATACGGTGCCGGCCAGATGAGCCTTGTGATCAGCGGGGACCCGCGCTTCACGCGTTACTACATCCTCACCCAGGGAATCACCAGCACTGAGCCGGATACCGCGACGTTCGTCGTCCGCCTGGTGCTGACGCACGGCAAGCTCGACGTCAGCGACTTCGAAGAGACCCTGACCATCATCCGTGAAACGGCAACCAAGCAATTCCTGATCGACCATGCGACGGCGAGTGCGCGCCGGGACCTGGGCAAAGGAGCCGAGGTCGTCGGCGTGGTCGTCGCAGCTGACAACATCAAGGTCACCTTCGACAGCGACCTCGACCCAGGAACGGTTTCAGATGGCGTCCAGGTGCTCGACTCAAAAGGCCAGCCGGTGGATGCCACCGCCACGTACTCAAACCGAACTGTGACGATCTCCGGCCTGGACCTCAAGCAGGGCTCGCACTACAAGCTGGTGGTCCGGACAAGCGTGCGTGATGTCCTCGGCCACAACGTCGCCTCCGAGTACAGCCTCGAGCTGGCCGGCCCAGCGCTCAAGAACCAGAAAGAACGAAAGGGCGCGGGCGGCGTGACGGCATCACCTGCGCTCCCGTCGCTGTCGCCGACGAGCTAGAGGCGCTTTAGCGCACGGGCCGCGCGACTCAGCGCGGTCACCGAACCGGAATGCACGATCTTCCCGCTCAAGGCGGCCGCGAGGGCTTCGGTGAACGGCAGCCGCAGCATCTCCATATCCTGCTCGTAGGTCTCCAGATGTCGCTCTGACTCAGTGATCGATTCAGCGAGGAACATGTGCGCGCGGCCGGTCAGGAACGCTGCGCCGTGCACCACTCCCAGTGACGTGTAGTGGGCACCGGCCAGTCCCGTCTCCTCAGCCAGCTCTCGCTTCGCGCACTCCAGAGGCTCCTCTCCTTCATTGAAAGTTCCTGCGGGAACTTCCCAGGACGACTCCTCCCACGCATGGCGCCATTGCCGGACCAGCACGGTATCGCCGCTGTCCAGATACGGGACGACGAACGCCGAGTCCGGGTTGGCGAGCACCGTGTAAATGGCTTCCGCACCATCAGGGAAACGGATCGTGTCCTCACGGAGCGCGAACGGGCCGGAGTGCCCAGCAATCCTGGTGGAGACGACCTCGAATGGCCGCCCGTTCTGTGGGTGATCGAGCTTGGCTATTTGTTCACCACAGCCGCAACGGCGGCGGCGGCAGCCGCGATATGCCGAGGGTCGGCTCCGTAGTCGAAAGGCGAGGTGTCATCCGCAAGCTTCTTTGCCACCTCCAGGAGCTGTGGGTGTTCTTCGATGAAGCGCGTGCTCAGGTTGCCCGAGCGAAAATCCGGGCTTTCGAGGATCGCGCGGTGGTAGCTGATCGTGGTCGCCGGACCGACCACCACGAACTCGCGCAGCGCGCGGCCGGCGCGCGCGATCGCCTCCGCGCGATCGCTTCCGTGCACGATCAGCTTGGCGACCAGCGAGTCGTAGTTCGGTGGAACGTCGGACCCTGGTCCGAAGCCGGAGTCAACGCGCACCCCAGGCCCGGCGGGCGCCACCCAGCGCGCGATCCGCTTGGGGTTGGGCATGAATTTGCGCAGCGGGTCTTCGGCGTTGATGCGCATCTCAATGGAGTGACCGGTCCATGTGACGTCGGGCTGTGTGAAGCTCAGCTCCATGCCGGCCGCAATGCGGATCTGCTCTTTGACGATGTCGATCCCAGTCACGGCTTCGGTGATGGGATGCTCGACCTGCAGCCTGGCATTGACCTCGAGGAAGAAGAACTCGCCATCGCTGAAGATAAATTCCACTGTGCCCGCGTTGACGTAGCCCGCCGCCCTCGCAGCGCGGATCGCCGCATCGCCCATCGCGGTGCGGATTTCAGGCGTCACCGCCGGCGACGGCGTTTCTTCCATGATCTTTTGGTGCCGGCGCTGGATCGAGCATTCGCGCTCGCCCAGGTGAACCGCGTTGCCGTGCGTGTCGCAGATGACCTGGATCTCGATATGGCGCGGCCTGCGGATGTAGCGCTCGATGTAGACAGTCGGGTCACCGAAGGCGGAGCGCGCCGCTTGTGCGCTGCTCTCGACGGTGGCCGCCAGCTCGCTCTCGGACTCAACCACCTTCATTCCAATCCCGCCTCCCCCGCCAGATGGCTTGACCATCACTGGGAAGCCGATCGCCTTTGCCGCGGCGGCCGCGTGTGACGGGTCAATCGCGCCGCTCCCCGGTGTGACCGGAACGCCGTGATCGACGGCGAGCTGCCGCGCGGCGAGCTTCGAGCTCAGGGCTCGCATCGCGGAGGCGGGCGGTCCGACGAACCGGATGCCGGCGGCTTCGCACGCCTCCGGGAAGGCAGCTTTCTCAGAGAGGAAGCCATAGCCGGGATGAATCGCATCGGCGCCACAGTCGTGCGCGACCTTGACGATCCGCTCGAGCTGAAGATAGGACTCGGTTGGGGCCGCGCCGCCGATGTGATGGGCTTCGTCCGCGTAGCGCACGTGAATCGCGTTGCGGTCTGCGTCGGAGTACACCGCGGCGGTTGGGATCCCCAGCTCGCGGCAAGCCCGCATGACGCGAATGGCGATCTCGCCCCGGTTCGCTACAAGAACCTTCTTAAAGAGTTTCTTCTTCACCCGACCGCCAGCAGCGGTTGATTGGGGCTGACGACCTCACCTTCCGTGACGTAGACCTGGCTGACTCGGCCGGCCACGGTGGTGACGATGTCGTTCTGCATCTTCATCGCCTCGAGCACGGCAACCACGTCGCCGAGCTTGACGGAGTCACCGGCCTTGACCGGGACCTTGACGATCAATCCCTGCATGGGTGCGAGCACGGTACCTTCAGAGTTCTTGGACGGGGGTGGGGTGGTCGCGCCCACGGCGGGCGCCGCGCCTGACGAGGGCGTGACACTCATACCCGCACCGCTCACCCGCACCTTGAAGACCTCACCCTCGACCTCGACCTCGAACTCCGCGACAGAGACCGGTGGCGCAGGAGGTGGTCCAGGGGGCGGGTCTGGCTCCGGCGAAGAGGTCACGGCGGCAGGCGCCGGCTCAGGTTTCGAGCGATCGGTCTTCGGTTGGGGTCCGCGCAGAAACTCCGGGGCGATGTTCGGAAACATGAGATGGATCAGCACGTTGTCATCGGTCGGCTCGTAGCCCAGCTTTCTCACCTGCTGTCGGGCGATCTCGACCTGAGGCTCGAGCAGGTCCGCGGGCCGGATGGTGATGGGCTCCTCGCGGCCAAGAACCAAGCGCCGCAGCTCGTGGTCGGCAGGTGCGGGCGGCCGTCCATACAGACCCTGCAAGTAGTCCTTCAGTTCCTGGGTCACCGTCGCGTAGCGGTCGCCGCCGATCACGTTGTAGACAGCCTGCGTCGCGATCATCTGCCGGATCGGCGCGACCAGCGGGGGATAGCCAAGCTCCCGCCGCACGCGGTTCGCTTCCTCCATAACGTCCGCGATGCGACCGCCGGCGTTGTGCGCCCCGAGCTGGTGATAGATGTCCTCCAGCATCTGGCCTGGCATCTGGTAGCGGAGGATGCTCGCGTCCACGCGGTCTGCGACGGGGTTGAGGTGCTCGAGGTGCCGTTTCTTGAGCTCCTCCACGTCGTGCTGCACATCCCACATCGTGTCGAGGTTCAGGCCAGTGTCATATTCGCCGCCCGCGAGCGCCGCCACGACGCTTTCGGCTGCAGGCTGCGACGTGCCCCAAGCGAGCGGAGAGATGGCGACGTCCAGCACCTCGGCGCCGGCCTCGACCGCTGCCATGTACGCCATTGGGGCCATGCCACTCGAGCAGTGCGAGTGCACGTCGACCGGAATATTGACCGCATGCTTTAGCGTCGTCACCAGCTCCCACGTGGCCTGCGGGCTCAACAACCCCGACGTGTCCTTGATCACGATTTCGTGGCAGCCCATGTTGCCCAGGCCCTTGGCGAGCGAACCCCAAAGCTCGAGATTGTGAGCGGGCGAAACCGCGTAGCTCAGCGCTCCCTGCACACGCTTCTTCGCCTTGAGCGCGGCACCGATCGCGGACTCCATGTTCCGCAGGTCATTGAGTGGGTCGAACACTCGGAACACATCGACTCCGGACCTGGCTGCGTGCTTGACGAACAGCTCAACGACGTCATCGGCGAAGTTGCGCTTAGAGACGAGGTTCTGGCCGCGTATCAGCGCCTGGATCGGCGTGTTGGGAGTGGCTTTGTGCAGCTTGCGGAGGTAGTCCCATGGATCTTCGTGACGCCGGAGCTGGGTCTCGAAGGTCGCGCCACCGAAAGCTTCCATGGCGGCGAACCCAATGGCATCCATCTTCGCCGCGACCGGAATGATCTCCTCGCTGCGGAGATTGCCGCCGAGCAGCGATTGCTGAGCATCACGGAACGTGGTGTCGAGGAGCCGGACGCGAGCTTTCTTCTTGGCCATCAGCATCCGGACAGAGCGGCGCGCTTTTCGGCGTGGCGCCGTTCTACCGCTTCATCGCCAAGTCCCAGAATGCGCGCGGCGAGCCAGGCCGCGTTCTTCGCGCCGCCCTCGCCGATGGCGACCGTGGCCACCGGAATGCCGGCCGGCATCTGCACGATGGAGTAAAGCGAGTCGACCCCGCCCAGGTGCTGCGTGGGAACTGGGACGCCGATCACCGGCAGGTCGGACCAAGCCGCGACGACCCCCGGCAGATGCGCTGCTCCACCGGCGGCGGCGATCAGGACTTTGAGCCCGCGCTCGCGCGCCGATGAGGCCCACTCCATGACTCCGCGCGGGTTGCGGTGCGCGGAACAGATCTTGAGCTCGTGCTCGATTCCGAGCTCCTCGAGCACTTTGACGCACGCTTCCATCAGCGGCAGGTCGGACTTGGAGCCGAGGATGACGCCGACGACTGGGCTCAACTAATCGGCCTCCTTGGCGATGTCAGTGCGGAAGAAAGCCCCCTGGAATCGTACCTGCCGGGCCCCCGCGAGCGCCTTTTCGCGCGCCTGGCGCACCGTGTCGCCGAGCGCAACAGAGGTCGCCACGCGGCCGCCGTCGGTCACCAGGCCGCGGCCCGGCTCGAAACGGGTTGCCGCATGAAAGATGAGGACGCCCGGCGGCATCTCAGCCAGCCCTCGGATCTGGTAGCCGGTTTTGACCGCCGCGTCGTCCGGGTAGCCGCCCGACGCGACCACGACCCCGACACACGATTGCGGGTTCCAACGCAGCGCTGGGAAGTCGGCCAGGGTGCCCTTCGCCGCGGCCAGAGCCATCGCGACGAAGTCGGTCTCGAGGCGGGGCAGCACAGCCTGCGCTTCGGGGTCGCCGAACCGGGCGTTGAACTCGAGGGTGCGGATGCCGTCGGGTGTCAGCATCACACCCGCATACAGGACGCCGCGAAACTCGTCTCCGCTGTCGGCGAGCTCACGCACCGCGGGAAGCAGGACGCGATCCACGACCTCTTTAACCGTCGCGTCGTCGACACCTATGGGTGGCGAGTAAGCACCCATACCGCCGGTGTTGAGGCCCTCGTCGCCATCGCGCGCACGCTTGAAGTCGCGGGCCGGCGCAAGCGCGACCACATCCTTGCCGTCGGTGATTGCCAGGACTGAAAGCTCCGGACCTTTGAGCAGCTCTTCGACCACGATCGTGGCGCCACTTCGGCCGAAGCGGCTTTCCACCAGCATGGCGTGGATCGCGGCATCCGACTCCGCGACGCTCGAGCAGAGGATCACGCCCTTGCCTCGAGCCAGCCCGTCGGCTTTGACGGCCACCCGGCCGCCGCGCTCTTTCGCCCAGACCTTCGCCGGGGCGGGCTGTGTGAACACTTCAAAGTCGGCGGTGGGAATGCCGGCTCGCTTCATCAGGTCCTTGGCAAAGGACTTGCTCGACTCGATGCGTCCCGGTCCCCGGTTTGGACCGAACACGTTGAACCCGGCGCTGCGCAGCGCGTCTCCCACGCCGGCGTCCACCGCGGCCTCCGGCCCGAGAATCACGAGCCCAAGGCGCTCGCGCTTGGCGAAGTCGACGATGCGAACCACGTCGGAGGCCTCGATCGGAATGTTGCGCGCCATACCACCGGTACCGCCGTTGCCGGGCGCGCAATAGACGCGCTCCACCAGGTCCGACTGAACGCATTTCCAGACCAGTGCGTGCTCGCGCGCGCCAGACCCGACCACGAGCACCTTCATCCGAGGAGGCTCAACGCGATCGGTGTGACGACCTGGTGGGCGTCACCCCAGTCGACCACATCGACATTCGATGTTCCGCGCAGCTTCCAGTACTTGTGCCCGCCGGCGCGCCAGGTTCCATCCGCGCGGCGGAGCGATCGCAACCGTTCCAGCGCTTCGCCGGCCCTTGCATCGGTCAGCTTCCCGACCATTGCGATCGCACGCAGGCCGTGGAAGAAATCGTAGTGCCAGTAGGGCGGCCAGTGGATGCTCAACCACTCTGGGTGGATCACGTCACCCGAACGCGCGCGAAACACGCGATGCTCGAGGAGCAGCTCGACCCCGAGTTCCGCAGCGACCAAAGCACTGCGGTCACCCGTGGCGCGGTGATATTCCGCGAGGCCAAGGATCGGAGTCAGCGTCTCGTGAAAGGATGAGCGCTTCGCGTCGGATCGCATATCGCAGTTCCACCCGCCATCAGGCCACTGCGCGCGGAGCAGCACGTCGACGAGATGCCGGACCCGCGGGTTGCGCGCCATGCCGAGCCGGCAGCAAGCGCGCAGAGCATTGCCTTCCATTGACGCGTGGCGGCGCTCGCGGCCTGCGACGACGAGTGGCCTCGCAGGCTCAGCGATCCATGCGAGCACATCCTGTGCCGCTGCGCGCGCCCCCCGGTTCGTTGGCGGCACACCGAGCTCGACGAGCGATATGAGGCGCCAGTGCGAGCCCTTCCACTTGCTGTATGGGTGCACCCCGAAACCACCGTCGCGCCGTTGGCCTGACAGCATTCCGGCGATCATCGAGTTCCGCCACGCCGCTGGAGGCTTGAGCCTTACTCCCACTCGATGGTGCCGGGCGGCTTGCTCGTGATGTCGAAAACGACACGGTTGACACCTTTGACCTCGTTGACGATGCGGTTGCTGATCCGCGCCAGGACCTCATACGGCAGTCGAGCCCAGTCTGCCGTCATCGCATCCTCGCTCGTCACGACACGGACGGCGACCACGTTGGCGTAGGTCCGGTAGTCACCCATGACGCCGACCGTCTCCAGAGGAGTGAGCACGGCGAATGACTGCCACACCTGCCGGTACAGGCCGTTGCGCTTGATTTCGTCGATCACCACCCAATCCGCGTTGCGCAAGATCTCCAGCCTCTCGGCGGTGACCTCACCCAGGCACCGGATCGAAAGGCCGGGCCCGGGGAACGGCTGGCGGTAGACCATCTCCTCTGGCATGCCGAGCTCCAGGCCCACAGCGCGCACCTCGTCTTTGAACAGGTAGCGCAGCGGTTCGATCAGCTGGAAGCGCAGGCCCGGCGGCAGACCGCCGACGTTGTGGTGAGTCTTGATCTTGACCGCCGTGGACGCGACATCCGGCGCGGTCGACTCGATGACGTCGGGATAGAGCGTGCCCTGGGCGAGGAAGTCGATGTGGCCGAGGCTCAAGGCTTCGGCCTCGAAGACGGAGATGAACTCGCGGCCGACGATCCGCCTCTTCTGCTCGGGATCGATCACTCCGCGGAGCGCCTGCAGGAACCGATCGGTGGCGTCGACGTAGCGGATGTTCATGTCGAGGTTGCCGTGCATGACCGCAAGCACGCGCTCCGCCTCCTCCTTGCGTAAGAGGCCGTTGTTGACGAACACGCAGGTGAGCTGATCGCCTACCGCCTGGTGCACCAGCGTCGCCGCAACCGCGGAATCCACACCACCCGACAGCGCGCAGATCACCCGACCACCACCGACCTGAGCGCGGATGCTCTCGGTCGCCTCGGCGATGAATGAGCCTGCGGTCCACGACGCGTCGCAATGACACACGCCGTAGAGGAAGTTGCGCAGGACCTCGCGGCCGCTCGGCGTGTGGACCACCTCGGGGTGGAACTGGATTCCAAAGATGCCTTGCCCATTCGTGAAGGCCGCGACCGGCGAGTTTCCGCTCGACGCAAGCGAGCGGAATCCCGGGGGCAGCTCGCTCACATGATCGCCGTGGCTCATCCAAACCGGCAGCTCGTCGTTCAAGCCCTGAAAGAGCCCGTTGGGCTCGCGGACGGCGAGCAGCGCGGGACCGTACTCACGCGCGTGGCCGGGATCGACCTTGCCACCGAGGTGGTGGGCGATCAGCTGCATGCCGTAGCAGATGCCGAGCACGGGGACTCCGGCCTTCAGCGCTTCTGTGTCAACCTGCGGAGCTCCGGGCTCGTAAACGCTCGAGGGCCCTCCGCTGAGGATCAGCCCGACGGGCGCGCGCTTTTTCAGCTCGGACCATGGTGTAGTTCCGGGCACGAGCTCGCAGTAGACGTTCGCCTCGCGGACACGCCGGGCGATCAGCTGGCTGAACTGCGATCCGAAGTCGAGGACCAGGATGGTCTGCCCCCGTGGCCCGCCCTTCGCCTCTTCCTGTTCGCGGTCTTGGGCGGCCGCGGCGGTCATGCCCAGCTCAGCTCTTCCCCATGCCCACGTGCTGTGCCTGCTGGAAGACCTTGCCCTCCGAGGTGATCGCCGGCGCGATGACCATCTCCACGTGCTGGAACTCGGGGATGTTATTGGCGCCGCAAACGCCCAGCGCCGAGCGCAAAGCTCCGGCGAAGTTCTGCGAGCCATCGTCGACGCGCGCGGGTCCGAGCAGGATCTCGTGCAGCGTCGCTTTCGTCCCGACGTGGATCCGCGTGCCGCGCGGAAGGTTCGGGTCTGGTGTCGCCATGCCCCAGTTGAAGCCCTTCGACGCCGACTCCTCGGCGCCCGCGAGCGGGGTGCCGATCATCACGGCGTCCGCGCCGGAAGCGAACGCCTTGCAAACATCGGCCCCGATGCGCATGCCGCCATCGGTGATCACCGCAACGCGCATCCCGCCACGCCGCATGTACTCGTCTCGAGCAGCCGCGACATCAGCGGTCGCGGTCACCTGCGGTACGCCGACGCCGAGCACCCCGCGTGTGGTGCAGGCGGCGCCAGGTCCGACTCCGACCAGGATGCCCGCGATGCCGGTCTCCATCAGCTCGAGCGCGGTTTCGTAGTGGACGCAGTTGCCGACAACAACAGGGATGTCACATGCGCGGACCAGCTGCTCGAAGGAAAGCTGGTGGTAAGACCTGGATGAGTGGCGGGCCGTGAGCACCGTACCCTGGACGACCAGGACGTCGGCGCCCGCTCTCTGCACCAGGTCGGCGCGTTCCTCGGCGCGGGCGGGAATCGTCGAGACCGCGCACGGGACGCCTGCTGCCTTGATCGTCGTGATGCGCTCCGAGATCAGCTTCGGCTTGACCGGCTCGCGATAAACCTCTTTCAGGAGCGCGTTGATCTGGGATTTGTCGGCCTCTGCGATGCGCTTGATGATCGGTGCCGAGTCTTCATAACGAGTGTGCACGCCATCGAGGTTGAGGACGGCGACGCCTCCCAGCTTTCCCATCGCGATGGCGAAGTCGACGTCGACCACACCGTCCATGGCCGCGCCCCAGATTGGAATCGGGAGGTTGAAGCTGCCCATCGAAAAAGAGATGTCGACCTCTTCGGGGTTGAGCGTGACGCCGCCCGGCACAAGGGCGACCTCATCGAAACCGTAAGACCGGCGGGCCCGCCGCCCGATGCCGATCTCAAGGCCAGACTGCTCCCCGGGTATCGCTGCGCGGGTTTCGAGCCGGCTCTGATTCAGGGTGTGCTTACTCCAATGGTGGCGGGGTTCGCTGAATTATACGGAATGCCGGTAGCGTGACTGGGACATACTTTTATTTGTGTACCGGACGCTCGAGTACCTGCGTGGGATCTCAGCCGACGACATCCGCAAGCTTCGCGCTCGCGGCATTCAGCACACCAACCAGCTCATGCATCGAACGTCGCTGGGCATCGACCGCGAGAGGCTTGCGAAAAGGACCGGGATCACGACCGAGCGCCTGCTCGAGTTCACGCACCAGTGCACCTTGCTCGAAGTCTCAGGCATGGAGCGATGCCTGCCGATCATCCGGCGCTTCGGCATCGAATCGATGGCCGATCTGCGCGCCCAGGATGCGAAGGGCCTCCACGCCAGGCTGGTCAATGCGGTGGGGCTCGCCGGAGCACCAAGCCTTTCCGATGTTGAGTACTGGATCAGCCAGGCGACTGCGCTCGACATCGTCGAGGAACCCGAACCGGCCCCGCCGCTGCCGGTCGTCACGTAAAGATCGGAGGGCGGGCTATCGAGCCCGCCCTCCCTTTTCTGACTAGCTCAGGGTCGCGACGAAGACGTCGGTCGGGTTCGTGTTGGTTGTTGGCGCCAGGTTGCTGCTTGCGGCGGCGCAAAGGCCGCCGGACGGGAACACCTGCCCGGTGTCCGGGTCGCTGGCGTCGCAGTTGGTCTTCACGAACACCGACATGAAGCCGGTGCCGCTCGGCTGCAGTCCTGCGTAGTCGCCAAGGAAGAACCCACGGGCTACCGGCGCGGTCCTCGAGTCGAAAGAACCCGCGATGTGCTGCTCGTTGCCAAAATGAAGCCCGCCGTCTATCGAGTACTTGACCCAGTAATCGGTGGGCAGGTTGGCCGTCTGGTTCGGCGTGAGGTTGCGGGTGTCGTAGTAGGTCACGGCGACCCGCCCGCCGTTGACAGCGATAGTTGGTGTGAAGGTCGGCAACCCGGACGCGAGATTATGAACCACCAACGGGGCCGTCCAGGTGGCGCCTTTATCGCCGGAGGTGACCAGGAGGATTTCGTCGTCCCAGGCCCCGCTGCTCTGCTTGAGCTGCTTCTGGTATTTCGTCGAGCTTTCATAGACGACATAGAGCTGGCCGCTGGCGGGGTCGACCGCGACCTCTTCCAGCCCATCGCCCACACGAAGAGGCTCACCCGTGTTCGGGTCGCGGACTCCCAGGCTGTTGAACGGGGCGATGATCTGCGGCTGCGACCAGGTGTCGCCACCGTCGGTCGACTTGACGAACGCGAGCTGCGCGTTGCTGCGCGTGCCCTGGAAGGGAGTGTTTGGCGAAACGATCAGGTCCGTGAAGTCGTACAGGGTGCCATCCGGGCCGACAACGATGATGTTGCCGATCGTTTGCTGGCGGTTCTTGCTGTCGATGATGATCTTCGCCTGACTCCAGGTCTGGCCTCCGTCAGTCGTCTTGGAGAAGTAAGCAGGTCCTGAGTAGGCGGCTGTGTGCGGATTGTCGTCCGGGTTGTCGGTCGGCAAGATCAGGGTGTCCCAAACCGTGTATGCGGTCTGGTTCTTGGTGGGGTCGGCCGTGGTCGAGTTCTTGTCGGTGCTCTGTGCGGCCTGCGTGAACGCGGAGCCCGGAATCGCTCCAACGTGGTCCCAGGTCCCCCCGCCGTTCGTCGAGCGAGCCACGGCTACCGCGTTGGCCCAATTCGGAACCAGGATGTTGAAGGCGAGAGCCGAAGCGTAGGCGATGCCATCCGGCCCGAAAGAAACCCAGGGGTCTGAGGCCCGCCGGTACCCTTTGAGTGAAAGCGGTGTACCCGCCGGAGTGCCCGCCGCGCACTCGTTCCAGGGCATCGCGGACTCGGTCCAGGAGGTGCCGCCGTTCGACGAGACGCTCACGCCGATGGCGTTACCGCCTCCGTTGGACCAGCGATCCTGGTGAAACATGGTGATGATCTTGTCGCTGTGCACCGCGATCTGCGGCTCGACCTCGGCGTTGAGGAAGTTCCGGCCAGGTTGGTCCGCGTTAGTCGACGCACATGCAGCGACCGGTGACGGCCCCGAAACAAGCATCGGCGTGATGGCCGCCACCGCGGTCGACGAGGTAATCAGCGCGAGCGCGCTTGCGAGCGCGGAAATCCAGACAGCTTTCCTAGGCAACTTCACAAACCCCCTTTGTGTGCCTGAACCCCAGCCGCGACTCCCTGACCTTAATCCCAGCCCAGGCGTTGGCGCAACCAGGCGAGAGCGACATTTCCCTGCGCCGCTTGGAAGGCACGCACCGTGGGGATGCCAGGCGGCGGGGGCCGGCGCGAATGGCCAAGGAAATAGCCGGTGAGCGACGCGAGAGCGGCGTTGATGGTTTCGTCAGGCACGTCGTCGATAAGCACGCGACGGAGGAGCTCGTCAGGTGTTGGCCCTCCCTGCATGTGCACCGACGGCGCCAATCCTAGCCAGTCCACAAACCGCGGCCCTATGCGCGCCCAGGGCCAGTCGACGAAGTAGGCCCCATCGCCCGCGATGAGAATGTTGTCGGCGCGCACGTCGAAATTCAGGAGCGTCCCGCCCGACATCCTCGACGGAGCAGACGCCTCGAGGTCCACGAGCCGATCGAGGTACTTCATCGACCAGGCATCGAGCCCGGTGGCTTGCGTGGATTGGAGCTCGCTCCAACCTTTGATCTCCGAGGCGAAGGCATCCGCCGCGGTTGCGCTCTCCACTGGGGATGGGGTCAAAACCTCATGAAGCCGTTGCAGGCCTTCGATGACCAGGTCCAGCTCATGCGATCGCCAAGGCTGTGCAGGCGTATGCCCATCTATATCGGTGAGCCCCAGCGCCATCCAGCCCCCTTCGTCGTATGACCAGAGCAGTTTCGGCACCGCCGCCTCTAGCGGCAGCGCCGCGACCACCTCGGCTTCTCGGCGGTGTATCCATGGCGTGTCAGGGTTGGCGTCCTCGCTGACTGCCTTGACGAAGACCCGCCTCCCATCCTCGAGACGCAGTCTCGCGGCCAGGCCTGGTGAGAAGCCCCCCGGCTGGGTGATGGCTTCGACGACCCGGCCGCCCGTCCGCTCTTCAATTGCCGCACGAACGTGATCTGGCAGTTCGTCCCAGTGAACGCGCACGCCCACTGCGGGTGGGTTAGAGGAAGACACCCCGGCGGAGCTTCAGGTTGTCGTAGATGCCTTGCTGGATCGTGTCCCTCACCTCGTCGGCCAGGGCCATCACGAGGTTCTGGTTGTCGGCTGCTTCAGGGGGGTGCTCTTCCACATGGATTGGGGCGTGGAACTGGATGCGCCACTTGCTCGGCAGTGGAATCATTCCCAGCGCTCCAAGCCAGGGCCAGAACGGTGTGACTGGGAAGTACGGCAGTCCGAAGAAGCGAGCCACCGGCGCGAGGTCGGCGACCATCGGATAGATCTCCTCCGATCCGACCACTGAGACGGGGATGATCGGGGCGCGCGACCTGATCGCGGTCGCGACGAATCCGCCACGACCGAAGCGGCGCAGGCGATAGCGATCCTTGAAGCTCTTGCCTGTTCCTCTGACCCCTTCAGGAAAAACGAGGACGAGCTCGTCGCGTTCGAGCAGCCGCCTCGTGTCATCAGGATGTCCGACCGTCTGGCCGGTCCGACGCAGGAACCAGCTGAGCACGGGCATGCCCAGGAACATGCTGGCCACCAGCGCGCGCACGTGTCGCGGGCGCGAGTGCTCCGCGAAGACCGCGGTCTTGATCATGGTGCCGTCCCAGGGCAGGACACCGGCATGGTTCGCCACGAGGAGTGCGCGACCGGTCGCGGGAACGTTCTCGACGCCGGTGGTCTCCACCCGCCAGTAGTCGCGGTAGAGAACCATGAAAACCGATAGAAATGACTCCGTCCACTGCGGGTCGAAGCCGAACTCGTCGACTTGATAGTTCGCACCGCGCCTTGCGAGCTCCTGCTGCCGGTAGAGGAATTGGGCAAACTCCATCACCCGGTTCATGTCGATCACGTTTCGCCCGGTCATCTCACGCAGCCGGACCGACAGCTCGCTGAGTCCCTGCATCGCGTACAGAGGGGCTTGGCGCTGAAGCCGCCGGACCTGCTTCGGCACCTGTGGTCCCGATTTCGGCCGCACGATCGCTGCCGGCTTGCTGTTCTTCTTGCGCTGCTTGTGGGTGACCTTTTCCTGGATCATCGGTGCGCCTGGAGCTTTGGCGGGCTCCCGTGGCCGTTACGCGCCTCGCGCCTGCGGCGCTGGAGATAAACCTGCAGCTCGTATTCCTGGGGCGGCGACGGCGCTTCGATGACCTCGAGGTCCTTGCCGCGGGCGAGGCCGTCCATGACCGCGCGCGAGCCGTATGCCGGCTTCCAGCCGAAAGCCACCTCGAGCCGGGAACAGTCCACCACAGATCCATAGGCGATCACGTCCGCCAGGTAGGCCGGTAGGTTCACGCCAGCCAGCGCGCGCAGAGCGAGCCGTCCCATCCAGCGTCCGTACGGCGGCAGAACTGGAGCCGGACTTCCTCCCATGATCGCGATGGCCTGGCTGAGCAGCACCACGCCACCGGCTGCCACGTTGAATACTCCGGGGTGGTCATCAAGGACGGCGCGCACGATGGCCTCCGCCGCGTCCTCCTCGTGCAGCAGCTGCAGGCGAGGGTCGAAGCCGGCGAAGGTAGGCACGACCGGCAACGAGAGGTAGCGCGCGAAGGTGGTGTCTTCGCTGACCCTGAAACCCAGTCGCAGGACGCTCACCTGGCACGACTGATCGCGCAGGGCGAACTCGGCGACGAGCTGCTCCATGTCGAGCAGGTCACGCGTGACCGAAGATGCAGGCCGCTCGGTGTTCGTCATGTCCTCGGAGAAGAAGGACGGATCGCTGGGCCCCGCGCCGTAAATCGCCTGGCTCGATTTCACGATCAGCCTGCGCACGCGGCTCGAAGGCCCGGAGCATCCGACCAGGATGTTCATCGTCCCGATCACGTCTGTCTCATGGATCGCTCGCTCGGCGTGCGGCGAGTCGACCATGACGGCCAGGTGAACGACAGTGTCGATCTGCAGCCGGCTCACAAGCTTTCCGATCGCGGCGTGCCTTACGTCGGCGTGAACGAAGTCCATCTCCTCGAGGGCGCTGATCGGATCGTGGACGTCACACCCGAAGAGGTACGGCACCTGCGGAGCGAGACGGCGCGCGACCTCAGCGCCGAGTGGGTTGGAAACGCCGGTGACGAGAACGCGATTAGGCCGGGCTGGAGTCACAGCCCCTCAATCTAGACCAGTGGAGCTGAAGCCCGGATTTACTCCGGGCGTCCCCAGGCTCGACAAATGTGACTCTGGCGACCTGAATGCCAAAGGGGGGTTCCGCGGGGGGATCCTGATCCCCCCGCGCCTTTATGGATAGATACCTCGGACGGTCGTTGCGTTGGCCACCCGTTGAACTGCGAGGGCGTAGGCGGCCAGCCGCATGTCGATCCGCTTGTTGACGGAGGTGTGGAGGATCTCGTAGAAGGCTCGCGTGATGACGTGGTGCAGCTTGGTGTTGATCTCCTCCTCTTCCCAGAAGAAGGCCTGGAGATCCTGCACCCACTCGAAGTACGAGACGATCACCCCGCCGGCGTTCGCGATGATGTCCGGGACCAGGAAGATGTTCCGATCGTGGAGGATCGGGTCTGCCTCTGGAGAGACTGCCGCATTCGCTCCCTCGGTGATCATCCGCGCTCGGATCCGTCCGGCGTTCTCCTCGGTGATCTGGTCCTGGACCGCGGCCGGCACGAGCACCGTGACCGGCAGCTCGAGCAGCTCAGGGTTGGTGATGTTGTCGGCCTTCTTGAAGCCGCTGACTCCGCCGCGCACCTGCCGGTGCTCATTCAGCGCTGCCAGGTCGAGGCCTTTCGGGTTGTAAACCCCGCCCCTGGAGTCGCTGACTGCCACGACGTTGAGGCCGGCTTCGGCGAGCAGTCGGGCGGTTGATCGCCCGACCTGACCGTAACCCTGTACTGCAACGGTCGGTGTCTCATCGTCCACGTGCAGATACTTCAGGCCCTCGAGCGTCAGGTAGGTGGCACCGCGCCCAGGCGCGTCAACCCGTCCCTCGGAACCGCCTACGTCAACCGGTTTGCCCGTGACCGAAGCGGTCACCGAATGGCCTGAGTGCATCGAGATCGTGTCCATGATCCACGCCATCACCTGCGGGTTGGTGCCCATATCGGGGGCGGGGATGTCCTTCTCGGGTCCGATGAGGATCGCGATCTCGGTCGCGTACCGCCGGGTCAGGTGCTCGAGCTCGTTCGGCGACAGCTTGCTCGGTTCGCACGCAACGGCGCCCTTGGCACCGCCGTATGGCAGCCCGACCGCCGCGCATTTCCATGTCATCAGCATCGCCAGAGCCTTGACCAGGTCGAGGTTGATGTCGGGGTGGTATCGAATGCCGCCCTTCGCTGGACCGCGGCTGATGTTGTGCTGCACTCGCCAGCCTGTGAAAACGTGGACCGACCCGTCGTCCATGCGGACCGGGAAGTGCACTGTCAGCTCGCGTTTGACGTCACGAAGGCCGCGGCGGGCATCATCTGAAAGCCCGATCACGTCGGCCGCGGCGTCAAACCGCCGCTGTGCGGTCTGGAAGGCGGAGGCGCGGGTTTCGACCGCCATTTGGGACTTCCGATGGTACTCCGGAGCGCGCACCGCGGGCCGCACAATTGCGTCCAATGACGCGCAGGCAGATGCTCAGCTTGGTGGCTGTCGCCGTGGTGGCCCTGACCACTGGATTCCTTGTCGCCGGACAGGTCAGGGCTCAGCTGCTGACCCCCTCCAACCAGGTCGCGCGCTACCAGGCGCTCGTGCGCAGCGTGCAGGACCTCGAGGCAACCAACGCCGATGCTCGCGCCAGGATCGCGGCACTGCGGGCCCAGATCGACGCCCTGGAGTCAGAGGCAGCCAGACGTTCGGCGGCAACCCAGGTGCTGCGGAACGAGGTCGCGGACCTGCGCGCCCATGCTGGGCTCACTGCGATGCACGGCCCAGGAATCGAGGTCAGGCTCGCCAACGGGGTGCCGGGGCCCGACTCAGGCGGCCTGAGCGGCTACCTCGTCAACTATCAGGACGTCCAGGACGTCGTCAACCTCCTGTTCGCCCAGGGCGCCGAAGGCATCTCTGTCAACGGGCGGCGGATCACTCCGCTGACGGCTTACTCAGGGTCCGCCGGCCAGGTCATCATCGACCAGGGCCCGCCCCTTTCATCCCCCATCAAGGTGACGGCAGTCGGCGATCGCAACCGGATGGCGGCCGCGATCGATGATTCGTCTGCGCTCCCTGACATTCGGGCCCGCCAGGTGCAGTTCCAGCTCCACCTCACCTTTGCGGGCAGCCCCGACCTGCTGCTGCCCGCATACGACTCCAGCTTGCGGATACCACATGTCATCGCGTCGTAACCCCACGAGCTCTTCACCGCGTCGCCGCGCATCGGGAGGCGCCATCAGCGTCTGGTTGATCGCCCTGCTGGTTGCGCTCATCGCCACGGTCCAGATTCGAAGTGAGGCTGAGGTGGCGCGCAGCCTCGTAGGGATCGACACCACCTCGCTCGCCTTCCTGATCGACGACCTCCACCGCGCCAACGAGTCGCTCCAGGCAGAGTCGGCCGACCTGGCCCAGCGCAAGGCCACTCTAGAATCGGGCGGAAGCGGAGCCGCGGACCAGGTGTTGAGCGACGAGGCCAAGCATCTCCGCGCAGTGGACGGGCTCGTGCCAGTGCACGGTCCAGGAGTCGTGATCGCGATCGATGCCACAGGGCTGACGGCGCTCGACTTGCAGGACGCGCTCAACAACCTGGCCGCCGGCGGCGCCGAGGCGATGGCCGTCAATGACCGGCGTGTTGTCGCAGGGGTGCCGATCGAGCAGACCCCCAGCGGGGTGGCCGTCGACGGCGTGTTCATCGCGGCGCCCTGGACGATCACGACGATCGGCGATTCAAACCGAATCGCCGAGGTGGCCGACGCGATGACCCAGCAGCTGCGCGCCGACCGGCGCGTGCGGCAGGCGTCTTATCGGGTCGAGGCGGACGTCTCGATTCGGGCCGTGATCAGCGAGCGACCCTTCGTTTACGCGGCCGGGTCTTAGTCTTCGCCGGCTCAGTGGCTCCAAGCTTCTTCAGCTGCAAGGTGATTCTGTCGAGACGCGCATTGATCCGGTCGATATCGCTGCGGCTGGGTATGCGCAGCCTGCGCAGCGCCGACCCGATTGCCTCGTCCGCCTTCTCCTCGATGTTCTCGCGCCGCCGTTCCATCTGGTTGCGCAGCTCCGATGGAACATTGAGTGTCTTGCGTACGTAATCGAGCAGGGCCTGGCCCCCTTCGTGGATGACATCGCCTCCCGCGTCGACCAGGCGCGCGGGGCCGCGCTTTTCTTGTGAGAGAACGATCTGTGACAGCGTCACCTGCGTGAGGTCGTGCCCATTGTCGCGGTCGACCACTCTGATCTCATGTCCATCGCGGACCAGTTCCGCGATTTCCTCAAGCGTTATGTACCGGCTTGTGCGCGTGTCGTAGAGCTTGCGGTTTGCGTACTTCTTGATAAGGTGTCGCTCAGGGGCTGTCGTCACGCCGGGCCCATTCTAACGCGGTGCGTTATGTGCTCCGCCCGGCGTGCTTTGAGGGAGGTTGCAACATGGCAACTAGGAAGCGGGCGTCTTCCCGATCCAGGCGAACTGGCATCGTCGGCCGGGCGGTGAAGGCGGGTCGAAAGGCACTTCGACAGGCCGAGAGTCGCGTGCCGCCGGACCTGCGCAGGCAGCTCGAACGCACGATCAAAGATGGTCAGAAGACGCTGAGGACAGCCATCGACAAGCTCGAGACACAGGTCCGCCGCAACGCGAAGCAGGCCGACATCGACCGGGTCTTCAAACGGTTGGACGGTTTGAGCAAGCAGGTGCAGAAGATGGCCCGAAACGCGACTTCCGGCACCGCAGCCCGAGCTTCTTCAACGACGCGTCGCGCAACCAGCACAGCCAAGAGAAGGACGGCGCGTAGAAAGCCCGCCACCCGCAAGGCCGCCGCGCCTAAGGCGTCCACCGAGAGCGCTGCTCCGGCGCGCCGGCGGCCTGCATCTCGACGCGCGTCGACGCGGCGCGCGACTTCACCGTCGCCCGGATCGAGCACCTCGCCGGCTGCCCCTGAACCCTCATGGATGCCGGAACGGACTGAAACCGGCGAGCCAGGGACCTAGAGGCTTCCGAAAGCACGGACTCCGTTCACGAGAACCGCTCTCGGCCGGAGTCCGTCTCGCTCCGTTTCGGCGTCGAGAGGATCGTGGTCGTAGACCTGCAAGTCGGCGAGCATCCCCACATCGAGGGTGCCTTTATCTGATTCTTCGAAGCTCGCGTACGCGCCACCGGCCGTGTAGGCCCGCAGCGCCGAAAGCAGATTGATGCCGTTCACCTGGTCGTCAATCGCGACATGTATGCCAGGCCAGGGACTGGGATCGGCCGATACCGGCAGGTCCGAGCTGAAGGCAAGGGGTACGCCGGCGCGTAGGAGCCGCCCGTGAGGGGCAAGGTCGGCTCGGTCGCGGACCGGGAAGAAGATGGCTGATGAGACCCTGGTGAATCGCGCCGCCATCGGCTGCATGACCGCAACCATCCCGAGCCTTGCGATTCGAGCCTGCAGATCCGGTGGGCAGATCGTGCAATGCTCCACCCGGTGACGAAGGTGGCTGCCTTCGGCCGCTTCCACCGCGTCGCACATGGCCTCGATCGCGGCGTCACCGATCGCATGCGCGGCAACCTGCAGACCGGCGCGTGTGGCGCGGATCACAAGCTCCCTTAACTCCGACGGGGTCGTACGCCAAGTTCCACCGCCGGAGCGAACCGCAACGCGCTCGGCTCCTCCGTCGACGAATACCTTGATCGGCCCGGCCCGCACGGTGGTGCCCCCGAAACCGGCCCGAACTCCAATTCGCGAAGCCGCGTCCAGCAGCTCCCAGGAAAGGAACTCGTTGACGCGGATTCGCAGCTGGCGCTCTTGCGCGAGCTCCTCGTAGGCGCGCAGGTCGTCAGCGAATCCCCTGTTGACCGCGGCGCCGACCGAAGTGATGCCGCGCGAAAGAAGCAGCCGCTGGGCCAGAAGAATCCCTTGCTTGCGACGCTCGAGACCCGGCGGGGGCTGAACGTCGGCTACCAGGCGCATGGCCGATTCGAGGAGAAGCCCGTTTGGAACCCGGTTGGCGTCCCGCGCGATCGAACCGCCGCGGGGATTGGGGGTCTCGGACGTAATCCCAGCAGCCTCGAGCGCCGCTGTGTTCGCCACTCGTGCGTGTCCGCCGCGTTCGTCGATAAACGCCGGGCGCTTTCCTGTCCCTCTGTCCAGCTCAAGCCTGTGTGGATGGCGTCGCTCGGACAGCTCATCCGCCCGGTAGCCCATTCCCTGCTGCCATTCGCGAGGCGCAAGCGTTCGTGAGTGTGCCTTCATGCGCTCCGCTATCTCCGCCACGCTCCGCGTCCCACCGAGGTCGGCGCCAAACCGGGTGAGGCCGAAATAGACGACATGTGCATGCGCGTCGTTGAACCCGGGGAGCACTGACGATCCCAGCAGGTCGACCACCCGCGTCCTCGGTCCACGCAGGCTCATGACCTCAGGCCCATCGCATGCGACCACCCTCCCGCCGGCGATCGCCAGATGACTGTGGATCTTGAGACCCGTGCGCCCCAAGGTGCGGATGCGGCCCCGAGCAAGAATCAGGTCAGCCAACACGCCCGGTTAGATTAAGCGCGTGACAGCGATCGACCTACGCTCAGACACGGTGACGATGCCCACTCCAGCGATGCGCCAGGCGATGGCAATGACGCCTCTGGGCGATGACGTTTTCGGGGACGACCCTGCGGTCAACGAGCTAGAGGAGGTGGCCGCCGCCCGCCTCGGAAAGGAGGCCGCGGTGTTCTTGCCCAGCGGCACCATGGGCAACGTGGTTGGCGTTGCGGTGAATGCGCGCACGGGGGAGGAGATGATCGCGGACGCCGAAGCCCACGTCTTCTTGTATGAAGGCGCCGGAGCCGCCGTCATCTCGGGCGTTCAGATCAGGCCGGTGGCCACCGAAGCAGGCATCATGTCGCCGGCGCAGATCGAGGCTGCGCTCAGGCCGCGCAATGACGTCCACCAGCCGGTCACCGCAGCCGTGACCTTCGAGGACACCCACAACCGCCACGGAGGGATCGTCTGGCCGCTGGAGGATCTGCGCGCCGCATCCGAGGCAGCCCGCGCGCTCGGCCTGCGCGTGCACCTGGACGGCGCCCGTATGTTCAACGCCGCAGTAGCGAGCGGAACGGATGTAGCTGACATCGCCGCATGCGCGGACACCCTGACGTTCTGTCTCTCCAAGGGCCTGGGCTGCCCGGCCGGGAGCATGTTCTGCGGCAGCGCCGACGCGGTCGACCAGGCGCGACGATGGCGCAAGCGGCTCGGCGGCGCCATGAGGCAGGCCGGCGTCCTCGCGGCGACCGGGTTGATCGCGCTCGAGACGATGGTCGATCGCCTCGCGGAGGACCATGCCAACGCGCGGACCCTCGCGGAAGGATTGGCTGAGCTGCCTGGCGTCGAGTGCGACCTCTCGCGTGTGCAGACCAACCTCGTGTTCTTCGACGTGGAAAACATGAGAGGCGCCGATTTCGAAGAGGAGTGCCGCAAGCGCGGCCTGCTCGGTGGCGCCACCGGTGCGCATCGCGTTCGCTTCGTGACTCACTATGGAATCACCGCGGAAGACATCCAGTCGACGCTGCGTATTTGCGAAGAGGTGTTGAGCGCCTGAGCACGCGACTCTCGCCCGACGGCATGTACTACTGGGACGGCCAGCAGTGGGTGAGCACGCTTTCGCACGACGGCCGGTCGCGCTGGAATGGATCAGCTTGGGTTCAAGCCGCTCAGTCGGGGCCACCGGTCGGGTACCAGGCGGCGCCTGGTGCCGAGCGCCAGCCGACGTCGTGGACCAGGCCTCTCCAAATTGCGGTCGCCGGCTGGTATGCGCTGTCGGCTCTATACGCGCTCACGACGCCCTTCTGGATGAACGGACCCATGACCGAAGCGATCCGCCAAAGCATCGAACGCCAGCAGCAGCGACAGCCGGCGGCGACCCCGTTGCCGCCTGGGTTCACCGAAACGATGAGCTCGATGATGGCGGTCGGCCTGTGGATTTCAGCCGTCATCGGTGTCGCCATCTGCGTCGTCGTCATCATCGGTGCTTTCAAGCGATGGACCTGGATGTATTACGTCGTACTGGTGCTGCTGGGGTTCAGCGCGATCTCGCTTCCGCTGAACATCATCAACATATTCGTCGGCCCTTCAATGGCGGCAGCCCAGGGGTTCAGCCTTCCTGCGTGGACCTACTGGATTTCGGTTGTTCTTTCGATCCCCGCGGCCGCACTTTTCGTATGGATGCTGATCGCGCTGATCAAGCGTGGCCCGTGGGCCATGACCAGGGCCGCGCCGCAGGTCAGCTGAGCAGATCCGCCAGCAGCAGCGGATCGATGTTCCCGCCACTCACCACCGCGACTGTCCGCGGGCCGGGTTCGAGCTGCTCGAGCGCGGCGAAAGCTAGAGCGCCCGCGCCCTCAGTGACCACTTTTGCCGCCATCGCGATTTCAGGGATGGCCGCGCGCAACCGAGGCTCTGGGACGGTGAGCCAGCGGTCGACGCTCTCCTTCATCAGCTCAAACATCCTCGGGTGAAACGGGGCCGCTGTTCCATCCGCGATCGTGTCCGGCGTGAGCGTGATTCGACCGCCGGCCTCGAGGGCCCGGGTCCAAAGCGGGTAACCGTCTGACTGCACGCCGATCACCTCGATCCGAGGGCGGAGGCCCTTGATCGCCGAGGCAATGCCACTCACAAGTCCACCCCCGCCCACCGGCACAACGACCCGGGCGAGATCGGGCACCTCCTCCATCAGCTCGAGCGCGAGGCCGCCATGGCCGGCCTGCACCTCGGGGTCGAGGTGTGGGTGCAGAAACGCCTCCGGCTCGTCGGTCCAGCCTTCGGCCGCCATCCACCGGAACAGCTCCTCGCGTGGCATCAGAATCGGCGTCGCTCCCCAGCGCTTGACGCCTTCGACCTTGGGGGGCGGAGCGGTGTCGAACATGAATACGCGGCACGGCACGCCCAACTTCATCGCGACGTAGGCGCAAGCCTGGGCCGCATTCCCGGCACTGACCGTGATGAGTCCCCTGCGCAGCTTGTCAGGCGCAAGCGCTAGTGCCGCCGCGAAGTAGCCGCGGACCTTGAAGCTGCCGGTCGGCTGCAGGCACTCAAGCTTCAGCAGGCCGCGTTCGACCGGAAACATCGGTGTCCGAAGCACGTGGGGTCGCGCGCGTTCGGCGGCCGCCCGGACTCGATCGACGCTGATCAGCACGCGGATAATCGTAGGGATGCCGATCTATGAGTACCGATGCGACCAGTGCGGCAAGCGATCGACGTCACTGCTCCCAAGCTACTCATCACCTGACCCTCCCTGCCCTCACTGTGCCAAGCCGGCCTTGAAACGGCTCGTGTCGACCTTCGCCACCGTGAGCTCAGGTGAGGGCGACGCTGGCGATTTCGACGACATGGGTGGCGGCGACGACATGGGCGGCGGCGATGAGTTCGGGGGCGGGGATTACGGTGGCGCCGATGACTTTTAGGTCGTCACTCCAAGTACTTCGTTAGCTGCATCGATCAGCTCGGCGCGGTGAGTTTCGTCGTGCGCGAAGATCCTGAACAGGGCCATTCGCACCGGGAGCCGCTTGAAGAGGTCGAGCACCCGGCTCTGCTGGTAACGATCTTCCAGAGGGTCATACAAGAGGATGTCGGCCGTCTCTGTCATCGGATTGAAAGCGCGTGACTCCTGCGCCGCCACGTCAACCTCGAAAACGATGTCGCGCAGCTCTTTCGGCAAGCGCTCACGAATCCTGTGTGCAAACTGCTCCCGGGTCACGGTGAGCGCTGCGCTCGGAATGTCCCTGGCGTCGGTGTGGCCCTGGTAGACCAGCTTCCATTTGAGCTTGCGTGCCACCACGTCAGCCCACGCCGCGCCGAGCTCGCGCTGGCGGGCGTCGCCCTCGCCCAGGCCCCAGCGGCTGACCTCGGACAGCAGTGACCACTCGGTGAGCATCTGGTAGCGATCGAGCCGCGAGAGCGGGTTGCCGCCGAGCAGAGCCTCGAGCGTGGGCCGGAACACCTCTCGGAGCTGGAGGTCGATCCGCCGCACCGTCCGATGGAAGTAGACCTGGTGGTAGAGGTACAACCTCGCGTTGAGGAACATGTAGAGCGCTTCGGCGGCATGGCTGTGAAGCGTCAGGCCGCGGTCCGAGATGAACGAGTAGTGGATGATCCGCTCGACGTCGACGGGGCCTGCCGCGACGCCACATATATAAGAGTCGCGAGGGACGTAATCCATGTTGTCGGCCGAGTAGGCGCCCACGAGCGCGGGCTTGAGGGCCGCCAGCCAGGCCGGCGCCTGGAATCCGTCCAGCTCATCGGGCGAGATCAAGTAAGCCACCCAACGCGGGTCGATCCGCTCGCCAGGTTCGAAAGCGGCGCTGGGAGAGGCGCCCAGCGAGCCGATCTTGCCGGCCAGCTCGCCCGTGATCAGCGCCCGGCCGATCACCTCGTGGTCGATGCCCCAGGTGTCGAGGTAGTTCTCATCGAAGAAATGGCCGAAAGGTCCGTGCCCTACGTCGTGCAGCAGCCCAGCGATCCGCATCGTCTCCTCCACAAGAGTCGGGGATGGAGTACCCGGGCAGGTCGCGCTGAGTGACGGATACAGGTGGCGCGTCCATTCGCCCGCGAGGTGCATGGCGCCAAGGGCATGCTGGAACCGTGAGTGCTCAGCCGTGGCGAAGACCCACCAGGCGCTCTGCAGCTGATGGATGCGGCGGAGGCGCTGCATCCACGCGGAATCGACGAGGTCCTGCTCGGATGCTTCTCCGGCCACCCCACCGGGTCCGCCCTTCGTGATGCGAAGGTATCGGTAGATGGGATCGCTCGACAGGTTGACTCGCGAATACTCGGCGGGCGCCTCGGTCATTGGGCGATTATCCCCATGAGCGATGGACTCAAGCGCGGCGTCGACCTCTTTAACAATGGCCGGTACTGGGATGCGCACGAGGCGTGGGAGCACGAGTGGATGTCAGATCGCAAGGGGTCCGACGCCGGTTTCTACAAGGGATTGATCCAGGTCGCCGCCGGCTGCCTTCATTACGGGCGGGGCAACAGGCGTGGCGCGGTCAACAAGTGGCGCAGTGGCGCGGACTACCTTCGACCCTATCTACCCAACCACCTCGGCTTGTTCCTGGCGCCTCTGGTCGAGTCGGTGGACGGTTTCCTGGCAGCCATTAAGCCGCGCGACTGGCCCGAGCTGACGATGCCGAGGATCGTTCAGGAAGACCAGTAGCGACGCCTTAGAACCCGCCGGACCCGGCACTCGCTGCCTTGGTGATGACCCGAACGGCGCGCGAGCCGGCCATTCGCGGTGCTCAACACTGTGGCCGGGGAGAGGAAGCGCGTCACGGATAGGGTGGGAAGCGACGGCCCGCCGCCGACTCGATCAGGCCTCCGTGACCTAGGCGCAGCAGGTCTTTGGCCTCGGCCCGGCCGTAAGCGAACACAAAGGGCAGCAACAGGTCCAGTGAGCTGGAGCGACCGAAACCGGCGCATGAAGCGACGCCGACGACCGCCGCCGCGTCGAGGCTTCCCAGCCACAACATGCTCCCCGGGTGCATGGGCGCGCCGAGCTGGAGGACCTGGCCACCGGCGCGGGTGAGCTCGGCGTAAGCCGGATCGAGCGGATCGATGGCGGACGCCCCCGCAAAGAGGACGAGCTGGGCGCCACGAGCCGTCGCCTCCTCGTAGGCCGCGGCCACCGCCTCGGTCGTGCGGGCCACCTCGCGCACGCCTAACAGCTCCGCTCCATACCATCCGAGCTTGGCTGTGACCGCCTGGCGAAACAGCTCGCGCGCCTTCGGCTTCAACCGCTCTGTTGCCACGACAAAGGTCTTGAGTGGGCGGAACGCGAGCAGCTCGACCACTGGGCCCAGCTCGTGGCTGATCGTTTCGGCCGCCTCGATGAGACTGCCCGGCACTGCGACCGGGGTCACCTTGCAGCCGGCGACCTCTTCGCCCTCAGCCACTGCCTGGCCATCCATCAAAGTAAAAACGGAGATGTATCCAAGCGAGTTGATCGCGTCCACGGCATCCGCGCGTACGCGGACCAACCCGCGATGCAGGGCGACCAGCCGAGCCTGGCTCTGCACCGGCTGCAGCGCCTCGAGGCCAGGACCTGCCAGGGCGGCCGCCAGGCGCTTCGCGGCCTCGTCCTCGTGGAGGTCGCCGGGTTCGAGCTCGACCAGGTGCACCTCGCGGGCTTGCCGGACACGCTCGAGGTGGCGGCCTCCGAGGATGGTCCCTTTGCGCAGGTCCGGGCCCAGATCGTGAACGAGCACGCGGCCGTCGACGTCACGGCCCTTGGCGGTTGCTCCGTCCAACCGGATCGCTTTCACTTATTGAGAGGATAGGTTCGGAATGGATCCAACAACGGTCCGCCTCTACAACACGTTCACGCGAGCTGAGGAAGAGCTGCGACCGCTCAGGAAAGGAGTTGTGCGCATCTATTCGTGCGGCCCCACGGTCTACCGGTACGTGCACGTCGGAAACCTGCGCACGTTCATGCTGCCCGACCTCCTGCGGCGCAGTCTCGAGTACCTCGGTTACGCGACCGAGCAGGTGATGAACGTCACCGATGTCGGTCATCTCACCGACGACACGTTCGACCGCGGCGAGGACAAGATGCTGGTCTCCGCGCGCCTCGAGAGCAAGTCGCCTGAGGAGATCGCCGCGCATTACACAGCTGCATTCAAAGAGGATGCGGCCAAGCTGAACATCCGGCCGCCAGCGCATTACCCCCAAGCGACACAGTACGTCCCCCGGATGATCGAGCTCATCGATAAGTTGATCGCGCGCGGCCATGCGTATGAGGTCGGCGGCACGGTGTACTTCGACATCGCGAGCTTTCCCGCCTACGGCAAGCTGTCCCGAAACAGCACCGACAAGCTGCTTGCCGGCGCGCGCGGCGAGGTCGACCCGCGAAAGCGCCAACCGGGCGACTTCGCTCTCTGGAGAGCGGCCGGTGAGCACCGCCTGCAGGTCTGGCCGAGCCCATGGGGACCGGGTTTCCCCGGATGGCACATCGAATGTTCAGCGATGTCGATGTCACTCCTCGGCGACCGTTTCGACATTCACACGGGCGGCGCCGACAACGTCTTTCCGCATCACGAGGCGGAGATCGCGCAGAGCGAAGGCGTGACCGGTCATCGCGTGGTGAGCCTCTGGATGCACGGCGGCCTCCTGATGTTGGGAGGCACACGCATGGCGAAGTCCGCGGGCAACTTCTTTCGAGTCACCGAGCTTGAGGAGCAAGGCTTCGACCCGCTCGCGTTTCGCTACCTGGCGCTGCAGGCGAAGTACCGCACGAAGCTGAACTTCAGCGTCGAAGGACTGTCTGGAGCCGACCGCGCGCTCCGATTGCTGCGCGAACGCGTCGCGGAGTGGTCGAAGGATGGTCGTGTCGGGGATCGTGGGACGGAGAGCTATGAAGCGCGTTTTCGCGCCGCATTGGCTGACGACCTGGACCTGCCGACGGTGATGGCCCTGGTCGCCGAAGTCGTCCACAGCGACATCGCGCCAGGCGCCAAGGCATCGCTATTTGTTTCCTGGGACCGGGTGCTGGGACTGGATCTCGGCCGTCCGCAACACGCCGACGCATCCCTGCCGGAAGGCGCGTCCGACCTGCTGGAGGCTCGAGCAAGAGCCCGTGCGGCCAAAGACTTCGCCATGTCGGATCGCCTTCGAGACGAGCTGGCGGCGCTCGGGGTCGCCGTCACCGACACGACGGAGGGCCAGAAGTGGAAGCGCGGAACCTCCCCTAAGTAAATGTGAGGCCGGGCCGTGCCGCCCGGCCTCACGAGAGGAAGGGTTTTCTAGCTAAGCCAGGTCATGGCTGCGGCGGGATCGACGTGTGGACAGCAACATTCGGAAGGTCAGTCGGCTCGTGCTCCGAGGAGCTCACCGGCCGGGGGTTCTGGCTGTTGGTCGCGCCCTGACCGTGGCTCTTGTTCTTGTCTTTGCCGTTGGCGTTCCCATTGCCGTTGCCGTTTTCGCGTGCAGCGCTTGCCTTGTGCGCGTCGCTGACCGCTTTGCCGTGCTGGTTGGCGAATTGGCTGACACACTGCCCGATGCCGTGCACGCCCAGGCGCTCAGCGCTGGCCTTGCAGTCGGCCACCTGCTGCTTCACCTGCTGGCCCCAGTTGGCCGGGTTGATGCTTCCCGTGGTCGCGATCTCGGTGGCTGCCACGGCAGCTGTCGCGGCCATCGCCGCGACGGCGAACCCGGTGGCGATCTTGAGTCCGATGGCGGCCCCAGCGCCGCCCAAAAGCTTTTTCAATCTCCCTCCAGAAACAGTGGCTCTGCGAGCGGGGATAGAGCGCGCCGTCATCGGATCGAGAATCCGGTGCAGCTCGTACTCCAACTCCTGCCATCGTCGCCTGGAGGCGCTCGCGACCCTTGGCCAACCGAGAGGCTACTGTCGCTTCAGGCACGCCAAGCGCGGCCGCGATCTCTCGGTTGCTGTACCCGTGGTAGTGGCGCAGGACCAGCGCCGCCGCCTGCTTGGTCGGAATCTTGCGCAACGAGCCTAGGAGCACTGATTGCTCGGCGAGCGCTGGGGGATCGGCAGGCGGAGTTGGCCTTCCAAGCCGTTTGACCAGCTCTCCGGCCTGGCGAAGGCGGTACCGGCGCCTGTCCGAGATCGCCACGTTGATCGCGATCCGGTGCAACCAAGCCTCAACCGGGGCGTCCGGCCGCCACGAGCCCCAGCTCCTGTACGCGCGCTCGAAGGTGTCCTGGGTGCAGTCCTCGGCGGCGGCTGGATCACCCAGCAGCGTGATCAGGGTGCCCAGGATCCTTCGATACGTGTTCCGGTAGAGGCGCTCGAAGTCGGCTTCCGAGCCCGGTGCATACTGTTCGCTTGACTCCGAACGAATGTTCGTCTAACCTCCCCAGCGCGGCATGGCCAGCATCCCCTCATTCAACGCACACGACCTTCAAGGGGAGATAACGCTGGACCACGTGATTCCTGAAGTCTCCGCGACTTTTTCTTCGCTTCCGATGGATCTCCGACCCGAGCTGGTGGCCGCCCTGGCCAGGCGCGGGATCGAGCGCCTCTATTCCCACCAGGCCGAAGCCTATGCGGCCGTTCGTAAGGGTGGTCGCCACCTGGTTGTGGTCACTCCCACGGCGAGCGGCAAGACGCTCTGCTACAACTTGCCCGTCCTCCAGCGCCTCCTCGAGAACCCCGAGAAGCGGGCCCTCTTTTTGTATCCGACCAAGGCGTTGGCGCAAGACCAGCTGGCGGAGCTGAGCGCGCTCAAGCATGGCTTGCCGATCGAGCTCCGGGTCGACACATACGACGGCGACACTCCTCCGGGCCGCCGCACCGCGATTCGCGAGGGCGGCCACGTGGTGATGACCAACCCCGACATGCTCCATGCCGGACTCCTCCCACATCACACGAGGTGGCGCCGGCTCTTCTCGAGCCTGGATTTCGTGGTCATCGACGAGCTCCACACCTATCGCGGGCTCTTCGGAAGCCAGGTCGCCAACGTCATCCGGCGCCTGAAACGAATCTGTGCGTTCTATGGATCCTCTCCCACTTTCATCTGCGCGTCGGCGACGATCGCGAATCCGCTCGACCTGGCCAAGCGATTGCTCGAGGAGGAAAACGTCGAGCTGGTCGAGCGCAGCGGCGCTCCACGCGGAGAGCGGCGGCTCATCTTCTACAACCCACCGTTGGTCAATCGCGAGATGGGCATTCGCCGGAGCTCAATGCTGGAAGCGCGGCGCGTCGCCGCGCCGTGGATTCGCGCCGGAGTGCAGACCATCGTCTTTTGCCGCAGCCGGCTCCAGGTCGAGGTGATGCTCAGCTACTTGCGGCAGGACCTCGCACCGCGTCTCGACGCCAACCGTCGCGTGCGCGGCTACCGCGCCGGCTATCTGCCATTGCACCGGCGCGAGATCGAGGCCGGCTTACGCAACGGAGAGATCACCGGCGTTGTGAGCACCAATGCGCTCGAGCTCGGTATCGACATCGGCAGCCTGCAGACCGCGGTCCTGGTGGGCTACCCAGGAACGATTGCCTCGACGTGGCAGCAGCTTGGTCGCGCCGGCCGGCGTTCAGGCTCAGTCGGCGTGTTCGTGGCGTCGAGCTCGCCGCTCGACCAGTTCATCGTCCGGCACCCCGAATACTTCCTCAGCGCCGACCCGGAGGAAGGCCTGATCGACCCTGACAACCTCTTACTGCTCGCGGGTCATCTACAAGCTGGGCTGTTCGAGCTGCCGTTCGAGGACCAGGAGCGGCTCGGCCGCGCCGACATCACCGAGCTGCTGCGGGTCTTCGAAGAGGATGGGTCCGCCACGCGTTCGGCGGGGCGCTGGTTTTGGAGCCGGCAGGCGTTTCCGGCGGAAGAGGTGCACCTGCGCCGCATCCTCGCCGACAACGTTGTGATCATCGACACCTCACATCCGCGACCTCAGGTTATCGGCGAGATGGACCAGTTCACCGCGCCGGTGTTGCTGCACGAAGAAGCGGTGTACCTGCACGAAGGGGCTCAGTTTCACGTCGACCGCCTTGACTGGAACGAGAAGAAGGCTTACGTGCGGCCTGTCGAAGTCGACTATTACACCGACGCCCTCGCGTCAGTGACAGTGCAGGTGCTCGAGACATTCGACGGTCCTGAGGGTGAGGCCGTATCCCGCAGCCATGGCGAAGTGAAGATCACGAGCCTCGCCAGCATGTTCAAGAAGATCAAGTTCCACACACACGAGAACATCGGGTCGGGCCCGATCCACCTTCCGGAGCAGACGCTTCACACCACGGGCTACTGGATCACGGTCGATGAAGGACTGTGGCGATCGCTCGGCCGCGAAACTCTGGAGGCAGGTCTTCAAGGAACGGCGCATGCGCTGCGCCACGTCGCGAGCCTGCGGCTGATGTGCGACCCGCGCGACCTGGGGTCGGTCGCCGAGGTTCGCTCGGTCACAACACGGCTTCCGACCGTGACGGTCTACGAGGTCTACCCGGGCGGCGTTGGCTTCTCCTCGCGCATGTATGAGCTGCACCGCGCGCTGCTCGACGATGCTTCGTCGTTGGTCCGCGACTGTCCGTGCCTGGCCGGCTGTCCTTCGTGCGTCGGTCCACTGCATCTCGTGGAAGGAGCCAAGAGCGCATGTCTGCGATTGCTCTCCGCGACCGCCTTACCCGTCTAGGAGCTCCACCAAGGCCTCGGCCCCAGCTCCAGCGCGAGCTTCCTCGTGGGTTCGAGGAGGTGTCCACTCGATTCGGCACGGCGCTGCTCAGGCAGGAGGTGATTCCTCTGCCACCGCTTGTACCGCACCCTGGCAACGTCGCTTACATGGACACCGAGACCACCGGCCTCAGCGGTGGCTCGGGCACCTACGTTTTCGCGGCGGCGGTCGCGCGACCCATCGACTGCGGGCTTCGCGTGGCCCAGGTTTTCCTGCCGCAACCGGGAATGGAACCCGCGTTCCTGCACGCGCTGCGCGAGGAGCTCGCCGCCGCCGATACGATCGCCACTTTCAACGGGGCCTCGTTCGACCTGCCCGTGCTCCGCACACGATGGGTCATGGCGCGCATGCCGGGCGAGCTCAGCGACGCGGCACATGTCGACCTGCTCACATTGGTGCGCGCGCTGTACCGCCATCGCCTCGAAAGCTGCACACTGCGGATGGTCGAGGAACGAGTCCTTGGCTATGAGCGAGACGATCCGCTGCCCAGCGCGCTGGTGCCTGACGCGTATTTCGACTACCTGCGCGCCGGCTCGCGCGATTTCCTGGAGGCGGCCCTCGAACACAACCGCCTCGACGTGATCAGCCTCGTCCACCTCCACTCACGCCTGCTGCTGCGGCTGAACGGCGGCGAGACTGGAATGGATGCCGCCGACTGGCTCGCCCTGGGACGCCACCGGTTTCGACGAGGGGCCAAGGCCGACGGCTGGCGCGCGCTGCGCAACGCGACGTCCTTCGCGAAAGGAGACGCCTCCGCCACAGCCGGTCTCTTGATCTCCAAACGACTGCTGCGCCGCGGATCGATCGCGGCGGCCGACCGCTTGCTCGGTTGGCTCGAGGCGAGCGTCACGGAAGACATCCGGCTTTCCGTGGCACGTGCACGACTTCTCGAATGGCGGCGGCGCGATGCATCGTCGGCACTGAGCGTCGTAGACGCGGCTTTGCGCCGCATGCCCGATCAAGCACCCGACCTCGAGCATCGCCGCGAGCGACTTCGGCGAAAGCTCGCCTCAGGCGATGGCCGTCGCCGGAAGCGCCAGAGCCGGCAAATTCAGCTCGAGGCCCTTATCGGTGACAGCCCGGCCTAGCGCGGCGACGACCGCAGGATCGAACTCGGAACCTGAGCCCAGCATGGCCTGGGCCAGCGCCTCCTCCTGAGTCAAGCGTGGGCAGCCGCGTCCCGCGGTCTGCGCCTCGAACCTCTCCGCCACGGACAGGATTCGAGCCATCAGCGGAATGCTCTCGCCGGTCACGGCTCCTGCGATGTCGCCGCCGTCCCAGCGCTCGTGATGATGCAGGACAGCGGCCACGACGTCGCGTGGGAATTTCGCGCCGGAGACGATCTTCTCCCCCGCCTCCGCGTGGCCGGCCGCTTCGAGGGTGGCGCCCTCGGCGGGCAGGGTCATGTGGCCGACGTCGTGGAGGAACGCCGCGGCACGCAGCTCCTCCAGCCGGTTGGAAGGCATGCTCAATCGCCGGCCGATCGCGTCGACGATCGCGACCACGCGACTCGAGTGGCCCTGAGCCAGGGGGTTGCGATGATCCACCGCATGGGCCACAGCCACAATCACCTGCGGGCCGGCAGCCTCGAGCATCGAAACCAGGTTGCCGTCAGCAAGCTCCAGCTCGGTGACGAGCTGAGGGAAGGTACACGCACGGTCCTTGCCCTCGCGCTTCGCGAGGTAGAGGGCCTGGTCGGCGGCCTCGATCAGCTCGCTCGCCGTAAAGGCGTCTTCTGGGTAGGACGCGACGCCGACGCTGAAAGTGAGGTGCTCTCCCGGTGTGGTCGACACCGCGGCGGCGTGCACCGCGTCGACAATGCGGTAGGCAAGGCGCTGCGCGCCCGTGCCGTTGGTATCGGCGACCAGGACCGCAAGCTCGTCACCGCCGTAACGGGCGACGAGATCCTGCGCGCGAGCCGCGTCACGCACGATCCGCGCGCCCATCTGAAGCACCAGGTCACCGTGCTGGTGGCCGAGCTGGTCGTTGACGGATTTGAAGTGGTCGAAGTCGACGAGAAGAAGTGAGAGCGGAGTTTCGCGCCGGTCGGGCCGCGCAAAGGCGCTCTCGAGGCGGCGGTGGAACTCACCGGCATTGGCCAGCCCCGTGAGGGCGTCGGTCGTGGCCTCCTGCCGGCTGCGCTGGTAGCGGAGCGCGTTGGCGAGCGGCACGGTCGCGCTGCCGGACAGCGCGGCCACGGCATAAAGGTCCTGGTTGGAGAACATGCCTTTGGACTGGTTGAGGACGGCGATGGCGGTCACCCCGTCGCCGGACGCGATTGGAATCACAAGGCCCCTCCGGTCGCCGTCGAAGACGGCCTCGCCGGTGGTGGCGGCCTGCCTCAGCTGATGCTCGTCGATTGTCTCGCCCTCCGGCGCCGGTTTGTCGCTGCCCGCGCGATTGGCGCTGGCGACCACGGTGAATCCCTCCTGGGACGAGAGGATGAGCCTGCCGCGCTCGGCGGAGGTCATGTTCACGGCATTGCCGATGAGCACCTCGAACACGTCCTTGATGTCGGTCTCGCTCACCAGGTTCATGCTGAGCTCGCGCAGAGAGTCAGCCTGCGCTGCGCGCTCGACCGCGGCCCGCCGTTCGCGCTCCAGCTCGCGCGTCATATATCCCGTGGTGAGAGCTACGACGAGGAAGAGAAACATCTTGCCGATCGTTGCGTTGGGGTCGACAGAGAAGTTCGCCGGCGTGAAGCTGCCGCCAATAAAGAGGTAGATGGTCGAGATGACGAGCGCTGAGATGAAGCTGGCCGTCGCACCAAACCGCACGGCATTGGTGATCACGGCCAGGAATAAGGCCAGGAAGAATGGGCTGTTGAATCCGTCCGACAGGTAAACCAGGGTTGCGGCGAACAGGATGTCGAGCGTCATCGTCGACAGGCTGAACTGCTTCCCAGGCTTGTAACCCCGCGCCATGAGCACGTTGACGATCACGTTCATCGCGCCCCAGGCGGCGAGAACCACGTCGATGCCCACTTTGGCTTCCTGGTCGGTGTGCGGGTTGACATTGTTCAAGACCCCGAGCACGACCAGAAACAGCCAACGGAAGACAACCGCGACGCGCTCGCCCACCCGGCGGCGGTCGGCGTCGAAGGTGGCGTCGATGGCGCGGGCGCGGATATCCTGCCACCGCTTTGATTCGCGCGTGCTGCCTGGGTTGTTCTTCATTCGGTACCCCCCCAGGCCCGAGCTAACCCTAAATTAATTTCCCCTCACGCGACTGAAAACAGCATTAATCGCGTTAAACGCGGCAGACATGGGTGCATTCAGGTTGAATATGTCCGCCAAAGTGAAACGAACGGGCGTTCACGCGCCTCGCGAAAGCCGGCAACTAGGCCAGTCGCTGGTCGAGTTTGCCATTTCGTCGATCGTGCTCCTCCTGCTGATGATGGGCCTGCTCGATCTGTCGCGAGCTTTTTATTACGCCGTCAACCTGCAAGGAGCGGCTCGCGAAGGCGCGCGACATGGAGCCTGGTTCGACACGGCGACCCGCAGCAACACCTACCTCGACGACGCCGACATCATGTCGGCGGTCAACTCTGCCCTCTCCGGAGCCGGCCTCACCGGCACCTTCGTCCCCGGAGCCTGCCTTGCCCCGACTGACGGAAACGGAGTCAACAACAAGCCTTACTCCGCGGCCGCATTTCCGGCGAGCACCCAGCAGGTAAATGTCTACATCTGCTACTCCGCGCCCAACGGTGGCCCGCAGGTCGGAACGCTTGCCGCCCACCCGACTGACAACTCCTGGAGGCTTGGCGACATCAACGTCTCTCTGCTGATGAACTTCGGGATCATCACGCCTTTCATCCAGAGCCTGTTCGGCAGCGGGATCAACCTCACCTACAACGAGCATTTCACGATTCAGGGCAAACCATGAAGAGAACGCTGAAGCGATGGCTTCGCAGCCAGAAATCTCAGGGCCTGACCGAGTTCGCGCTCATCGCCCCGGTGATCCTTCTGCTCACGTTCGGGATCATCGACTTCGGCCGTGGCCTCTACTTCTACATCACCCTGCAGCAAGCGGCCAATGAAGGCGCGCGAGTGGCAGTGCGTGCTTCGTACTTCATCGACCCGAACGGAGCCACGCACACATGGCCGACCGACGCCGACGTGGCGACCGCGGTCCAGGTGCACGCGGTGACCGAGGTCCTCGCCAACCCGTGCCCGAACGGGCCGATCCCCAACGGGGGGAACCCCGTCGGATCAGCGCAGGTGCCGCCCTCCAACACCGGGTGGATCTTCGTCACCGATCCCAGCCCGGCCGGCAACGGCACGCCGAACGGGCCGCGTGGCGGCCTCGGCACGCTTCCCGCGCCAGGTCCAGGCTGCAACACCATCACCCCAGCGGTCGGCAACGAACCGATCAAGGTGACCCTCTGGTTTAACTTTCAGCCTCTCACTCCCTTAATCCAGCAAGTTGTCGGCAACAGAATCGTCATCACCGCGTATGCGGTCTACCGTGCTGAGTACTCGAACTAAGTCGCCCCAGCGAAAGCTGCAAGAGGGCCAGGCGATCGTTTTGATCGGCTTGCTGATCCTGGTGCTGTTTGCCATGCTCGGCCTCGCGATCGACTCAGGCCGCGCTTACGTCGACCGTCGCGACCAGCAGGCCGCCGTCGACTCCGCCGCGCTCGCCGCCGGCGACTGGTATGAGAACTACGGCAACCTTTATGGGAGCACGCTTCCCCAGTCGAAACTGATCTACGAGCGCAACCTGCACCTCTACGCGGCCCCCACTTCTGACTTCATCGCGACGATTTACAACGCCGGGGCAAACGCCAACCTTCAGGAGGACACCGAGACGGTCTCGTATGCGGGGGGTTACAGCCTGACGATCGTCGCCATCAACACGCAGTTCAACGGATACCAGTTCACGTTCACAACCACCCACCAGCTGCCGCTTGCCTTCATGCAGATCTTCGGTGGGCCGATCAACGTAACCATCAACGCCACTGCCACGGCGATTGTCGGCAACCAACGCCAGACTCCGGCGCTGCTAACCCTCAGCACAGGAAACTGCGCTCTGAACCTCCGGGGTGGTGCTCAGCTCACGGTGCTCGGTGACGTCTACTCGAACGGCACTGCCTGCGTCGACTCCGACCTCCACGAAGCAGGGAACTGCTACGGCGCAGCCGGATCGACATGCAGCTCTGCGCAGTACTACTGCTACAACGCCACGCCTGGATTCGTCCCATATGCGCCGCCTTGCCATGGGGTTGACATCCAGGGCGGGCCCGTCGTGCCGGCCCCGAGCCTGCCTGACCCCGGCTACCTGGCGCCTTCGCAGCCCTACTACCCTCTGGCCCAGGGCTACAGCCAGGACAACCGCGGCACCTGGACCGAGATGTATCCGGGCACTTACGGCTCATTCCACCTGACCGGTGGGTCGGCCAGCTGCGCTTTTCTCAACGGTGGCGTTTACACGTGGACCAACGGATATTCGTCGGACGCGACCGGAAGCCTCCTCTCCAACGAGCTGCGAGCGCCTGAAGAGCAGAATTACACGCAACCAGGCCGGACGTCGGTCGCGAACCCTCAGTTCTGGGACATGAACAACACCAACTGCGCCGGGCATTTCACGGTGACCAACGCAGCCGTCGGCCAGACGATCCTTCTCCTGCCTAGCTGCACGGACCTTCAGCCGGTGGCGCCCGCCAATTGCCACACCGGTGTAAGCGACACGCAGAGCCGGAACAACAAGTGGGGTGTCGAGGTTACGTCGGTCCGCTATGACCGGTTCGTCGACCCGACGATCGCGCCGAATCCTTGCTTTAACTCACCTGGATGCCGGCGAGAGAGCGCGCCATCGGAGTGCCAGCTAACACCGAACTCGGTCGTGGGAGGCCTGCACTCCCCCTCCAACATCGGCATCAGCGTCAACATCACCAAGAACGCCCCAGGCGCGCAGTACTACAACATCTACTTGAACCCGGCCGGCTGTGACGGGGTCCAGTCCAACTTCGGCTGGGTCGGCCGCTTCGACGCCCCCGGCTTCACCAATGGCATCGCCACCGGTCCCTACCCCAGCGGTGCCCCGTGGACGCTTGGCGCCGCCGCCCCAGGCGTCCCGCCAGCGGCAGGCGCCAGCATCTACGACATCAATGACCGACTGATCCCCAATCCCTCAGCCCTCTGCTTCGCCCAGAGCCGCACGCTGAACTGCCGTCCTCCCGATAACGAAATAACGCCGCAGTGCTTCAGCAACTGCCCGCCGCCAGCCGGCTTGCTGTCGCAGGAGAATGCCCCGATGGATCTCCAGTACCCGCCCTATCGGGGCGGTGACGTCGCCAACGAGAACTACTGCGTCGTTTCGCCCAACCCTGGTGACCCAACCGCGCCGTGCACGACGGCCAAGGTGACGCCTGGAGCGGTGCAGTTCTACTTCCCAAGCGGCTCATGCTTGAACCAGAATGCGCAGGGCGCGACCTACGTTTTCGCTGGGGAGCAGTACAACTGGATCGTGATCTACGCGCCGGCCAGCAACACCTGCTCCAACAGCATGAACGGCGGCGCTTCAACTCAGTACATTGGGACGATCTACACACCCGGAGCGTCGTGGGACATCAACGGCGGAGACCGCTCGCCGCTGGCCGGTCAGGTCATCTGCTACACCGCCAGCGTGTCCGGCGGTGCGGCTGTCGGGATCGACTTCAACCCGAACTATTCTCCAGCGCCTCCCGCTGCACGACTGATCAACTAGAGCTCTAGCTCCAGTTTTCGTCCACACGTTGGAGTTCGGGCCGACCGCCCTCCGGCAGGGGCCGCACCTGATAGCCGAGCGCGTGCAGGGCCTCGTCGATCCACTGCAGCGACATCTCCTCTGTGTTGGGCCACGTGTCAGGAGAAGAAGCGGGGAGCCCGGTGTCGATCACGACTCGGCCGGCTACTCTGAGCAACCGCTTCGCCAGCGGCGCGGCTTCGGGCGCGGTGAAAGCGAGCTCGTCAAGTGCGCGTGAGAGCATGAAGCAGGCGGAATTGAACGTCTGTGCGTCGATCGATTCGCTGCCCGCCAGCCGTTCGGCCAGGCCGGCCCTCAGATCGGTGGGGTCCATGCGCCGGGTTATCATTTCAGATGGCTGGGAGATGGATCTAACCGAACCTGTCTTGCTGACCCCCGAGGGGCTGGAGAAGCTCAAGCGCGACCTGGAAGTCGCGCTGAAGCGGCGTGCCGAGGCGGGCGAGCGCCTGAAAGAGGCCTTCCAGCCAGGGGACATCGAGGACAACCCCGAATATGAGCAGGCCAAAGAAGAGGTCGGGCTCCTGGACAGCCGTATCTACGAGCTGCAGGAGATGATCGGACGCGCCCAGATCATCAAAGACACCCACTCGAGCACGGCGCAGCCCGGTTCGACCATCGAGGTGGTCGACAACGACGGCGACGTCGAGACCTACCATCTGGTCGGCGCGGTGGAAAGCGACCCTTCCGCCGGGCGGATATCAGTCGAGTCGCCAGTGGGACGCGCCCTGGTCGGCCGGAAGAAGGGCGACAAGATCACGGTCAGCGTTCCGTCGGGGACCCTGACCCTCACGATCAAGGCGGTGAAATGATGGGAGGGAACCTGTTGGTTCCCTCTCATTACTGCGTCGGCAAAGCCGACCCGGCCTGCGGCCGGGCAAGCGCAGCTGCTCACCTTCCCGCTGAAGGGACTTCAAAGGAGTAGAGCCACGTCCCTAAGGACCTCGCCCGCCGCGACTCAGGACGTGAACCCTGAAGCGATCGCCGACCGCACGACCGTCGGCGTGTTCTTCCGCCAGGCGGCCCGGCTCGGCCAGCGTCCCCTGATCCACCACCTGCGTGCAGACGCCTGGCAGGTCGAGACCTGGGCGGATATGAAGCGCGACGTGCTCGCGGTGGCGTCCGGGCTCATCGACCTCGGTGTGAAAGCCGGCGACCGCGTGATCCTGATGTCAGAGAACCGCCTCGAGTGGCTCTACTGCGATTACGCGATCCAGGCCGCAGGCGCGATCACGGTGCCGATCTACCCGAACGTCAGCGCCGACATAGCGAAGAAGATCGCGGCCGACAGCGAAGCCACCGCGGCGATCGTGTCGGACGCAACCAAGGCCTCGAGGCTGCCGACCGGCGGACCTCTGCGCGTCATCTTGTTCCTGGACAAGGACATAGCGGCATGGGTGTCCCAGCCGCCGCAGCACATGGCGGAGATCAACTCGCGGCTGGCGTCGATTCAGCCTGACGATGTGTGCAGCATCGTCTACACCTCGGGGACGACAGGCGATCCCAAAGGCGTCGAGCTGGCACACCGCAACCTGGTCGACATCTGCCGCGCGATCCTGAAAGTGCACCCGCTCAGCGACGCCGACTCGACGCTCTCCTTCCTGCCTTATGCACACGTGTTCGAACGCATCAACGGCATCTTCGTCGGCCTCATGTTCGGCGGGCAGACATGGATCTCGCGCGGAGTCGACCATCTGACTGCGGAGCTCGCTGAGGTGCAGCCGACCATCATGTGCAGCGTCCCTCGCATGTACGAAAAGATGCACGCCGCGGTGATGGCGCGCGTGAGCGAGGCGAGCCCGCTTCGTCAGCGGCTGTTCCGCTGGGCGCTGAGGGTCGGTACGCGTTACTCACATGACACAACCAGAGGTCCGATTTTGAGGGGGCAGCACACGATCGCGGACCGCCTCGTCCTGGCGGCCCTGCGCCGGCGCCTGACCGGCGGCCAACTGCGCTTTTTCATCAGCGGAGGAGCCGGCTTGGCCCGCGACGTCGAGGAATTCTTCTGGGCGATCGGGGTGCCGATCCTGAACGGATGGGGCATGACTGAAACCTCATCCGGCGCATGCTCGAACACATTGAACGAGCATCGTTTCCTGACGGTCGGCAAGCCTTTTCCCGGCGTTGAGCTGAAGATCGCGGAAGACGGGGAGATCCTGGTCAAGAGCCCCGGCAACATGCTGGGCTATCACCACAATCCCGCGGCCACAGCGGAGATCCTGAAGGACGGTTGGATCTATTCGGGCGACATCGGTGAGATCGACGCGGACGGTTTCCTGAAGATCACCGACCGTAAGAAATCGATCTTCAAGACGGCCGGGGGTAAGTACGTCGCACCGCTGCAGCTCGAGTTCGCGCTGGCGAGGGACCCGATGATCGTTCGGTCGGTGATCATCGGGGAAGGGCGTCCCTATGTCACGGTGCTGATCGTTCCCGACCGTTCCGCCGCGGCCAGGCAGGGCCTGAGCGATGCCGGCATCAAAGCCCATTTGCAGAAAACGATCGATGGCGTCAATGCGAACCTCGGGAACTGGGAGACGATCAAGTATTTCTCGCTCCTACCTGAAGACTTCACAGAGCAGAGCGGCGAGCTGTCGCTGAAGATGGACGTCAAGCGCAAAGTCGTCGAGCAGCACTACCAGGAGCAGATCGAGTCGATGTACACGGGTAAGTCCAAACCCTCGTAATCTCACGACCGTGGCCGGCCCCACCGACATGTCAGAACTCCACCTCGCGCTTGATCGACTGCGCCCGCAGCTCTGCCACTGCGGGCTCAAAGGTGAATGCCTGGGGTGCAAGGGCATCGAGATGGTGCGTGCACAGGCCGAAGCGGTGGTCGCCGCGGCGAGCCAGCCGATCCTCCTCCAGGTCGCTCAGGAGAGCGCGATGAAGGACATGATGTCGCGCTTCCAGGGTATGTCCGAGCGATTGATGGCCGACCCCGAGATCCGGCGGTCAGCGGAACAGATGCAGGAGCGCCTCATGGCCGACCCGGAGACGCGCCAGCTCCTGGAGGAGCTGATGCGCCGCCTGGGCGGCCCGCCCGAGGGACTACAGAACTAGATCGCTAGCCCGCGGTCGCTGGGCTGGCGGGAGCGGTAGTTTTGTGCTTCATCGGCGTGTTCCAGTACGGGATCGGGGCGGTCTGCAGCCGCTGGAGGATTGCCTGCTCCTGGGTCGTCGTCAGCTTCTTGTTCGTCACCGCAGTGTCGAGCAGCGGCTTCAGCTTCGCGATGAGGTTCGTGCGGAACTGGGCTTCGGTCATCGGTGGGTTCTTCGCGGCCGCGATCTGAGAGAGCGTCTTGCCCGCGGCAAGGTCAGCCTTCAGCTGCGTTTCGCTGACGCCAAGAGCGGCGGCGGCCGCGGTCACCAGCTGCGCCTGGTAGGCACCGATCGTTGCCTTGTCGCCTGGAGCACCGATCCTGCCGACTCCCGATAGCGCGCAAGGAGGCTGGCCCGCAAGCTTCTTCTTCAGCGCGTCCGCCTGAGTCTGGGTGAGATCGCCCTTCTTGACCTCGTCGGCAAGCGTCTCTCCGATCGCCTTCTGGATCGCGGCATTGACCTGGCTCTGGCTCTTGCCGAGGTCTGTCGAGAGGTGCGCGATGAAGGCGTTGCAGACCGCGGACGCATCGGCCTTCTGGCCGATCGCCGCCGTTTCAGGCTGGGTCGCGCGTGGCGGAGAGGAGCGGAACCCGACGTTCAGGCCGGCGGCCGAGGCGGTGACGAGCACGGCGGCACCGGACACGGCGACGGCGCCGGCGGCAAACCCGAGGATGCGAAGGTGGCGGAGATTCATCAAGCGTCTCATTACGCCTCTAACTATCAGATCGCACCGCCTTCAGGTTCCACCGGCTCGAGGTCAAGGTTTTGTAAGCCGACCCATCCTTCTATATTCGCGTGATGGAATCGCCCCCCGGATCGGGCTGGTCCGGCAAGCATGCGGTGGAGCTCTACGTCCGCACCTACACGACCATGCTGCAGAGCTCGGGAGACATCAAGATCGAATCGCTCGTCCAGGCACACCTTGGGATGGGTTCGGTCCTGCATCCTCTGGCCGCCGCGCCACAGACCGATATGGGCGCCCTGCTCTACGCGATCCGCCGATTGCCAGACGCGATCAGCAGGTGCCGGCACGTGATCATGGGCCAGAGCCCGCAGGGCTTTCGCGCGGTGCTTCATGCCGACATCCTCGGCTGGCAGGCGGTGAAGGCCCCTGCGCGGCGGCGGCGCTGGTACCACGATGGCAAGAACACGCTGGCGGTGCTCATCGCATCCGCCTCTGACATCGACGACCTTGTCCCGACGCTTGTCGCTTACCAGATCGAGTGGAACAAGCTGCATCGCGCTCTAGAGGACGTCGACCTGTCTGACGAGCAGGCCCGCGCCGCTGCGGGCGCAACCGAGGATGACTGGCGCCGGCTTCACGAAGCGTGGGGCGATTCCTTCGACGCCAACCTCGCGGCCATCAAGCGCGAGGAGTGCAGGATCGTGCTGCGCCTCATCGGCGGCAGCCATCTCGGCTACGCGCGCAACGCCAGTCGCTGGTGGCTGCCGATCGCGTCCGCCATGGGCGAGATGGGCGCGCGCGATGCGCCGATCTATTTCGTCTCCTCCAACTCCCACAGCCTCGTCAACGTGTTGACCGGAGTCGCGCGCCAGTTCGAAAGCGAGATTGTGGACTGGGTCGGCCGCGAGCACCCTGAGCTCGACGAGGAGCGGCGCAAGCTCGAGGCCGGCCACATCCGCGCCTCGCGCGACAACTGGCTTTACTACGGCGCGCGCCAGGTGTTCGACCAGCATCCGGACAGCGAGCAAATGCGGCGCAGGCGTTC
>WNGJ01000185.1_pt1 | contig 51601 bp, 53 predicted proteins | sample 5400611 | NCBI WGS metagenome assembly WNGJ01 (sample SAMN13153375, study PRJNA577476) | soil metagenome | isolation source: 40 cm soil or saprolite under Garry oak tree replicate 1 | place: USA:California | collected 2016-06-15 | reverse complement strand
TCGGGCCGTGGCGCTGAGTCTGGGTCGGTCGTCGCTCGCGCCCTGGCCGGTTCCGGCTTTCGGCGGGGCACCGGTCTCATTGGCTGGAGTGCTAGCGCCGGGAGGCGGGGGGCTGGTCTCTTTGGGTGGGGGGCTGGTCTCTGTGGACGTGATGCTGGGCTCCCGAGACGCGGTGCCGGTCACTTCGGAAGGACCGCTCGTCCCATTAGTGACAGCACGAGCGCGGCCAGCGTCACGCCGCTCAATACTCCGAGTAGCTTTATGATCGGCGTGCCTGACCGCTGGCGCTGGAAACTCTCGAGCCGCTCCTCGTCCTCGTCATCCTCCGGGGGACGACCCTGCGTCCGCCGCATTGAGATCATGGTGCACTTCCTTCCACTTCTCGAAGCAGTGCGTGATCATCCTCTTCCGAGCACGCAGCCGTCAAGATGAAGGCGTATCACAACAGGAAGGGGAAGTCGCAGTGATGGGACGGGTGGAGGAAGAAACGCTAAGCGTCGGTGTGTGGGTCGGGGGTGACCAATATCAAGTCGATACCCCAATGAGCTACAGATCCGGGGCTGCTCGAGGCGGCCCGGGCGAAGCTGGAGGACGCATAACCATGAAGCTCTTGAGCGCATCCCTTGTCATTCTCGGGCTGGCGGTGAGGCTCTTAGCCCCGTCCTCGACCGCAGCGCAAAGCGAGTCACCCGAGGCCCGCGAAATCGTTGGCCTGACCTTAGCGTTGGGTGCGTTCGACGCGCTCGTCGCCCAAGCTGCGCAGATCGGGACATCTAGGGCGAAGGTGCACCTCGAGGGGCGCCTCGGACGTCAACTCTCGGAAGATGAATCAAGGCGGCTGACCGAGGTATTGATCCGTATCATCAAGGAAACGCTTCCTCGGTCCGACTACGAGGCCGTCCTTGTTGACCTTCTTGTCCGGTACTACTCGCCGCAGGAACTGAAGGATCTTGTAGCCTTCTACCGCACCCCGTTGGGGACAAAAGTGCTCCGCTTCTCGTCGGCCGGCACCGAGGAGACCAATGCAGCGATCCAACGGATGATGGCCGCTCGTCAGCGCGAGCTCCTCGAGCGGTTGGCCGCCGAGTTCGTGCGAGAGTTCCCTGCCCTCAACCGAGAGCTCGAGCGGCAGCAAAGACGATGAGCATCAACGATCAGGCGCGGCTCGAGGACGATCGAAGATCCGGAGATGAAGACGTGCAGACCCTTCCCCACTAGGCATGCTAGACGCCACACTTGGAGGTGTCTCAATGCGGACCATCGCTCGCGCCATGCTTCCGGTGCTCCTGATCGTTTTCATGGCGCCCATCGCGTCGGCGACGACGGTCGCGCCGGATCTCGTCCTAGTCGAAATCAATCTGAACTGGACGACGATCCCGTGGCTCCCCGGGGGCGTCAATGTCTCGGGTAGCAACCTCTGGTCGAACAGCGTCGGGTATGTGCCACCCGTGGGGAGCGGGGAGCGCTGGCTCGTGACGGGGAGCGCTCCAAATCCTCCATTAGGAGGCGGCTGGTTCGACCTCGGATGGTCGGGGCAACCAGCATCACCCTTTGTGATTAACCTGGAGGGCATCGTTCTCGGCCCCTCGGGGGTGACGGGCGGCTTTCAGCACTTCATCGTCGCCGGGTTCTCCAATCCCCTCCTGCCCGGTGACTACGCCGCCATCGACCATGCCAGCTTCGTCAACGAGTCGGGGCCGTTGTCGACGTTTGGCCTCTTTCGCCCGGACAGCGGATCCATTCACGTGGTCGCCGTCCCCGAGCCGGCATCGCTGCTGCTGATCGGCGTCGGGCTCGTCGGGTTCGGGCGGCTGGTAACTCGTCGGGCGCGGCCCTGATGATCGCGGCGATCTAAGCCGAGCGGGGGAGGAGCATGACCACGTTCGGCGCCGCCCTCGAATTCAGCCACGAGCACGAATACTGCGGCGAGCTGGACACCGGGCTCGAGGACGATCGCGTCTGGATGATGTGCAGGTGCGGGGCGAGGATCGTCTGGATTGCGGACACGCGGCTCTTTTCGTGTCCCCCAAATTGGTGGACTTCAAAACTCCTGAATCTCTTAGACGATCTCTGGACCTCATACCTGCGCGAGCCCGGGGCTGTGTCCGCCACTAGCCCGAATCTACCAGCCCGCTTATAGACCGGGCGACACCGGGAGCGAGCGCGAAAGATTAATCGGTTCCGGAAATGCTGGCCGTACACTGGATACTTGGGAAGCGCGCTCTTACCTCGAACGGCCGGAAGCGGAAGGGGACTGACCATGGAAGTAGCCATCGTCGCCTGGATTCTCAGCGGAATCATCTCGGTCGTGAGCGCCTCCAATAACGGCCGGTGCACTTTATCCGAGTTTTTCATCTTCCTTCTGCTCGGGCCACTGGGCTCAGCGCGCAGGTCTAAGCACGCGCGGCACCGCGAGATGTTGGAAAAGTTCCACCTGCACCGCAGCCAAACTGTAAAGCCGATCTGGAACCGCGCCAGCGGTCGCCGGGTCTAGCGACCGAAAACAGTTCAGGGAGGCGGCAGCATCTTGGGAGAGGGTGTTGTATGCCGCCCTAGGCCAAGCCGAGCCCGTTCGGGCATGACTTCAGGCTCTCTTCTTCGACTGCTTCATGCAGCTACCAGACCTTCTGCTTCGGCCGGCTCACTTTGAGATGAGTAACCAGCGCCGTCAACTTCTCAATCTCCCATCGTCCGCTTTCCCATTCGGGATCGTCGCGGATTTGGTTGTGTAACGTTCTGAGACCGTCGCGCAGCCGCGGGATCAACGTCTTCCGATCCCCCGGGTCGGGGAACAACTGATCCGCCATGCTCGTGATGGACTTCTTCCAAAGCTCGCCGACGGGGAGCAGCGCGGCGTAGGCGGTGAGCTCTTCGAAGGCTTGCTCGAAGCGATCGTGGTCCATGTCCGCACCTCCTTTCCCACCATGGCATGGAGCCGCGAGCCGGCCCTCTACGATTCGAGCGCCACGATGCATAGGGGCAAACAGCGGAGATGACACAAGCCTTAGGTCGTCCCAGGGGCATCGGGATGACCAAGGGAAGATGGGCCTATCAGTGGCTGGTCGTGCCCCGCCGCTGCCGGATGTGCAACCGGTTGTGTCTCAGTGATTGGAGTAGAGCGACCGCCGCGCCGGCCCTCGACGCTGCTGACCGAGAGCCGGAACGCGGGAACGGAGACTACCCCGCTACCGGCGCGCTCAGGACGAAGTTACGACCTGCGAAGCTCAGTGGACCGGCGGGCCAACCTGCCGGGGGCACCAACTACTTCAGGAATCTGCGTCGTCTACGCGCGTGCTTCGCAGAGCGAATCACTGGGCCGCACGGCGCGCGTCATGCGGGCACGGGGGGCCGGGCGCCTGGCGCCACGCTTCTCATCAGCCGTCGGGCCTTCCTGAGGGCCTTGAAGCCCAGGACCTTGAAGGCGTCGCGCGCCGGCGAGTGGCCGGGTGGCACCGGGTGAACGCCGGTCTTGCGCAGGTGCGCGTTCACTTTGTGGACGACGGCCCTGCGCCGGCTCTCCGGGGTCTGGAAGGTGATGCTGAACGACACGGAAACACCGCCGCCGTTCACGACCCAGTGCGGCGCCGTGAAGGGCACGTGTACGCCATCACCCGGCGAGAGCTGGAACTTCGCGGCACGCGACCCGAGCTCCTCCGGCAGGCTCACGTTTCGATGACCGCCCGTGAAGAAACGCTCCAGCTCGCGTTCGGTCACAAACGACCGCTCGCCGACGTGAATCGTCTTGGAGCCTCGGATCTGCAGGAGGAAGTTGTGCTCGTGGTCGACGTGGCAGGGCGTGACCGCCTTCGCCGATGAGATGAAGATGAATCCCACCCGCTCCGACGAGCCCCGCAGAGCCGATCCGTAGACGTCGGCGACTTCGTCGAGACATTGGTCCAGCAGCGCGCGGTACTCGGGATCCTGCTCCACGTTCTTCAGGACCACCCAGGCACCGCAGCTCTCGATGCGTCGAATCGTTTCCTCCAGGGAGAGGCCGGTCGACGGCGTATCTTCCGGCGACGTGTAGACGGGCACGTCGCCGGAATGGAACTCTGCCTGATCGCCGCGCAGGCCGCGCGCCAGCTTCACCAGGCGCTCCAGAGCGAACAGCGGATGGTCCGCCAGGTGGTGCCGGATGTAGAACGGCTTCCGGTCGAAGCTCCCCGCGGCGGACTCTTCGATTTCCAGCAGGTGATCCATGGCGGCAATTCCTTCGACTTCCATTGGGCGGCCTCATTCAGTCGGCGACATTGGGTGACCTGCTCTCGGTTCGCCGGACCTTCGTTTAGTGCAACGGATTTGATGCCCCGCCGCAATGGAGGAAATACCCGAAAATCGGTATGGGGAACTCCACTATCGCGATGACGTCGCTGGCGGCGCGCGGGGATCGTGGCCGCCCAGGTGAGGATGACGCTTGCTGGCGTCGTCCGGCTTTGTTAGCCTCCGCCCGTCAAACGCGCCCAGGGTGCCCACGAGGGGCCCGAGAAGGCGGTGTGGCCTGGGATGAGCGCGACGACTACTGCGGGACGTCTCCTCGTCGTCGGTGGCGTGTCGAGCGGCGTCGGCAAGACCACCGTCACGCTCGCACTGCTCGAGGCCCTTCGCCGGCGCGGGCTCACGGTCCAGGCCTTCAAGGTTGGGCCCGACTTCATCGATCCCGGGTTTCACGAGGTCGTGACGGGCCGCGGATCCTACAACCTCGACGGCTGGATGTGCGGGCGCGACCACGCGACCGCTACCGTAGCCCACTACGCTGGCGACGCCGACCTCGCGCTTGTCGAAGGGGTGATGGGGTGCTTCGACGGGCTCGACGGCCTCGGCGAGGATGGCTCGACCGCCCAGATGGCGAAGTGGCTGAATGCGCCGGTCGTCCTGGTGCTCGACGCGCAGGCGCAGGCGCGGAGCGCCGCCGCCGTCGTGCTCGGCTTCGAGCAGTTCGATCCAGCGATGAAGCTGGCGGCGGTGATCGCCAACCGGGTCGGCGGTGAGACGCACGCGCGCTGGATCCGGGAAGCCGTCGCAGCGCGTTGCCGAGCCCGCGTCCTGGGCGCGATCCCGCACGACGAACGCGTGGCATTGGCCGAACGGCACCTCGGGCTGGTGTCAGCGGGCGAGGGCGGGTTGACGGTCGAGAAGCGGCAGCGCCTGGCCGATCTCATCGAGCGCTCGGTCGATCTCGACGATTTACTGAGCCTCGCTGCGCCGTTGCCGGTGCCGGATCCAGCCGCCCCGAGCCCTGGCTTGCGTCGTTCGCCGCGGACCCGGATCGGCATCGCCCACGATGAAGCATTCTGCTTCTACTACCGGGACAACCTCGCGCTGCTCGAAGCTGCGGGTGCGGAGCTCGTTTATTGGAGCCCGCTCAAGGACACGGTTCTTCCAGCGGTCGACGGTCTCTACTTCGGCGGCGGCTATCCGGAGCTCTACGGGGCGACGCTCGCGGCGAACAGGGCGATGCTGGCCGCGGTGCGGTCGCTGGCTTCCGAAGGCCGGCCGATCTACGCGGAGTGCGGCGGGCTCATGTACCTGGCTGACGCGATCGAGGACCTCGACGGCGCGACCCACGGAATGGTCGGACTCCTGCCCGCGACGGTGCGCATGCGACCCCGCCGCCTGTCATTGGGCTATACGGAGGTCACGCTGCAGGGGGAGTCGCCACTGGGTCAGATTGGCGGCAACGCCCGCGGCCACGAATTCCACTATTCTTCGCTCGACCCCGTGCCTTCGCGGATCCCGCGCGCCTACCGATTGCGCCGTCGCCAAGGCGAGGAGCGCGCCGAAGGCTATCTGATCGGCAACGCGCTGCTGAGCTACGTCCATCTGCATTTCGCCTCGAATCCCGGACTGGCGCGGAGCTTCGTGACGGCCTGCGCCGGCGATCGTGCGACGACCTGATGGGTTTGGCGACGCCGCGATCGTCCGTTGTGATGATGTGTGGCTTGCCGGCGTCGGGGAAGACGACCACTGCCGGGCACCTGCACTCGTACGCCGGCGGAGCGCTCATCCGCAGTTGCGATGTCTACGCGGATCTGGGCATCCGGTTGCCGGACTGGGTCGCGAGGACCCGGGGCTTCACGATCGACGTTCACGAATACGATCGTGTCCGTTGACCAGGCGTACGGGGAGATCGCGTGCCCCCTCGAGCACCGCCTCCAGTCAACCGGCCTGGTGATCCTTGATGCCGTCTATGGTGAGCACGCTCGAGACATCGAGCGCCGGTGGGAGGATCCTCACGCCGACGTGTCCATGGGAGGCGGGCCTGCGCCGATCATCGCGGTCGAGACGTCGCGCGAGCCACGGATCATCGGCGTCTCCGAGCCGTCGTGGTTGGCGGATCGCCTGCGGGCGGTGTTCTCGAAGGCTATCGAGCGGGCTTGATCTTCTGTCGGTACAGGTCGACGGCCTCTCGGATCGTTCTCTCGGCATCCGCCGGTCCTCGCATATCCCCGACGCTCACGGCCTTGTGCTCGAGCACCTTGTAGTCAAGAAAGAACCGTTCGACCTCCACCAGGCGGTGCGGCGGCAGCTCCGCGATATCCCGGTAATGGGCGTATTCGGGGTCGTCCGCGTGGATCGCGATGATCTTGTCGTCGGGACCCTTGTCGTCGACCATCGTCATCACGCCGATCGCCTTCGCTCGCAGGATGCAGAGCGGGACGACCGGCTCTTGCCCGAGAACCAGGACGTCGAGAGGGTCGTTGTCGAGGCAATAGGTCTGCGGCAGAAAGCCGTAGTTCGCCGGGTAGTGAACCGCGCTGTACAGTACCCGGTCGAGCCACAAGAGGCCCGTGCGCTTGTCGAGCTCGTACTTCACCTTCGAGCCTTTCGGGATCTCGATGATGGCGCGAAAACCACTCTCGATTGCGTCACCGAGCTCGACGTCGTGCCAGGGGTGCATGGATCCGCTCCTCTCGGTTCGGGGAATCTCCCTACTCATCGTACCAGTCCGGAGTTGCCGCGGGGCTCCACCCCTTGCATCGAGTCGCCATTTATCCCAATCGGCATATGCTGAAATCGGGCACGCAGTCCGAACCGGGAGGAGACGGAAACGATGCGACGGATCGTGTTCAACTGGCTCACGGCGGACGGGTACTTCGCCGGGCCCGACGGAAGCTTGCAACTTCTTCCCGGAGGAGGCGCCCGCAGAAACCGCCGAGGCTTTGAACCACTTCTTCTGCGTCAAGTCCTGACGGACTCTAGTCGGTCGACGGCGCGCTGCCGGGCTCCGACGGTCAGTCCCGCACTGTGAATCCGAACAGCCGCGCGGCGTTCAACCCAAGCACCTTGGCCCGGCCGGCGTCGGAGAGATGGCCCATGGTGCGCTCGATCGCCTCGGCCGAGTGAGGCCACGTGCCCTCGTGGTGCGGGTAGTCGTTGCCCCACATGAAGTTGTCGACGAGGCCGGTGGTCTCGGCCAGTCCCAGCCCGGCCGGGTCCTCCTGGAACGATGCGAACCCGTGCTCGCGGAAATACTCGCTGGGCAGCTTCGCCAGCTTAGGACGGACCCAGAAGTGATGCTTCTTGTAAGCCTCGTCCATGGCGTCGAGCAGCCACGCCACCCAGCCGATGCCGGCTTCGATCGTCGCGAAGCGCAAGCGTGGGAAGCGCGAGAGCACGCCGGAGGCGCAGAGATTGGCCACCGGCTCGATCGTCGGTGAGAGCGAGTGCGAGACGTAGTTGATGACGGCGCCGCCGTTGCCGCGCGACGCGCGCGGGTCGCGGCCGGTCGACACGTGGAAGGTGATCGGCAGATTGGCGTCCTGGATCGCCGACCACAGCGGGTCGAACACCGGCAGGTTGTAGTTCGGATGGTCGACGTCGTGGGCGCCCCACACCGGCTTGCAGGGCAGGGTCAGCAGGCGGAAGCCGAGCTTCGCCACGCGCTGGACTTCGGCGATGGAACCCTCGAGATCGGCGGTGGCGATGGCCGCCGCCGGCGACATGCGATGGTTGTAGCTCGCGAAGACCTCCCACGCCCATTCGTTGTAGACGCGGCACTGGGCCATGGCGAAGGCGCCGTCGGGCGTGGCCCACATCGACAGCCCCTTGTTGGGGAAGATCACCTCGGCGTCGATGCCGTCGCGATCCATGTCGCGCAGCCGCTGCTCGGGCTCGGCGCCGGCGAGCTGCCTCAGACGGTCCTCGCCCTCGAGCTCATCGGTGCGCAAGCGGTCCGGGCGGTGGCCCTCGGAGACCCGCCACTTCACTCCGTTGGCGTCGACGATGACGCGCGGTATCCGCTCGCGATACTTGGCGTCGATCCGGGTGGCCCACAGATCGGCCGGCTCGTTGGCGTGAGCGTCGGCGGAGACGATGAAATACTTCCGGGGATCGCCGACCCGCGCGCTGCGCGGCCAGCCGGCGTGGCCGGGAGTCTTCGTGCGCCAGACGTTGGGCTCGTTGATGGTCAGCTCACTCGGGCTCATCGCTTTGCTCTCCAGTGCACCAGTGTGAACGGCGGCGTCGCGTCGTCGTGGGCCTCGAACACGGCCTCGACCGGCGCATCGATCTGAACCGCCTGCATCGGATCGCCGAGAAGATTACCGATCATCCGCACGTTGCTGGCGTGCGGCAGCTCCACCAGCACGACCACGTACGGCGCGTGCCCGCGCAGGGCCGGATGCACGGGATGGTGCGCCCGCTCCCACGAGTAGATCTTGCCGCGAGGCTCGACCGCCGTCCATTCCAGGTCGAAGGCCAGGCAGTAATGACAGATCCATTCCGGGCCCCACTGCCAGCCGCGGCACGCCCGGCAGCGCTGGATGCGCAGCTCGCCGGCCCGTGTCCCGTCCCAGTACGGCGCGTCGAGCCCGTCGGGCTCCGGCACCGGACGAGGTAACCCGGCCGGCAGGTAGTAGGCCGGCGCGTTCACAGCACGTCCCCGGTGGCGATCAACATGCTCGAGACCGGCGTGACCATCGGGCCCGAGATGACCATGGCCACGCGCGCGCCGGGCACCGGGTTCGACGACTGGCCGCGCAGCTGGCGCACGGCTTCGATCTGCAGCTCGAGCCCGTGCATGTAGCACTCGGCCAGGTTCCCGCCGCTCGTGTTCAGCGGCAGCCGTCCACTCGGCGCGATCAGGTTGTCGAGCGTGAGGAACTCGTTGGCCTCGTCAGCCGTGAAGAAGTCGTGCTCGACCAGGCTCATGAGCACGCCGCCGGTGAAGTTCTCGTAGCTCTGCACGACCGAGACGTCCTTGGGCGTCACCCCGGCCATCGCGTAGAGGTGCGGCGCGACTGTCGTGAAGGAGGATGACGCGTAGGTCGGCGCGTTGTGACCGCGCGCCGCGTTGCGGTACTCCGAGCCCTGGGCGACGCCGAGCAGGTAGGCCGGTCGCTGGCGCATGTCGCGCGCGCGCTCGGCCGAGACCAGGATCAGCGCGGCGGCGCCGTCGTTTTCCATGCAGCAGTCGAAGAGCCGGAACGGCTCGACGATCCAGCGCGACTGATCGTAGGCGTCCTGAGTGAGTGGTCGACCGTGCATCACGGCCCGCGGGTTGTTCTGTGCATGGTGATACGAGGCGAGGGCGATGGCGCGCTGGGCGCCGGGCCCGATGCCATGATCGTGCATGAAGCGCATCACCCGCATGGCGAAGCGCTGTGCCGGCGAGATCAGTCCGTAGGGGAACGTCAGCGCGGCTTCGCCGGAGGCGGTGGCCGCGGGCGGCGCGGCGCCGAACCGCTGGAACTGTCCCTGGGCCAGGGCCCGGAAGACGACGACGCAGTCGGCGTAGCCGGCGGCGATCGCCGCCGCCGCGTTGCCGACGGCCGCCGAGCCGCCGCCGCCACCGCCGCCCCACTGCATGTTCGAGAAGCGCAGCTCGGGAATGCCGAGCGCGGCGGCCAGGCGCGAGGGGTCGTTGCGGTCGTTGCTGTACGACGCGAAGCCGTCGATCGCCCTCGGATCGAGGCCGGCGTCGGCACAAGCTGCCAGGATCGCCTGCAGCGCCAGCTTGACCTCGGGCTCCGGAGCCTGCCCGTGCTTGTAATAAGCGGTCTCGCCGACGCCCACGATCGCCACCCGCCCGCGGATGCATCGGGCGGACGGGCCAAGGCGTTCGGATTCGGAAACCATGTTGCGCATTGTGTCGGCGGACTATGGTAGCCGAACGCTCAGACGCGCACCAGCACCGGACGGCGGATCGCTTGCCTCAGTTCGCCTTGCTGCTCGTCGATCACTGTTCGACTGCGGGGAGTGCTCCGTGCATCCGCCGACGCGGAAATGCACCTGACGACCGCCATCACGATGTACCGCGAGATGGATATGCGCCTTTGGCGGGAGCGGAGCGAGGAGCGCTAACTATCGACTGCTACTGCTCAGGCCGGGGAGGAACCTTGATCCACGCCTCGCTACACGTCGGGACGCTCGGGTAGTAGGCCTTGGTGCTCGGACAGTAGTACCAATACGACTCGGGCTGGGCAGGACGCTCGACATACACCGGTGGCTCTTGCACGACCGGAGGCGGCGCGTAACCGTAGTAAGGCGGCGGGTAGTACCACCAGGGATCCCAGCAGCAGCCGGGGCCGATCACGACGACGCCGTGGCCCCGGAACCCACCGTGATGGAACCCGCGGTCCCACGCGAAGACCGGAGCGGCAAGCGTCGCCACGATCAGAATCACGAGGAGCGAAACAGCGGCTGCTTTTCTCACTTCGCCCTCACTGTCCAAGAGCTTAGACCCCAGGTTGCTGGGGTGTCAAATAGCCTCGTCATGTGAAGCGGATCGAAACCGCGCACCGGTGGCGACACCGGCGCGCGGCCTCGAGACGCCGTTGCGCCTGGCTGCGACTGGGCCGTTTCCGAGAGCCGGATCGCTCACGCTGTCGCGGCCGTTCTCCAGGTGACCGGCGAGACGGCGGAGAAAGCCTGGATCCGCATCAGTCACCACCGAGAGGTCGTACCAGCCGAAGCTCTTCGCGACTCCTCGATGACGACCGACATCGTGACGCCACACTCCGGTAGCCGGTTCTTAACGGGGGATTGGCGCGCGTCGGTGGTCACACTGGTGGTCGTGGCTCGCCACGTGTGCATCGTGACCGAAACCTATCCGCCGGAGATCAATGAAGAGGCGCCGCATGCGCTCGCCGTCGAGTGTAAGGCGCGAGCGTTACGTGGCGATGACGAGCTCGGATTCTCCCGGATCGACGGGCTTCGGGACGCGGGGCTCAGGTCTTCCCGATGTCGTAACCCCGCGGCCTGAGACAGTCGACGAAGAACTGCCGCCGCTTTTCGGCGTTGACCTTCCAGCGCCAGTTGAGGTTTTCCCGGATCCAGATCGAGATGAATCCGAGATCGCTCTCGGCTTCTCGGCGCGCCTGGGCATCGCAGTCGAGCACGTCCAGGAGCACGCGCGTCGGCTCCGTCTCGGTCGACAGGCGGGTCAGCCGCACGGTTTGCGAGGTAGAGCCCACTTCCGGCTCCGTTTCGTATCCCGCCACGATCAGGCAGGCGGCGAAGCCGGCGTTGACGGACGCCGTCTTCTTGGCCCACTCATCGCATCGCTTGCGGTCGGCGTCGATCTGGGGCGCGCTCTGCTCCTTGAGCGGCGTCGCCTTGATGTTGGCGGTGGTGCTGCAACCGGCCAGGGCCAGCAGGGTGAGCCCGAGCAGCGCCTTCGTCATCGGCTCCCAGAGCGTAGCACGCGAGGTATCGATTTCATCCAGCCCGCGGCGCGCGGGCGTCCGTCGGCGGTTTCTTCCGGCGGCGCCGCCGCCCGAGACCGATGCCCGCTCCGCCCCGACGCGAAATAGCCGACATTTTTGGCGTCCCGGCTAAGATGAGGCCGTGGACGGGCCCGACCGCGTGGGAGGGACACGGCCTACGACCCGAGCTGTCGCGGCTCTGGCGGTACTCTCCGTCGCCGCCATGGTGCTGTTCGGCGCGTGCGATCGCGGCGCCGAGCGATCCGGGGGCGCCGGCGGCGCGAAGTCGATCACCGTCGTGGTCGCCGAGTACAGCAAGGACCACACGAAGTCCTTCTGGCAAGGTTTGTCCGATCAGTACACCAAGCAGGCCGGCGTGAAGGTCGACCTCCGGATCGTCGACTGGAACTCGATCGATCAGCAGGTCAGCACGATGATCCAGAACAACCAGCCGCCGGACGTGCTGAACCTGAACTCCTTTTCGAGCTACGCCAAGGACCAGCTGCTCTACTCGGCCGACGAGGTGTTGTCGCCGAAGACTCGGGGCGACTTCATCGAGTCCTTCGCCCGCGGCGGCGAGTACCAGGGCAAGCTCTACGGGTTCCCGATTCTCTCGAGCGCGCGCGCGTTCTTCTACAACAAGGACCTCTTCGCCCGCGCCGGCCTCGCCAGCCCGCCGAAAACCTGGGATGAGTTCGTGCAGGCCGCCCGCAAGATTCAGGGTCTCGGGGGCGGCGTCATCGGTTACGCGCTGCCGCTGGGTCCCGAGGAAGCGCAGGCCGAGTGGGCGATCTGGATGTGGAACAACGGCGGCGACTGGAAGTCGGGCGACGCGTGGGCCATCAACAGCGACAAGAACGTGCAGACGCTCCGGTTCCTGGCCGATCTCGCCAACCGGCATCGGGTCACGCAGATCAACCCCGGCAAGACCAATCGCACGGACGGCGCCTTCCAGCTCTTCAAGGACGGCAAGGTGGGCATGGTGATGGGCTTCAGCCCACTCGCGGCCCAGCTCGACGGCGAGAAGAAGGTGAGCTATGGCGTCGCCGAGATGCCGACCGCCGCCGGCCAGGCGGTCACGCTCGGCGTCGAGGACTACCTGATGGCGTTCAAGAAACGCGGCAACCAGGACGCCGTGAAGCAGTTCCTCGATCTCTACTACCAGCCGGAGAACATCACGCGATGGATCACGGCCGAGGGCTTCCTGCCCGTGACCAAGTCAGGCCTCTCGCAGATGAGCTCGAACGCGAAGCTGAAGCCCTATCTGGACGCGCTGCCCAATGCCAAGCTCGCGCCGACGACCGATCCGGCGTGGGACCGGGTGAAGCTCGACGTCCAGCAGAACATCGGTCTCGCGGTCCAGCCCGGCGGCAATCCCAAGCAGGTGCTCGACCAGCTCCAGAGGAATGCCGTGGCCGCGGCAGGGAGCCGCTGAGAGGCGCGCGGAGCGGGCCCGCGCGCCGGCGCGGCACGGGCCGCTGGCAGGCGCTCCTCTGGCTCGGTCCCAGCCTGGTACTGATCGCAGCCGTCGTCGTGTATCCGGTCGTCGCCCTCGTGCGCGCCTCGCTGAGCCGTTATTCCATCACCGGCCTCTATCACGGCTCGGTGGGCGCGTCGAACTACGCGCGTCTCCTCGAGCAGGAGGCGCTGGTGACGGTCGTCGCCAACACGGTGATCTGGGTGGTGGCGATCGTCGTCGTGACCATCGCCGCCTCGCTCGGCATCGCCCAGCTCCTGAACGAAGAATTTCCGGGCCGGCGTCTCGTGCGCTGGGCCTTGATCGTCCCGTGGGCGGCCTCGCTCATCATGACCTCGAAGCTCTTCGTCTGGCTCTACGACTATTATTTCGGGCTCCTCAATCACGTTCTGATCACGCTGCGCCTGCTGGCGGCGCCCGTGGACTGGCTCGGCAACGACGCGACCGTGATGGGCGCGATGATCGCCGTGGGAATCTTCGTGTCGGTCCCGTTCACGACCTACGTGGTCCTGGCCGGGCTGGCGGCCATTCCAGGCGACGTATACGAGGCGGCGCGGGTCGACGGCGCGTCGGCCTGGCGCTCGTATCGGTCGGTGACGTTGCCACTGCTGCGTCCGGCGCTGCTGGTCGCGGTCGTGCTGAACGTGATCTACGTCTTCAATTCATTCCCGATCGTGTGGACGTTGAACGATCGAAACCCGGGCTTCGCCCACGACACGATGATCACGTACATGTACAAGATCGCGTTCAAGAGCGCCTTGCGCGACGTCGGGCTCGCCGCCGCGCTGGGCGTGGTGAACGTGCTGGTGATCCTGCTGGCCGTCGTCCTCTATCTGCGCACGGTGTCATGGCGGGAGACCGAGGCGTGAGCCCGAGAGCAGGGCGCCGGCGCGTCGTCAGCCGCGCCGCCCTCTCGTGCGCGGGGGTCGCCCTCGCGCTCGTCGTGCTGGCGCCGTACGTCGTGATGGTCTGCACGGCTCTGAAGCCAGAGGCCGAGCTCAGGATCGCGCCCCCGCGGCTCCTTCCTCTCGAGTGGCGTCTCGGTAACTTTCTCGAGGTTCTCGGGGATCCCAGCTTTCAGGGTTGGCTGCGCGCTTCGCTCGTGGTCGCGCTGATGTCGACGGCCATCGTCGTCCTCGCCGCGACGCCGGCGGCCTACTACACCGCGCGCCACCGGTTCCCCGGTCGCTCGGCGTTTCTCCTGCTCGTCCTCGTCACGCAGATGTTCTCGCCGACGGCGCTGGTGGTCGGACTCTACCGACAGTTCTTCGAGCTGGGGCTGGTCGACACGTACGCCGCCCTCATCTTGACCAACGCCGCCTTCAATCTGGCGTTCGCCGTCTGGATCCTGCGCGCGTTCTTCGCGGCGATCCCGCGCGAGATCGAGGAAGCGGCCGCGGTCGACGGCTGCGGCCGGTTCCGCACGCTCGCGCGGGTCGTGCTGCCGCTCTCGCTTCCGGCCCTCGTGACGGCCGTGATCTTCGCCTTCATCGCCGCCTGGAACGAGTACATCGTGGCGCTCACGCTCATGACCGATCCGGCGCGCAAGCCGCTGACCGTGGGGATCACGTCGTACGTCACCGCGTACGTCCAGCACTGGAACTACCTCTTTGCCGCGTCGGTCCTCGCGATCGTGCCGGTCGTGGTGTTGTTCGCCGTGATCGAGCGCCATCTGGTCGGCGGGCTGACGGCGGGAAGCGTGAAGTGAGTGGCGACGGTCTCAGCACGGCGTCGCGGGTAAGGAGAGCGCTTCGATGTCGCGCTCGACGTCGGGACGACGTTGACTTGTCCCGTTGATTCGGCGTCTACTCGTGGTGGGTAGTGTGGTCTCGGCAGTTCAGCAGCTCACTGCTTGTACAGTCAGGTCAATGTCCGAGCGATCGGAAGCCACCGAAAGGGTCGCAGGGCTCGCGTCCTCGGCTGGGCCGGTGCGCCTGGGTGCCCTGCGGCATCGAGACTTCCGGTTGTTCTGCATCGGTCAGTTGATCTCGCAGATCGGGACGTGGATGCAGAGCGTGGCGCAGGCTTGGCTCGTGCTCGAGCTCACGCACTCGCCGCTGCAGCTCGGAATCGTGAGCGCGCTTCAGTTCACGCCGGTCCTGTTGTTTTCCCCGGTCGGAGGTGTCCTGAGCGACCGCTTCGCCAAGCGAAAGGTCCTGCTCGTCAGCCAGACGGCCATGCAGCTGCAGGCGTTCGTGCTGGCGGCGCTCGTGTGGAGCGGTCGAATCCAGTACTGGCACGTCGCGGTCCTCGCGGCGATCTACGGTCTCGGCCGCGCGATCGACATCCCCGCGCGCCAGTCGTACGTCACGGATCTCGTCGGCAGATCCGATCTGGCCAACGCGGTCGCGCTCAACTCGGTGATCATGAACGGCGCCCGCATCGTCGGCCCGGCCGTCGCCGGATTGCTCATCGCGGCCTTCGGCGTGGCGCTCGCCTTCTTTCTGAATGGTGTGAGCTTCGTGGCGGTGCTGGTGGCTCTCGTCGCGATCCGGACGGAGGGCCGGCCCGATATCAACGGCCGGCTCGGCATCCGAGAAGGCGTGCTCGGAGCGCTGAGCTACGCGGCGGCCACGCCGCCGGTCGCGTTCACGCTGGGGTTGATGGTGGTGGTGAGTCTCGTGGTCCTCAACTTCAACGTCGTGGTCCCGCTGGTGGCTCGCGACGTGCTGAACCAGGGCGCCAACGGGTTCGGGCTCCTCATGTCGGCGCTCGGCGCCGGCGCCGTCGCCGGAGCATTCGGCGTCGCGCTGTTTCGGCGCGGGCAGCCACCCCTGAAGTTCCTGGTGGCGTCGGCAGCGACCTTGTGCGCCGGACTCATGGCGCTGGCCGCGGCCGGCCACTTCGCGGTCGCGGCCCTCGTGCTGGCGCTGCTCGGATGTTGCCAGATCCTCTTCACGACCGGTTGCAACACGACCCTGCAACTCGTCGCGCCCAACGAGCTCCGCGGGCGGGTGATGGGACTCTATACGGTGACCTTCGCCGGCATGACGCCGTTCGGGTCACTGCTGGTCGGCTGGGTCGCCGAGCACCAGGGTATCCGGCTGGCGTGCGCCGCGGGGGGCGCCATCGGACTTCTGGGTGTCGCGGTGCTCGTGTTGATCGCGCATCGCGGCGGCATCACCTGGGGTCACGGGCACGCGGTGTAGTCGCGGCCGACGCGCTCTACTCGTCGTCGAGCAACGCCCGTACGCGGTCCATCACCTCGTCCTTGGGATAGATCGCGCCGAGCGCCCGCGCGCGAGTCAGGGGATCGCTGGCGAAGAAGCGCTCGTAGAGCACCTGCCGGCTGCCAAAGGCGCTCCCGGCGACGTCCCACGCCAGGCGGAAGAGCTTCACGCGATCGCGCGCCGTGGCCGTGTCGGTCGCGAGGTACTGCTCGATCTCGGGTGCCAGCGGCCCGCGGAAGTCCGCCTCGGTCGGCGTGATCATGAAGCTGCTGGACCCGAGGAGCTGCAGGATCTCCACCATGCGTGGGTACGCGGTCATGAAGAGATTGCGGGTGCTCTCGGCCGGGAGCGCCGCGGGACACATGACGCCCCATTCGTCGAGCCCGGCATCGGCCTCGGAGGCCCGCATGCACGCCTTCATGAGCTCGGTGTAGAGCATCAGCTCGGCCAGACGCTCCTCGGAGTGGGGCAGGTGGGCGTTCCCGATCGTCTTGGTCATCAGGAGCGCCAGACCCAGGACGAACTCGCACTTGGCGATGTTCTTGGCCGCGCCCTGGTGCGCCGTATGGGTCATCGAATGCGTGCTGGTCGCGGTGGCGTTGAGCAGATCGACGTCGCCCAGCAGGAACACGCGCTCCCACGGCACCAGCACGTCGTTGAAGAAGACGACGCAGTCCATCTCCTCGAAGCGCGAGCCCAGCGGATGCTCGAAGTGCGAGCGGCCCAGGTCGAAGCTCTCCCGGCACAGGAACTTGAGCCCGGGGGTCGCGCACGGGATGGCGAAATTCAGCGCGAACGGACTGTGCGTCTCGGTGTGCCGCGCGACGCGGGGTGAATAGACGGCGATCTCGTCGGACAGCGGGCCGAGGGTCGCCAGGATGCGCGCGCCGCGCACCACGATGCCGGCATCGGTCTCGCGGATCACCTGGAGCGCGGTGCCCTCCTCGAGGTTGAACACCCCGCTCGCGGTACGGCTCCGTTGAAGATTGATGAGCGAGTGAGTCAGGGTCAGGTCGCGCTCGCTGATGTATTCGTAGTAGCGCCGGATGTTCTCGCCGAACTCGGGCCGGCCCCGCGCGAAGTAGCGCGCGGACGCGGCCCAGGCGGCGAACGTGACGTTCATGAAGTCGGGCGAGCGGCCCATCATGCCGCAGGTCGCGCGAGCCCAGCGCAGCATCATCGCGCCGCGGCGCGCCAGCTCTTCCCGGGTGCGCGGGATGATGAACGAAAGCCCCAGACGCTCGCCGCTGGTCGGCGACACGAACGTCATCTCGTCCCTGAGCTTGGGGTCGTGCTGCAGATCATAGAGCGCCGCGATCGCGTGCACGCCGTTCGCGAGCCCGGGGTGCCTCGTGACGTCCTTGACGCGCTCTCCGCGCAGCCAGACCTCGCACTCCTGCTCCTGGAGGCCCTTGATGTACTCGGCGCCCGTCCGTGCGGCCATGGCGAAACTCCTTGATTCAGATTCACAATCGCGCCTCGGCCGGCGGGGGAGCCCCGACGGCCTGCAGGGCGAACGGCCGTTACTTGAGCTTCAGGTCCTCGCAAGGCGCGGCGTACGGGTAGCCCTGGATCAGCCCGGCGCCCGGGACCTCGACGCGCGCGGCCACGCCCCAGATGAAGCCCTGCTGGAAGATCGGCGCCACCAACGTCTGATCGGTGACGATCTTCTGGATCTGATGGAGCAAGGTCTCGCGCTTCTTGCGGTCGAGCTCCGTGGCCTGCTGCTGGAAGAGGTCGTCGATCTCGGGCAGCGAGCCGTACGCGTAGAGCCCGCCCTTGGCGAAGAACGGCTCGAGCCGCGCCGCCGCGTTGCCGGCGGCGCCGGTCGCGCCGATGAGGAGCCCCTTCAGCTTCTTCTCGTGCCACGTGGTCATGAACGTGGCTCGCTCCATCGTCCGCACCCTGGTGCGGATCCCGATGCCCTGGAGATAGCCGCCCACCGTCTCGGCGAGAGAGGTATAGGGTGGAAGCGGTGTGAGGTCGCCCGCATCGAAGCCGTTGGGATAGCCCGCTTCCGTCAGGAGCTGCTTGGCGCGCTTGGGATCGAGCGGGGGCGGCTCGACCTTCAGCGCGAAGTCGAACTCCGGAGGCACGAACCCTCCCGTGGTCTTGCCGTAGCCCAGCATCTCGGCCTGATTGATCGCGTTGCGGTCGATGACCAGGCTGGCCGCTTGGCGGATGCGGCGGTCGTGCCAGGGTGATTTCGCGTCCCACTGGTCGAGGAAGTCGAGCCAATAGATTCCGTAGAGCAGGGGAGCAGTGACCTTGACGCCGGGCGTGCGGCGCAGCTCTTCGGCGACCGCGCCCACGAAGAGGTACGCGATGTCCACCTCGCCCGTCTTCACCGCGGCGGCGCGCGTGCTCTCGTCGGGGATGCTGCGCATGACGATGCGCTTCACCTGCGGCGGCTTGCGCCAGTAGTCGGGAAACGCCTCGAGCACGAGCTCGATCCCGGGCTGGAACGACACGAACTTGAACGGCCCGGCGCCGACCGGGGCTTTCTTGTAGCCTTCCTCGCCGACCTTCTCGACGTACTTTTTCGGCACGATCCAGGACGCGCCGGTGGCCGACGTTCCGTAGAACGCCATGAAGTCCGGCCACGCCTCCTTGAGCACGAAGCGCACGCGGTTCGGGGCGACGACCTGGATCTCCTTCACCTTGTCCTTGAGGAGCCGAGCCGAGGCGCCCTTGTACCGCTCGAAGGTGAACTTCACGTCCTCGGCGGTCACGGGGTCGCCGTTGTGGAACTTGGCGTTCTTTCTCAAGGTGAAGTCGTAGGTGATCCCGTCCTTGGAGACGGACCACGACTCGGCCAGGCTCGGCGTGCTGATGTTGCCGGGCATCGGTTTCACGAGCGCGTCGTGGAGCGCGTAGAGCACCATGAACGGCGTGATGAGCGCCTCGGTCTCGCCCGGGTCGAGCCAGCGTGAGACGAGCGTCACGTGGACGCCCCAGACCATGGTCCCCGGCTCCGGCGCCGCGAGCGCGGGCGTGACGACCGTGAGGACCACTAGGATGACGAGGAGGACGCCGAGACGGGAGCGGACGAGCATCAAGATACCTCCAGAGGTGCTGGTTGACGGGGGGCGGTGCGCTCGAGGGCGGGCGTCGCCGACTCCGGGAACGTCAGGCTGACGGGTGCGTTGGCCTCGAACGGACTCCAGAGGCCGAGCTCTTTGCCGATGTTTCTCAACGCGGGCAACACTTCTTCGCCGAGGAGCCGGATGCACGTCCGCGTATCCGCGCTCGACACGAACCCATCGGCCGCCCAGAAGCCGACGATGGACGGCCGCGTCTCCTCGAGCAGCCGCCGGAGCTTGGGGATCACGGTCTTGGGCGTGCCGGCGACGATCATCTGGCTCTTGATCTGGTCCTCGAAGGACGCGCCGCGGGGATTGGACCGCCGCCCGACCGCGTACTCGACGAACTGCGTGCGGATCGAGGGCGAGAAGTAGCCCGAGGGCGTCGACCAGACCGGGTGCGCGAGGCCGGTGAACTCGCCCTGCATCCACATGAACTGGCGCGCGTTCTCCAGGGCCTTCTCTTCCGTCTCGGCGATGTGGCAGCGCTGGAGATAGCCGCGGTACTCTGGACCGCCCGCGTAGCCGGTCTCGGCGGCGACCTGGTCGTAGAGCTCCCAGATCTTCTTGGTCGCCTCGATCGCGGTGCTGAGCGCGATGTACGGGTAGCGCTTCTTCGCCGCCCAGATGATGGTCTCCTTGCTGAGCACGCCCGGGATCCAGACCCGCGGGTGCGGCTTCTGGAGCGGCACCGCCCAGGGGTTCACGACCCGGTGCTGGTAGTGCGTGCCTTCCCACCGGAACGGCCCGGGCTGCGTCCACGCACGCACGATCAGGTCGTGCGCTTCCTCGAAGCGCTCGCGGTTGTACGCGGGGTTGACGCCGGTGGCGAGCTGCTCCTGGCCGCCGCCGCGCACGAACCCCGACACGAGGCGCCCGCGCGAGACCATGTCGATCATCGCGAGCTCTTCGGCGAGCCGCACGGGATTGTCGGCGAGCGGCAGCGGGTTGCCGAGCAGCACGATCTTCACGCGTCGAGTCGTGGCCGCCAGGATCGACGCGAACACGTTGCACTTGGCCTGCATGCAGAACGGCGCGTTGTGGTGCTCGTTGAGCATGATGCCGTCGAAGCCGACCGACTCGGCAAGGCGGTAGTGCTCGAGGTACTCGTTGTAGAGCCGGCTGCCCGCGGCGGGGTCGAAGTGGCGGTTGGAGAACATGAGCGCGGTGGCCCCGAACTCGCGGCCCTCGGCCTCGGGATACGCGGACATCGGCTGTTCGGTGAAATACATGAGGTGCATCAGGCCTCTCCTTGGCTCACGAAGTTGGTGACGAGCTGCGCGAGCTCGTGGGGCTTCTCCATCTCGAGGAAGTGTCCGGCGCCGTCGACGACTTCGAGCCGCGCCCGCGGGAGCGCCTTCGCGTAGCGCTCGCCGCACTCCAGGGGCACGATGCGATCGTCGCGACCCCAGACGACCAAGGTCGGCGTGGCGACGCCGCCGAGCAGGTGCGGCAGCGAGGTGTTGTACATGTAGGGCTTCCACGCGATGCGGAACGACATCTCGCGATTGAGGTCCCAGTGCTCGAGCCGGCTCGTCTCCGGCTCGGCGCCGAACAGACGGTCGAACGCGCTCTGATCGCTGAATCCGAGCCGCACGTAGTCGATATAGGAGACGAGCGCCTGGTCGGCGATCACGCCGCGGTCGGGCTTGAGCCCCATCGCGCCGACCAGGACGAGCTTGCGAAACGCGCGTGGCGCCTGGGTGGCCATCTCCGCCGCGACCCAGCCACCGAAGCCGAGCCCGACGATGGACACCGCGCGGGGAGCGCGGGTGACGGCGAGCTCGCTGAGCAGCCACTGATGGGCCGCCGCGAGATCCCGGACGTTGCGCATCCATTCGGGCCGCTGGGATCCGTCGTACCCGAGGTGCGACGGCACTAGCACGGTGAAGCGGCGAGCGAGCTCATCGTAAAAGGGCAGACGCGCGAGCGTCCCGATGTCGTGATGAAGAATCAGCAGTGGCGGCCCGTCGCCGGCCCGGGCAAGCTGCATTCCGACCCCAGCAATGGGAACGGTCTCGGTGGTCCAGTTGGCGGCTGACGTGCTCACGGTAGCCAAGCTCCTCCCGTCGCGCGTGTTTTGTGGCCCCGCTCGACGTCTGCCCAGACTACCCGCTTCGCACGGGCTTAGTCCACCGATGTTGGGCGGGGGCTTTTAGCGCTCAGGCGAAGACTATGGTTGAGGGGCTTCCGATATTTAGCACCTGGCCGGCCGGCGAGAGGCGGCCGGTGGTCGCGCGAAGAAGCGGGGCGTCTTGCCCCGGGACGGTTCCCTGCGCTCACGGCTCGTCTAGGACCCGACGTGAGCGAACGAGGCGAGGACCGGACCGGTCGTGGAAGGCGCCGTCACCCTGGGTTGTCTGCCGCCCGCGGCTGGGGCGCGGGCTGAGGCGAAGGGGTCGAGACGGCCTCTTGGCTCTTCAGCACCGTGATCGTGATTCCCCGGGAGAGCAGCCAGTTCTGAACCAACGCCCAGCGCCGCGGGTCGTCGCGCTCCCACCGCGCAATCGCCTCCGCTGCGATCGCGATCGCGGTGGGGGTACGCCAGAGGGCGCTCACGACGAGCTTCTTCAGGTCGGTCGGACTCGTCTCGAGGTCTCGGAGCAAGCTCTCGGTCGCATCCATAGCACGCAAAGCTTAGCCTAACCGTCGTGTCAATGGCGTGGGGATAAGAGTTCGCGACATCAAGGGGAAGTGTGACAGTATCGGCGCAACAGGCGCCATGGCCGAACCGTCACATCAGTCGGGGCGTCCGCTCGAGCTCGAGGATCGACGTGCTCGTGCCGCTACCGAAGAGACGTCGAAGGGCCGAGTGCCCGTTTCGCCCCTGGCGATGGAACGGTGGGCGATCGTGCTCAGACGCCACCGCGCCGGATACGCGGGGTACGAGCAGGTCGACCCGCGCGCGTTCGAGCTCGCCAGGCAAAGCCGGCCCCCGGACACGAGCATGCTGCGATCGCTGGTGGGACGCCTGCGATCGTTCGGGCGCGCCGACAAGGGCGATCAGAGGCCGACGAAGCCGGCGTGAGCGCCGCACCAGGGCAATGCGCCGCGCAGACGCCGGCGATCGCGGCTCCGCCGGCCACCGACAATCTGGTCGGTCTTGCGCTCTCCGGGGGCGGCATCCGGAGCGCGACGTTTGCGCTCGGCGCTCTTCAGGCCCTCCACAAGCTCGGGCTCCTCGCGCTGTTCGACTACATGTCCACGGTCTCCGGCGGCGGCTTCACCGGCGCCTGGTGGAGCGCGTGGCTCTCGCGCGCCGAGCGCGGGCCGAGCGAGCGCTTTCCCGAACCCGAGGACATCGAGCCGAGCCGACGGCCCTCCACGCTTCTCCTCGATCAGGATTCGCCGAGGCCGTCCGGGGGGACCTGGACCGCTCGAGATCCGATTCACCATCTCCGCCTCTTCGCGAACTACCTGACGCCCCGCCGCGGCGCGCTGAGCGCGGACACCTGGCGTGCGGTCACCTTCTACGTACGAAGCCTGGTCTTCAACTGGCTCGCGCTGTTGCCGATCCTGCTCGTCGTCGTGATGCTCGCCCAGCTGTATTTCGTCGCCTGGAACGAAGACGTCGCGCTGGGCTTCGCCTGCTCGACTCCCGGTGGCGACGAGGAGACGTATCAGGTGCTGTGGACGCTCTGTGAAGGACATGGCCCCGCTCACGGCGAGGTGGTCAGGGCACGCGTCGTCCACGCCGCGGCGCCTCTCGTGATCCTCGTGGCGGCGATGGCCGCGGTCTCGATTCTGTGGCTTCTCCACGGCACGTCGACGCCGTGGCTGGCCTTGTTCGGGCTGCTCGTTCTGTTCGGCTTCGCCGGATACCTCGCCGATGTGATCCGAGGGGGACCGGCCGGAGCCTCGTGGCTGTCCGTGTCCCGACTGTCCATGATCGCGGTGGGGCTCGTCGCCACGGCCCATGTCGTGAAGCTCGTGACCACGCCTCGCGTGAACGGGCGTGTTCCGCACGACGCGCATCGCACGACCTTGGCTCAATGGAACAGCGGCCTGCTCCTGACCACGGTGCTCCTGGCCCTGTGTCTGGCGGTTGCGGGCTTCGGCCACGAGATCGTCTGGTTCTTCTTCTATCCGAGAACGGGCCGCGTCTGGTCGGCCGTCCGCCAGGCCGGAGGCTGGGGCGCCGTGGTCGCGGCCGTCGTGAGCGCGGCATGGACCGCGTATCAAGCGGCGCCGTCGGGCCGGGTCAAGGACAGCGCGGAGCCGCAGAGCCGCACGACGCGGATGGTGTTCCTGGTCGCCCCCTACGTCGTGCTGGGCGTGCTGGCGCTGCTCCTCGCCTACGCGGGTCGAAAGATCATCGTCGTCGTGGCGGGCGAGCCTGACGTCGCGGAGGCGCTCTCGTACGGCGTGATCGCCGGCGCCGTCGTGCAGCTCGTCTTCGCCGTCTCGGAGCTGCGCCGTCGTCGCTTGCCCGGCGTCAACTTCCGCGCGTGGAGCCTCGTCGCGCTCGCGATCGTCAGCAGCGGGAGCCAGGCGATGTTCTTCTCGCGGATGGACGACGACAGCGTCACGTTCACGCTGTTCTATGTCGGCGTCGCGGCCATTCTGCTCGCGGTCGCCTCCGTGGTGGGACTGGGCTGGATGTCGGATCCGAACGTGCTGTCGATGCATTCGTTCTACAAGGCGCGTCTGGTCCGCGCGTATCTCGGGGCCTCGAACGCCGACCGACGCGGCGAGCAGGTCACCGACGCCGTTCCCGGCGATGACGTCCCGCTCAGAGCCCTGTTCAACCACGACCAGGGCGTGCCCTACCACCTCGTCAACACCACCTTGAACCTGGTGGCCAGCGTCGATCTCGCCACCGCTCAGCGCTCGGCGGCCAGCTTCGTGCTCTCGAACTACTACTGTGGCTCGGCGCGGACGGGTTACCGGCGGACCGACGAGTACATGGGAGGCGACATGACGCTCGGGACCGCCGTCGCGATCTCGGGAGCGGCCGCGAGCCCCAACATGGGCTCACGAACGCCGAGCATGCCGCTCGTCGTGCTCCTGGCGCTCGTCAACGCCCGCCTCGGTTTCTGGGCTCCGACGCCATTCGCCGCGCGCTGGCGCGAGCCCCGCGCGGCGCTCTGGCCCTTTTACCTCCTGCGCGAAGCGCTGTCGCAGACCACCGACCTGTCGACGTACTGCTATCTGACCGACGGCGGCCACTTCGACAACACCGGGCTCTACTCGCTCGTGGAGCGCGGGTGTCGCTATATCGTCCTGCTCGACTGCGGCGCCGATCCCGGGCCGTGCTTCGCCGACCTCGGCGACGCGATCCGCCGCTGCCGCATCGACTTCGGCGCCGAGATCTCGCTCGGCGTCCAGGGTTTTCTCGATCGCGCGCAGGACGGCCTCGCGAGCCGGCACGTGGTCGTCGGCAGGATCACCTACAGCCAGGAACACTGGGACCAGATCGGCCTGGCCTCCCGGGACGACGGCGATCGCACCGGCGTCATCGTCTGGGTGAAGCCGGCCGTGACCGCGGCTGACTCGGCCGACGTCCGCCAGTACAAGCTGCAGAATCCCAACTTCCCGCACCAGACGACCGTCGATCAGTGGTACGACGAGGCGCAGTTCGAGAGCTATCGCAAGCTCGCCTACGACAGCGTGACCGACGCGCTGCGCCCGTGCGTGCAGCCCGGTCCGCTCGGCGCCGCGCAGGTGCAGGCGTTCTTCCGCAGGCTCGAAGCTCAGTACCCCTGATCGCTCAGTCGCGTCCTCGCCAGGGGCGGGTGATCAGCCGCGCGCCGCGCTGCCACGACAGGTAGGCCCACGCCCACTCGAACAACACGAGAAAGCGGTTGCGAAAACCGATCAGGAACATGATGTGCACCACAAGCCATGCGAGCCACGCCGGCAATCCTGACAGCTGGACGCCGCCGACGACCGCGACGGCCGCCGCGCGCCCGATGGTCGCCATGGTGCCGCGGTCGCGATAGTGAAACTCCCGCGTCGGTCGGCCGTCCAGGCGCCGCAACACGTTGTCCGCCGCGCGGGTGCCCTGCTGCATCGCGACGGGCGCCAGACCGGGGAGCACCGTGCCCTCTTTGGTTCGGTAGACGCTCATATCGCCGATGGCGAACGCGTCCGGGTGCCCTGGGATCGAGAGGTCCGGCTCGACCGGCACGCGTCCGGAGCGATCGAGCGCCACTCCGAGTGTCCTGGTGAGCGGCGCCGCCGCCACTCCGGCCGCCCACAGCACGGTACGCGCGCGGATCTGCTCACCGCCGAGCCACACCGCGTCGGCGGTGATGCGGGTCACGATGGCGCGGGTGCGCACCTCGACGCCGATGCGCTGGAGGGAGTCCTGAGCGCGTCGGCTCAGCGAGTCCGGAAAGCTCGGGAGAACGCGCTCACCGCCCTCGAGGAGCAGGATGCGCGCCCTCGTCGGGTCGATGACGCGGAAGTCCCGCGCGATGGTCTGGCGCGAGATCTCGGCGAGCGCGCCGGCCAGCTCAACGCCCGTCGGACCGGCGCCGACGACCACGAACGTGAGGAGGGCGTGCTGCTCGGCGCCGTCCGGCTCGCGCTCGGCGAATTCATAGGCGAGAAGCACCCGGCGGCGAATCTCCAGGGCGTCCTCGAGGCTCTTCAGGCTCGGGGCGAACACCTCCCAGTCTTCGTGGCCGAAGTACGAATGGCCGGCGCCCGCCGCGAGGATCAGCGCGTCGTAGCCGATCTCGCCCCGATCGAGACCGAGGCGGCGCGCGGCGAGATCCACTCGCTCGACCTCGGCGAGCAGCACCGTGATGTTCTGGGCGCGTCGCAGGACGGCGCGGAGCGGCGCCGCGATGTCGGACGCGTTCAGCGCAGCGGTCGCGACCTGATAGAGCAGGGGCTGAAACAGGTGGTGGTTGCGCCGGTCGAGCAGGGTGACCCGCACGGGACGGCCCGCGAGGGCCCGCGCGGCGTAGAGCCCGCCGAAGCCACCGCCCACCACGACCACGTGGGGTTGGTCGACCACCTCACGAACCGAGAACGACGAGCAGCCCGAGCCCCGAGGCTCGGGCTGCCTTTCGGCGCACCGCTACCCCTTGGTGTTCTGCCGGACGAATGCCTGGACGCGCCGCCAGGCGTCGGCCGAGGCCTCCGCGAACTCGGTCTGCTTTCGATCGAAGAAGCTGTGCGGCGCGCCCGGGTAGACCGTCGAATCGTGCTTGACGCCGGCCTTGCGGCACGCGGCGTCGAACTCGTCGACGGCGGTCTGGGGGATTCCCTGGTCGGCGCCGCCGAAGAGCGAGAGTACGCCGCACTTGTAGCGCGAGACCGCATCGATCGGCCTGGGCCGGTCGGGCCAGCGGCTCAGGCCGAGCGGCCAGCCGTAGAAGCCGATCACGCCGGAATAGCCGAGCCCGCTCGCCGCCTGAAGGTACGAGAGCGCGCCGCCGAAGCAGAAGCCCACCGAGAAGATCGAGCGCACCTCGCCGCCGTCCTTGCCCCGCAGGTAGGCGACGGCGGCCACGATGTCGGCTTGCAGCGCGTCGGGCTTCGTCTGCGGCACGTGGGACATGAAGTCGAAGCTATCGCTGCGATCGTCGGAAGGCGCCGTCCGCGCGAAGAAGTCGATCGCGACCGAGTCCACGCCGACCTCGGCGAAGCGATCGGCGAGCTCCTTGTAATACGGATGCAATCCGCGCACGTCCGGGATGACGACCATCCCGGCGCCGGTCGGCGTGCCCGCGCGGGCCGCGTGGGCCATGAAGCGCGTGCCGTCCGACGAGGTGAGCCGGAGGTCACGCGAGCCGGCCGAGCCGCCGGCGATCGGAGCAATCGGGGGCCGAGAATCGTTATCGACGCACATATGGACCTCCTTGTTTTCGAATGGCGCCACGCCCGGACGGTCCGGGCCGCCCGGATAGCTTGACTCTAACACCGGGCACGATATAGTCGCGCCAGCCGCGAGTGCTCAGCGGTACATCGTCACGCCGGGAGGACGCGATGAAGGACGGCCTTCGGTTCGTCGACTGCGACATGCACATCATGGAGCCGGTCGACCTCTTCGACCGCTATCTGGACGCGCGGTTCAAGGACCGCGTGAACCTCCAGGTCGGCGCCGACGGCCGGCCGCGGCGGGGCACGATCGTCATCGACGGTCTGCCGACGACGCAGGACGCCGAGCTACAGCAGTACCGCAAACGGAATCGGCCCGGCGCCACGCACAGCACCCAGCCCCTGTCGGGATCCCGTCTCGCCGACACCGGCCGACTCGACTTCGCGATCGACCGCAAGTACAACGCCGAGGCCCAGGTGATGGGCATGGCGATGGAAGGCGTCGACATCGCGGTGCTGTATCCCACGACGGGTCTCTCGCTGATCGCCCGCAACAACCTCGATCCGCAGCTCTCCCTGGCGCTCTGCCGGGCCTACAACAACTGGATCCACGAGTTCTGCCAGTACAGCCCGGAGCGGCTGAAGTTCGTCGCGATGCTGCCCGTGCACGACGTGCACCTGGCCTCACGCGAGCTCGTGCGCTGCGTGCGCGAGCTGGGCGCGGTCGGGTCGTTCATCCGACCCAACCTCGTCAACGGCCACTACTGGCACTCGAACTACTGGGATCCCCTCCTGAGCCTCCACGAGGAGCTCGACGTGACGTGGGGCTTTCACGAGGGCACGGGCGCCTGGTACTCGTATTTCAACGAGCTCTACGGTGAGAACCGGTTCTATCGTCACGTCGCCAGCCACTGGATCGAGATGCAGCAGGCGCTGATCGCGATGATCATCGGTGGCGTGTTCGAGTTCCATCCCAAGCTTCGGGTCGGATTCCTGGAAGCGCAGAACTCCTGGGTGCCCGGCCTCCTGTCCCGGATCGAGTGGGACTACCCGCAGTATCGGGATTCGCACGCGCCGTATCTCTCGATGACGCCGCGCGAGTATTTCCGGCGCAACTGCTGGGCGGCAGTCGAGGGGAGCGAGCCGGAGATCGAGGCGACCGCCGGCCTCATCGGCGCAGATCGGATGTGCATCTCGACGGACTATCCGCATTTCGACTCGAACTTCCCGCACGTGTCGACGAATCTCCTGAAGAACGTGCCGCGCGATATCGCGGCGCAGATCTTCATGGGCGGCGCGCATCTCTACGCGTTCGACGAGCGCCATTTCCGAGAGGCCGCGCAGGCGGCGGACCGGCAGCTCGGCGGAGTCGCCGCCGGCGGCTGATCCTGAGTTTGTCGCCGGCCTCGGCCGGCGGCGGGCGCCACCCTCGACCCGGACGGCCGAGCCGCGTCGCCCAAGTGCGTGCACGCGCGCGCTCCAGGTTGTACGCTGGCGCCCATGATCCGGACCCGGCTCGCGCTCGCGTCGCTGTGGCTGGTGGTCGTTCTCTTCCTCGGTAGCACGCACTTCGCCGCCCAGGAAACCGGGCGCTACGTCCTGCCTTTCCTGAAATTCATCTTGCCCGGCACGCCTCCCGGCCAGCTGCAGGCGATCCACCTGGTGCTGCGCAAGCTCGCGCACGTCGCCGAGTACGCCGTGCTCGCGCTGCTCTGGTTCAACGCACTCCATCACGTCGCGGGCCGGACTTTCCGCACCGCCGCCTGGATGGCGCTCTCGATCTGTCTGGTCTGCGCGTCCGTCGACGAGGCACACCAGTCGACCTTGCCCTCCCGCCAGGGCAGTGCGCGCGATGTCCTCATCGACACCTTCGGCGCCACCGCCATGCTGATGGTCGTGCGCGGTCGCCAGGGCATGGGGGATCGCGGGGGCGGGCTCGATGGCGGCATCGCGCCGGAGCCCGCGGATTGACCACAACGCTCGCGGATTAGGCAGAGCCACCCGCGCCGGATCGCGCCGGCGCGGTCAGGCGAGCAGGCCGGCGAGGATGCCGGTCAGGAAGACTCCGTCGAAGGTGCCCGCGCCCCCGATCGAGACGACGGGCGCGCCCAGGCGCGCGATCTGCCCTAGATTCAGGAGATCAGCCCCGATCAAGGTCCCCATCGAGCCGGCCACATAGGCGACCGGCGGCGCTCGGCGGAAGGCGAGCAGCAAGGCCACGCCCGCCGCGACGACCGGGGGCACGAGCATCGGCACCGCGATTCCGACGCCCGGGACCAGCTGCGCGAGGCTATGCACGACGGCGGCGACGATGGCCGTGCCGATCAGCATCCGCACGTACATCCCCGTGCGAACCAGGAGGTACAACGAGACCAGGATCGGGATCAGCGCGCCGCCGACGTTCAGCGCGACCACGGTCGGATTGGATGCGCGCGCGGGCGAGCCCGAGACGATCGCGAACAGCGGGATATCGACGCCGCTGCCGAAGAGCGACAGCAGCATCACCGCGAAGGCATACCGAGGGTGGACACCGACCTTGCGATACGCATAGGTGAGGACGCGCACCTCGACCAGGAGGATCAGCAGCGCGAACAGGAACAGCAGGAGCAGGAGCGGCGGAGAGATGGGAGGTGAGTGGATCACGAGCGCGACACGAGGCTACATCCCACTTCCACCGCCCTGACAGGCCCAGTCGTACGAGACCACGGTGACGCGATAGCTCGCGGCCTCGGGGACCGAGGCGCTGAAGAACGCGCGAGCGTCCATGGGCACGTCGCCCTGCACCCAGATGGTCGAGCTGCCGACGACACTGCCGGCGGCGTCGACACGCTGGATCTGGAGGCGGACCCGCTGGGCAGCCGTCCGACCCCGGTTGTAGACGTAGCCTTCGACGGCCGGCCCCTTGCGATTGCGGGTCACGTCGAACTCGACCTGGAAGTAACGGTCGGTCGTCTCCGGGGCGTAGATCGTCTGCGCCCGTCCCGGCGCGGCGCTCGCGAGCAGGAGCGCGATGGTCAGCCCGGTGATCGCGTGTCTCGCGCGGGTCATCACAGGGCGACGCACGTGACGGGCGGCAACCCCTTGGCCGCGATCTCCCAGTGCGCGCCGCCGTCGAGCGATCGGAACACGCGTCCGTCCTCGGTACCGCAGACGACGAGGGCGCCGGCGGCGGCCAGACAACCGGTGTCGACGTTGTCGCCGAACCAGCTCGGTAAGGCGTCTCCGCAGCGTTCGAACGCCGCTTCGCCGTCGAGCCGGGCGCGATAGATCGCGGCGCGGCGGCCGCCGGGCCCCGTCGAAGCCGAGACCAATACTGTGTCGTCGCTCACGGCCACCGCGCGCAGGTAGTGCGCGTGCATGCCGGCGGTGATGAATCTCCAGGAATCGCCGCCGTCCCGGCTCACGCCGAAGCCGTCGGCCGCGGCGACCAGAACGACCTCGTGGCGGCGGGGGTGCGCGAGGATCTGGTGGACGTCGACCTCGATGTCGACGGTCGGCGTCCAGGTCCGACCGCCGTCGCGCGAGCGCGCGACGCCGCCGACGTGGACGTTGACGTGCAGCGCCCCATCTCGCGCCGCCGAGATCGAGCGAACGTCGGCGGGATCGCCCCACGGCGTGTACCACGTCTCGCGCCCGTCCATCGCGTCGAACGATTCGACGCGCGCCAGCCGATCGCCGTCGAGCCGCAGCAGATGCGCCTCTTCGGTTCCGAGCAGGAGCCCGCTCGGTGTCGACGCCAGACACGTCGCCTCCGGCCCCTCGATCGTCGCTCGCTCGCTCCACCTGGAGTCGACCCCTTCCCAGAGCGCTCGTCCGTCGACGAGCGCCCACACGCGCGGGCCGTCGAGCGCGAGCGCCGTGAGGGATTTCCCGGTGAACGGCTCTACGGGGGAGACCTGGTTATCGTCGAGCCTCCAGAGCCCCTCGCGCGTGCCAACGTGGATCGTGGACGTCATGCTCGGAATGATACTCGCTCGCGCTTCGAGATGCGAGGTGTCCGAGACGGGGCTAGACTCGAAAGTAACAGCACGAAATCAACACCTGACCACCGAAGGAGGTCAAGGAATGTTTTCACAGAAGCTGATCTCGAGCGTGCTCGGTCTCTCGCTGCTGAGTCTCGCGGCCACCGGGTGCGGCACCGCGACGGGGGCCGCCGTCGGCGCCGGGAGCGGCGCGGCCGTGGGCGCCGGCACCGGCTACGGAGCCGGGAAGGGCGCGTTGATCGGTCTGGGCGTCGGCGCGGCGGCCGGCGCGATCTACGACATCACCAAGCACAACAAATAAGGGGTGAAAGCGATGAAGCGCTGGCTCATGCTCTCTGGTGTGCTCACGACGACCGCTGTCCTGGCGACGGGGCTCGCGTTCGCGCAGCCAAAGGCGGACTGCAGGGACCGCGCTCAGACGCCGGAGAAGGTGGAAGGGCAGGTGATGGCCGTCGATCCGAGTGCCGGTCGAGTGACCATCCGCGAGAAGAACGGTAAAACGCACGAATTCCAGGCCAACCGCGAAACGTTACAGGACATGAAGCCCGGGGATACGATCGAAGCAAAGCTTCGAGAGGCGCCGAAGTGCTGAGCGGTGACTGATGCAGTGCTGAACGAACGATCGTCTCGCGAGGAGTTTCGCGTGAGATAGAATCGCTCGCGTGGCAGCGACGCGCGACGGTGATCCGTGCGGGGCGACGATCACCGAGCTCCAGACGGCCATGCAAGACGGCCGGCTGACTTCGGTTCGTTTGACCGAACTGTTCCTGGAGCGCGTCGAGACCTACGACCGCAGCGGCCCGCGGCTCAACGCCGTGCTCGAGGTGAACCCCCAGGCGCGCGAGATCGCCGAAACGCTCGACCGGGAACGCGCCTCGGGCGGCATCCGCGGGCCGCTGCACGGTATTCCACTCTTCCTGAAGGACAACATCGCCACCGCCGACCGCCTGCACACCAGCGCCGGCTCGCTCGCCCTGAAGGACTGCATCGCGCCGCGCGACGCCTTTCTGGTGACCCGGCTTCGCGAGGCGGGCGCCGTGATCCTGGGCAAGGCGAACATGACCGAGTGGGCGAACTTCATGACGACCGGCATGCCCGCCGGCTACAGCTCGCGCGGCGGCCAGGTGAAGAATCCGTACGGGGAGAGTCTCAGCCCCGGCGGATCCAGCAGCGGTTCGGCCGTCGCTGTCGCCGCCGGCCTCTGCACCGTGGCGGTCGGCACCGAGACGTCCGGATCGATCCTGAGCCCGGCCAACTGGAACTCGGTCGTCGGCGTCAAGCCGACGCTCGGTCTCGTCTCGCGCTCCGGCATCGTTCCGATCGCCGCCAGCCAGGACACGGCCGGACCGTTCGCGCGCACGGTGGCCGACGCCGCCCTTCTCCTGGGCGCGATGACCGGCGTCGACGCCGACGACCGCGCCACGCGCGCGAGCGGCCGGCACGCGCGCGGCGACTACGCGGAATTTCTGTCAGCGAAGGGGCTCGAGGGCGCTCGACTGGGGGTGCCGCGCGCGGTGTTCTTCGAGCGGCTCGCCGCCGCCGAGACGCCCGTGATGGACGCGGCGCTTCGCGCGCTCGGCGACCTCGGCGCGATCGTCGTCGATCCCGCGGACATCGCCACGGCGCGCGAGGTGAGCGACTTCCGGTCCGACGTCATGCTCTACGAGTTCAAGCGGGATCTGAGCCGCTACCTCCAAGGTCTCGGCGAGGCTTCGCCGATCCGATCCTTGCGTGAGCTGATCCGCTTCAACGAGGCCCGTCCCCAGGAGATGCTGCGATTCGGTCAGGTCCTCCTCCTGGCGGCCCAGGCCACGAGTGGGCTCCGCACGCCGACGTATCGGCGAAGCCGCGCCGAGGATCTCAGAATGTCGAGAGCCGACGGGATCGACCAGGTGATGAAGCGCGAGCGACTCGACGCGCTCGTCTTCCCGGGATGGTCGGGCGCCGCGATCGGCGCCAAGGCCGGCTATCCGAGCGTCATCGTGCCGGCGGGCTACACCGCCGAGGGCACGCCGATCGGGCTCATGTTCCTCGCCCGCGCGTGGAGCGAGCCGACCCTGCTGCGCCTGGCCCACGCCTTCGAGACCGCGACGAGCCTTCGGCGGCCGCCCGCGAGCGTCGCGCCGGGCCCCGCCGGCCCTCCGCTATAATCCGGGGGAGTCCGAGCCGGGGAGAGGGTCCATGACGACGACGACCGAGCAGTGGTTCGACTCGCTGATCGCGGAATTGCTCGCGCAGAACCCGTTCAGACGCTCCGAGTACTTCAAGCGCTTCGCCTCGGGCTCCCTGAGCCGGGAGCAGGTGTGGGGACACATCGCCCAGCACTATCTCCTGATCGCCTGGTTTCCCCGGATCTTCAGCGGCATCCACACCCGCTGCGAGGATTTCGAGGTTCGTAAGGACTGCGCGCGCCATCTCCTGGTCGAGGATCTCGGCTATCTGAGCGGCCGGGTCGGCGCCACCCCGGATCACGACGAGCTCTTCCGTCGGATCGGCGACGATCTCGGCTATTCGCGCGACGCGTACGATCGCATCGCCGCCGTGCCCGAGATGGACGCGATCGTGCGCTTTTTCCAGGAGCTGGCCTACGCGCGACCGTGGAGCGCGTCGCTCTGCGCGACGGCGCTCCTGGAAGAGGAAGTCGTCGAGATCGCCCGGACGGTCGGTCGGGCTCTCGTCGAGCACTACGGCGTCCGCCCGGAGTGGGGCGGCCAGAACTACGCGGTGCATGAGGCCGTCGAGCAGGAGGAATCGGGCGAGACGAAGAAGACGATCCTCAAGCACCTGCGCACACCGGACGATCGCCGCGCCGCGGAAGACGCCATGCGCGAGATGCACCGTCTGCTCCAGGTCTACGCCGAGAGCCTCGCCCGCCGACATCTCTGATCTACGCCTCGTCGCGTCTGCCTCACGTCTCGTTGCGCGCTCGGCTCTCCGGAGAGAGCATAGCTAGAAGGAGGGTCCCATGAGCCTGCAATCGGTCAATCCCGCGACCGGCGAAGTCCTCGAGACGTTCACCGCGCCCTCGAGCCGTGAGCTCGACGGTATCGTTGCGACGAGCCACGCGGCGTTCCTCGAATGGCGAACGGTACCCTTCAAGGCGCGGGCCGAACGGATGCGCGAGGCGGCGCAGACGCTCCGGCGCCGCCGGGCCGAGTTCGCCCGCACGATGGCGCTCGAGATGGGCAAGCCGATCGCGCAGGGTGAGGCCGAGGTCGACAAGTGCGCGTGGGTGTGCGACTTCTACGCGGATTCGGCCGAGGGCTTCCTGGCCGTGCAGCCGCGCGAGACCGACGCGAAGAAGAGCTACGTGCGCTTCGACCCGCTGGGCGTCGTGCTCGCGGTGATGCCGTGGAACTTCCCGTTCTGGCAGGTGTTCCGCTTCGCCGCGCCGGCGCTCATGGCCGGCAACGCCGGCGTGCTCAAGCACGCCTCGAACGTCCCGCGCTGCGCGTTGCAGATCGAGGAGGTGTTCCGCGACGCGGGATTTCCGCGCGGGCTCTTCTCGACCGCGCTGATCGAATCCTCGGCGGTCGCCGGCCTCATCGACGATCCGCGGATCGTCGCGGTCACGCTCACGGGCAGCGAGCTGGCCGGAAGCAAGGTCGCTGAGCGGGCTGGGAAGATGCTCAAGAAGACCGTGCTCGAGCTCGGCGGCAGCGACCCGTTCATCATTCTGGAAGATGCGGATCTCGACCTCGCCGCCAACACTGCGGCCGACGCGCGTCTGGTCAACAGCGGCCAGAGCTGCATCGCCGCCAAGCGATTCATCGTCGTCGAGGCGGTCGCCGAGAAATTCATCCCGAAGTTCGTCGACCAACTCCGGTCGCGTCGCATGGGCGATCCGCTGGCGCGCGAGACGCAGGTCGGGCCTCAGGCGCGCGCGGACCTGCGTGACGACCTCCATCGCCAGGTCGAGGAGTCGATCAAGCGCGGGGCCAAGCGTCTGCTCGGCGGCGAGGTCCCGCGCGGCACGGGCGCCTTCTATCCGCCCACCTTGCTCGCCGCGGTCGACAAGGGCATGCCGGCCTTCGACGAGGAGACGTTCGGGCCGGTGGCCGCGGTGATTCGCGCCAAGGACGAGGCCGACGCGGTGCGCCTGGCGAACGACTCACAATTCGGGTTGGGCGCGGCGGTCTGGACCCGGGACCACGCGCGCGCCGAGCGCCTGGCGGCCGAGATCGAGGCGGGCGCCGTGTTCGTCAACGGCCTGGTGAAGTCGGACCCGCGCCTGCCGTTCGGCGGCATCAAGCGCTCGGGCTACGGCCGCGAGCTCTCGGAGTACGGCATCCGCGAGTTCGTCAACATCAAATCGGTCTGGATGGCGTGACGGCGGGAATGGTCGTATGAAAGCCTCGGATCTGATCGTCCAGTGCCTCGAGAACGAGCAGGTCCGCTACGTGTTCGGCCTGCCTGGCGAGGAGATCCTGGACATCCTCGATTCCTTCCTCGACTCGAGGATCACCTTCGTTCCGACGCGCCACGAGCAGGGGGCCGCCTTCATGGCCGACGCTTACGGGCGCCTGACCGGCCGGCCGGGCGTGTGTCTCTCGACTCTCGGGCCAGGCGCCACGAACCTCGCGACCGGCGTCGCCGACGCGAACCTCGACCGCGCGCCCCTGGTCGCGATCACCGGGCAAGCCGGCCGCGATCGAATCCACAAGGAATCTCACCAGCGCGTCGACATCGTCGAGCACCTGCGGCCGCTCACCAAATGGAATACGCGCGTGGAAACCGCCGGGGTTATCCCCGAGGTGATCCGCAAGGCCTTCAAGCTGGCCGAGTCCGAGAAGCCCGGAGCCTGTCACATCGAGGTGCCCGAGGACGTCGCGGGCGAGGCGATCGACGGCACGCCGCTCTCGACCGAGCGCGCCCGGCGGCCGTCACCGGATCGCCAGGCCCTCGAGACGGCGGCGCGGCTGATCGAAGGCGCATCGTTCCCGCTGATCTTCGCAGGCAACGGCGTCATCCGCGGGCGGGCGTCCGGCGAGCTACGGGCGTTCGCCCGGGCTCACGGCATTCCCGTCGCGCACACGTTCATGGCGAAGGGCTCGATGCCATACGACGACGACCTCTGCCTGCTGTCGGTTGGGCTTCAGGCGCGGGACTACATCTCGTGCGGGTTCGACAAGGCCGACCTGATCATCGCGGTGGGCTACGATCCGGTCGAGTACGCGCCGAAATTCTGGAATCCCGACCGCAAGAAGCCGATCGTCCACATCGACTTCACGCCGGCCGAGGTCGACAGCTTCTATCAGCCCGCGGTCGAGGTCGTCGCCGACGTGCGCGAGGCGATCGAGCTCCTCGGGGGGCTCGTGAAGGGGCAGAAGGATCCCGCTCCCTACCAGACGCTCCGGCGCTACATCCTCGCCGAGCTCCAGGAGGGCGCGGACGACGACAGCTTCCCGCTGATGCCCCAGCGCATCTTGAGAGATCTCCGGGCGAGCATGGGCCGGGAGGACATCCTGATTTCCGACGTGGGCACCCACAAGCTGTGGATCGCCCGGACGTTTCCCGCGTACGAGCCGAACACCGTGCTGATCTCCAACGGCTATGCGGCCATGGGCTTCGCGCTTCCCGCCGCCATCGCGGCCAAGCTCGTCCATCCGGAGCGCAAGGTGGTGGCGGTGAGCGGCGACGGTGGCTTCCTCATGAACTGCCAGGAGCTCGAGACCGCGTGCCGGCTCGGGCTCGGCATCGTCAACGTGATCTTCCGCGACGGCGGATACAACCTGATCCAGTGGAAGCAGCAGACTCACCTGGGGCGGGAATCCGGCGTCAAGTTCGGTAACCCGGACTTCGTGGCCCTGGCCGCGGCCTTCGGCGCGAAGGGATATCGAGTCGATTCGGCGCGCGCGCTGGGGCCGATTCTGGCGCAAGCGCTCGCGCACCCGGGTCCGTCGATCGTCGACGTGCCGGTCGACTACGAGAACGCCAAGCTGACCGCGGGGCTCGGACAGCTCATCTGTCCCATCTGAGCCGGCGGTCGGGCTAGCGACGCGCGTGTTCAATCGCTGGGCCGATGACGAGAGTCGCGCACGCCGCGACCGCCGAGAGCACCGCGAACGCGGTCCACGGCGCCGTGTAGGAGTCCCAGCGGACGAGCAGCAGCCCGAACGTCGCCGGGCCCACGAGCAGCCCGACCACGATCGGAAGCTGGACCGGCGGCTCGGAGGCCGCCGGTCCGATCCTCAGCGCGGTCGCCCGACGACGATCAGGGCTTCAGCGCGAACTTCTGGAACGTGTGGCAGCTCTCGGGCACGTAGCCGCGGCTTCCCGCAAACGTCCACGTGACCTCGCTCACGTATACGTCGCCTTTCGAGTCGACCGCGATGCCGTGCGGCGCCGCGAAGCTGCCGGCCGCCGTCGGATCCGGCCCGCCCCAGCGCGCGAGCACGCGGCCGTCCCGGTCGTAGACGCTGACGCGGCCCGAGCGGATCTCGCCCGCGGGACCGTATCGCCGCGAAGTCTGGCCGGGCTGCCACCAGAGCTCCGAAACGTAGGCGCGGCCCTGACCGTCGAACACGATGTGCGTCGGGCGCCGCGTGTCGGTCCACTCGGCCAGATATTCGCCGTCGGGGCTGAAGATCTGGACGCGGTCGTTCTCGCGGTCGCAAACGAAGACGCGCCCGTCGGACGCAACGGCGATGCCGTGGGGGAGGAAGAACTCGCCCGGGCCCTGACCCGGCACACCCCACGACCGCTTCAGCTCGCCGGTCGGTGAGAAGAGGTGCACGCGGCAGTTGCCGTACCCGTCGGACACGTAGAGCTCGCCCCGGGGCCCGACCGCCAGATTCGTCGGCCGGTTGAACGGCCCGCCCGCCTTCGAGACCGTCGCGGTGTTCTTGCCGTCGTACCCCGTGTCCGAGGGCTTGTTCATGGTTCCGAGCGTCAGCAGGAGCTTGCCCTGCGGCGTGAACTTCCGCACGGTGTGGTTGCCGTCGTCCGAGCAGTAGAGGAGGCCGTCCGATCCGACGGTGATGCCGTGCGTGCGCAGGGTGAACTGCCCCTCGCCCCATGAGCCCAGGAAGTTGCCCTTGCGGTCGTACACGATGATCGGATGATCGCCGCGGCAGATCAGATAGACGCGATCCTCTCCGTCGATCGCGACTCCCGCGACGTCCCGGTGAGCATACCCGCCGGGAAGCTGCTCCCAGCCCTCGACGACCCCGTAGCTCAGCGCCATCGGATTCCTCCTCCCGCTCACGCGCGCTCGTAGGCGAGGCGGCGCACCTTGTCCATGTTCGTGCCCTCGATCCGGATCAGTCGCGTCGCGCCCTCGCGCCGCGGCGAGTGCAGATCGCCCTCGTTGTAGACGTGGGCCATGCCGGGCTTGAGCGTGTAGCTCGTGACCAGGCGCACCTTGCCCGGCTTGTCCGGCGTGGCCTTCTCGACGAGCGCCCAGTCGCTCATCACGGTTTCGCCGCGCACCTGACCGTAGATCGCCCAGGACGGGCCGTGGTCGTGAGGGTTGCTCTCCTTCTTGCCGTTGTAGACGTGGGCGAGAATGCAGAACCCGAGCTTGGGGTCTTCGTAGAGGATCTTGCGCTCGGGCACCTCGTCGCCGACGTGCGTGGCGACGAACGCCTCGTCCTTCAGAACTTCCTGGACGATCTCGCACACCTTCTTCCGGCCGGCGGGGCCGGGATCGTCCGTGAGAGCGCGCTGACAGGCTGCCGCGAACTGCTCCAGGGTCCAGCTCATCGCAGTGACCTCCTCCGTTTATCCTCGACCAGCTTGCCGAATGTCACAACCTCCGTCTAGAGTCGCACCTCGGCCGGCGGGCCTCTTCGTATCACTCGCCTCGGGCCTGGGGGCCCCAGCCCCCGGCCGGCCCTGCGGCCCCGCGACGGCCTGCGGCGCGCACTACCGCGCGCGAGCGCCGGCCCGCAAGAGCTGGCCCGGCAGCGCCCCGGTGGGCTTACCGTCGCGCAGCACGATCTCGCCGTTCACTACGGTCGCCGCGATGCCGCGCGCCCGCTGCGTGAGCCGTCGAGCCCCGGCCGGAAGATCGCGCACGACCTCGGGCATCTCCGGCGTGATCGTCTCGGGGTCGAACACGAGCAGGTCCGCGGCCATGCCTTCGCGAACCAGGCCCCGATCAGTAAATCCCCAATGCGTGGCGGGCTCGAAGCTCAGCATGCGCACGGCTTGCTCGAGCGCAAGCGCCTGCTTGGCCCGCACCCAGTAGCTCAGCAGGTGAGTCTGGAGCGATGCGTCCATGATCTGCGAGACGTGCGCGCCCGAGTCGGAGAACGTGACGACCGTGCGCGGATGTTTCATCAGCTCGAGGGCGTGCTCCTGATTCTCGTTGGCGATGGGCTGGAGGAAGAACCGATCCAGGTCCTTTTCGAGCGCCAGATCGATGATCGCCTCGACCGGGTCGATGCCGCGCTCGCGCGCGACCGCCGCGACCGAGCGATGCGGGCCCTCGGGCGTGTCCATGACGAAAATCCACTCGTAGGAGGCCGGACGGGCCTCGGCCCCGATCGGCCGACGCTCGTCGCGCTCGCGCGCGGCCTCGACCAGACGGCGACGCAGCTCGGGGTCGCGCAGGCGGAGCGTTTGCTGCTCGAGCGGGAGCACCCGGAGCTCGCGCCATACCGGCAGGCGATCGAACGGCAGGGTGGTCTTGAACGAGAGTACGATCGTGAGCGCGCGGCTGTGTACCTGCGCGAACATGCGACCGCCGCGGGCCGCGGTCTCGTCGAGCAGGGCCAGATACGTACGCCAGAGATCGGGTTCTTCACGCCGGCTGAACAAGCCCCACGTGATGGGGCGCCCGGTTTCGACGGCCAGATCGCGCAGCCGCACGTGGTAGTCGCGCAGGCGCTCGGGATCTCCGCCCGCGCGCTCGCCGGCCAGCTCGAACACGCCCGCGTTCATGTCGCCCATCACGCCGACCAGCCGGCGCACCTCGCCCCACGAGGCCAGGCGGCTGGCGACGGGACGCCGGTCCGGGGTCTCGTGGCTCGGCGAGCGCGAGGTCGTGAAGCCGATGGCGCCGGCACGGACGGCGTCACGCAACTCGCGCTCCATGGCGCGCAGGTCATCTTCGCTGGCTTCCTTCTCGAACGCGCGCTCGCCCATGACGTAGGTGCGCAGCGCCGAGTGGCCGATGTAGCCGGCGTAGTTGATGCCCTTGGGAAGCCCTTCGACGCGATCGAGGAACTCCGGGAACGTCGTCCAGGTCCAGTCGATGCCGGCGTCCATCGCCTCGGCCGCGATGTCCTCGGCGCGCTCGAGATTACGCACGACCAGGTGGCGCTCGGGCTTGCCGCAAGGGGCGAGCGTGAAGCCACAGTTGCCCATCACCACCGTGGTGACCCCGTGCCAGCACGAGCAGGTACCCATGGGGTCCCAGAAGATCTGGGCGTCCATGTGAGTGTGGCCGTCGACGAAGCCAGGGGTGACGACCTGCCCCTCGGCGTCGATGACCTCGCGCGCAGCCTCGCGGATGCGCCCGATGGCCGCGATCAGGCCGTGACGGACCGCGACGTCGGCTCGATAGCGGGGCAGTCCGGATCCGTCGATCACCGTGCCGTTCTTGATTACCAGGTCGTACGGCATCGCGTGCTCCTCCCATCGACTCGCCCAGGGGACGGCGGGGCTCTGTTCTCGGTGCGTAGTGGCCGACCGAGAACGGCGCTCGTGAACGTGGGCGTATCGTACGTCAGTTCGAGGCGTGCAGCCAGACGAAGATCAGGAACTACGCGGCGTCGATGCCGGAGAGGCGGCTGTAGCTGACGGCGACCTCGCCACCGCCGTCCTGATCGATCAGGAGCCCGTCGTGCGTGAGATCGACGAGCGTGCCGGTGATCGGGACGCGGGAATTCATGATCGACAGGGCCACGCGGCGCCCCTGGTAAGCGGTCGCTTCACCCATCCACAGCTTCGCCATCGCGCGGCTCAGATCGTCGACTTCCTGGATCATGCCGAGGCCCGGAACGCTCTGGGAGCGGGGAGCTTCGAACTCCAGGGCGGGCGCCGTGTTGGCGACGGGAGCGGGTGTGGGAACCGTCGCGACGCGGGCCTGGGCCGGCGCGGGGCGCGGCGCCGATGCAGCCAGTGCGGGCTGAGGGACCGAGCCGGCGCCGACGGCGGGCGGCTTGTACTCGGTGATCAGTCCCGGAGCCCGCTCCTGCGCGGTCGAGCTGAGCCGCCCGTCGGACGCCGAGCGCCCGCCCCGGTCCACGACCCGTCCGAGACCTCGGATCAACTCTGACATCTGGCCCATCAGCCGGCGGAAGATGTAGTAGCCGAGCAGCGCGGTGCCGAGGGCCAAGCCGAGCCCGACCTGGGACTGGAGGCGCGAGAGCGAGCCGAGCCGATGGAGCGTCCAGACGAAGATGAGAAGCGGCACGACCGTTGTGACGGCGAAGACGGCCGAGGCGGCCTGCTGGAGTGAATTGGGGCGCGGCGGGGTCGGCATCAAAATCCATCGTAGGGGATGAGAGGACCAGGGCCTCCAGGAAAAGGTAGGCTTCAACCGATACGGCTCCAGGTGTGATATATCGCGAGGTAGATCGACAAGACCTCAGAGGAGGGATCAAGGTGAGCGACATGAAGATCGACGCGGTGCGATCCTCCAGCAGCGGCGTCCTCGGGCGCGCCCGGAGTGAGGCGCGGGGACACCGCCTCGTCCTGGATTCGTCGTCGCGGCCGCAGCCCGACGCGTTCACGAACAGCGAGGCGTTCCTGGCGGGCGTCTCGTCCTGCGGCGTCACCCTGATCGAGATGTACGCGAAAGAGTCGGGCGTTCCCATGACCGGGATCGACGTCACGATCGAGGGCGCACGGACCTCCGCCGAGCCGAACCGGTTCGCCGCGGTGACGATGACGTTCGAGATCACCGGCGTGAGCCAGGCCCAGGCGGACGAGCTCGTCGCGACCTATCGAGGGCGCTGACCCCTCTACCGTACGGTCGCAGGTGCGACCGAGGTGAAGGTTCAGGTCCTGGCCCGGTAGTACCATCGGCCCCGGAGGATGGGGTGAACAAGCGACGCTGCGGCTGGGCCCGAGGTGAGCTCGACATCGCCTATCACGATCGGGAGTGGGGCGTGCCGATCCACCAGGACCGTTTGCTCTTCGAGTTGCTGATCCTGGAAGGCGCCCAGGCGGGGCTCAGCTGGTCGACCATTCTCAAGAAGCGCCCGGCGTATCGGAAGGCGTTCGACCGGTTCGATCCGAAGAAGGTCGGCCGATACTCCGCGGCCCGAGTCCGGCGCCTCATGAACGACGCGGGCATCGTCCGCAACCGCGCGAAGATCGAGGCCACGATCGCCAACGCGCGCGCGTTCCTCGCGGTTCAGCGCGAGTACGGGTCCTTCGACAGGTACATCTGGCAGTTCGTCGGCGGCCGGCCCCTGCAGAATGCCTGGCGGCGCTTGGGCGAATCTCCGGCCGAGACCGAGGCCTCGCGCGCCATGAGCCGGGACCTGATCAAGCGTGGCTTTCGGTTCGTCGGCCCGACGATCTGTTACGCTTTCATGCAAGCCACGGGCATGGTGAACGACCATCTACGCGACTGCTTCCGATGGCGCGAGGTCCGACAGCCGCAGCGCGCCTACAACTGGAGGACGACCACGGTGAACGGCAATGACTAACCGGCGCGTTCGTCTGGCAGCGGTCGAAGACGTTCCGGCCGGCGAAGGCCGCGTGGTGGAGGTCGAGGGCAAGGATCTGGCGCTCTTCAACGTGGACGGCACGTTCTACGCGATCGACAACGCCTGCGCCCATCGCGGGGGACCGCTCGGCGAAGGCGACCTTGAGGGCCGGTTCGTTTCGTGTCCCTGGCACGCCTGGCGCTGGGACGTCACGACCGGCGCCAACGCCAACAATCCCGCGGTCAGGATGGCGTGTTTTCCGGTGGCCGTCGAGAATGGCGCCGTCTTCGTCGAGCTCTGAGGCTCTCGCTTGCTGGACGCCACTCTGATGGTGGGCGTGGGGCTCGCGGCCGGGATCGGCCTGGTCTTCGGGTGGCTCACGTTTCAACGGTGCCCGCACTGCGGACACCTGGTGCGACGCGCCTCGCAAGGCTGGAAGCGCTGCGGCTCCTGTGGCCGTCAGTATCGCCGGGGACTTCGCGTACGATGACGCCATGCTCAAGCTGAGTTTGCCGACACCTCGGACCCTGATGCTCGCCGGCGCCGCGGTGCTGGTCGTCGCCGCGCTCGGCACCGGCGGCTGGTACTGGCGCACGGTCTCGCAGCGGCACGCAATGGCCGCCTACGCCGACGCGTTGACTCGGGCTCAGCCGGCGCTGGGCCCTCAGGCAACCGCCGACGCGCGCGCCGCCGGCATCCGCGATCTCGAAACCGCGCTCACGCAGTATCCCTCGGGTCCCGGCGCCGCCCAGGTGGCGTACGAGCTCGGCAACTTGCGCTTCGACGCGCAGCAGTACGGCCAGGCCCGCGGCGCCTGGGAGCTCGCCGTCGCTCAAGGGGCGCCGCGGACGCTCAAGGCGTTGAGCCAGGGCGGCGTCGCGTACACGTGGGAGGCCGAGCGCAACTACGCGAAGGCCGTCGAGGCGTTCAAGGTCGCGCTGACGGGCCTCGGTCCCAAGGACTTCTACTACGAGGACCTTCTGATGGGGCTCGGGCGCACCCAGGAGCTCTCGGGGCAGAAGGCCGACGCGATCGCGACCTATCGGCGCGCGCTCGGTGAGCTCGCGCAAAGTCGCCGGGTCGAAGAGATCAAGGCGCGCCTCGCCGCGCTCGGCGCGTAGTCGCTCCCGGCCTCCGCGTACTTCCGATAAGGAGGATTATGTCAAGTAAATGGCGATAAGCCGGGGGGCCGTTTAACGAGGGAGCGTCCAGCATGTACTCGCCTCGAACACTGGCTCCGAGGTCCCACCCGTCGCGATTCATCGCCGCTTCATGGTCCCGGCGAGGCGCCGTGTATCGGGACCGCCGATTCAGGTGCGTCGTGCGCGCGGCCGAAAAATCATTTCCGGAATCGTGGCTTCGACGCGCGCTCTTGACAGAGCGACAAATCCTCCTAGACTGGGCGCGCCTCGGCGAAGCCGCGAACGGGTTTCTCGAGGCTCCGAACGACACGTTGAAAGCTTCGAGACGCGAGGAACACGTTTGAGCGAGGCGCAAGCCCCGCAGCAGTCGGACACCGCCGACCCCATACGCGAGCCGCAAAGACCGAGCCCGCTCGCTAGGATGTTGATCAGGCTCAGCGCCCTGGTGCTGATCGGGGCGATCCTCTTCGTTTTCCATGGGATCCGCTACTATCTCGATCCCTGGTCTCAAGCCATCATCAACGGCATCGTCAAGTACATTTATCCATCCGACGGCCAGGCCGAGACGACCGTCGTCCTGTTCCGCGAAGAGAATCTGCGCATGCTCAAGGAGCCGTATCCGGTTTCCTACGAGCGCCACGCCGAAATTCTCGAAGCGCTCTCGATCTACCATCCGCGCGCGGTCTTCCTGGACTTCGTGTTCCTGGACAAGCGCTCGCGCGAGGCAACCGAAACCTTGCGCCAGGCCATCTGCAACCTGCGCGAGGCGAAGATCGAGGTGTATCTCGCGGTGCTCGAGCCCATGACGCGGCCGGACCCTAACGAGCCCTGGGTCTTCCAGTGCGCCGAGCAAGTGAGCGCTCAGATGGCGCCGATTTATGCCGCCAGCGGGGTACTCACGTATGCGCACGGCTTCGACGTCGGCGACAAATTCCTGCCGACAGCGGCCTTTTCGATGGCCGCGTCGAAGCTGCAGCTCGAGCCGCGCGCCGCGCAGGACATGGAGATCATCTGGGGTAACGGTGTCTCCGAGCTCAACCAGCGCTGGATGAGTGAGTGCAAGCGCAGCGGCACCTGGTTCTCGCATCTCGTCAGCATCTTCACCAACAACGCGTCCAAGATGGTGAAGCTGCGCTGCCCATACACGCAGACCATCACCGTGGCGCATCTCCTCGGGTCGTCCGGCGACGCGGACGTGGCGCGCGTGCTCAAGAACGGCGCCGTGTTCTACGGGGCCGCGTTCAACCTGACCGGCGACCGCGTCGTCTCGCCGGTCTTCGAAGAGATGCCGGGCGTCTACCTCCACGCGATGGCGTACGACAACCTGGTGACGTTTCGGAACGACTACAAGCGTGCCGAGCGCGAGTTGCTGATCCCATCTCTGACCGGGCGCCAGATCTCCCTCCCGCTCACGGGCGTCGTCGACGCGCTGCTCCTGTTCGTCACCGTGGCCATCCTGTTGCTGGTGGAAGAGCCTCCCCTGGCCGTTCAGAAGTTCCGCGCGCGCTTCACCCAGATCCCGACCTCGCGCAAATGGATCGTGCTCGGCGCGATCATCGCGCTCGTCATGGCGGCGCTCGCGGCCAAGGCGAGCCTGCTGGCCGCGCTGGGACTCTTGCTCCTCATGATCGCGATCACGCTTCTGGATCTCGCGCCGCCGTCCGAGCGGCCGCCGGTCGGTACCCTGCAGGGATTCGTCGCGCAGCGTCTCCTGGCGCTCGTGCTGCCGATCCTGGCGGTGGCCGCGTTCATCGCGGTGGACCGCTGGCTCGGTCTCGAGGCGGCGCTGCTCCTGATCGTCTTGCCCGGCTACTTCATCTACAAGGTCGTCGTGGGGCGCGACATGCTCTTCGCGGCCACCTCGGGGCTCCTGGTGCTCGCCGCGCTCGTGCTGGTGTCGCCGCCGGTCAATCTCGGCCCGCGCAACGTGATCGCGTACGTGGCCTTCTTCGAGGTGGCGCGGAAGCTTCTGCATCACGCCGACACCGTCGCGGTCGAGTACCGCAAGCGGCGTGACGCCTATCCCAAGGACGAGCAGTGGGGCAAGGCGGCGCCCCTCATGCCGATCCTCGACAAGGTCTTTGCGGTGTGCCAGCGCACGGTGGTCCCGTCCGAACCCAAGCGCGAGAACAAGGAGGAGACCCATGCGAAGCCTGCCGGCGTTCCGGCATAGTGCGGTGATCGTTCTGGTGCTGCTGGCGGCGGCCGCCACCGCCGCGGCGCAGGAAGTCTGGGAGGTGACGAAGCTCCGGACGCCGAAGGTGACCCTCTACGACTGCACGGACGGGTCGAAGAAGATGGACTTCGCCCAGTCGGACTTCAAGGTGCGATGGCCGGTCACCTCGGGCCCGACGGACGCGGGACTGCTCGGCGTCAAGGTCAACGGCACCGACTATTGCGTACGCGCGTACGCGGTCGAGACGAACAAGACCATCGCCGCCAAGACGGACTGCGGCGCGCTCGTGGCGGCGAATCAGCCGAAGATGGGCGCGACCCGAGGAGTCGGAGAGGATTGCAACCAGCCCCAGCTCCGCAAAAAGTAGTGCGCGCGGCGGCGCTCGCGCTCGCCGTACTGGTCGTCACCGGCTGTGCCGCCCAGAGCGGACAGACCGGAAAGGCCGACGACGGCAAGCCGTCGTGGGTGCCGAATCTCTCGAGCGTGTCCTCGGGCGTGTCGTCGATCATGCCGGCCGAGAAGGGCGAGAAAGCCACGGTCATCTCGGAGCTCAAGACCGGGCGCTATGAAGCCTCGTCGCTGGCGATCGGCGAAGAAAAGGACCTCGCGCAGCGACGCGCCGACGGCGTCGGGTTCGTGCGCGCCGCCTCGCTCGAGCAGTATCTGGCCACGTTGAGGACCCAGCTGCTCGCCGGCTCCGGCGTCACCGGGGTGCCCGGGCGCGTGACGGTGCTCGCCAACCCCGCGTTCGCCGCGTATTCGACGCCGGACGGCAACGTCTATCTGGCGCTGGGATGGCTGAAGAACCTCGAGAACGCGGACGAGATGGCGGCGATCGTGGCGCACGAGCTCTCCCACGTGCTCCTCACTCACCACACGGCCGACCTGTTGAGCGAAGTGCAGCACAAGGGCCAGGCGCTTCAAGAGATCGTCATTCGCGCCAAGGCCGATCAGAGCAAGTCGAAGACGGTCTCGAAGTCCGACGCCAAGACCATCAAGGACGCGCGGTTCGTCGTGGACATCAGCGACAAGCTGATTCTCCCGGAATGGAGCCGGCGGCAGGAGCGCGAGGCCGATCTCTTGGGCGTCGACCTCATGATCCGCGCCAACTACTCGCCGGCGGCCATGGTGAGCATGCTCGAGAAGCTCAAGGCGTGGGAAGCGCAGAACAAGGAGTCCGACGAGGCCTTCCTGGAGCAGCTCAGGCAGACCGCGCAGACCGACGCCGGCCAGGCCGTGAACATGCTCTACAAGAAGACCGTGAGCACCGTCTCCGTCAATCATCCGAAGACAGAGGACCGCATCAACGACGTCGCGCAGTACCTCGATCGCCACTACGGCGACAAGAAGCTGCCGGACATGCACCCGGCCGCGTGGAAGGACGTCGTGACGCGGCCGGACGTGGCGGAGATGGTCAAGAACTACGACTCGGCGTTTCAGGCCAAGAAGTTGTTGGACGCCAACAAGCTGCTCGAGTCGTTCGCCGAGGCGAAGGTCGCGGCGTCGGGATCGACGGCGACCGACGCCTACCCCAACTGGATCCTCGCGCGCGCGGCAACCTCGCTCCGCCGTCAGGGCGACGCCACCGCCGCCCTCCAGCGCGCGTTGAGCTCGGCCGAGCCCATTCCTCAGATCTACGAGGACACGATCGCCGGCTACGAGCACGCCAACAACATCCAGACCGCCCTCACCTGGACGGACAAGGCCTCGTCGGTCTTCGCCGGCGCGCCGCGCTGGAGGCCCGTGAAGATCCGCCTGCTCAGGAAGGCCGGACGCACGGTGGACGCGGACGCGCAGACGCTCGACTGCTCGGTGAACGCGCCGGACTGGCGGCGCCTCTGCCAGGACGCGAATCAGACGCCCGCTCCGGGCCAGAAGGCGGCACCGGCGACCGCGGCCCCGAAGACGACGCCGCCCACCCCGACGCCCGCGACTCCCGCCGCGCGAACGCCCACGCTCCCGCCCGTTCCGACGGTGCCGACGCCCCTGCCTCGAACGCGATAGGGCCCGCGCGCTACTGGCGCGCCCGCCCGACCGGCGGGGCGACCTTCCAGCGACTCGCGAGCATCCCCAACCGCTGCCAGCGGCCCTGATGCTGAGCGGCGATGACCTCGTAGTACTTCACGAAGGCCGGGTGACGCGCGAGCGGGATCGGGCGATACGGTCCCTCACCCCGAACGGAGGGCACGCTCGGCTCGAGGAAACGGCGTTCGACATGGTCCTCGCACTGCACGGGCTCGGGCCGCAGATGCTCGCGTGTGCCCTTGACCCACAGGGCGCCCCAGCCCATCCGCGCGTCGTGCAGCATGCCCCGGTGCGAGGGAAGCAGATTCAATCGTGTCGCGTCCACGAGCACCGGATCGGGGATGGACGTCACCTGGCCGATCATCCACTCGAGCGCCAGATCCGCGAGCTCGTTCTCCGGGTAGCCACCGCCGACGTCGGAGTGCACCCCGGGGAACCAGACCTGCTTGATCCGACCCGAGGCGCGGTCCGCTTCGAGCTCGTCCCAGAGCTCGGGTAGAAATGTCGCGCGATCCTCGTCGAGCGCCAGCGCATGGCGCGCGTGCTGGACATCGGGATGGAGGGTCGCGTCATGAAACGCGTGACGCCAGGGGACGAACCGGCTGACACCGGGGAGCCCGAGCGCCCGCACCGTATCCCACACACCGATGAAGTACGGCACGGCGTTGTGACACGCATGGCGCGCGCGATAGCTCGCGGCCCGCGAGGCGCGAAGGTGCTTCGCGCGGTCGGTGCGGCCGTAGGTCTGGTAGACCCAGCGAAGCGCCCGCCACGCGAGTCGACGGCGGGCCCTCCGGTCGAGGCGTGGATCGTGGCCGCGAGCGCTCCGGGTCGGTATACCGCACAGCGAGAGCATGCCGCCGAGGCTGCGCACGGTGTAGGCACCACGGCTGAAGCCGAAGAGATAGATGCGATCGCCGGGCTCGTACATCCGGATCAGGGCGTCGTAGCAGTCGGCGATGTTCCAGGAAATCCCGAGGCCGGTCGCCTGGCTGACCAGGTTGTAGATCTGGCGCCAGCGGCGCCAGCGCGCACCGTCGGGCGGAGAGCCGAGGCCTGGGTCGTAAAACGTCTCCTGGACGCCGGGGATGACGGGGCAGGCATGGTACAGCTTGTAGACGTTGCTCGGAACCAGCCCGGGAATTCCACCCGCCTGCCCGGTCCCGTCGGAGAAGATCACGATGTTCTTGGGCAACCGGCCACCTCGACTGAATCGGCGTCGCGACTCTACAAAGCTCCGATCAGGCTGTCAATTCGAAACTGACTCAGCTCGAAACTGACTCAGCCGAGGTGGGGTAGCACGGCCGCCGCGAAGAGCTGCGTTCCTTCCGGGCGCGGCGCGTCGGCGAAGTTCACCGTGAGCCGATGGGCCCCCTGCGCGATGATCTGGCGTAACGCCTCGGTCACGCGCTCCGGCGTTCCGGCGAGCTTGATATCGGTCATCGGGCGGATGTTGGGTGCGGTCTTCAGACGCTCCACTTCACGCTGGGTCTCGGCGATCAGGATGCCGACGCGAACGACCTGGCGGATCGTGTCGTAGTCGCGACCGACGTCGCGACAGTGCCGCTTGAGGACCTCCTGCTTGTGCGTGTAGAGCTCGGCATCGCGGAAGGGATAGTTCCACCAGTCGGCGTGGCGCGCGACGACTCGCAGCAGATAGGTCTCGCCGTGCCCGCCGATCATGATCGGCGGGATCGGCTCGGGTCGAGGCTCGCAGTAGGCGTCGGCGATCTGATAATGCTCGCCCCGATAACGCGCCGGCGCCTCGGTCCACATCGCCCGGATCAGCTGGATCGCCTCGGCGAGCTGAGCGATGCGCGTGCGGGTCGACGGATAGGGCCATCCGTACGCACGGTATTCTTCCTCGTTCCACCCGGCGCCGATACCGAGGATCACCCGCCCGCCCGAGAGGGCTTGCGCGGTGGCGACCATCTTGGCCAGGTGCGCCGGGTTGCGAAAGCTGTTGGAGAGGACTTCGTGGCCGCACAGCTTGTCGGGATAGCGCGCGAGCGCGTACGGGAGAAGGGTCCATCCCTCGGCGACGCGATGGCGACCGTACTGAACGTGATCGGGAAGCCAGAGCGAGTCGAACGGGCCGAGGCTCTTGTCGAGATACGGAAACGTCTGCTCGACGAGCCTCGACCAGACGTTGAGACCGACCGGAACCGGCACTCTAGCCCGGGATGTGGGCTTCTTCGGGGAGCTTGTCCCAGACGGGCTTCCACTCCGGCACGGTCAGCGCGAACTTCTCGCAGAGATCCTTCACCTCGGCGGCGAACGACTGCCGGACCTCGTCGTTGTCACGGAGCTTGAGCCTCAGCTTCCGGTAGACCAGATTCTTCGGCGATCCGGGCCGCCCGAAGATGTTCATCGTGCGGATGTACCACTTGTCGAACGTCGTCTGGGCCTCCGCGTGGGTCTTTTCGTCTTCCGCGAGCTTCTTCACCCAGTACTCGCCGTGGCGGATGTGGAATTTCTCTTCCTTGAAGATGCCGTCGATCGCCCGCACCCACGGCCCGTAGGAGCAGCCGCGCACGTCCTCGAGCTGGTGGCCCGCGCCCCGGTCCATGCAGAAGTTGAAGAAGATGAAGTCCGCCCACGTGTCGATCGGGTAGTAGAAGATGTTGACCCGCTTGTCGCTCGTGATGCGCGAGGTCCCGATGTCGCGGCTGGCGTCGATCCGCATCGTGAAGATCTCGTCGTGCTGGCGCACGTGGCTCTCGACGTCGAAGCCGAGGTCGGCCAAGAGGCCGTACATCACGGTGGCGTGGCGGAGCTCATCCTTCACGATCTGCGCGACCACGTGCTTTTCCTCGACGGTGGGCGCCTTGGTGATCCAGGGCACGTAGCCGTAGCCGCCGGCCAGCTCGGAGTCGGCCTGCATCGTGAGAAGGTGGATCAGGTTGTCCCGATACTCCGCGGTCATCTCCGCGGCCGACTCGAGACGCATGCCCCGGTCGATCTTCGCCATCATGTCCCTGACCTGGTCGCTCATCGGACCCTCCCGTTCCAGGATACCCCTACTCGCGCTCGATCACACGCACCGCCTTGCCTTCGGATCGAGGGATCGTTCGAGGGGCCACGATCGTGAGCTCGACGCTCAGGCCCGTGGCCTGCCGGAGCTCTTCGGCGGCGCGCCGCCGGAGCGACGCGATCTCGGGATGATCGGCGGCGAAGCCGCCGCACCGGGCGATCAGTTCGGGCGCCGGTTCGACCTGGACCTCGAGCCTGGCCAGAGTGGCCGCGCGGTCGATCACCAGCTGGTAGTGCGGCGCCAGCTCCGCGACGGCGAGCAAGGTGCGCTCGACCTCGGAGGGATAGAGATTGACCCCCTTGATGATGAGCATGTCGTCCGAGCGGCCCTTGACGCGCGCCATCCGTGTCGACGTCCGGCCGCAGCGGCACGGCTCCAGGCTCAGAGTCGTGATGTCCCCGGTCCGGTAGCGTACGAGCGGCATCGCCCGCTTGGTCAGGGTGGTGAAGACGAGCTCCCCTTCCCGGCCGGGCGGCAGGGCCTCGCC